>Ga0247780_1000375_pt1 | contig 44349 bp, 35 predicted proteins | sample UWRJL079202R5_FD_179927 | JGI IMG/M metagenome (GOLD analysis project Ga0247780, IMG submission 179927) | Plant litter microbial communities from Arlington Agricultural Research Station in Wisconsin, United States - UWRJ-L079-202R-5 | ecosystem: Environmental > Terrestrial > Plant litter >...
CTACTTCAATCTCAGGCCCCTCCTACCGTGTGGCCTCTTGAAAGAGACGCTCCAAACCCTCTCGCTACTGTTCCCTCAGTCTGCCGACAAAGCTGCTCGCGTTTGGCTCGGCAAGATGCAGTTTGCGGAACAACTAGACCCCAGCATCCTACACTGTGGGAGTCTTGCCCCGGGCGCGCGACACATTACCGCCTTCCGCTACTGGCGGGACCGGCTCACGATGCTGAAGCAGGCGTTTGACGACGCCGAGCCCAAGACGGTCGGGCAGTGGTGGCACGATCGGCGTAGAGGGGTCCAGTGGTATACGTTCTGGGTCGCCGTCCTCGTCCTGGTCTTGACCGTCGTCTTTGGGCTAGTGCAGTGCATCGAGGGTGGATTGCAGGTTTACGCTGCTTTTCATGGCAGACGTAGGTAGTCTCTTAGCTTAAAGATGGGATTTACCCACTTTCGTAAATAAGGAAGATGGGAATGGAGACTCGATGGGGGACGTAAACTAAGTTTTATGTGAGTTTAGGGGGAAGGGAAGAGGGGCGAAAAGGGGTTAGGTTAGGTAGGGGGTCCTAGTTTTAGGCCACCTGCGTCCCCAAAACTGGGACCTCGCGAAAAGCTGCCATTCGAACCGCAGAGTACTGCCTACTCGTCTAAATCATGTTTGGCGATTCTTTGATCATTTCCTGAGCAGCGCCTGAGCAAAGTGGCTAGGGCGGTGCAGGTGACTAGGGTTGGTGAGGGGCAACTTTAGGGTAAAACAACAGCAGATATCGCAACGGACCGGATAAGCCACCCACTAGTGTCGATTTTGCACCACACCGCACTCGACTCGTCGGCAAACCAGAGGAAGCTCACGAATACCCAGCTTGCCACGATGAGAAGCATGCAGGCCGTGGGAACCACAAGTGGCTAAAGAAAGACATACACGTAAAACGTCATGCGTAAATATAACCCCGATCCACGTAATAAATCATTTCTTCGTGTCGATTAACTTGTATTTATGGACACAATATCCTATCACAGTGTCTTATATGCAGTGTAATTAGGAGATTGGAGAGGGATTGATCATCACAAAATGATGGATGATGTACTACCATCTCCTTGGAATTCAGCTATATTCTAAAACAGTATTGCGTGCAATGGTAGCGTAACTGGCTTATCCCCCCTTCACCCTTCCAGCTTGTCTTTCCAATCGGGGCAACCTTTAGGCAAGATTTTGACCCCTCAATCCCCACACCCCAATTCGTAAAAAGTCGACTTCTGAATCGATGCGCTTCCGGATCTCGCCATTGGCCAGCTCATCAACATCCCAAGACGACCATACAAACCGGCCGTGGAGAAACTTGGCCTCCTTGCTGGCGGCCCATACCGCAAAGTTACCGGATAGTTGGACTAAAACATTTCAGCCAAGGCAAGACCATAATAGTGAAAGACTTACCATCATCAAACGGCAAGAAGTCCTCGGATATACCGAAACGCTGCCATGACTCAGTATAGGTTGAGCCCGGGTGGTAGCTGATGACCTGCACTTCGTCAGGGTTAGAATCCTGGGCAATGTACTGCATAGCCAAAGTTCCCGCCATCTTGGTCATTCCGTAATCGGGCCGGTCCGCTATGATTGGCATATGCTCCGGATGATACTGGTGGATAGCTTGAGTGGAGATGTTGAGAATTGCCTGACTTGTTAACACTGCCGTTCACTCAAAAGCTGGGACCATAGGAAACGTACCCGAGGCCCACTCCCTTTCGGTTGCTGATGGAACTTCTCTGTATGAAGCAGTAGAGACCGAGCATTGAACTCGAATGATTTCCAGACATGAGTAATTCCAAGGCTGAGAAGGCTTCCGGGCGTGGCGAATTTAGCTGCATTCAAGACCAGGACATCCACCACGATGTTTCTTTCCGCAAGGTCAGCCCATAGCTTGTCGATGGATTCCGGATCGGCTGCATCGGATTTCTCCCCGATGATGCGCGTGCCGGTCTCGGCAGCTTCTTTGGTTAGCGAGGAGACAGCAATATCCAGCTGTTCCTGGCGACGACCGCTAATGATGACAGCTGACGCCGAGGCTGCGACGAAAGCTTTGGCAATAGCGAATCCAACTCCGGCACTACCTCCGGTAATCAGAATGGTTCTACCCTTTTGGCTTAGCCCGGGACGGGAAGGATCAACCGATGGGTAGGGAGTGCGGTGAGTAGTTCTGGTGACATTGTTCTCAAATATCCGCTTGGCAATTTCGGGGTCCATGTTGACTATGTTCAAAGTGGGAGAGATAATGCTGCAAATCAGGTTGAGCGTGGATCAATGGGTGGAAAGCAATGGAGTGGAGGCGACTTCAACTATATGGAAAGCTAGAATAAGAACAGCCTCCTCTGCAACAATGCCAAGACCGGATTTCACCACCGAAAACATGATTATCTGCACGACCAGTCTGAAGTCCGACCTCCGCCACAAGTCCGAGATCCGCCCCAAGTCCGACACAAAGCCCTGCAGTAGTCTTGTTCTACTCGTAAGCAATATTCACCCGAGTCGGAGACGAACAAACTTCCCAGGCCCACCTTTTACCGTGGTTCCATCAAATAAATCTCTTTTTATGACACATCTACCCAATGATAAAGGTTTCGATGGCGCTGGGCACAGCCATGTCTGATACTGGAACCCGGCGGCGTGACAAACCCGTCGTAGCAAGCCAAGTAGCTCTGCTATCTCCGGTTAGCGCGATGCTTCTTATAGCTCTTTCTCGGAAGCTGCCCGCATCCGAAGCCCACCACTGACTCAAGCGTAGCCATCAGCATGTTGATCCCTGTAACGTCCTGTTCGGCGTCGTCAGCAACGTTGCCCTCTGCGCCTCGGTTTTCCCCGCGTCATCGTCCGGGGGCACGAGCACACCTCTTGCGGAGGCGTGCGCAGTCCTTGGCGAGGTTGGCATTGACCTCGCTGCAATTCCGAGAACAAGGGCCTGGGGTAGTGCGCCGTGTCAGGTAGGGATAATAGCTGACATACCAATGGGACAACAAACTAGCAGTCGCAAGCAGATAAATTTGATGAAAATGAGTCTTAGACCTAACACTACACCCATTGCCTTATTATATGTAGCCGGTGCTGTTCCTAGGAGTGGAAATGTTGCGGTGCCGCTGGCGTTGAGCTAGACGGGCTTCGTATGGGAATGGGTGAGGACCACTAACCCTGCCGTTTTTAAGATAGATATATTTCGCAATTTCACTTTCACTGTTCTGCAATGAACCAGCTTGCGGTTGCATGTGATCGGCTGGTGGCTCTTTAACCAGCCTGCAGCTGCGGGAAAGCCAACAGATTCCTGTGTCGCCCTCGCCACAACGTTGTCAAAAAGAATGAGGGTGGCTACCGCAAGGGCACACGACAACGACGACACGTCAAGAGGGTCATCCGTGCTCACCTCTCTGGGTGTCTTCACAGCGTGGCATCCTGGAAGTAGCACCGTTACAACTGCGTTACGGAACAAAAAGGTTAGCTATCTGAGAGTCCTTCAACACCGCCATACCAACTCCGGAGGCTTAACAAGTTCTTATCATCCGTTCGGGTACTACCCGCCCCCGAGACGCCAAGTCGTCATCTGATCACAATAGGCCTCTATGCCCCGCCCCTCGTCAAGGTACAGAGGCAAAGCCATTTCATCACCAATGAGTTCGGGACCCCGCACATTAGTTGAACCTCAACAGGCCCACCTTCGAGCGGATACGATTAGCGCAATGGTGGGGGCACCGTGGGAAGGCCCCACGCCGACATGACATCCAAAACCAACATCTTCGAATTATTACAATCTCTTTCAGACCCCAGGCCGGACCAGACGAATGGCTAGACCAGACGGATTATCACTCTCTCATCTAGATTTGGCTTGATTACCTTTGGTAAGTTGGCGCAGTGGGGTCATGTGGGGGTGCGGTTCAACTGGGGGCTGCTCAAAGGCCGACCTTTGGTAAGAACTCTGCAAGTAATTATGCTGGGCACCCGGGTTGGCTTCCGTGGGCGTCTGCGGTATTTACTCGAGAGAATGTCTATTTGCACTATGACTCCGGTCTATTTGCACTATGAGCCACACAACCACCACACACAACCCCAACCCTCGCCCGTACCAGAATGCCCGCCGCATCGCATCCACGGTTGCAAATGCGGCCACATTTTAACTAAACGCGTGGAATTGAACCTCCTAGATTCTGAAGCCGTTTTGTAGCCTCTGTACTGTTTGCCCTTATTCTCCGCGTTGATAATTACCACCAGCTGCATTGCCGTCAGAATCGCTCGGGATTAGAGTTTAAGTCACCATCGGGCAGCGGGCAGTTTCTAGCTACCGAAGCAGCCAGTCAGCACAGGTATTTATGTGTGAATTAACTACATACCCTGGGAGTAACAAACGCGAATGCGCGTGATGGTGATGGTGATGGTTGTGTTAGTGGGTGGGGTCAACTAGTGAGGGTTAGGGTTTGCTATAGCGAGTCATAGTGCAAATAGACGTTCTCTTACTCAAAGGAGATTGAGGTTGCAGCTGTGGAAGGGTGGGGTGTCCAAAGGTCTCATGTGGGAATTTTGGTTTTATCCTCGACCAATCCTGGCTCGAGGCAAACTGAAGCTGCATGCTGCCGAAGGCAACAGCGATTACATGCATGGGATACGAACGGCAAGGACAGCCTAGAGTTGTCTAGGGCGGCTTCGCAGGACTTTGCGGATTGTTATTAAATTGTTAATGATGGCAGCCAGGCCTACGGAAAACCTGGCAGATGACATTCAACCCAAAGATGGCGCCTAAAGATGGGGAAGCCTTAGGATGGACTCTTCGACAAGCGACATAATCATCGACATCTGGAGGCTTTATGTGGCCGAGCACGCCCTCGAGACGCATCATGATTGGCAACAATCGAACCCCTACCGCCACTTCTACGCGACTCTCCCGGTTACCGGTTCCCCCCGAACAATCCGGCTCATCGACCCTGAAGTACCGAAAAGAAACGAGAACGGTGCTGTCATCAACACGCCCTTGGCTGGCCGCCTCCGCATCTTTCGCTTGCAAGACTCGCCCTCTTACACGGCGCTGCCCTACGTCTGGGCAAAACATCTCAGTCCCATCAAGCATATCTCCTGTTTCCCTGACGGCCCCGATATTGCCATCACGGCGAACTGCCATGCCGCACTTTTGCAGATACGAAGACGCTTTGGCCCGGTCACCATCTGGGTGGATTCTATATGCATCAACCAATATGACGAGGACGAGAAAGTTTCGCAGATCCCACTGATGCGGGAAATATATACATGGGCCAGAAACGTGTATATCTGGCTGGGCGACGGAACGGTGGGCTCGGACCGCGCCATGGACTACCTGAATGGCTGCGGGAGCCTGATGAGCCACTTGCCCGTCTCGTTCCTGTCGGCAAGGACGGACCAGGAGAGGAAAGCTGAGATGTTAAGGTATTGCGAGGAAAGTTACCGGAACATTGCTCGTAGGTCCATTGATACCTTACCTGCCAGTCTCAGGAGGTGCTGACTTGCGACATAACAATTCTAGGCCGCATCAGGTTTTATTTCACATCCGTTGACGAATCCCTATGCGCCGGCGACTTCAACCAATTATATCACCGGGAGTGGATTCAGCGCGCCTAGACATTCCAAGAGCTTATCCTCGCTTCCAATCCCGTCATTCTCTGCAGCACTCGCAGCTTGGAATGGGGCCGGTTTCTGAACACCCTCTACTACCGACAGGAGAGATTCTGGGCAACACGCCATTTGAGATACAAGTCGAGAAAGGTTGGGGAGGAATCAAGCCGTATTAAAGCAATGATGTATTGGCACTTAATGGCGAACCTGTGGCTTCCGTTCCCTCGACCTTCCTCCTGGAACGGGGTGCTAATAATGCGCAAATTACCCGATGACAAATATGGACCCGAACAATCCTTCGTCGAGGGAACCAGGCAGTGGGCTCCGCGCTTGGAATGGAAGCTCCGCGTGGCTCTCTTGCTCCTTCGCGGTGTTCTGGCGCCTGCATTACTCGTCAGCTGGGGTGGGGCGCTGTACGCCCTGGGAAGCGATTGGAGATCCAGACTGCAAACAATCCCGGGGCCGGGCAATCAAGACGAAAAAACAGGAGAGAAGAGGCCGGCGCTATCCTTTGTTCCCCCAGTCGCCATGTTGATTCTGACGCTGCTCCTTATCTACATGGTAGGAACTCTGCTCACCCTTATCGGCATGAGTCGGCAGAGCTTCCTCGGAAAGGCAGACGGCAACATCACTACCCAAACCCTCGTGCTCGGTGGGATACACGCCGCACTACGCTATCGCGTCAGCCAGCACGCTCATGATCGAGCCTTTGCTCTGGGCGGGATTCTGACCGGTCTCGGTGTCTCCCTTTCGAAGCCCGACTACAAGGAGCCGCTATCCGAGACTTGTCGAGTTTTTCTGGAGAAGCTCATTGCGTGGGGATCTTCGTGCGTGGCGCTGATTGTGGACGCCGGATCTCGTGACATTCCGGGTGCTCCATCATGGGTGCCCAACTGGGATAGGCTCCCCTGCCCTTGGGTATCGTTGAAATACACAGCCGGACGGTACATGGGCATGATACCGCTCGACCCTTCAGACCCTGGGAGCAGGCCAGCAATCAGGATCCTTAGCAGCAAGCTTATTCTTCCCGGTAAACTACTAGGGCGCATCTACTTCAAGCCCTGCTTCACGGAAGTTAACTTGAACCTGGCAATAATAGACACGGAGCCAATGGTAATGCAACCCTGCCTTCGAGACCTAATCCTCTGGGCCGAGTACGCCCCGGATCCCATGCCCGGCTTTGTCCCCATGGATGTGTGGACCAATGAGCTTTGTCACAACGGTAGCATCTCCAAAGTCGTGGATCACACATATCGCCCCGGCGCGCCCGAGACGTGTCGTTTTCGTAGCCTGGAACCAAACAGGATGTGAAGTCATTATCTCAGCACCTGTTTCTTTTCCGTCTACGACAGCGCGTTGCGCACTACACTGGGTTTGTCTGTTGAGGCCCGGTATCGGAATATTATGCGGAAGCCGTACGGGTATAACCTTATTGCTGAGATGGTTAACAAGGCCGTCGCCGAGAAGCGGTGCGTGTTTGCGCTTGGGAAGTACTTGCTCGGTAACGGGCCGGAAGACGTCCAGGTCGGTGATGGGATTTACCTCATCAAGGGCACTCCCACATTGATGGCGTTGCGGCAAACTGAGAAGGAGAGGGAGTTTATTGTTATCGGGGCGGTATCTTGACTCCCAGTCTCTGATGCTAATTCGATATCGCTTCCAGTCATGGGCGTCCCAGCTGGGCCATTTTACTCTATCTGAAATGAGGGTGCATCTCCATAGCTTACTCGACGTCCCACACGTTGAGGCAGTCAATTGGCAGCTGCGGGACATATTGTTGGAGCTTAGGTCGGCAGTGTCAACCAACACAACGTCACAGCAAGAAAGTGCTCTATCGAGCTTCACCAAGACCGATTTGCCAGAGAGCCTCTGTTATAGTTATAAATGGTGGCAAGCCATTGCGCCGTTGCGCGTCAGTTTACGTGGCTGTGGCAACCTATTACAGCCTGGTAACCTGAGACGAATCTGGGCACATGAAATTTCCGTATAATCATAGAGTACAGCGCTGAGCCATCCAAAATTGGAAGTCTGCATCGCCATATACGGCGGCCCGAGATCCAACAATCAAAGGCAGCTAACCGTTTATGCTTACTCATACGATGGGATGAAGGACGTAGCGGAGGAGTCGCTACAATAGGAAAGGAGGGAAGGAAAGAGACCCCAAGAGGAGGGGTAGGGGTCTATTTATACTTACCCAACCCGCAGCGACGTCGCCGCGGGAATTTCCAACGACTAATGCCATCACCAACCTCACCTGCGAAGACTGAGGCTCGCTGGCGTCCTACTGAGAAGACCTCGTCGTACGGGCGACTACACTACAGCCACCAGAGCGGAGCGGACCCGCAGGAGTCCGGCTAGTATGACCCCCCTTGGATCCCTATTTGAGCCCCTCTGACCCAGAAAGGCAACGCGGCTCTCGGGCCCTCTGTCGTTCAAGCCGCTGTATTCTGCACTAAAATGGGTTTTCAAGATAGAAACCAGTCTTCTGGCTAGCTCGGGATGAACGATTATCCTCTGCGCGGCTTTCCGAGATCGGCAAGTGATGGGGTTAAAACCCTAGGCCAAACGCGCTTTCCATAATACTGGGCTAGGACTCTATTGCCTTAGAGGAGGAGCTGCACTTGTGTTTCCCTGTCGTTATATAACCTCCACTGGCCACGCAATCGATTGCGTCCTTCTGGAACTATTGTGTTCCAGAGGTTCCAAGCCTGGAGGGTGTGGAAGACACACCCTCTTGGAGCAGTAGTTTGAGGATGCTCAGCCCCAGGCTTCAAGGTACACAGCAATGGCCACAGGCCATTGCCACAAGCCAGAAACACGGCACACTGGATTCGCTCCAAATAATGGGGTTGCAATGTTGTGATTGTATTGCTCCTGATCGCCTCTTGCTGTTCTTGCTTCCAGCCAGAACCTCCTTCTTAATAGACCCTTTCGTAGGATTCAGCCTTTGTCACCACAGCGGCTCAGGCGTACTGGCGTTCCGGCAGTGCTAGGCATCTAGTCAACTTCGCTGACTAGATACCCAGGGCCCTGGAACCCCCCCATTTCTGACAACTGTGGTTGCAATGGTGGAGGGCTGCAGTCATTGCAACATTTTGACCACTGGAGGCCTTCTGTATTCCAGGCCTCTTCCAGAGCATTCTGTGGGTAGAATTCAACAGTTTTAGTAGTTTTTACTAGAAGTCTAGTGTATATTACATAATTTAAATAACTGCAAAAAACGGTAAGTGTATACTCCTGCTATTAATATATATCATAATAATTTCAATGTAATTTTAAAAGTGGCTCTGGTGGTTTGAAACGCTGTTGAAAAACATGTGTTTTGGTGGTAAATCCATTACATTGTCAAATGGTTGCATCATAGGGTCGCGCCTTCTACTGTCTCGGTTAGTTGATGCATGAGGAAGGTGTACGACGTTTTAAACCAAGAATGTCTCTTTGCATAATGCCTTTCGTCTCATTTGCATTATGATCCCATAAATACCCCTGGAGTTATAACAACCACCATACAGCACGTCGTCACCACCACCACCACCACACCCTCACCGTTATATCTTTACCACCACGGCTGCTGCTGCTACTAAAGAATAAAAACCCTGGACCATTAGCAGTCCACTCCCATCAATGTTTTATTATAAGTTTCTTCAGGGACTCAAACAGCTCAATGTCTGTAAACAGTCATATGAGGTTGAATTTCGACATCGTTTACATCACGTCTTGATCTTCTTAGGTCTATCAAATTTCATGATGGAATGACGTCATGATAACATGATGTCATGATGGCATGATGGCATGATGGCATGATGGCCGTTTGCGGCAAATATCTTCGGGTGGGCGGTGGGTGTTGGAGGTCCAGGGTTATGTATGGAGACGTAGTGAAAAGAGACATTCTCATTACATTAAGACGGGCTATTCACTGAAACTATCCTCGCTATATCCAGTCTGTCGTGGCCGGTCTGGTCACTGTGAATTTGAAACAATCAGCCACCGCGTCCCGCTCCCATCACTTTTGCTGCTTCTCCAGCTTCGGAAAGTCAAAACAACAGCCAATATCCATGACATTGTAAAAAGCACATTCTCTGCCAACAAAAAACCCGCCGAGCTCCCCGCATGTGCCCTGGGTGGTGCAGCGTCCTGAAGGGATTCGGTTACTGCCGCATGGAGCGGGGTAGGGGTCATCGTAGACGCCCCATGGCACAGCGATAGCGGTGGTGGCGAAGATGAGGAGAGTGAGGTGGTGTTTCATTTTGATGGTTGTGTCTTTTCAGACTGGTATGGTGGTAGTATGATTGTCTTAGGTGTGAAAACTATGGACGTGTGTACCAAGAGTGTTGAGACTTCAAAAACGATGTCTGGGGGAAAACCGGTTCATAAGGTATTGTATTGGAACACAATGTGCCTTTTATATCACGGAAGGCCAAATGGTTCAACACTGCTTGGTGTCGCTTATCGCAGACACCGAGCGTCCTGCCCGAATTCATCCAGACAGATATTAATGACATCAACAACCGGTATTATTTAGCGAGAACCGGGATTTCCGATCACACCACCTGTATTAGCGGCACAAGAGTTGCGGTGGCGATAGTTTATAACTTTGAGAAAACACCATTATCCATCATGTAGATATAATTTTAGTAAAGGCAAGTTACCGCAGCGGCGCCCGTCAGATGCATGGCACACTAGATTCGGTGTATTTTATGGTTGCAACTGCTTGATTCTATTACTTGTGGGTGGTTCTGGCTTCCAACCACAACCTTCTTCTTAATAGACCCCTTTATAAGATTCATCCTTCGTCACCGTAGTGCTTCAGATCCGCCACTTCCGCGTGTTTTTAGATGAACACCTCCGTCTCGTGTCAGCCTATGCTATGGGGCCAATTTGCAGAGGAGTGATCGCACACCGACAACAACCACAACAACATGCCCTCATTCGATCAAAAGGCCAAACCCTGACATTTGCTTTCATGGGTTCATTTCGTGATAGAATGGTTGATTAACGAGAAAAGTCGTGTTCGAAGAACCACGTGAGGCGGCAATTTTTTTAGTAAGGCCTACGTCGGCCAGAGAAAACAATGCTACGTACAAAAGCGGCTAGTGTGCGCGAAAAGAAAACTGGCTCCCGAACTAACCCCTGAATTGGCCCCTGAGATCCAACACCCCAAGTCATTATCAATTTTTTTTATATAAAATTTAGGTAGGTTTTAAAAAAGGCCATAGGAGTTGAAAGCGCAGGCCCCTCTTTACAGCGGAAACAGAGGGCGGCAAAGGGCCCCACTTCCACCAGCTCCGAAGCACCGCCGCCAAGTGGGGCAACTCTAGGGTTAGGGTTTCACAGACTTGATATTTCGAGGTCTTGGATAAATCATTGTAGGGCGATGGATTGTTGACTTGCGCATCGCTTGTGGTTGTGTTACAAAGATTTAACGTTGCAATTGTGGCGTCCAGCGGCGAAGTAGATCTTGCTCGCTTCCTTCGAGCAGCTTAGATCCGTTCGGCTGGCGGTTAGGTCTTGTCTTAGGGCGTTTGTGTTTAATCTGTGGGGCTAAATTTGGTGCCTTCGTATTGCAGTGGTTACACAAGCTCGGATTCGGCCAGAGGCGGCACTGCGCCATCGGCAATGCTGTCAGCTTAGCGCGTGTTGCAAGGCGAAGGATCTATCCTGACATCGTGTTCATCCTCTAATATGTGTGTTGTCACGTAACATGTCAGCGACTCGCAGAGTGCCGCGAGATGCAGCCGTATAAGATGGATTCCTCGCGACGGGAATCATATAAGAGCACCACAACGCCTCTGGCCTCCAATTTGATCTCATACAATCAGCAGCTTCAACAAAAGCATCACCACCCGACCGGACCTCAAACCCTCTAAAACATTCTTTCCGACCCCTATTCTTTCCAAAATAACACCACCAAAATGCAGTTCACAACCACCCTCCTCGCCGCTCTCACAGCCGCCACCTCCGTCTCGGCCGCCCCTTCCATCCAGGCCCGAGCCGTCTCCACCACCGCCCAAACCCCCGAATGGACCATTACCGCCTTCAAGCGCGCCTGCAACGGTGCCGACACCTCCTGCACCATCTCTTTCGGCATCGACACCCACCTTGCCCCCGTCACGCCGTGCACCTACACTGTGACGGGCGCCCCGGCAAGTCACGCGACCGTCGGCCCCGTCACTTGCGGCGCTTACACCGTCACCTCAAGTTGGAGCGATTTCTTCGGCGCAGATAAGGGATTCACTACCTGGTCTGTGTCAGACTGGGAGAAGAAGCTGATTGCTTATCCGTCTTATTCCGATGCGGATCTTGTAAATGGGGTTCTTGTTAGCCCTGACAGGAGCTTTGCTGTTCAGGCTATCTCTTGGTAAAGTGGGATGATGTTCATCACGAATAGGGGGAAATAGGTGGTTAGAAGTGCGAAGTAGGCGGGCATGTGTGTTATTGGGGGAGGAGAATATTGGGGAAGAATCTGTCCTTACTACCTAGATACAGCTAATAGTAATTCATAATCGCTTAGATGTTACATCCTGCACCTCATATGCCTTGCACCGTTTCTTTTATGAGCTGACTGGACTGCTTACCTATATACCCCCTCAAAACCTTTCACGTCGCCAGCGTCCCTGCACCCGTTACCTCTCTAGGCTCGATTGGCAGCACAGCACCTTTAGCCTACCAAGACTCACTGTCATTCCTACACCTTCACTTCCCCGCTCGGCTTCACGGTCAACAAGCCGAGGCATTACATTCCTCTGAGTCAACAGGAGGACTTGTCATCTTGACATCGAGGTTCGGCCCATCAGACCTCTAAGTATGCGCTGACGTTTGCAACCATAATACTCGATCAGAGACATACATTCCATGATTGCGCTAGAATATGTATCAATGCCGTTATATGATCTGGGAGGCTATCCAGAGCTACCTTGCGGGAGCTCTAGGTACATCGTGTTTACGTTGATGAGGTAACAAATGGACGCCCAGCTTCCTTAGACTGAGCTCCAGCGAGTTTTCCTACCTGCTAAAATTCCTGCAACCGATGCGCTACCAAAGGGAGTAACCGTAACTCACTGGCAACCCCTTCCCACGACGAACAATGTGGTTGTTTGAACAGTGATTATCCACTCCAAGTCGACGTGCGGTATATACGATCTTAGGTTCAAGTCATTGACCGTTCCAACTTCCCGCCTTGCTGTTCGCCTGGGGCTGAGCACTGCAATTTGATCCTTTTGCACAACTTCAATTTACCCGCCAGGCGAATGCGAACAGGGCGGCCTGTGATATGCATGGGCAGTTTTGTGCCGCTGGAACCGCGCAGGTCCATGATATTCCAGCCAGTGAAGCCATCTCAAGACGACTCGTATAAACGGGGACTTGTTCGTCCACGCACTTCACCACTTCACTCCATCAGTCAACCAGCTGTCTCATTCTCAACCATCTTCCAAAACAATCCGACGTTCTACACGATCAAATGAAGTTCTTCATCATCACCGCCTTCCTCGCCGCCTGCGCCATTGCGGCACCTACCAGCACCAACGCCGAGCCGGCTCTCGCCAAGCGCGCCCCGATCTGCAGCGACTTTGCCGGCTTCGCCGACAACTCGACCGCTTCGTCTCCTCTGGTTGCAGACTGCCTCCGGATCCTCAACCAACCTCCTCGGTGGGACGTCTTCACCTACGACGTCTCTGCCGATCCACGCTGGAGAAATCTGTGGTCGTACAAGGACTGCATGTTTAGCGTGCGCGCCAAGACAGTTGATACCAAGTTCAACACCGATGACGAGGCCCATCTTGCGGCGGCGGCGCTTCAGGGGAAGGCTCCGACTGATCATATCGAGGGATCGGGTGTGGTGACGTGTGGCGAGGGAGAGGTCGAGTGGGCTTTTTACATGACGCGTGATTCGGAGTGGCTTTAGAGAAGGATGTTGGAGGGAGTGGGGGAGGGCACCATGAGACAGATTTCGAACTGCCGACGGTGAAAGAAGGGAAATAGTAATATTTTCAGATTATGTCATTTTCGCATGGAGCAGATTACATAAAATCGACCTTCCCTGCCCCTACAGCACCCTCAACTTGACAAACGCGGTCTTCGGCTTCCGGAATACCTCTTCTTCGGCTTCCAACCCGGCCATCTCGGCAGGCAGCGGAATGAACTCAAAGTTGAGCATCAGCGTCGTGACAATAATCCGCAACTCCAGCATCGCCAACCGCTTCCCAAAACAGCCCCTGAAGCCACCACCAAAAGTCAAATTGGGGAGCGCGTATGCATCGAACACTTCCTTTCCAGTTGTCGCGTCGTGAGTCAACCATCGCCGCGGTTCAAAAAGGTCCAAGTCTCTCCCACTGGGGCCCTCAATCCCGCCACGTGGTCGTTTTGTTTGCGCGGCTCGGCATGTCTCGCTGCGCTGAGATTCTTCAATCTCAAACGGTTGTCTGTCGATGCGCAAGTTCAAGATAACGTTTGTTCCCTTTGGAATATGACGGCCCAGAACTTGCGTGTCGACAAGCGCACGCCGCGTGGTGATGGCCGCCGTTGCAGAGCATCGGACCGTCTCTTCGATCGTGGCGTCCAGGAGAGGGATGTCGACCTCCAAGATCTCTGACGAGGTCGGGAATTTCGTCCCTTCGAAGGCCGCAAGGACAGCTTGTCGCAGGTTGGCTTGCGCACGCGGATGCAATCCCATAAACTTGACTAACCACGCGAGCGTCGACGCCGTTGAGTCGTGCCCAGCCAGCAGCATCAGCCACAGCTCATCGAGCATGGCCGGGTTGCGCGTCGGATCCGGCGCCGGCTTGCCCTCCTTCTTCGCCGTCATGATCTCCCTCCGGAGCACAAAGTCCATCGCGCACGTATCATGCTCCTCTCCATCCCCGGCAGAACTCTCACCCGCGTCTGAAAGGCGATGAAACCTCTCACACGCCGCCCTCATGATCTTCCCCACCTCCTCCGTCCCGACACTTCTAAACCGCCTATACGACGGCTTGAACGACATCAAAAAGAAGGTCAGCGCTGGCCACAGCGATCCTACACCGGCATTCACAATCGTGCTCCCCTCCTCCACCGCGAACCTCACCAACTCCACCAGCTTCGCCGTCTCTCCATCCGTCTCCCCCTCCCCTCTCACCTTCGAAATCTCATGCCTCAACACCCCGATCTTCTTCCCCAGCACCGCCACCCATATCGCATCCAGTGCCGTCGAGTAAAAGTCATTCAACACCTCAAATGCCCCCTCTCCATCTTCAAGTTTCTCCATCCTCGCCTTCCACAGCTCCACCAGCTCCACTCCTGCCGTCTGCAAATTCGGCGCGACCACCCTTCTCAAAAAATCCGGATGCATGACATCGCTCCACAGCCTCTTCTGCGCCTTCAGCTTTGGCGTCGTCACCTGCGCGAGCGTCGCAGCCGGCAGTATCTGCTGGAACAGATGCACGGTGAGGTACGACCTGTCGAACTCGCGGTTTCGTCGGAGTAAAATGTCCTCGACCTCGCGCGGGTCGTCGAGGACGAGGGTGGGCGTGGTACCCGGGAGGGAGGTCAGCAGGAACTGGACGATGGGCGAGCCGAGCTGGCGACACAGGGCGAAGAGGGCGGCGGAGGGTTCGCGGGTAAGCCGGCCGGTGGATTTGATAGTGGGGCCGTCGCCGAAGGGGCGGGAGGTGGAGGTGGGGTCGTAAGGGATGCCGTCGGGGAGGGGGACGGGGATGAGACGGAGGTAGAGCCAGGTGGTGAATGCGATGGCGAAGGAGGAGATGACGAGGATGGTGGATGTGGTCGCCATGGTGTGGGTTTGGCGGTGCGCAGCACCATGGTGGTGTCGTAGGTTGGGATGCAGTGAAGATGCGTAGGAGAGGGGAAGAAAAAGGATGTCAACATTCAGATACAGTGTTCTTTTTTTCCCGCGGATCCCGGAATGCGAGTGCTTTAATCCCGCGGGGGCCCGCTCTTGAACCCTGCGGCTGACACCGATCCAGGCACTGTGATTCCTCCAGGAATCCGACAGCGGTGCATCGCTTCGCCTTGGCATGTGCAGTGTGAAATTTCGAGTTTCGTCTAATCAGTGCGTTGGGAATACGACCGGGTTGGGGTCCCTTGAACTGCGCGGAACAATGTTGCTGCCAATAGTCGCCGCTAGCTTGAGAATCGCCTTTGCCGCATTTGCTTCAGGTCTTATCGTACCGATCCGAAGCCTATTTCCATGTTAGGAGTGCTTTGCCCTTTGTATGCGATCGAAGTATGATTATGCCGTTGGGTTTCTTGGTGCGTGGACTTTATAAGCCCCCGGACCAGGCCTTCGTACCGAGAACTTCAAAGAAAAACAAGCAGATGACCATGGAGGGATCTGAAGTACAGCTAGGCTGGTGCTGAAGTTTTGGTAGTTTTTTCTAACCCTTGTTAAGTTGTCATGGCAGAACAGTAAATGTCTTTGCCAGTGTTCTGAGGCTCACGATCAAAACTAGGAAGGAGTGACCACCTCGAAGACCTAGGCCTTCTTTGGTACTAACGGAAACCGCGGCGATTTTGGACCCCCGGCCAAAACCCTTTGGTTTCTTTGTGGACCATCTGCATGGGTCCGTCAAACATCAACCCGCCCCATGGTGTGCATCTCCGGTCAACAACCACCAGCGCCAGAAACGCAGCATAATGTCCTCCGAAGCAACCTCCCTTCTCCAAACAACGGGTGCAGCAAAACCTTACTCTGAATTACCACCACTTCCACCCATCCAGCAACAACTGCCCCATGAAAATCGCCATTACCCCAACCAGGGAGCCCGGTACTCCCACCTTCACAAGCCCCGGCGCAAACAACCATGCAGATACTCCCTCCACCTCGTCATCCCAGAAAATGGATGCAGGCATCAGAATGAGGTTCATCCGCGGCGTTATAGGCGCGTTCCGTTCCTCCTTGGAAAGTTGCTGAATCAGAACTGGCACTAGTTACTCGCTTGATAGTGTTCTCAGTCAAGTGAAATGTGACCAGATCAGTCAGGTCTTACCAGAGGAATCCGAGTACCGCCAGTCGCCACAAAATTCTTGTTCGTGACCACGAGGGCGCCCCCGGCAAAGTCATCACCCGAGTCAGTTTCTTCAGAAGCCCATCTTTATAGGCATGATGTTATTTCGAGTGCAACTGTCTAGACACTATGGTCTGACTACCGTGAGCAGGCTAGCTAGAGCATTATGACAATGCGGTACGTCGATACAACATGAAAGAGGAATACAGATAATTAAACCCCGAAAACGCCCTAGCAACGCTAAATAAGACGACGATCTACATAGTCCGAATATTAGCAGAGACGACGCGGAATGGCTCGGCCTAATGGTTCGGGGGAGGTGGGGCTTTACCTTGATGGATCGATCGGACCATGCGACGCTCCCTAGGTTGTCAAACAATAATATGACAATACTAGCAGGCCTTGGAATAAAGTACTATAGTACTAGTAGTACTAGTTGTTAGAATGTATCACTCTTACAGGCCTAACAGGCCTGTTAGGCTCTGGAATATAGTGGCTTGTACGCTATAATTCGTCACTGGGAATACTGAACAGCCTTGTAATACAGGGCTGTAAACAACTATTATAGTGGGCTTTTCAGGCTTCACAAGGCTGATTACAGTTATAGGTGCAGTTATATTATTTCTACCACCTGTATACTCTCCGAGCTGCAGTCAGAGCCCCGCACGCCAGTCGGAGCTCATTCGGTGCCCATTGAATTCCGCACAACTATTTAATATGGAAAATTTTATAAATCGACTACCTAGTATGACGTGGCCTGTCTCCGAGTTGCGAGGAGGCGGGATACAGGCGGAAAAACGTCAATCCGCCCCAGGGGGTTGAGTCCCACCCGTCGTCTCACCCCCACGAGTGACCATGCAGAAAGTAGTCATAGTCATGGCTTTGACCCGACCAACGCGAGGTGTTCCTCCCTGTACTCCAGCCGCCCGTGAGGCCCGCCAGTCCTCCATAGGACCGGATGTGCACAGGGGCAGCTGTGACGTGTCAAGCTGCAGCCATCAGAATACTGAGTACAGAGAAGGGAAAGCGTAGTACCTATGGTGGCGAAGGGACCGGCTGTCATTGGGCTTCCAACATCCTGACACCCCCTTTTCGTCCCCGCCCACGGAGCGTAGCAGGGGCGGAGACAACTCGGCCCTTGCGAAACAGGTGGCTCGCTCTGGATGGCCGCCCGCCGGATATTGAGCATTCAGAGCCAGTCGGCGGTGCCGTCTTCCGGTGCGCTCTCGCCTTGGTCTTGGTGGTGGGTCGCTAGCAGGACGTCGGGCGGCACCAAGTGCGGGATTCGTTTCCCCGGGTCCACGCCGTTCAATTGTGTGGGTCTGCGAGGGAAGGGAGGGGTGGGAGGTGTGTGATCTAGAAGTGATGCTACAAGTGGTCCACACCTCCGACCACCATGCGGCAGATCGTGCCTCAGCCTGTGCAGCAGACAACCTAAGAGAGTGTACCGAGTGGCTCTGTTTATGACACAGATGAGAAAGATGGGGCGAGGAGGCTTGTTGGCATTCATTGGAAAGAACTAGGCTACACCCCGTAGCCGAAGTTCACAGCATGTTTATTTAGTAGAGCTTGTACTCGAGCGTCATGTCCGACTCGGGTTGCCCATCGTACTGGCACTGTTGGTGATGGCTCCATGCTGCTTGATCAGGGCGTTGATGACCTGGGCAGCAGGGGGTGTCAGAGGGGCTTTGAACATGTAGCCGAGGATGCTCAGCACGCTTTGGAAGCTCTTGAAGTCCTTGGTGGCCACGCCATCAGTGGAGGCAGCCTTCCACTGGATGCGGGTCATCATCTCAGTGACCAAAACCAGGTCGATGATCAGCGGCGAGGCGAGGAGGGAGTCCTCGCAGACGTTGAAGACCCTATAGAGTAATTAGCATATGACTATGCAGCACAGGAACGCTGGGGACTTATAAGATGGTCTGGTGGCCGCCCATGAAGATGTCGGCGTAGTACTCGTCCAGCGGGCCCCAATCTCTTTCGTACTTGTGCCAGATATAGTATTCCGGCTCGCACTCTAATCGCTCTGCCCAGGTTGTCAGCGTAGTACCGCTGGTAGATTCAAAGGCAGTTAGGGAGGTAGTAATTTGGGCTTGGGAACTTGGGAGAGAACCGGCATACTGGTATGGTGCAGACAGGAGAAACTTTTGTTTCCGACTCAAAGTACGGCTCCTTGCACCTGAAGTATATGTCGAGGTCTTCCATTGATTTGGGCCTTTTCGAGGTGTTGTCGACTGTGGCAGATTCCGAGTCGCTGTCCTCAACTCGCCTGCGCTTCACCCCGCGGTTGGTCTCTGAACGCTTGATCACCTCTGCCCTAGCCCTCTGCTTGGCGACGTGCTGGAAGGTGATTTTCAAGCACTTGGAAATCTTGGTACCCATTTCTGCGTCGTATGTGCACAACGCTTTCACAATTGCGCGGAGCTGTTCCTCTGGCAGGGACGTGACCTGCGTGTTCACGGATGCCGTGCTTGGCGGTTGTTGAAATTGTTCCATCAAGTCCATTTTTTTGAGCGGAGTGTGATAAAACCGAGGAAGAAGGGATTTAGTTGAGGATGGGGGAAGAGATTAGATTTAGTGTATAAGTTGTGTTTGATAGGGATTTTAACGAGTTCAATTGCTGACGCGTCTGGTCCTTGGGCAAACCATATTGCTTTTTCGGCCACTATCCCTCTGACCGCCACACGGCTGGTCACCACTTGTGTTACTTGCCACTCCGTATCCAAGAACCTTCCAGGAGGAAACTTACCAACTGAGGCAATCAGTCAATCAATCTCATCCAAAGACATTCCCATTCCATGGAATGTTTCTGATCTTGGAACATCACCCGGGTTAGGGTTGCCAGTGCAACCAACCCCTGATCCCAACGACCCCACACTGAAAAGACTCCACCGAAAACGCGCGACGCGTTAATTTCATCACCGTTTGCTCACGCACCCACGTACCCTCAAGATCCCCCAAAATGTCACCCATAGACCCCAAAATCGCCCAAATCACCAACGCACCAGAACACCACCTTTGCACCGTCCTGGAAGCCCTGTGCACCGCCGACCCGCAAACGCGTGACCTCATTTGGAACCGTCTCTCCAACGCAGGGGCCTTCACACCACAGCCAGTCAAGATGATGAAGCGCAAGGCTGGTGATGGCGAGAACGAGAATGACGCCATCGACGGCGACTCGAAACGCACGAAGTTCCCGCCGGATGAGCATCTCTGCGTGAGATGCGGTGACACTTTTTTGGAGGAGGAGAATGGAGAGAGGGCTTGTCTTTATCATACTGGTGAGTGCCCTGGATCAGCGGGTTGGCGGGAGGGATGTTGCTGATAGGTACGGAATAGAGGACATGGAAGCCAACGACCAGCATGAATTCTTTGCGGATATGAATGAGTTTGAGGGGGACTGGGATGATGAAGAGTATCAGAAGGAGTGTCCGGAGGCGTTTAATTATATGTGCTGTGATATGGATGGCACGATGAAAGGGTGCAAGTATGGATGGCACTGGGCCGTTGATGACGAGCGAGGACCGGTGCCGTTTCCGGATGCGGATGCGGATGTGGATGAGGATGCTGGGGATAGGAAAGAGGAGCCGATTAAGATTAGTGATGATGAGGAGGAGGAGGAGGAGGAAGGGAGTGAGGGTGAGGAGCGTGTTACCTGCAAGTAGCTTGGTGGGCACTTACATGTGTCTGTAAGGTACGAAGTACGGTTGGGGCATTCCAGGGCTGGGCATGTTTTTTAAGTTACTGATCTTTTCCCCTGTACAATCAGGTAGGTATTACTGCTCGTAAAGCTCTTCTGGTGTGGAGGTGTGGAAGTGCTGGTGTCGTTGTGGGTTAGGGGAGTTGAAATGTTAGTCAACAACCAACCCCTGATCACCAAAAAAAGTCACACCGAAAAAGCGCGACGCGTCAATTTCGTCACCGTTTGTTTGCACTCCACTCCACCACAGCCACGAAACCTCAGTTCCCCTCAACAAGGGCCCCGGGAAACAACCATGGCGCCAATCGACGAAATAACTCAAAAAAATATCAACGCGCCCGAGCACCAGCTCCGAGCCCTGCTCAAGGTCCTATGCACATCCCACAGCGAGACGCGCGACCGCGTCTGGGACTGTCTCTCGGTCTTCATCTCGTTCGATACAGAGCCGCTGGTCAAAGCAACGAAACGCAAGGCCAACGATGTGCCTGATAGTATTAGTGAGTCAGACGCGAAGCGCGCCAAGCTCGAACTGATAAACGATATCCACCACTGCGTGCGGTGCAACCAATCGTTCTTGGAATCTGAGAACAACAAGGAGGCGTGTTGGTATCACCCCGGTGAGTTTTGTTCCGAGGACTCCCTTGAGTTCCATACTATCACTGCCTTCGGCGTTGTATCTTCGTCCGCGGTACCTTCAACTAACTAAAATTGCCGACAAGATGCCCGATGCCACCCCTTCCGTTCCTCGACTCCACTCTCGATCTTCCCCTCGACAGCCTTGAACTCACCTTGCTCTCGCCGGTGCTGAGGGCGACGGGTAGGCCCCAACTCCCACAACATGGGCCAAAGAGCCAGATCCACGGAGGCCCAGAATACTGCAGAGAGGGATCGCCTCCACACGCCTATCACTCATTCCCAAGCACCAGCGGCGCCGAAGGTAAGGAATGCCTCTTCTACCATGTCGTCGGAGCGCAGATCATAGAGCTGAGCAACGCCAAGGGCGTGGCGCTGGCTGGCTGGCTGGCTCTAGTTGCCGATGTGGATGCCGCCATCTTCTTTTACATCCTTCTTTCTCTCACACTCACTCACAGCCCAGTGGACTGGCGGTCCGCGGATCCGCGCTGCATATCGTCATGGTCAGCCATGTTGCGAAACGATGGCGGATTGGGAAGAGGAAGAAGAGAGGAAGAGGAACCTTGCCTGCCTATTGTTCTTTGAATTTTTCATCCGAACTACTCATCTTCACTGCCTATTGTGAATAGCTCCCATTGAATTAGCTATTGTTCTTTAAATCTTTCATGCGAACTCTTCACTGCTGATTGTGAATGAGGGTACCATTGGTCAATTAGCTATTGTTCTCCTTTGAATCTTTCACGTGAATAAACCCCCTTCCCATTTTCAGCTTCCCACTATTCCCAAATGCGTTAGCCAGCCCTCACTAATTAATTCCCAAAGGCGTTAGCGCACGCCATCATTTACTGGCCCAAAGGCGTTAGCGCAAGCCATCTTTCACTGGTTCCCTCCGCCGTTAGCGCGTTAAGCACTATAAACATGAGTTCCACGATTGTTATCTCGGCAAAAATGCATCCTCCCTCACACTTCTACTTCCGCCCAACAGGGAACTTCCTCCTAATATGGATACGTATACTGGCGGTAACTACGACCGCTTCTTAGCGCGTCGAGGGACCCTGCGCGGGCCCTCTCCTCAGTATGCCCATGTATTTAACCTTACCCCTACAGTGGGCCCTCCCCCACGCCGTATTCGTGGTTTAATCGACAGCGAACTTGACAATCTTGTCCGTACGGCTTTCGATTGCGACGACAGCGACAATACCCTCCGCGGCATGCTCCGAGCCGCTATCGACGCCATCCAACCCGACATTTTTCACCTCGCTTTGCGCGTATCGTATCGGATTTGCAGGCGACCCTTGCTCGGAGCTGACGCTGCTTGTGACGGTCCTTCCTGGCTCGTTAACAACGTCGGAAGCTATCCAAGCCATTGGAGATCTCTTGGTGGTGCTGGAAAGGTGGGGAAAAGAGAGAAGAAAAAAGATCTGAACCGCGTTGACCTGTCTCTAGCCACGACCAACGACTTGGCGCTCTTGCCATTGAGATTGCCGGGCAGATCGTCTCCACTGCTTCCGGTGACTCGATCCTGCACAACAAAACTCCAGGTGTCAATCCCTCGGAGGAAATCAAAGCAATCTCGTACAATGAGCCTTCCTTTGGCTCGAGCATCGGCCTTGCGGGAGGTCAGCAGATCACAGGAACTCTAGGGGCCTTTCTCCGCATTATAACGAACGATGACACACCACAGTGCTTTGCCTTGACTTGCAGCCACGTTTTATCACCTGGTACGTCTTTCCGTGGAATGTGCCCCTACCCCTACGATAGTAGCATGTGCTGATATTGTAGCATTTGCAGCTTCCACGATGCCCGCCATTACTGGTGACCATCCAGCTGTGGTTTGTCCTGCTGACAGAGACAACTTCCATTGGTGGCAAGGTGCTGAAAACTTAATCAAAAAAGTCAACCAGCGCCAGAGTACTGAAACCTCCGAAATGGAAGCCCTTTAAGCCGCCCAAGCCCAAAAGCACCGCTGCCAATCCTCTTTCCACCCCATTGGTACCCTACATGCAACGTCAGGCTTACGTACAAGCATGAATCACTGGGTGTTAGACTGGGCCCTTATAAAGCTCGACCCAACCCGCTTTACATTTAAGGAGTTACCGAATGTAAGTTTTTTTCTTCTTCTTCTTCTTTTCATACACTAATGAGTCTTTCTATATAGATCCCTCTACCTTCCAGCTGCACGAAATTCGAGTCAAATCTTAGCCTTCAGGCTTTGATAGAGACAACTTGGACACCCCGTGCCAAGATCGCAGCTCCTATGACCAAGGGCTCTGACATGTTCAAAATTGGCCGCAGTACAGGCCACACGGTGGGACAACTTCACGATATAGACGCCAGTGTCACCATCAACTACAACATAGACGGACCGGACGGTAAGCAGAGCTTTCTGCTAAAGGGTAAAGCGCTTGTTATTCGCGGCACCGCCCATAAGATCTTTGCCAGCTGCGGAGACTCAGGTGCCCTTGTGCTGAACGGTCATGCGGAAGCCGTAGGTATGGTTACAGCTGAGGCCGATCTCTCAGTAGCCGATGGTGTTGCGTACGTTTCGCCCTTCACGTCTATTCTTGACAGCATCAAGGACATCCTAGGCTGCCAAAGCACAATGGTTAAGGTGGAAGTGCTGTAGCGAGTTAGACGTTCTAGGAGACCTTGAGTTTGTCTGACCACTGAATGAGACAAAACCTCACCAAGCCGAGCCCCATGGCACAGTCGCCAGTCCCGACCACTGCGTCAAGGTGCTAATACTTTGATGTGCTAATACTTTTAATGCTTACTTGAAAAGTTCTTGCTGGGTTATCCTAATATACCCCACCCAAGCAAAATTTTGACGACAGACAGACAGAATAAGGGACTTTACGGCAATTCGTCACATGACACCGCCCCGGAGGACTGTGGAGGTGAACTACCATCTGCCCCACTGTCTTATGATCGTAGCGAGCTGTGACTGCTTATTAAAAGTTCCTTAACTAGTTAAGGAATTTTTACAGGGGCGTTCTTAATAGCAAGGCGCGTGGCTATTTTCTAACTCCCTCAGACGAACAGATGCTTCATGTCATCCTCCACTTAATCATAAGCGTGCAGGGCAAGTGACGACGCTGCATCCGTCTCAGATTGGATTGCGAACAGGTACCACGATCCCCACGTTTGATCTCAATATCTACAGAGGGTAAGCTCATTGGGACCATTGCCCTACCTAATCATGGCGCTGACCGCTACGGCGTTCGCGCCTCGCTGCGCTGCCTATACATTGGCAACTTCCAGAGGCGCTAGCTCTGAACCGAACCGCGATTATCTCTGCTACTGCTCAACCCCTCCCTCGGTTCAGCTTCCTTTCCCTCTATGACCGATATGACCTGGACGATTTGCATGGACGGGAGAGTTGGCAGAGTCAGGGTTACAAAATATGTCAGCAGTGTACTGGCTATTTTAAAGATTTAGTGTGGGAAAAAGGAAGGCGGGGTTAAAATGGTTCAGGGTTGGCTATAGTGGCGTTTGAGCGACGATCACAACAAAACACGGGCAGTGACGCGTTGAGTTCATCCTGACCATTTTTCACAGAACCCTCTCAAGGTGAGAACTTCACAACCGGAAAAAATGCCAGTGAAGAACGCCGACCAGAAAACAAAAGTGCAAGCCATTATCAATGCGCCAGAACAACATCTCCGTGCAGTCCTCAAGGTGGTGTGCACGGGCGATGTCGACACGCTCAACCGCGTCTGGGGCGCTCTGACCATGATCAAGACTCTGGAAGGCCAAAAGCGCAAAGCCAAGGATAACGCTGCTTCAGAGAGCAGCGCAAAGCGTACCAAACTGATCGAGGATGCCCACCACTGTGTGCGATGCAACAAGGCCTTATTGCAGGCCGAAAACCATGAGAAGGCGTGCTGGCACCATCCAGGTGCGTTGATGGCATTTCCACCTTACCTACTTCCATGGATTCTGGACATCGTACTGACACTCTGTTTAGATCCGGAATTGGAAATTGACTACGATGCTCCAACGTGGGAGGGCTGGAACACGAACGCTCTGGGTCCGATGATTTCTGAAGAGAACAAGAAGGAGTACCCTGAGGGTTTTGTCTTCATGTGCTACGACAAAGACGGCACTTCGAGCGGCTACAAGCTCGGCAGCCACTAGGCCGCTGATAATCCGCGGGGAAGCCCTTCTCCGCCAGACTCGGAGGGGAGTGGTGAAGACGATGAGAAGGAGGATGAGGAGCCTGAGGTCGTTCAGATTAGCGACGACTCGGACGATGACGAGCCCGAAGATGAAGACGATGTCACGGTGTGATCTAGCTGGTCTTCTAGCCCTTATCAGCCAACTTGATAATAGGACTTACACATAACATTCGGGGCTGGCCCGCTTGGAACAATAATTTCCTCTGTCCCATGTGTAACTATTCGGTCAAAAAAACTTTGTTTTCAACGTCACACCCGACGTTGGGGGAACTTTCTTCAAGGGCTTTCCTTTGTCCCATGCCAGGGCCGGTGCTCTCGGAGATCGTGTTTGGCCTTTGGTCGGGCTCTTGAATACCATACCAGCACACACAATCGGGAGTCAAAATAACCCGGCCCGGATTGCAACTCGATGTAATTACGTCGATGTTCGTTGGTAGCCCCCCGATCCTTCCAATATCCAATCATCTGGGTCTGCGTACCGTTGATTGTACGCAATGTGCCATTTTACCCAGCATCACCCCAGCCAATCGTCTGCACCCACTCTATCATTCTGGACTCGGCCCCTACCGCGGATCTAATCCCGTCTCGAGCTTGGGTAAACGGGAGCGGACAGAGCAGACACTTAGGAGGTCGAAATCCCGGGAATCCTGGGCCTTCCGAACCATCATTTGTCAGCATCGCTCGTTTGGCCTGACCAAAACCATGGCCGCCAGCAACATCTTTCTGGCCCTCCCGCCAAACCCGTGCACAAACCCCCTTTTCCAACCGCCCATCTACGAGTTTAGTAACATCACTGTCATCAATAATTTCTACTGGGACTCCTCTGACAATGACACAGTTGTCGATAACTACCGCGGCCCTATCAACTTCACGGTGCGCGATGTCGCCAACAACTTCTCTCTGAACTGCAGCTGGGGATACTTCGAATATGTGAGGGGCTACGCAACGACAAAAGAGGACTGGGGCTGGAAGAACTGCGTCGATCCGGCCACGGGCAGTGCACTGCCCATCGAGTCGCGCATCACAGTGCGGCTCAATCTCGACCAGCAGGAGCTGATGGGCGACAGAACACGAGCGCTGCAGACCCCAATCCGGATCGCACAGTACTGGTATTGCGACACTGTGAATGGGTCGTACCCGGAGGCATACCGGGCCCGCGCTGATGTCTTCTTGAACACCGGCTGTCCCGCCGTGGGCAAGAAGAGTTCGGCAGTCGCGTGCAACACGACGCAGCCTGTGAAAGTCAAGGCGCAGTGGATCCCACGAGGGACACTCTTTCCCGGCACACGCCAGCTGGAGCGGCGCCCAGCAGTACCGGCAAAGACCAGAGGAATTGCCCTACCGCCCTCGAACGACTGCCCTCTCTTCTCTAGGCCCAGGGTGTGGGATGCCGGAAGAGCCTGTGCGACGCCGGGAAAGTTCCAGGGAGCGCCGGAGCCAATGCTACCCATACCCTTGCTCCCATAATTCTGTTCAAGGCGCTTTTGCGTTTTATAGGTTCACTATGCCCGCTCACTATAGCCGTGATAGCCGAAGAGGTCCTGAACTGTCTCCTTTAAGGGTTAGCACCGAAGATGACTTTGGATCAATAACGGAAGTACAATTAAGGACAGCTCACAAGATGCCATTGGATTCTATACGGAATATATCAAAGCTACGGACAATCCCTGGGTGTTAGGAGAAAGCATAAGGGCCCGTAATATTGTGTGTGTGCCTCCATTAAGTTTCGGAGCATGAAGCTAGTAAAGTGGCATATACACAAGTTTCTAGCCGGATCTATTTTTAAGAGCTGTTATGCGAGTTCCTTGAACCTGCGCAGTACCTGTTTCATGCCAGTGAACCCGCTGAAACGAAGTTTGGTATTGTATACGGCTCAAATGTCCGGAGATTAGATCAACTGCAGGAGAGTTCGTTCCGTGTACGTGTTGTTCTCGTAAACTAGCCATTCAGAATCCCCTTTACCAAGACACGTATTAAATTTATTCCCCGGCACGACCTCCATTGGCTCATTTCCGAGGTTAAACAGGATCGTCCGTTTCAACTTCTCGGTGGAGGTGGCAGCACCCGTGCGGCGTGGTTGTATGTTGGTTCCAGGTTACCCAATTGCCGTCCCGGAACTTGGTGCCTGTGTGTTTGTTACCTTCCTAATTGAGATACTGCATTTGAAATCGTCGGTGCCCTTTGTAGGTGTGTGTTAGTGATCGGTGTGACATCGTCCCAGATATGGAAGACATGCTCCGAAGTGAGAGAGAATGGAACATAGAGTGGCTTATCATAGTTGCTCCAGAACCGGTCTGGAGGTGTATAAATTCCTTGTGGAACTCCACCTCTTGTGTCTCCTGTCAGTTCCGGATCTCTATCACTCATCGAGACACTCAGACTACCTACCATTCTCACTTCAATACCCTTTTCTAAGCATCGCACCTCGTCGAAATAGCCGTATCCAACCATCAACATGTTTACTTCGTCCCTCGGCAAGGTAATAGTAGCACTCCTCCTAGGTCTCACGGCCGTGCAGGCTGGACCGGCTGTTCCGGACCCGGTTGTTGCAGCAGTGAAGTACGTCAACTTGAAGGAGGCCTTCCACCCTTCTTAACATATCCCCCAACCCTCACCCGCTTTCACATTAGTCGATATATAAATTCCCGTCGAGTCTCAACACTTAGTTAACGTACTTGGTAACAAATAGGCCTCGCGGAACCACGCAGCCGATCGAATGCCCGCCGGATGAGCCGAAGCAGCCCTGGTGCGTGTGAGCAATGGTTAATACACACAAATAAGGAGAGAGGAGCTTGGGGGGTGGGGGGAAGAAGCAGAGAGAGGAAGAAAAGAAAAGAAAAAGAAAAGTAAACCTTGCGGAGTCACATCCGCCGTTGAGAATATTCTTTTTTTTTTGATGGGGGCTGGATGTACATAGGGCGCTAGCAGTGGAAGAATTGAGTTGGTGCTTAATTTGAGCGGTAATCTGTTTGAAGGCTCCGAGGATTGGTGGCTTGCCGCAAAAGCGGAGTGGCTTGATTGATGTGGGGTTGCTACCTTTTCCTGGGTGTCAACTTAGTCAAATAAACCCAATTAAGATGCTATGGCCTAAGCGAGAGGCCATCTGGTTATTTCTCGACGCAGACTGTACACATTGCCACAGGGAAGATATATTACTATAGAGGTGGGGTGCCTATTCTTTTCAGGGCTTGGCAATTCGCCAGGTAGGTTGGCAGAAAACGGGTGTGGCCAACCAAGCTGAATGAAGCGCAGATTCCGACCGTCCCTCGTAATGGCTCCATTACTCCCTCCCTAATCGCATGTTATACCCTAAGGTTCGTCCCACAGGTCTCAATGGGCGTCCTCCTCCCCACCATGCTCCTCTTCCCAACCCTCTTTCTCCGGATTCAAGCCTTTGGTCACCTCAGATAGATGGGAATCTGGGACGCGCCGACGCCCCGAGAACTGCTCGCCGTATGTCTGGCCGGGGTTCTTCTGGGCCCTTGACTTGCGGCGATTTCCGGCACGAACTTGAATGCCCGACGGGAAGACTGGAGGGCTGGGCATTGGTAGATTTCTATCGTTTTCTGCACGCTCCGAGGCTTCGATATACTTGCGAAGCTGGCTGTAGTACTCTGTGTGGACAGGCACATTACTTTTCAGTCGGAAGCCAAACTGGGGAACTAAGGTAGACAAAGTGTAATCTTACCAGTGCAAATTCTCCCCTCCTCCTTTTTCAAGCATATGGATCCACATGGCTCGAGAACAACCGGACTCGTGGTCGTGCCTTTCATCCTGTGGTTTCTAATATGATGGCGCAGCATGTGGTGGTGCCGAATCGGCTTCTTCATGGAGAGAAATCAAGGACTCTCAGCTTTTCAGCACGCGCACACACCAGTCAAAAAGGACAGGAGCGTGATTGGGAACCAAAGCTTCCTGGGTTGCTGCTTACCTCTCTGGGACACAGTACCGGGTGTTTGTTCTTATCGTAGCCTACGATAAGAGCGCAGAAGCGATCGCCAGGTGGGACCACAACCTCTCCGTCGTCATTTGTGCGGAAGGGCGGCTGGCGGGCGCGACGCCAGGTTGGCGTACCACTTATAGCTCTCCTGCGGAGGCGAGGTATGTGTTAGCGGTACACATGGAAGCGGAATGGGATTTGAATGGGTGTGATCACTGTCTCCTGGAAATTTGGCATGGCCGGGCTTGTTGGGCTGTACACGCTGCGCTGGAAGCTTGCTTCTTTCTTGCAGGCTGCAGTATGTAGGTGGGACGCAGAGCTCCTCTGGAGCAGACGCGATTGTCTAAGGGCTCGGGCCACATCCTATTCACACCCCACGTTGGATCATTCACTCTTCAGGCATTCACTCCATAAAATTCCAGGATCTGGGCAACATACACATTCGGTCTGCTGGACTTTATCTCACCGCTGGGGCGACCCGGAGAAGGTCTTCCAACTTCGCCATTCTACCGAAAGTAGCTTCAGGAATGGCATCGCCCTGGAGCAGCTATCGCTTACTTTCCGCGACGCAGCTCCGCTCGTTCATGGCCTAGGGTTCCAGCACATCTGGATCGACTCACTGTGCATCTTCCAGGATTCCCTCGCCGATTCGCAATGCGAAGCAAGCACCATGGCTGATGTGTATCGCCATTCGTCCTGCAAATCTCCGCCGCGGACTCATCATACGACCCGTCCTCCTCTAACGCTGGTCTATTTTGCAAGAGAAGAGCCAACCCCAGATTGCTTTATCCGTTCGAAACAAGCGCTGGGGAAAGAAAATGCCCGGCGCAAAGCCCGCCAACAGCGCCGACGCAATCAACACCAAGAACGACTCAAGCACCACAAACGACGGCTGGTCTTGCATAATATGGTTGCCCCAGCTGCCAGCCATCTCGGTAATGCGGTAAATGCACCGAATGAAAATGGCTGCGTACGCCCCCACCATCATATACGCAAACATCCTGAAATTGCTGTCCCTCCAGAACGTTACGCCCTCCGCCCCCTCAGACGCAGGGCTATTTCCTCACACGGACGAGGTACTCACCACCGAAAATGCCAAATATCCCGAGAACAACAAGCTTCAAGAATAGGGCCACGAGGAGAACTAACCGGCCAGCTCAAGAGCGCAGCCAGCGGCAACGGCGAGCAAGCACGACCATTTCCGCTTCCGCCGATGACGAGGGTAACCAGCATGCACAAGCCAAAGCCGGCGGCGAAAAATGCGTTGAGCGCTTCATTCGGGTAATAGCCCAGCATTGTTGTACTGAGCGGGTAGATCTCAGATACACCAATGCCTTTGCATGCTTCGTAGGTCGGGATGAACATGCGTCTCGGGCTCGACGAGTTGGTTGCCATTGGGTCGCTGGAAGATTCGGGTGGCGCTGAGTGAACTGGAGATAGGCCGGGATGGTTTTCCGGGCTTCAGTCGGACGAACGTCTGGTATAGTTATTGAATTGCGACATCAGACACACATGATGGAAAAGCTCCCTGCGGCGGATGTGGTCTATTTACACTGCAGAGAGCACCGTCAGTGGGTTCGGAGGGCTCTGCAGCCTCCAAATCGCCATCTTCCATCCTGAAATATCCCAGAAGTACCCACAAGAAGAGTCGAACTAGTTGTGCGCCACCTGCAAGGCTAAGAAAGTCAAGGTACGTATCCCTGCCTCTCTTCAATCCTTTGCTGACATCTCCCAATGTGACGAAAGGCACCCTTCCTGCCTGAACTGCATCACCCATGGCGTTAAAGCCCCTTTCTGACCGCAGGCCTGCCGGTTCTAGTGAACAGCGAGCCACCACCCACTCACAACCGGCTCAGCAATCCAAGAGCCTCCAAGCCGCCTACTGCCAGAAACTCTGCACCCCCAAACCCCACAACCAACACATCCCCGCCCACTGCTAGCCCCCCAGCTGAACCTGACAAATGCCCCGTCCCCTATCTTGAGCTCGAACTACTTCACAATTCACTACCAACACCTACTCCACCCTCGTCGCCGATCCCGGCGTCTGTGACTTCTGGCGCACCACCGTTGCCCAAATCGGCTTCCAATGCGACTACATCATGCCGTCCATTCTCGCCCTCTCCGCCTAGCCCCAATACTCCCTCGCCGACGGCTCCTTCTTCACCAGCTCCTCCACTACCTCCCTCCCAGACTAGACCTTCCTGCTCAACGGCGCCAAGTCCATCTCCGTCATCGTCAGCATCCAAGGTCGCGACACTGTCCTCCGCCCCCTTTATCGAGTACGGTAAAGGCCGCTGGCGCGCCAGGTGGGGCACCGTTTCTTCCCACCATCACCCTTGTGGCGCTGCCTCCAACCACCCGGCTGGCTGCGGCAACGAGCCATCTGTTACTAGATATTTATCCGAAAGTGGATGCCCCTTGATACCTGATAGGGTGGGAGGATTATGAGAAACTATTGAACCTAACACACCGGTTAGGTCGGCGATGCAAACTTCATCAATATCGTCGCAAAGGCGGTAGCGAAATGAGTCTTTAATTTATAGTCGTTGTTAGGTTCCCCTTTGGGCGTCGGTGACTTGAGGTGTTGTCTGAAATACTGTCTCGACCTCAACACCTACCTGCGTACCTTACATAGGTAATATGACCCTCGGAGCGGAGCTTTATCCCCGGATGACTCGAGATCGCTTATTCCAGAGGGTCCTCTGATGTCACAGGATCCCTGACATGTTTACCTGTGAAAGTACGTTCTACTTTCAGCTCCCTCACTCCAAAATGTTTGTCTCTGCGCCATTCAGGCCACGCACAGCAAAGGTGCTTCGAGATTGCAACCAAAGGCGTTCGGCTCACTTTCCGGTCGGCAAACACCTTCTTATGCAGGGCAACCTTCCCGTATGGTGGAGTATGGGATCCATGGGTGTTCTGCGCTATATAGAAGAATGCTGGGTTGAACACAGCCCCTTAGACAGGCGACCCATCCAGACCGTCGGTTTAAGCTAAGCCGAGATAGGCCCGGACACAGAGGATTGTGGAATGCAGTCAGAGACCCTTTTTCTCAACACTGACGGAGAGAACGATAATCGCCATTGTTTTTAATCAACTACAAGTGTGTATTCTGTCGCAATACAATCTGATAGAAGCTGCAGCGCTTAGCAAATACATTTACTTCCCTACGTGACCTTATCTTGCTGTCAAATTACGTAACCATTCCTTAGTCAGCCGCGCTGCGACCGGTTGGGCCACAATTTAGGGGCTCGCGGTCGCACGGACCGCTTCTTAAATCGAACACACTTGACGACTTCGAATTACTGCGTTTCTGGTTGACTGCGTTGAATTCAACACTTGCGTTGGTGCAGTCATTCCGATGTAAAGTACATGACATTCCGCCCATTTCGTTAACTCACCAACAAGAACCCGTGAATGCCGCAACCTTTAACTTCCCCCTCTCCAGGACCAGGACTCCTTTATCGGCTCATCCACGGCTCCACCTCATACTCACCCATGGTTGGCTAAGACCGCATGTGACCGTCTGCAATCATAACCAATCTAATACAGCGACGTTTGGTTCACCGTCATGAGGCTTCCGTTTATACATGCAGGTTTTATCAAAACGGACCTCCGGTACGTAGAACCGGCGATCCAAACGTCCCTGATGATTCAGAGCGCCACCTGTCGAATACGGGGTTGATTGCATCGCGAGTTCCGAGTCGAAAATCGCTAGGTCGACTAGGTCAGCAGCGACGATGCTTCTCTTTCAGGATCATACCGCGGTGGTAGAGATCCCACACCCCCGTCCAAAACCAGGCGAGCGCAGGATCGCAAACTTCGAGTCGGGCCTCGGGCCACTGCCACCCATCTGCCACCGCGATGCTGCGCTTCCGTGGTGTCTCTGCTGCAAAACCTTCTCCCATGTCGTATGAGATTGTCCCATCTTACGACCTGAACAAGATGATTTGTACACATCAGACCCTATCACGAGCATTCCGTCGCTGGATGAGTTCTTGTTCTCGATGCAGCAAGAATTTGACCGTGACAGCCGCGATATCGTGTGCAAGAGATGCCTTGACCTGGATATCGGCAGCCTTTTTCGTCTGCCGCCTCCACCGCAGCACGCAGCTGCCGGTCATCCTCCATCCGCATACGGCAGAGCTCTTGACGTCGTTGTCAAGAAGCTGGGGAACGTCAGGGGCCTTGAGCTTCTCAGCAATTGTCCAGTCTGCAAGCTTTTCGTTGCATCGGCGCAGCGGCTGGATCCTGGTGGGTGGAAGGATCTTCAAGTCCTGCGCGTCTCTGATCCGTTTCTGTCTAAGATCAATGTCCCTGACAGGGACGACGCCGTGAATGGGCTCCTTCGGAAGTTGGATCTGGTTAATCTCCCACGGCGGCTCTTCCTTACTACCAGTGGTAGTAGGATCTCGGTCCATCCCCTCGGGATCAGGACAGGAATCGCATTGCTTTCCCGCAACGACGATACATTATCCGACGGTCGTGTTTGCGTCGGACCTCGACCGAATTGGGATATTATCAAAATGTGGCTTGATTCCTGCGAAACCTCGCACGGCGACTGTGGACTTCAGGCGAACAATGCCGTCCTTGCGACCATTCGGGTCGTGGATGTGAGCCAGAGGATGGCCGTTCCCTACAACTATCAGGGATGTTCCGAGTATGTTGCTCTGAGCTATGTTTGGGGAGGCTCAAAGAAAGCTGCCATTGCGCTTAATACGCCTCTCGAGGCCGTGCCGCTGAGTGTCGAGGACGCCATGGAAGTCACTCGGAAACTTGGGAAGCGGTATCTCTGGGTAGATGGTCTCTGCATCAACCAGAGTGATGAAGAATACAAGAGGAGCCAGATCATGATTATGGACCGCATCTACCAGCACGCCTGGGCCACCATCATCAATCTATCTTGTACGTCGGCCGAATCGTCGATCCCACGCGTCAGCGGCAACTTCCGCATCCGACAAGTCCAGTATAGTGCCGGTAATGACCAGTATGTCTGCACGCCCCCTGCCCTGGCAGCATATGTCCGACAATCCCCGTGGAGCAGCCGGGCCTGGGTACTCCAAGAGGCGCTGCTATCACGCCGACGGCTATTCTTCACCCACTCTCAGGTCTATTTCGAGTGAGACAGTCGTCAAGACTCTGAGTTTGAAACTCTGCAACGTCTCTATTTGCCAGTGCTTCAACAACGAGCCTGCTCGACCGCAGAGGAATTCACCACCCGCCTTTTTGCGCTTGACTTTGCCGCCCTCGACGCCGGAGGACCTATCAACCGTCAGAGTCTGCGAGTTATTATGTACACATCCCTGTTAAAAGACTACCGCAACTGCCCGAATTCCCAAGCTGGTCCTGGACAGCTTGGGAGGGGGAACTTACCACCGCTGCTGCCAGCCCTTACGAATACCGCGACTGGCAACTGGCTGACGATGGTCGTCCCTTCTTTGAGCCGTTCTTCAAGCTTCATGGCTTCGACTGTGAGCGTAACCTTGAGGATCATGATAGCCACCGACAGCCATGGGAGGATGCCGCAGATGATGTGCCAATTCTCAAGATCAAGAGCCTCGCCTTTGTGGACGCCGTACGGGACCTTGACAAGACTGACTTGATGGCGAGTCAAAATCTCGCTGTTGAAGGAATAGTCCTCACACTCTTCGTAAATGGCGCAATCAAAGTCCCGAGTCCCAAAGCAAAGTATCCGGTGGCCAAAATTGAGGTGTTTCTTGGATCGGCTAGGTGTGAACTAACGGCAACGTCAGCCGCCCACGCTGAAGTCTTTCGGCAGACGGTTGGCGACGATCCTGTCGAGGCCCTCATCTTGCATCGAGGCGAGTTACTCAGCAGTATCCGCTACGACTTGCTTCTCCTGGAGTGGAGAGACGGCATTGCCTACCGGCTCGACAGTATCAGCCTCCAGGTGCCGGGAAAAGAACTCAGGCAGCTTATTAATGCCAAGCCGATACATAAAAGATTTGTACTCGGCTAGAGTATTGATCACGAGAGATGGTGTTGGAATCATCTCAGATCCCTAGACCGTCTGGCAGGCGCGTTTGTTTTATTCGGTGACTGTGGAGCCCTGAATCCACGGTAGAAGCACCGCCAGCCACAATACCCCGGTACGGTGGGCTCTCTACCCTGAATCTCACTACTTCTAAAAGCTCACGAGCAGCGGCTTCTATACCTGTTGAGCTCTCTCAAGGGTGGAAAGAGTCCGACCCCAACCCATTGTTCGAGTACGTTAGGGCTAGGTTGGTACAATAAATCGCCTCGGTACTTGTGATACCTTGAATGAGGCGACCTCGGGGTTAGGAGAGATTGCTCAAGGTATCCGCCTAGTCCTAATGTAGCCTAATATAGCACTGAAATGTCAGCCCGTCAATTCCTTCTCTCCTCGTGCTCGATTTCGACCATGGGGAGCTGTCCACTGTGTCAACCACCAGGCCCGTGAATCCCCCACTCCAAATCCTTCGGTCTTTCTCTTATTGCCAAAGCTTGGGCCTCCCGGCACTTTCTCAAACTTACTGCGGAATCCCTGACCGCGCCAAAACCTCTGTTGCCAAGCCGGCTACATTCCCAGCCAGTCTCCAGAGCCCCATATAAGCCGACACATGGGAACGAGTCTGACGATGATCCCCCGGGCCGTCGGAAAGAAGGCCCTTTAGCAGGCCCTTAGGGTGGTTCCAAGTGCTATACCAGCCACACATCCTCCCACTCAACACCTTCGACCGCCTCCCCGTCCTTTATTCCGTCGACGTAACACTCCCCCACGACTTGCCACCGCTCAAGTGGTCCTTCCGGGCCAAGCTCTGCGGTTCTCAGAATGTACGGGCACAGCCCGCCTTCCACAAGGTGCACGGCGTCGCCTTCCTCCATGGTCGGAGGTCCAAGTCCGATGTACCCTCCTTCCGTGACGAACGGCCTCTTTCCCCTCGCTACCATACGGACCATGTTCTCTATGAGCTGGCATGTCTTATCCCAACTTTTAGATCGGGTATGTTTGAATTCGCGCCAGTCGAAGACCGGGACTCCTCGGACGACCACATTCTCACCGGCTCGTGCTTCAGGGTTGCCATGGGGTGCCTTGCCAATGCCTTCTTGCGAGCGATAGGCCACGAAGTGGCCCAAATCCTCCGGATTACCTGAGGCGTGCTTTTCCAGGCCACCTCCCGAGGCAGTACCTGCTCCAGAGCCGTGAGCCTCCTCCATGGTGTCTTCAAACGGCCTCTCCTCTTGGTAGTATGCTTGCGCCAGCCATTGGTACGCTACGTGCTCTTCCTTCGAAGATAGTCTCCAAAGAAGTCCCTCCTTACAAAGGGCCCCAAAGCACAGCGTCCGTGCTATGACCCGGACCGCGAAATCCCGGTATGGATACCAGACGTGTTTGCCAAGATCTCGGTAGTACACCAGAATTTCATCCACACTTTGGGCCGCCAAGAAGCGGGTGCGTTGAGGCTCCCGGCGTCTCGGCCTATCCGTAGCAGTGAGAGTGCGGATGGAGCCCGTGAATTGGACCTCAGTTGTCCTTATGGTCTTCCTGAGAATGGCATACTGAGGATTCCGGGAAGTTTCTGTCTGATACGCCTCGAGTTTGCCATGTCATGAGCTGCAACTTTGGTGGTGTGTTCCTCGCCCGATTCTCCCAGTTTTCGTTTGCCGGAGGTTCGTTTCCAATCATTACGATGGCTTGTCCCCAGTCTCTGCACATGGATACATGCGACTGGATTATGCCGAGCAGCCGGGACCCAATGCCGGACTTGTTTATCTGGTGCGCACCGAATGTAGAAAACGAGCCGTCTTGGCGCCGACTCTTAGTCGTCAGAGCCGGCCTCGGGCTTGGTCTTCAGTTTCTTCTTCCATGCCACGGCGGGTAACAGCGTCTCGGCGAGGGGCTTCGCCTCCTTGGCCTCGCCATGCTCACTCCAGGGGTGGTCGCCGAGCGACGAGTCGCTACTAGGTGCGTGGGTTGCATACGGCAGCACGGTCAACCAGTCGTGGAGCTAGGCCCTGTGTATGGAATCATTCAGGGCCCGAAGCCTATTGCTGCGATCGCGCGGCCACCAAAGCCTTCGCGGCGCAATTGCGCTGACCCCCGATAAGATAAACTTTTTTTATTAAATTTTTTTTTAGCTCAGCGCCGAGCGCAGGGGGGCCACACCAAATCGCGACAGACCTCAAACTTCAACACTATGTATCTCAACAGCTATCGATTTTACGAGGCCACTACTTGCAGGAAATTGCGGTCGATTGAGGCGATCATTTTGGTACTAGCTACAGCCATTTTGGGGCTTGCTGAGGCAGAGCCGATTTTGTTCAAGATTTTACATCGATATCCCGAAGATGGCGGCCTCCTGCTTGTTGCAGAAAGTGGCTGAAATATTGGGCCGTTTTGGGGCTCACCCCTGAGCGGCTGAGGAATGAGGACCACCGACCTCTCGCAGCTGAGACAACTCTCTCTCTCTCTTTACACTCGACACCACCAAACAGTTCTTCTGTGACATATGAGTTCGGACGATACTCAACGCACAGAATGCCTGATCGAAGGGACTTTCGAGACTTCTTGAGACGCGCGACGGGAAGGAAACTGAAGGCCGAGTCTCTTTTCGCCCAGTTAGCGCCAGCAACTTCTGGTGACTCTGCGGCTGGAAATCACGAGCCTGGCCCCCCTCTCGGCGTATCGGAGCGGCCGGATATCTATTCGCCACTTGACGAGAACAGGAGGGAAATACGCTTGTGCCGCATCCAGCCGTTTTCATCCGGTCAACAGTCAATCTCATGCATCCTGTCAACTGTGTCGCTCAACGATGCGCCAAACTTCGAGGCGCTCTCTTACGTCTGGGGCGATGCCAAAGACAGGCTGCCCATCACAGTCAATGGCCAACAGCTTCTTGTAACGAAGAACCTAGCAGCGGCCATGCGCGCGTTGGGCTCGCAAGCGAGACTTGTTTACCCGAGAGTGGTCTGGATTGATGCTCTTTGCATTGATCAGAGTAACATGGCCGAACGCAACTCTCAAGTCACGCTCATGGGCGACATCTACAGCTCAGCGCGCCAGGTGATCAGCTGGCTCGGGTATGACTTGGAGAATCATGTGGCCTTCGTGAAGACTCAAATGAGCGCGTATCTCCTGACCCGTGATGCCTCGTTTCTGTCGGCCACAGTAGCCTTCGGAGACCTGCCAGTGGCTCGGGTCGATCATATCATGGCAACGGTGGTGTCGTTGCTGATCGGTGCAGAAATCCCTGATCCATCTCAGACGGCATACAACTATTGGCACCGTGTCTGGACGGCCCAGGAAATCGTCAAAGCCAAACGCGTTATCCGGCAGAGTGGACTGGCCGAGTTACCCTTGGAATGGCTCCAGCAATTCCACGAGTATATCAAATCAACAGTTTCCGACCTCAACCACCTACGCCTGGCCGGAGTCATGAATAGTACCATCATCGATACTGTCCCTGGCGACGCCTCAGCTCCGTTACTGGACGTGCTCTTCCGCCTGGGCTACCGCCATTGTACCGACCCGCGTGACAAAATTTACGGCCTTCTCGGCATCTCGGATCTCGCCCGCTCGTCTCACCCCGGAATTAAAATCGACTACTCCCTGGCGAGCACCCCGCGCACTGTCTTTATCGGCGCCGCCCAAGCTATCATCGACACAACAAATGCCCTAGATGTTATCAACTACTCGCGTCCCCAACAGACACCCTCTGAATACAACCTCCCCTCCTGGGTACCCAGCTGGACCCCTCGACCAGAAGGCGCCCCACCCTCACTCATCATACAGCCTCCAACTAGCAAACCATGGCGCGCAGGTGGTAAGGGACCCGCCAAAGCGACGTTCTCCACCTCTGGCCCTCACGACATCCTCTCCTCCTTGGGTATCATCTACGGCCACGTCCGCGCGGTCTCCTCTCGCATCCACGTCAACCTCGACAACTTTGATACTTCAAGACTAGTCCCCGCTTCACCCAGCAGCGAGCGCCTTCACGCCCACCTCACCAAAGTCCTCGCCATAGCCTACAACGAGCTCGTGGAGCGGATCCCTTCTCCCTCCGAACCCCCTATCAACATCAGCTCCACACTTAACCCCCTCCTCCCTCAAGGGATCCACTCCCTCCGCCAGGACCTCCTCATCTACTTAACAGCCCTGCACATGCGAGGAGATCTCCCCTTCTCTCCTACCGCTCAGGGTGTATACCCTAAGAGGGACATCCATTCCTTTATGCATGCGGCGCGTCTCCATCATGATGTCAGTTATATAGCGCATATGCTGCAGATTAGTTCTTGTTCCCTAATGGCCGTTGAGAGTCCACAGGCTGTCCGCTCCGCAGAGGCGAGGAGGTTAAAGAGGTTAGTGAAAAAAGATCCAGTGCTCAAGGAGAAGAAAATCCTGTGGAATGGCAGAGGGAACTTGGTGTTAGGGCTGTGTCAGGAGATTGTCGAGGAGGGTGATGTCGTTGTGTTGTTAAGGGGGTGTCAGAGTCCGGTTGTGCTGAGGGAGGTTAATACCGAGGAGGAACAGGGGTTTGATATGCAGGGGGAGGGGAGATATTATCGGTTTGTTGGGGGGGGTTATATCGTGGGGCTGAATGAGGGGGGGTTGGTGGACAAGATTAAGGTGGGAAAGGGGAAGGGGGCGTTGAAAGGGGAGATGATTAAGTTAATTTGAGCGTTCGAGAGCCCGCGTTAATTCCTAGCATATTGTATAAAGAGGCAGGCGAGCCCGGAGTTTAGAGTGTTCGCTGTAGATGCTAGATGAGGAGGTCCTGGCGGAGGGAAGCGCGTGGGACGGGCATAGCGAGAAGGTTGTTTCGGACGAGTGCGCGGCCATCTGTCCCTAGAACAATCGCCCAATCTCAACAAGCCACAAGCGTGTCCGGATAAGCTCTTTCATCCCCTAGTCATCTTCCCTGTTCGCCAAATTGATCAGCTAGTGGCTTCTATGTTGTCCTGAAATTACTGAAGATATAAAACCACTCCCTTATAACTCACAGACCAACCTGGATAGCTCCGCCTAGCTCAGCTTCCCTGTTATCCTTGCACGTTCTCTGGGGTTCCTCTGCCCTGGCTCTCTCCCTTTCGCTGAACAAAGAAATCTTAGCTTAGAACATTCCTTTTGATCTTACATTATGGATACCTGTGGAACGTTTTGACTGAGGAACGAGGGGCTCAGGAGCAGCGGAAGTGCAGTTGCAAAGTGACTTGATTTGGTAGAAAAGGGGAGTGCGAAGCACTCCCCAGTTATATACAAATGGAAGCTCCCGGTGTGTGGGGAGAGCACATGATCCAAGGCCCCTGCGCTCCAGCCAAGCCTGGAGCGGTAAGGCGCCTGCGCGCCTGAGCGCCAAGAACTGCCGCTGCAGTTCGACAATACCATCATGGAACAAGATGATCAGGTTGATTCCAGTCTCTTGATCCTGTTCATCGTCTTTGTCTGGCTGGGCTAACTGTCCTCCCCATTCCCGACGTGGAAAATATCGGCGAAATATTTAGAGATGCCGCTCAGTTCATCATCAACAACAACAACAACAACAACAACAACAACTCTACGCAAGAGACGCTGATCTACCGCAACGCTACCGCGACTCACCTTGACGCCTTCATTGCTCATATCGACGCCACAAGGCTCGGTATCTGAGTTCTACCTCAACTTCACTAATAGTGACAGGGGCTGCATACAATATTGATCACGATGGGCGGCCACATCGGTCGGAGTTATGCCGAAGGTCACACCGCACATGGTGATGAACCAATATAACGCGACCTCGGGACCAACATGAACCTGCAAGCTTCTTTTTCACCAGCCTGCAGTCCAAGACGCGGGGTGAGAACACTGAGAAGTTGGATTTGTCAGAGGAGTAGTCAGCCGCGGTCTAGTATAAGAAGTCGTAATTTCATCCTCTTAAACATCTCTATACATGGCACCTCTTTTTTTCTCACCATTTTCCCGATACGCAACTTGATATTGTTTTCCATCTCACAGCACACCTCTGAAACACAGAATGAGGCTCTCGCTGCTTATTAAAACATTATTTGGCCTTGCCAGTGTCCCTCTGGCCTATGGGACTAACACCCCACCACCGCCCCAACTCTCCTATCTGGGTAGTCTGCTACGAAAAATAAGTGGGCTCCGGCTAAAATGGTTAGCCTAAAATTAGGCTCGCTTCACCCCCAGCTCAGCTTCGGCTCACCATTGCTCACTCTGCCATGAGAATTGTATTAAGACCTGCACCTAACATAGGCCTCGAGAGGACAAGCGCAGGTTAAGACAGAACGTATAGCAGGACGCTAAAGACTAAGGGGCGCTCCGAAAACGGCTTGTCAAGCTAGCACTCCTAAACGGGGGGTTTAATATCACTGTAAGTCGCTATCACTATAATATATAAAGGTGAGTTTAAACAGTAAGATATAAATAAATAATTAAATACTAGCGTAAGGAACTGGGAGTCCTTTACAGCTATTATTGTTATAATGATAACTATCTATATTAACTAATTAAAAGGTACTTTATACCTATCTTTATAAGCTATATCTTTATACCCCTTAAGGGGAGGTACTATGAATACCTCTTTTTCTATAACTTTATAAGTTTTTATTAATAGAGATAAGTCTTAGTATAAAGACTTTTTTACTAATTATAAAGACTTTAAGTCTTTACATCCTTAAACTAGTACGTAATATTATATGTATTATTCTCTTACACTATTCCTTCTACAGGGAATTATTACGACCTGCACCCGACACAGGCCTCAAGAGGACTGGCGCGGGTTAAGACAGAACGTATAGCAGGACGCCAACAGGTAAAGGGCGTTCCGAAGACGGCTTGTTAAGCTAGCACTCCTAGACGGGGGGGGTTTAATGTCACTGTAGGTCGCTGTCACTATAATGCATAGAGGTGAGTCTGAACAGTAGGACATAAATGAACAATTAAATACTAGTGTGAGGAACCAGAGTCCCTCACGGTGGTTGTGGGCACAACCATAGCTATCTATACTAACTGACTAGGAGGTACTTCGTACCTTGCTCGTGGTGTTGCAAGTGCTCGCCGAGCGAGCACTCTGCACTGCGCGAGCACTCTGCTCGCGAGGTTTCTCCTGCTTGCGGTGCGAGCACTCGGCATGCTGCGAGCACTCTCTTATTGGTCGTAGGGGCTTCGGGTCTTTGCACCCCTGGCCCAGTGCGTAGTACCGTACGTACTGCCTTCCTACACTGTTCCTTCTGCGGGGGATTCGTCGGGCCGCCCCGGCCCAAGTGACGGCCTGCAGGGTCGTCACAAGAATCTGTTAGGCTGTACCAGCTTAAGTGACAGCCTGTAAAGTTATCACATAACTCCCCTCCTTTAATATTCTTTTCCCATAAAGAACTTACAGGGTAAGTTCCTCCCGTAACTATACTGAAAAGAAAACGACTAACTATAGTCCTTTATAAAAACTTAACTATTTATTGATCTACTATAAGTATTATCATAAGTTTTTATTCTTATTATACTTCTAAGTCTTTCTAATATCTTATAAATAACTCCTTTAACTAATATTCTTATTATAACTAAGCTAAAGTTTCTTATAATATTATTAGTATAAATAATTCCTTATAAAACTTTATAATCTGTTAAAAGGAAAAGTTAGATAAGGATAAAGATGTTACTTAAGATGAAATTAATATACTTAAAGCGTAACTAGTATAGAAACGTATGAAGCTCTACTATTTTTATATCTAACGTTACACCCTTAAGGGTTACATTTATAAAGTGTTATTATAAGACGTTAAAGTCCTCTAGTTTTAAAAGGCTGAAAAGGTAAACCTGAATATAAATTTTAAGGAGGTGTTAAAGTTTAACGACTGGAACGCGTGTATAAGATTACTACCTTTAATAACAATGATTTAATTAAATTTGTAACTCCTTTCCTTTAATAAATAAAACAGCTTTTTAGTAGAGTAATAACGCGTTTATATTTCGCTTCTTAATATAATATATTAAGGTACGTTGTATTAAGATATATCCTTATGAAAGGTTATAAGTTTAAAATTAAGCCTTTAATAGCTTTTCTTTTTTACTTTTACTAATATTAATTAGGTTTTCATGATGTACTAATTTCTATTCTTCATAGATACTTATAGTATAAATATACTTTTCTATTATATATTATTATATCACTGGTTTAAGAGACTTTAAAGTATATTTACTTGCTTTTTACCTTTTAACTCCTTCTCTAAGCCCGTGTGTAATGTAAGCCTTTTAATTACTAAGGGTAAGTTATCCTATAAGCTATTCGTTTACAATTTTAATTCTCCATACTATTATATGTATAATTCATGTGAAGCTTACTAATTCTAAAGGCCTAACTTCCTTATTAAGTTTAAAATTCTTTTAACCTTAATTAAAGGTTTAACAAATATCTTTTAATACTTAAAATTGCTGGCGTCGCTTCGTTCGTCATTACGCGACGGCCCTTCGCCACGCTACGAGGCGCTCCATTCCTCACTTTTGCTCCTGGCAATTTTGGCGTGGGGTATTAAGCTTATTTTAATACGTATAGCGAACAAAGCGACGAAAACCTGTCTAGAGGCCAATATATCCGTTTAAAAAGGTAAAAAATATTAAAAAAAATAATAATTAAGGTTAAGAAAAGTAATCTTTATAAACAAATGTTACTTTTTATTAATTTTATTTTATCAAGTTTAAAGAAATAATAAAAAGAATAACAATTAAAAAAAATCTTACTTTTAAAGACTTTATTTTATAAGGCTTATAAGCTCTATTCTACAGGGTTTATAGGCTTTATTCAACAGGGTTTACAGTTTTTATTCTACAATTTACAATTTACAGTTTTTTTTCACTTTCACAAATGCAATTCGAACTGGAAACCTATATAATTTATATTACGCTATTTACCACTATACTATTTCTATTTCTATCTTTGAAAAACTAAAGGTTTTTTTGAACTTAACTAGGTGAATTAGAGTAATAATTTAATAATTATTAATTATAAGCTTACATAATCAAATGATACGTTTTAATATGCATCACATGATGTAGAATCCGATTTTCACTTTATTTTCAGGGTTAGGGTTCAGTAAAACGAGATATTCAGGTTTAAAGTGAAAAAACCATGACTTTCACAAGTATTATTTTAGTTTATAATATAGAAAAAGGTAGTATTATATGTAGATTTTAACTGTAATTCTTAATCTAAAGCTCGATTTGGAATAGCTATTAAAACGAGAGAGATATTTAAGTTTATATTAATGTTATTATTATTATTTAGGTTTAAACAGTAATATCTTTACTATTA
>Ga0247780_1000378_pt1 | contig 44107 bp, 37 predicted proteins | sample UWRJL079202R5_FD_179927 | JGI IMG/M metagenome (GOLD analysis project Ga0247780, IMG submission 179927) | Plant litter microbial communities from Arlington Agricultural Research Station in Wisconsin, United States - UWRJ-L079-202R-5 | ecosystem: Environmental > Terrestrial > Plant litter >...
GGACGGCTCTCTCTCTTTCTCGGGGTACGCAAAAGAAGGAGCCGGTGGTCGCAAGGGATGAGTCGGCGAGATCGCTTGTGGCGCTGGTTGTCCATTGGGTGGTAGCGGCTGGGGGGATGGTCCTGGAGATGCTATCGGCGTTGAAATGGACGGTTGTGCTTGAGCTGGGGCGAGCGGATGCGAGACAGGTATGGCCTGGGCGATTGGCACTTGGAAGCGAGCGAAAGGTTGGCCTGGGGAGGGCTCGGCTTTGGTGGAATCTTCCGACTCCGCCGCAGCTAGGGTCCGGTGAGTCGAAGGCACATCGTATCGTTTCCTGGGCCCAGTAGATGGGGCAGGTGGGGCGGGTCGTTTCTCTCCCCTCGCGCGCTTGGTATCCGCGTCGAGAGCGATGGCGTCCCACTCCGGCTTGGCTCCTTCTTTCTGCCGCACGAAGTAGTTCTTGACCTGTAACCGGGTTAGCAGATTGCGCAAGCTCGTTAGTAAAGAATCCGACATACCATCACTGCCGTCTTTGTTTGCATGTGAGACGCGATAGCACTCCAGTCAGTGCCAAAAGACCGCAACAAGTGTGGGAAATCCGTCGATTCGGATACGCTCCAGTAGCTTGAGGCCTGCTGAGGAGTCCGGATACGCTCTGGCCCAGAAGATTGTCCGATCTCGAAGGTAGGGACTGAAGGCAGCGGCTGAGGGGGCTCTGGTCGGAGAGAGAGTGAAGGCGGAGCCATCACTTCAGAGGGCATCGGAGCAGGCGGCCGATCGGGGCTGGCAAGCGCCGGCGGTTGAACAGGCAGGGTAGGCGGCTGCATTCCTCCCGGGGGCACGTTGAACTGGGCGGCAGGGCGGCCAGCCAGATCAACCCCTGTCTCCGGCGTCCACTCTGTGCCTTGTGCCCGTGAGTTGGAGCGGGAGCGGTTGCCCTTAACTGTGGTGGCGGCGGGGGTTGGCGCGAGAGCTTGAGCGGGCTTGGCCGCCTTTGCGTCCTTATCTGCCTTGGGCTGGCCTCTTTTGCGCCCTTTTCTGCCGTCAACCTTCTCGGCACCACTGTCACCTTTCGTCTCCGAAGAGGCTGCAGCAGCAACAGCGCCGGCACCAGCTCGCCTGCGGCCTGGGGTAGCAGCCGGTGTTGTGCCATCCGAGTCGGCATTTGGCGTAGCCTCATAGCCCCACGTCGGAGCCGCCGCGCGCCGGGGACGGCGTTGTCGTTCCGAACCTTCTCCATTTTCCTGGGGAGTTTCCTCAGTCTCGTTCTCCGTATTTCCGAGCTCTGATACCAATGCACTAGACCGCTGTTTCCCACGACCCTTCTTACGCTTCTTGGGTTGCTTTCTAAGCTTCTCCTTAAGATTAAGCTCTCTCTTTTTGGCATAGTAGTACTGGATGCAGGCTCCGAAATCGCGATTCGGCAATTCCTTGGCGATCTTGCCCCACTGCTTTGGGTGTTCGAGATACGCCTTTTCGAATTTCTCCGCCTCTTCCTCGCTGAAGTTGACGTGCCAGGGGACAACATGCCATGCGGCGACAAGTTTTCGGAGGGGGAGGAGACCGGCCGTGTCGTAAAACAGGCCCTGTTCTTTCTCCTCGGCCGTCCAGAACATATCGGGGATCACCGCCTCTTTCTCCGTTCGATACTTCTCCCTTTGTGCTCTGGCCTCTCTCTCCTGTTTCTCTTGGTGTTCTACCCTGGACTGCTCGAGGGCCTGAGCAAGGTCGAGATCGGTGGCGAAGCGACGGCTTCTGACCCCTTCCGGCTTGGCCTCTACGGCTTGGGCGGCCTTCCCTGTGCTCGCTGCTGGCGTGCCGGAAGATGCCCAACTATCCCGGACTTTGATTGCAGTTGGGTCGTCTGAAAGGGTAAAACGTAGATAGGAATCGTACTTTTTCCTGTATTCCTCTCGCAGAGTATGTTGTTCACCCTGCGCACTTGTCAAGTGTTCTCTCATGTGGCCCAGAACGAAGTTCCTAAACTCAGGTGACTGCTTTGAGAGTTTTCGAACTCGTTTACTCTCAAACCACGGCTTGCCGGTGAACACAGGAAGGTCCTCGGTAGGGGGGGTCGCTGAATACTCTCGAACGGCTTCAACACTGCCATAGACGCTAGCATCGTCCTCAGTACGGTCTTCGCTATCCTCATCCATGACCGAGGGACTAGTGCGTCCAGAATGGGGTTGACCAAATGCAGACGGGAAGATGCCTAAACCCTCTCCAGTTTCCATAACCCCGTGAGCCGGTACAGACCGCTGTAAGGGAGCAAGCGTGTCATCCAGCTCCCCCTCGGCGTCTAGCATATCAGCATCTTCGTCTTGGCCTGTTGGTTGTTCGACGGTTGGTAACGGCGGTAGACCAGAGCCCTCCGTATCCATCTCCTCCATCTTAGGTTGGAGCTCGACCGAATGATCTTGGGCATCATGGCTAGTTTCAACCGTCGGGATAGCGGACGGTTCGCGGGGAGTCGGGGCATTTGCGTGGGTATTGTCTTCCTCCATAGGTTTAGGATCTTCGGTGTGTTGGGCTGGGAGATTAGTAGGCTGGGAGAACGAGAAGCCTTCTGGAAGATGCCCTAATAAGCTGCCCAATGTCACCGGATCGTTCACGACTTTTAACATGTTCTCATGTAGAACACTTATATACCGTCCAACAATCCGCGTGGGGGCGCCGCCGCTTGCATCTTCCAACTTTTTGAGTTCGGCCTCTTTTTTCGAGATCTCAGCTTCAAAGTAATCGTCCATGTCCTCGTCGGTGTCCGAATCTCCGGCCACGGGAGTATCAGCACGTTTATCTGGCAACTGAATCCTCGCGGATGGGAGAGTGAGGATGGTGGGCTTTTTCGCGGGCTCACTGGGATCTTTGGCTTGGCCGGCCTTCCCAATATCTCCGAAATCGAGGCCAAGGCCGACGCTGGGCTTTGGGACGGTGGGGCTGACGGATAGCGCTTCCCGATGATTTGGCTCCCTTGGCCTTGGAAAATTCTCCATCGCATCCAGACCGCCCATTTTGATATCGCCGTCGGGTGGATTCCTAGGTTCGCGGTCTACCGAAGCTCTTGCAGACTGCGTACCTCTCTCCGACTTGATTCCGAAATCGCTGGATCCGATATAGAGCGAGCGCAGCTGCCCATCGGTGGTGGCGAGCTGGGACTCGGACTGTGCGTCAGAGCTGCGAGGTCTCCGGTCGAACTCACCATGGTAGTCGGAATGTGATGACTCGGGACGATAGTTACCGAAAGGCCGCTGTTGCTGCGATACGAAGCTCTGCGACCGTCCCATTTTAGGAGACTCGGGTATCTTTTTGCCTGCCAGCGCTGGGTTGATCCATTGTTTGCTAGACCGCTGTTGTTGTTGTTGTTGTTGTTGTTGTTGTTGTTGTTGTTTTTGTTGCTGAGCCCGGGGCCCGACCGGGATGGGAGGGCTGCCATCAGGAAGGACCGGTTTGGCTGGGCCGGTCGGGGGCGGCCTATCATTTACCATCGCGTGGCCGGCAGACACAGGCCTCTCTTCCGTCAGGGCTCTTGGGCCGGTTGGGGGTGGTTTGCCGGTGAGGGAATGGATATCTGCGGACGAAGGCTGGCGACTAGGAACGGACCCGAAGGCCGGTGCCGACGGGGCTAGCGGTGGCGGCGAGACGTCTTTGGTGGATGCTGGAGGTTCGTGTGATACCCGGTCGGCCTTTGGGCGTATTAGATCGCGGTCGCGATCCCTCAATTCACGTTCATCGCGAGGATCTCTGGCCAAGTCAGGGTATCTGACATCCCTACGTTCCCGGTCATCCTGGTCGCGTCCCCACCGCCCTTCCTGAGAGCGACTTCTTGGACCCGGATAGCGGTCCCGTTCATCGTAGAATACGCCTCCTCTTCCCCGACCACCGCGATCCCAATCGTTGCCCCGACCACGGCTTCCTCTTCCGGCACCGCGAGTGAACCCGCCGGCACCGCCCCGGAAGGACGTGGGGGGGAAAAGGGGGTCCGATGACGCAGAGCTTGCCGACGGTGGGCCATCCCTGGACCCTCGTCTAGCACGTTCCGCATCGATGCCGAGCGGTGGGTCTCTGAAATCTCCTCGGCCGCCGGGTGACCGACCTCTTCCCTGCGGAGATGGTGGCCGACGGGCTCGGAAATCCGGACGTTCACGGTCGCGCCATTCTCGGTCGCGCTCGCGGCTGCGTTCGTCCCTAAAATGGGGCCTGTCCCGGTATTCAGGTTCACGGTCGCGTCCGCGGTCTCTGCTATCCTCCCGCCAGCCGCGGCCGCGGCCTCCACCCCCGGCCGGACCACCAGCGCGACCCCTTCCGCGGAAGTCGCCGGCGAAACCACCACCCCTTGGACCGCTGGGGGAATCGAGTAGTGCCTTAGGTGCTCGAGGCGGATCGCGTCCAGTGAGAGAGTCGCGGAAAGGCTCTCGGTTGGATTGGAAAGCGGCCGCGTTAGTCCGCGTGTCAACAGACTGGCGGCGGCGGTCCCCATCGCCATACTTGTCCACGTATGAGCCCGGCGACCGGTCTCGCGGCGAACGCGAGCGCCGGTCTGTTTCGTATCTGCCGCCGTACCTTGACCTGTAGTCGGGGTGGTAAGCATCGAAATAAGGAGCGTCACGAGGGTGACGACGTGGAGGAGTACGGCGGCCATCGTAGAAGTAACCTTCCTGGCTGTTACGGTAGCTCGGTCGCATTGGATCATAGTTGGCATGCTCGATGCCAGCTTATTGGTGCAGTTCCCCACTCACGGGCGACGACGTGCGGCGATTCTGAGGAAAATGGAGATAAAGAGAGTGAGTGTATCGAGAGGCAACATACATTTCGACGAGGGCAGGTGCCCTCTGAGTTCCTTCAGTGCCTCAATCCGGCATGCGCATGTCAAGGAAGGTTCGCTATCAAGGTCTGCGGGGGCAGGCGTAAGTTTGTGGCCGTAGCAGCGTGTCGTTGTTGCGATGTACTGCACGGCGAACTGTGGGATTTGATGCCGCGGTGGCGGGATACACGCCCTCGTTGCGGCTGGCGTTTAAGGCTGACGGATGGTTTGCGGCAGCTTTTTGCTTTCGCAATTCCACGATGGCAATTCCCGGTGGCGAGCGATGAAAAGCGTGTCACCGCGAGTCTGTAACTGTGGGCCGACACCAGATATCGTGCTCCTCGGCAGCGCGATTGTTGATGGCACAGCGGGTGGTGTACTCGACGTGAATGTGGTGTTTTGGAGGAGAACAGAACTGAAGATTGGATCAAGTGGATCTCGAAATGCTGCCCTCCCAAAGCCCTCTGACCCCCCAGTGCCCGGGCTAGGGCGGGTACGTACCGGCAAAGGTCTTGGATTGAGTGGCCCTTGGACCCACACCTGCCCACACCACCTGCAGCGCTAGTCTTGTTTCGTCAGGCCGTGGAGACTTCCCTGTGGGCAGCGGCTAAACACGCAGAAAATTTAGAGGCAGCAGCGCTCCCGCGTCTGACAAACACCCTCGGGTGCCCGTCAAATTCGAGCAGCCCGCATCTTGAATCTAGACCCAATCAGGCAGTCACCAGAAACTGGCCCTTGGCGATCGAGTCTGCACCACGCCGCTTTCAAGACAAAGAGTCACGATATCGCGGGGCTGTTTCACAAACGCTGGCTACTTTTAGTTCCGAAATCAGAAACCTTGGACTGGGCATTTTCCGTCTCAACTATTGCTCCTTAAATCCGGCAGAGCCGCGCCTGCACGATCCCCAGACTGTGATCGACACACACCCTGTCCCTTAGGTCTGACACACTGTACGAGTGACGACATATTTCTTGTCTTTTAGGTTGGATTTAAGTTGCCATCTGGCTGACGGTATCGCCGTCTGTGGGGAAGTGACGGTTTGCCAACATGGCCGAACAGCCTCCCAGCGCCGCTACCGATGCGGTACTGGTCCAGTCAGTCGAGATGCCCGAGGGTGCCCAAAAGGTCGAGGAGCTCGACTTCAACAAGTTCAAGGGCCGGGCCATCACCGTTGACGACCTCTACGAGGGGATGAAGAACATGGGGTTCCAGGCGTCATCGATGTGCGAGGCGGTCCGGATCATCAACGATATGGTCGGATGACACTGTAAACCGAGTCGAGAATCAGACACTAACTTTTCCCTGTAGCGAGCATGGTCCGACCCCGAAACAGGGGACAAGACAACTATTTTCCTGGGCTACACGTCTAACTTGATTTCCTCTGGGCTCCGCGGCGTCTTCCGCTACCTCGTTGAGCATCGCCACGTTTCGGCCATCGTGACCACGGCGGGCGGCATTGAGGAGGACTTCATCAAGTGTCTCGGCGACACCTACATGTCGTCTTTCAGCGCTCCAGGTGCGGAACTGCGTGCCCAGGGCCTCAACCGCATCGGAAACCTCGTTGTTCCCAACTCCAACTACTGCAAGTTCGAGGACTGGGTGGTGCCTATTCTCGACAAGATGCTAGAAGAGCAAGAGGCCAGCCGCGGTACTGAAGACGAAATCCACTGGACACCCTCGAAGATGATCCACCGCCTCGGTAAGGAGATTAACGACGAGCGCTCCGTCTACTACTGGGCTTACAAGAATAACATCCCCGTATTCTGCCCCGCCATTACCGACGGGAGTCTGGGAGACATGTTGTACTTCCACACGTTCAAAACGTCGCCGAAGCAACTGCGGGTCGACATCGTCGAAGACATCCGGAAGATCAACACGATTGCGGTTCGTGCAAAGCGAGCCGGCATGATTATTCTCGGCGGCGGAATTGTCAAGCATCACATCGCAAACGCGTGCCTTATGCGAAATGGTGCCGAGTCTGCCGTCTATATTAACACTGCCCAGGAGTTTGATGGAAGCGATGCCGGTGCCAGACCGGACGAGGCCGTGTCTTGGGGCAAGATCAAAATAGGGGCAGATGCCGTGAAGGTAAGGATGTTGACCCCATATGTAAAGATTTTGTTCCGTTCGCTGACATTACCCAAACAATAGGTATACGTGGAGGCGACCACTTGCTTCCCCTTCATCGTAGCGAATACCTTTGCAAAAGAATAATATTCGTATCAAACATCCCCTGTCCTCACCTCTTGGGCCCTTAACCTGGCGGCAAGCACCGCTTTTCCTACGCTGCTACCGTGCGGCTTACCCACTTCATTTGTGATCCAGGCCCCAATATCTGCCACCGCGTCCAGATCTACACCCGTATCCATGCCCAAGCTCTCCAGGAAGTAGACCATATCTTCGGTGGCAACATTGCCCGATGCGCCTGGACTGTAAGGGCAACCGCCGAGACCACCAACACTACTGTCGAAAGTACGGATCCCGTGCTCGAGCGCTACGGCCGTATTGACTAGAGCCTGGCCGTAAGTATCGTGGAAGTGCATGGCGATGTCTTCGTTTCGGATTCCAGCCTTGCGAAGGCAATTGAGCAGGTCTTTGGTGCGCGGCGCCGTACCCATGCCCGTAGTATCACCCAGCGCAATCTCGTCGGCCCCCATTTCAAGGAAATCCGTCGCGATCTCCGCTACCCGGTGCGGGTTGACATCATACCCCTCGAACGGGCAGCCCAGCACAACTGATATGTAGGCGCGTACCCGCAAGTCGGCGTCCTTGGCCGCCCGGATCACCTCGCCGAAACGCTCCAGCGAGGTGGCGATTGAGCAGTTGAGGTTCTTTTGCGAGAAGGACTCGGTCGCGGCCGCAAAGACGGCAATCTCGAGGGCGGGCTTGTGCGGGCCCCTAGGGGTTTCTGTCGCCGTACTCGTCGCGAAGCGCTGCGTTTCGGTTTCGAATGCAGTCGGGTACTGGGCGAGGATCGCGTTTGCGCTGTCCAGGCCTTTGATGTTCGGCGCCAGAAAGGAGAATGTGAGGGGGCTCGGCGAGGTAATATCGTGCTTGAGGATATGCTTGAGGATTTCACCCGAGTTGTTCATCTGTGGTAGGATCGGAGTGTCAGATCTCGCGAGAGCCTCAGGGGCGACAAGTGGGGAGGTGCTGTGGGGTCAGCTCACCTGCGGCACCCATTTCGGCGACACGAAGGCGCCGGCCTCGATCGACGACAACCCCGTCTTCGCTAGCCGCTCAATGAAGTCGATCTTGGTCGCTAGCGGAATCGACTTCTTCTCGTTCTGTAGGCCGTCTCGGGCGCCGACTTCGACAAGCTTGACGCGGCTGTCTAAGCGCTGTTGGGAAGCGCCGTCTGGAGTGCTGCTCGCTGTCGCGTACCGTCGGGCGGTGACATAGCGAGGTCGGCAGCGAAGCAGGTGACGAGAAAATAGCGCGAGCCTCGCCATTGTTTCTATGTTATTGTTCAGCCCATGGAAGCCCTATGATGGTGAAAGGCGGTGCTGTTGGCATGGAGGTTGGAGAGCTTGGCGCGGCGGGAGGTGACGTTTGCGCATAGCGTCGGGATTGAGCCCCTGCATCACGTGCCCTACAACCAGTGCCGAGACGACCTCAAGATGTGGTCGTGCTTTCCATCTTCAATCGATATGAGAATGGAGAAAGGAATCGAGGCAGCTTCGAAATGTTGTCATTGCTGAACAGAGATCTGGCTTGTCACGAGAGATCATGACGGGTGTTGAAGCTTCTCTTCTTCGACCGCAGCGCCAATCGCTCAACGCCAATCGCACACCTCGGATGTACCAGAGAGTGTCACCAGGCCACCCTTTCGGCCACAAACACCTCGCGGGCCTCGCTCATGCCGCTCTTTCGGAGGTTATAACTTCAAGTCGCCTCACGTCTCGAGAGAAACTGAAATGCGCGAGTCAAGCCACCCATCTACAGGGTCCAACCAGCCGGTGGAGCTCTGAGCTGGATCAACACCAGGACCCCATCACAACTCCCGAGTTACCCACAACACAAAGCATCAAATGACAGGGCGACTCGTATAGTGGTCAGTACAGTTCGTTGTGGTTTTCAGCCTCTTCCCGAACAAACCCAGGTTCGATTCCTGGGTCGCCCATTTTTGCTGGTCCGTCCGTATCCAAACATCGTCCATCTGGAACGAGGCCGAGTTTTGCATCACACTATGAGGCTGTGTCTGGTCCAATGTCTCTCGGTTGGCCGTGGCAAGCAGCGGGCTAAGCTGGCTAGTCGCAACTTTCGACGACCGGAGGACGGGAGCTCATTCCATTTACTTCTGGCTTTTAATACCATCTCATATTGAGGCGGGCTTCAGGGGAGATGCTAGTCTACGGCTTTGCCCAGGACATTTCGCAGTGCTTCGAGTCAAACAAAGATTGCCCCTATCAGAAGCAGAAGCTTGGTTTCCAATCGCATGGACTCCAAACTCCCCAGCCATGTTCCGGGCAGCCTGAAAGCCAGGAATCGGACGAACAGCCGAGGCAACTTCCCCACTGAAACCCCGCACTGGGCAGCTTCCAGGGAGCCCAACGAACAACAAAGAGCTGTCCCTCCTCGCAATGTGAACACTGGTCTCGATAATTTAGTCAATGCGTATCACTAAAGACGTTCGAAAACAACAAGATACCAAGCCGTGTACGAAGAGGAAAAAGGAACAATGTCAAGCACGAAGACCTGAGGAACTGGCGTGTGGACGAGCTTCCATGCCATGTGAGCCTACCCCACCATCAACATCCAAACAAGGGTCAGCAAGGCTCACCTCTCACCAACGCCAGAAACACACGACACCAGCGATTCTCCATCCCAAATTGGTTCCCACAATCCATGATCGTTATCACCCCTCGACCACGCTCGGGCACCTACCCGAAAACCTCCCATCAACATGGGGGTTAGAATGTTCGGACGGAAGGACACTGCCGGACAAATCCTTGACATGAGAATGGTTCATTCGGGAGCCTGGCGAGGCTCCCTGGGCGTTGTGGTCAAGGCAGGCTTGCTCGTCAGCTGGCTCGTCGCCTGTGTGATGCCAGCGGGGACTCAACAAAATTGAGATGAACACCAAGGAATTGGGGCGACGCGGGCGCGCGGGCACTCAACCTATTCGGACGGAGGGCGCCCACAAGGCTGTGTCAACCACCCTGACCCCGAAGTTGATGCCCAATTGTCACCTCTCAGATCAGATCGGTACCCTTCTCGCCTGGTTGCGCTTCATTTCGAGCCGAGGCAGCTCAAGGCAGAAAGAAGACTGCTGGCTAGCTTCCCTGGTACAAGATCGCACCCCAACCGGACACCCTCTCGTATGCCGCGGGAAGCAGGGGAGACATCGCGATGATGCGTGTCAGCTGGATTTCGTCGCAGCGATGATTTCGTCTGGTCACCGCCTCAATGGCTCGAGAGTAGCCGGATCCGAGTCTTAGCCAGATTGACAGCACAGCTGGCCGAGCGCACAACCCAAGGTCAACCGAGGCGATCATGGCGCGGGTTGCACACGTGTGCTGCGGCGGTGAAGCAAGGGTGTTTTGTTGGAGGGGCCATTGGGCACCAAGAGCTGTGCCGCCGCAGCAACACTCAGTCAACGACATTTTTGTCGCAGCGACGATTTATATTTTGTCGCAGCGACAATTCCGTTTTATCGCAGCGATACTTCTTCTCGCACTCCCGAAACCCCTTTGGTTATGATCCATCCCACTGGCTTGCAGCTATGATCTCTCTCCGCATTCCTCTTCGACATTGTCTGCAAGGACTGCCTGGAATCAACAGCGTGTCGGCGACCCGGGAGCCGCTGAAGTTTGGCGACGTGCAGTCTTGGAATCCGTCTTGCTGCGTTCCATGTCGTCTTTTGCTTACACGAATGGGTCTTTCCAGGTGTGTTATGTCCGGCGCTAGGAGAGGTCGCGGAGCTGGAGTTCTAACATTCACAGCGTCAACTTTCGCCATCGAAACATAATACGCAAACGCTAGACTCAACACGCCACGGTACGGGGACTTACCACATTCTCCGACTTTGTGCCGACGACCCTGAAAACGATACGACAGTCAAGGAGCTCATTGACCGAACGGAGCGCCACTTGAGTATCGCGGACCGCCCGAAGTCAGATAGCGAATCACTCGTGGCAGAGTATTACATCGAGCGCACGTCGCAGAGGATTTGCAACGTCCTGAGGAGGTTGGAGCTTTCGGAGGGTGGATCATTGGCCAATACAGGGAGCACAGAGATCTTCCGCAGACCCTCAAGAGGCCGGGACGCGCCCACCAAGAAGAGAAAGCGCCAGCCGGACAGTTTGTTGCAGGCGTTCAATGAACAGGCACGTCTCCCATGACCAGGCTGCCGGTCTTTCCGCTCCGAGTCAGAGGTCTACCAGGAACAGGAGCAGAGTGACGAGGTCGTCTGGGGTCACCAGCAGCAACTCAGCCTCAGGCGGGCGACAGAAGGAAGCGCATCCGCATCCACTTCCTTGTCCTATGCGGGCAGGGAATCCTGACCGTTATTTTGGTGTGACAAAGAACTGCAAAGAGGGTCAAACCTTCGACGGCGTATCAAAGCTGAGGTAAGGCACCCCGGACATCGATCATGCAATTGGTAATCGCTAACATCAGTGTCTTTAGGGAGCATCTTGAGCGTTTCCACTCTCCGTATCGCCGGTGCCTTTATTGCGGAAAGGGGTTTCCTCTGGAACCAAAAAAAACTCTTGATGGAGTCAGGGACACCCATATACGCTCCTGCAACCTGCGTGGTATGTCCTCGGCGGGGGAGAATACCACGATACCTACCGACATGACTAAGGATGAATACGAGCGGTTGAAGAAGTGGTCGAAACCTCTCAAGAACACTGGCAACCAACCTAAAGAAGGTAAAAAAGGCGGTGCTATCGTCCATCATTACGAGATGATTTGGGAGATCTTCAACCCGGGGCAGCCGGTTCCAGAACTCCGTAAGTACCCATACTTCCAACTGTTGTGTGCTTCGTATGAACTAGGGACTAACTGATGAAGAATGGTCACCAGTAGTCGACAGATCCAAAGACTCGTCTTCATCAACGCTATATGGATCCTCCAGCACGGAGCAGAACGCGGGTGTTGACCAATTCACTCATCTTCGCCCACAACTTCAAGTCAACGGCTGGCCCCACAACTACAACCTCGACGTCAACCCTTATGACCCCCAATACGGATCGATCGATCCTGACTCAATGATCTTTGGAAACACCACAGGCCCAGCATCCATGGCGTCCATGGTATATTCAGATGTAGGTTCTACCGGTAGCGGCATGCCCCCATTGCCGCACACTCCTGCTCGTGTATCTATGGATCGCGAGCCAGAACGCGTGGGATATGCGACAATGGGATCGCAGGAGGTCGGCGCAAGCTACCAGTGGGGGACGATGGATGATGAGCTCGGCTTGGGCCAATTTGTCAAGGGTCCTGTGCTGGCATACGACCCTTCTTACTTGCGCAAGTGACTTGACTGCCAGTGACAAAGCGGTTCGTAGGGGTTTCGCGGCTTTAATTTCTCTTTGGGTACTTTGGGTACATATGGGTTGTGCTAGTTTATACTCCTGCTTGGGTATCTAGTCGGGAGGCTACTTCACCAAGTACAGGACATGGAACATCGAGCTTATTTCCACTCTTGCCATACTTCGCTACAACTATATGTTTGGGTCCGCCGTGACAACCATTGTCTTGAGCCCCTCGCCTTCTCCAATCGCATGCTACCTTTCCTTAGAAATTCCACCTTGCAAACATGAAGCAAAAATTGGCCATCACTTTCAAGGAAACAATGGCATCGTCTCACTTGGGTGACACCGACCTGAGCCCCTGAAGGCGTCTCGGCATGAGGCATGATTGGAAGTGTGGTGGGGTTGGAGAGAAAGTGGGGTATGCGGGGTCCGCTATTCCTGGAGAGAATTAGGAGCAAGCCCGAATAACCAATCAACCAATAAATGGTTGTGTAGTGTAGCGGTTATCACATCGGATTCTGATCATTGATTCCGGTAACCCCGGTTCGATTCCGGGCACGACCTTCATATTTTGCTTTGTAGACTTTTTGTTTTCTACATCGCTGACGCTCGAGACTCGTGTAGCTGTTTCCCATTGATGATAGTTCGCTTCTTCTTTTTGACAATAGCTTGTCGCTGTGAACCTGGTTCTCGTCCCCTGCTTAATGCCGACTTTAGGATTGATGTCTAGTGTCTACGTCAAGTTCTGCTCTGAAACTGTTCTTCTTTCTGGTACTAGTATTTACCTTATGCACTAGGTAGTATTGCAAACGAGCTTGTCAGAATGCACGACAACGAGCTCTCGCCTCCCCTTCTCTTATGTTCGGACCGTGAGCAATACCCGGTCATCAAAGCGCAAACGGCGGCCGATGACAAGAAGCTCTTTTACTGTCTAGCTTGGTAAGGTAGGTAGTCAGCTCGCAGGAGTGCGGGCCCTCATCATCCGGGGGTCACTTGATCGAAACAAGTCGTTGCTATGCTGAGCCAGATGGCCCTACGTCAAAAAGTCCTGGGGGTCGACCACGCATACATGGCCAACCGGACTTTGGCATGGATTGCCTGCCGGATTCCACAGAAGCGAAGCTCCGAGCAGAAAGGCAGGCCACGTGCAGGATTTCAAATAGCCTCGCATGTATCATCCTGTGCGCTCTCATTGATGCCTAGATTAGCCATTACGAGGACCTACAAATCCTAACACCGACCAACTTGGCGCCCAGACGGAGACCACACGGAGTCCCAGCAAGAGGTTGGGTGACATTCAGAGGTCTCCCGTTTCCACGGTCTTCCTCAAAAGTCAAGGCTCATTAGATATATCAGAATTATAACTTTATACCGTTAACTGACACGCTGGTTCATAATTTCCAGTCGGATTTTCAATAGCGCTTAAAAGTGCAAAAGTTTCTTGGTTGTGCTTGGGGATTGGCATTTGGAAGAGTTGGTCACCGCAGATATGATCGCAGGAATTCCGTGTAACATACAGTGTGCAAAGTCCATGAGACCGCGAGTCTTCGGGTAGCTACATATGCATGATGTAAACGGTCGCCGCAGCTTGACATTTCTTCAGATTAGCCATGGTGGTTGCCGTGGCCCGCCTGCATGGCTTCCTGATGCGAGCTCGCACTCGGTATACTTTCAGTTATTTGCAGGACGTTCTTGGATTCTAGGTAACCACTTCGACAAGAGCACTGCAGACCACCCCTGAGTTACGTTGCTTCTCCGGTGACGTCCAACTCGGCAGTCTCAGTCTTAGTCTTAGTCTCCGTACCAGATGCCCCTCCAGCATCATATCCGAGTACCTAGAAAGTCCGGCGGGGACCATTAATAGGTGTAACCCCCGCACATGTAACGCGTGAGGTTGGTGATCACTGGCTTTGTGACTGCGAGAATGCCCAGGTCCCAGCGTGCATCATAACTAAAACCTCAGAAGTGAATGCAGTCAACACTCCAACTTCAAAGGCTCATAGGTAACCGAGATGCAACCAGGTCCTCGAAAAGAAATCCAAAATCATATTCAAAAACGCTTATTATGTCACTATGCCGCCCAAAGAAGGGCTATCTTTACAAAGAGTAGCCTCGATCATAGCCCTGGATCTATCCACGAGAAGTCCACTTCGCCATTCACATGGGCGTATCCTCCCTCTGTCACGTCGTGTAAGATGGCGTTCAGGCCACTCATCACATACGCATTATCACTCCGCTCCGTGGTAGTCGAATATGTGTACGAGTGTAGCGAATGTGAGTGTTCTGAAATGACGTCCATCGCTGAGTACGGGACTGACCCAGCCTCGAGAGTTGTTTCCCTTTCTGCTCTGCGGCTGATATCCGAATCCTGTGTGCGCTCCCGGTTTGCAGGATAAGGCGGCGAATCCGTTGAGGCGCCGTGGCCTTCGTGAAGATAACGATCGAAGAGAGTGCGGAGGCCATCGTGGAGGATTTGTTGCAGCAAAGCATTCCTGTCGCGGTTTTCGTGGGGAATATTCCAAGTGACCGTGCCGCGACTGGTCAACAAGTCGCCTATCAGCTGTGGGCCTTGTTCAAGCACGAATTGCTGGTACATGACAGAGCTGCGGAAGAACGCGCTGTCCATATCCATGTACGGAGATTGCGGCATCGTTTCGTGATCGGGGAAAAGAATCCTAAAAATACCAAACCATTGAGTCTCCTGTGGTAGCCAGGGGTTAGCTGATGCTTAGTTTCGAAGACAAGGAAAGAAGAGAGCAAATGAATATCCGGTTTTGCACGCACCGGCGTTTGACTTGATGGCGCTTTCTCCGACAGAGCTTTTTTCTGCCGCTCTGTGATCCCGTCTGGCTTTCCGGGCCGTCTCGGACAGTCGATATCAACGACATGATTATCCCGATCATCTTCATTGTCGAAGATCTGGACACAGCGAGGACAATAGATCGGCATTTGATGACGCCGCCTTAGATGCTGCTTGACATCACGTATCCTCGACAGCACAAAGATGCAGCAACCTTGATGCGCAATCGGGTCCTTTTTGAGAAACGGACAGGCAAAGGTAGGGCCTTGATTCTCACCCCGAGCCTTCTTTCGAGCGGATTGTGGGCCCTTCATATCATCGTTGTCGTCGTCCTCCTCATCGAATCCCTGATCAACACCCTTCCCGGCTCCATTCCTTGTTCGCTTCTTAGACGATTCTCCTTGGGTCATCGGTACCAACTGGCCAACTGCTCCTGATGCGTTACCAGCCCCCGTCCATACATGGAAACGACCCAAAACAAACTGGAGAGCGACTTCCCTGAATCGAAGAAACGGGTGATTGGAGGGAAGCTTGGGTGGTTGTTGGAGCCAGGCGAACGCAGAATACGTCGATTCCGTATACGTTCCGTAGGAGTAGTCTGATGCATCATCCGAATCGACAAGTGGGGGCTTGATGTATCTTTCGGCTTCTGTGGATTGTGACACGTCGTCGATAAGCTGCCCTTCTGTGCTTTCTGACAGCGGAGTATTTCTCGACAACTTCGCGCTCTCTTCAGATGGTACAGGCACCAGCACAGATGAATGTCCACACTCGGACATCTCTGATCGTTGGGCCCTATTGTCGGGAAGTGGCGGTGCTGCCGGCTCCATACAAGTGTCTTCTGGGCCGGTATGATCCACATCCATGTCCTCTCCGCGCCCATTGCTGACCGGTTGATGGTTAGGTGGAGGCTGTGAAACAGGGAGCCCGCCGCCTTGCCCATGCTGCTTATCTGCCGGGGATAGGGTCAACTTCCGTGCCTGTTTCTCCGTGTCCCATATATTCTGGTCTTTCTGATTAAACGAGACACGCCCGTCAGTACGTGTGGATCCTCTCGTTCGCACTCTGACGTTGTAGCTGGGCCACGTTAGTGATCATGATCTCCATGAGCAGCCTATATTCACATACCCAAGACATTTGCGCACTTCCTGGTACAGTGGTGCGAGAATAGCAGTGCTGGCACGCTCTGGAAAGGCAGGATCACGAGTGTCAAGCTCCTTGATTCCCGCTTGTCGTCGGTCGCGATACTGTTGGTTGATACATGCGCTTACAACGTCTTGGAAATTCGCGCTGACCCGCTGGGTGATGACTCTCAAAGTGAGTAGCCTCCTTACAGTAAGCAGGCTCAGTAGCTCGGGGTTGAAAATCTTTGAGTCATCGTCACGGAGCAGGCTAGGTTCCTCACGCCTTATTTCCAATATGCCTCGACCAAGCGCAAGCTCGGTAAGATGAATCCCAAGCCTGGCCAACACCGGTTCCCGCGCGATAATTTGCCAGGCTGGGTCTTTCAAGGAAGTCTTCGTCGAGTCTTGGGGCGAGTGGAGCTTTCGGCGAACAAAGAGACTCAGCGCCTCATCTTCTCGTTCGCTATCAGCTGCGACGAACCAATCGTCCAAGGTCCATAATCCGTCAGCCCAGGGCGTGGACGACAGCTGCAAGACAGCAGAGCTGAGTCGAAACGCCAACTCCATCCGCTTACGATGGTCGAGCACGTTATGGCGACCCATGAGATCTCCAAGGGACACAAAGACCCTGTTGGTGTTTTCTGGCTGGAGGAGCTTGTCGCTTTGGCCGTTCAGGTCACCCAACGAGAACGGAACGAACATGGTTGTTTTATCCCCTGGCGATGCGTGCGCTATCCCTTGCCGAGAGACCGAAGGGGTTTGCACGGCCGGGCCATCCGATTGATCACTGCTGCCTGCGTCAGCCCCATTAAGCAGAAAGAAAAGCCGCACGTCACGTCACTGACCTCTTGTCGTTGGAGATTGATGTCAGAGCTCGACCGCTGAAGCCGTTGTCCTTTGGTTCCAGGAGGAGAAAGACCTCGAAATCCCATTCATCACCCCTTAACTCAGGCTTCCCGAACCGAGGGTTGCACGTTTGACATCGACAGCGCATAACAGCTGCGTCAGCTTCTTGACCGCCGGGACCGCGTGCCGCGTGGATGACTGAAAACATTTTGACGGGCTTATCTCGATCTTGATGGAAGAACGAATGGGATGTTAAGAGAGGATGTGTCTCGTCTGGAAAGGGCAACGGCATTTGCGAGTCCAGAACGCGCGCCACTAGGCTGGAGTTCAGCTTTGAAAGCTCATCCAATCTTCTCATGAAAGGAGTCTTTCGAGCGTTTTTCCGGGTCACCTGGGGACTGTTTCCCCTTGGTCTCAGCTTGTCCAGAACCTCCTGCACCACGATTAGTCATTTGCGCGCGGGGAGATGGAGGAATGGCCGGAAAAGAGGGACTAACCGTGCTGACGGAGAAATTATGAAGATCTGCCTTCAGGTTCCGAAGCAGTTCCTCCATCTCCCTGAGACCATTCAGAATGAAGTCGGTGGTCCCAGCTCCGAGCCTGTCAAGACTCCTTTGATCCAGATTCCTGCCGGACTGGCTTGACGATTGCGACAAGAGCCAGATCTTTCGCGCAAACTGTGTATACAGAGCCTCCTCGTTGGCGAGAGACCTCGCGATGCTCCTGGATTCACGGTCGGAGCGGATCTGATTGTACTCCTCCACGGCCGCCGTCACATCGGGAAAAAGGCGGAGAACCACATCCAAAATTCTGAACTCGGACATTTTGGCTGGCGTGATGAGGGCGACGTGGTTCTGGGCTCGCCGCAGAAGCCTCAGATGCTGCGAAGTCGCAAGGGAAGGCTCGGTATACCTGGGTGGAGGGGGGGATTGTGAGGGGTGGGACGGCCTCGAGTCGATAAAATAAGGGTGATGCGGAGTCAACCGGTTGCATTGGCGCAGAACACAGCCGCTTGGGAGGAGGATGGGCACGCCTGGCCAAATAATAGGCCAGGAATGGCTGATGCAGAACCCCTCCCCTCATCGTGCCTGCCGCGTGTCTGCCTTATTCGTGGTGAGCATCCCCGCGCAGGTCGGTGTGCCAAAGCAGACCAACGAGACGCGTCCCGGACCATCCATCCCACCCTTTCGGCCATGGACACCACCCTCTTCTCTCCCCAAAAGTGCACAAATGATGCATTCTGTCGCCTCGTTTTTCTGTGGCCGATGCATATGAAGTGGGGGGCAGGGCGTGCAAACCACCAATTCTGGGTCGCCAGCGGACGAGTCCGACAACTGCCTACCCCGCTTCGATTCTCGCAAACTCCCAGTCCCTCCAGCCAGAGCCTTCTCAAGCATTTGCTCCGGCGCCCGCCCGCACGCCCGCCCGTCTTGTGCCTCCTGTCTCCTGGCTCCTGGAACCCCTCCACCGCCATCGTCAGCGTCAGCGTAATCCCCATCTTCGCCGACCATGCCGTCCGTGGCCAGCACAAAGGCTCAGCGGATCCAGGAGAGCCGCGGCCTCAGAGCCAAAGCCCCTATCGCAGCCCAGTTTGAGGATTGCTCTCAGGCCTCGGTTCGACTCGCAGACGCTCTCCAGGCAAACCGCCAGGGTTCGGACGAGCTTCGAAATTTAGCCCAGTACTGCAACGACAGGCTTGGGTTCTGGGGCGACGACAGCGGCGCGTCCTCCCGCGTTCTCGACTATGCATTGGCATGCTCCCCTACTTTGATGCGGCAGACGCATCTCCTCCTGGCGGACTTGCATTCGACCCTTGAAAAAGGTATGTCTGGTTGAATCCCGGTGTTGGCCCGTCGCGTTGCTGAAGAAGTACAGCTGTCGCAACATCCAGGCCCCAACTTCTCGAGGGGGACGAAGCGTTTGATTTCAAGAAAGGGAAGCCAATTGTTGCACTGCTAGAAGATGAGGATGTCGACTCCGGTCCCGGCATGTACCTTGATGAGGCGCTCGAAATCGTTGCTTGCTTGGTGAAGCTACTCCCGGCTCTGCGCGACCCGTTGGAAGAAGATGAAGAGGACCTGGCATCTCATAGCTGGGATAGTTATTCGGCGGAATGGTACTTCCGAGCGATAGAAACAGCCCAGCAATCGTTTCCCAAGGTATCCACAACCCTTCTTCGTCGACTGGGACGGAACCACCGGCGAAGGAGGAACAACCTGCTGCGGTTGCGGGAGAAATCAAACAGATCAGAAGGCCGTGTCGGGTCTGGACGTGTGGGGAGGAGCCGAACGATACCGCAAAACTGGCCGAGACAACTCCGAAGACGCACCGACGCGAAGCGGTCGAATTTTGCGGATTCGGACGCCGGTGTGTCCACAAGTCAATCTTATGTGGAGAGCGTGCTGTCGAATCCATATGGGGACCAAGTCTCGGAGACATCTGTGACAAATTCGCAGCAGGCATCTGGCTCCCAACACACGGCTTCTGGCTCCCAACACACGGCTTCGGCCGCCCCTGCGGCAGACAATGAAGCAGCAGAGCGCTTTGATTGTCCTATTTGCCATTCGGAGGTGCCTCTCACGGTAGCTGTGCGCGGAATGACCCTGGACGAGTGGATTGGCCATGTCTATCTCGATTTGAAGCCGTATGTGTGCACGTTTGACAATTGTCATCGTGGAGACAGGGCTTTCGGGACCAGGAAGGAGTGGTTTCAACATGAGTTAGACTTCCACCGCTCTCGAACTTTGTGGTCTTGTGGCGTATGCCGAAAGACGTTCAAAGCTGAGAAGGACTTTGTGGATCACCTGTCTCACCGGATCTCCGCCTCAGAGAACCTGCCATACTTACTTGAGAGCTGTAGGAGATACTCACAAGATGAGTCGAGCACCCAATGTACTCTTTGCGGCATTAGCTGCAGTAGTATGTGGGAGTTGGAAGATCATGTTGGGCGCCACTTGGAGCGCTACGCCCTGGGGGCTGTTCCGAACAATGAAATCTTGGACGACGGAAATTCTGAAAGCTTGGTCCGCGAATTCATTGACGAGCAAGAGGCGCTTCAGGAACCAAGCGACGTAGCGCCATCGACTGAAACCAGGACTATTCGAGCAACATCCCCTCAACGGCCCACCGGTAACATTGCGATTAGCCGTGTGACGGAGACTAGCGATGCTACGGGCATTGATGATCCCGAGAAGGAAATCAAAACAGGGAACAACATTCCGCTGAGCGAGAAAGTTCACGCGTTTCTCAACAAGATGCCCAATCGACCCGCGCGCTCCAAGATTCCTGAACGGGACGAAGGCTTTGTTGGAAGAGCGTACGATCTCCGGAAGATACACGATTACCTGTCCGCGACAGGCCAAATTTGCACCATCACTGGCCGTGGAGGTATAGGAAAGACAGCAACCGCCATCGAATATCTGCACCGATATGGCTCCGAGTACTCGTACATATTCTGGGTCGAATCGGAAACCCCCGGAACTTGTCAACAAAGATACAACATGATCGCAGATGTTCTGGACGTAGGCGAGAATTCCACGACTGATGAGAACAGTCTTACATTCGCAGTCAAGAGATGCTTGTCAAAACTGGATAGCCGGTGGCTGGTGGTGTTTGACAACGTCAACGCGTGGCTTGACATTTCTCGATACATTCCGCGCAACCTACCTAACAGCAAAGGTTCCATTCTCATTACAAGTCGCTCAGGCCCTCATCTCTCCGGTGTTTCTGCCTATCAACATCAAATTGGTGTCAGCTTGGAGCCGTGGGGATTGAATCACAGCCGCGAGTTCCTCCTTACATCCATCTCGCCGAAACTGCACCGGGACAATCTTCGGGAGCACGACGAATACCACTTAGCGGAGAAGGTTGTGGAGGTTGTTGATCGTTTGCCATTGGCGGTCAGCATGGTTGTTGGCTATATCAAGGTCTCCCGGTGTACTCTGGCCGAGTTCCTTGAAATGTGGGAAGAGAGGGCCACAAGCAAAAAGACCAAGAAACGTCTCGACGCAGCATTGGAGGCAGGCATTGATGGCACGATCGACTCACTCTGGGACATTGGAATCAGAGAGGTTCGGGCGAATTGCAGGAAGCTTCTCGACGTCTTATCGTTCCTTGATCCCGAGGCAATTCAAAAGACTCTGTTGGTTGGAGACCACGAAGAGGAGTATCTTGACTTCCTACAGGTCAACGAGAAAATACAGTAAGGGTACGAAAGCCCGCCTCTGGATTTTAAGCTAACAAACCTTTTCAGGTACAAGAGAATGATCGAGCAGCTCGCCCGCCAGAGACTCATTACAGTCAAGATGACCGACGATGGCGAGGCTTATAGTATTCACAGAGTCCTCCAGCAGAAGATTCAATTCGACATGGATGACTATAGTTATGCCGACGCTTTTAGAAAAGCATTCTGTCTCATCCGGAAGAAATTCCCCTACGCCAGCCCAACCCAGGTTCCGGTTCTGGATAGCATGGAAGTCTGCAACAGGTACATGCCGCACGTCTACAGTTTCCACAAAGTTTTTGAGGAACATTACAATGATCACAACTCTGCCGCCATGAGGGAGACGAAGCCTCACGACCTTGCCCAGCTATTCTACGATGCCGGATTCTTTGTATGGGCTCGCCAGAGCACCTCCTACGACGGCCTATCGTTTCTGGACGCTGCAGACAACATCCTCAACAAGATCCAGTACGATGCTGACGCCAAACTTCGGGCAGACATCCATTGCATGACCGGGCTGTTGCTTCTAAATATGGGATACGCAGAGCGTGCCCGGGGAACCCAGCGTCTCAAAGCTGCCCTACAGATTCGGAAGAACATTTACGCCAAGAACGATACGCTGGATAACGACATCCTGGTCCAGAATGCTGCCAATGACTACGCCCTGTCCCTCATGAATGCGTACAGATTTGGCAAGGCGGGTGAGATCTTGAAGGAATGCCACGAGCGTTACCAAACATGGGGGCCTGAACCCGAAAATCCTTTTGAGAACTCGAAGTTCTACGGAAACTATAGTGCCGTCCTCCTATGGGAAGGGAGAATCGATGAAGCAGTTGAACATATCAACCGCTGTCTCGAGTACACCGAGCAGTTTGCGGGACGGGGAACGCAGTATTACCGGCGGCTGTTCTGGCTTGCAAATATCCTCCTACAGTCAGGCGACACCCAAGCGGCACTGGACAAACATCTGGAGGTGTTGAAAGAGCGGCTGAAGCTTCAAGGAAAGCACAACGAGAATACGATATTGAGTATGTACGCTGTGGGAGCGGCCTTTCACGATCGGGGAGACTTGCCCAGCGCGATGTAAGTGACATACTTGATCCAACATTACGAAGGCTTGAAAGCTAACTCTGCGTGACAGTGAACATATCGAGCAATGCATTGACGCAGCTCGAAGTTACCGCATCCCTCCCGAGGCGTTTGGCAGAGCCAACTATCATCTGGCCTTGCTTTATGAAGCACAGGGCGGAGAGCCAGAGAAGGTGCGGGAACTCAAGGAGGAGGCGATGAAGATCTTCAATGAGTTTGAGCATTATGCACCGGACTCCCTCCGTGAGTTGGGAGACGTGATGATGATCTTTGATGACATGCAGGGCACATTTCAGGGTCGGTACACTGGTCGCCGTCTATTGGAGCACATGCGCCGATTGAAGAAGCAACCCGAAGTGAGGAAAGGATAGGATTGTTTATGATATAGGGAGGGGGTGAGGGCAGTTTTGGGGAGCCAATGGAATGCAGAGACCTCTTCTCGCTTTGGATGATTTTGCTGTCGCGGTCTATTGGGTAGCTAATGAGATATCTATGAACGGTGAATGGAACCCTCCTTTCAATGCGATGCAGTTTTGTGGTGCTCTTGGAGGACGCACCGCCAGCCACCCCACGAGCTGGCCAATAACGTATTGATTGGTATTAATGTGTGGGGTCGTCAAATCGTCAATCGTGTCCTCGTAATCCACCGACCGATTCATGGCGAGCCATCTGGGGGCACTATCCAGAGTGCGAATGAGCCTCAGACCATGACATCGTGGACGGTGCGAGGGACCCGCTGGAATAATACATACGAGAAAACGGAATCAAGCAGCCATCGATCCTTCGCCGAAGCAAACGTTGACTTTTTTGCTGTAAAACAGGACGGTATCCTTCTCCTTGGAGAAGTTGGGATCGTCGAGCTCATTGCCAAACTTCTCCTTCCAGGGCTGCTTGCGGGCGTCCTCAACAAGCGCGGCCTGGGCCCAGGTGGGAAGCGTGGAGCTGGTCTTTTTGGGCGACGACAGCGTCACCTTGGTGCCGCCGGGAGCGACGCCGCTGCTCTGGAAGGGGCGCTGGGCGCGCTCTTGACCGTGCTGTCCCATGGCTGAATTTGTGTGGATGTTGTCGCTGACATGGGTTATTAGCTGAGTGAGGGCGCTTGATTGCGGTGCTCGACTTAGTGGAGGCATGGTGTTCTTAAAGAAGCGCTGGGTGGGAGGTGTGGAGGGTGCCAACCATGGATTAATGGCTTACAGAAAGAATACTTTGGGGTACATCTTGGCAGAGATCCGGCTCTTTATCGTGCGGCTAGGCGGCGCAGCCTACCCCGCATTGAATGGCGGCCCCTGACTGAGGGAGGGGCGACTCATCATCCAAACAACCTGGAAACCCCTAACCACCAAGCCAGCGTGACCGCTTCCAACAAATATCGCAAATCGCGCGTCACTGGTGCTCTTTCTTGCCACGCCCTTCAGGTCATGCCATCGTCGTCCGATTCACCGGCGGATATCTCCGAGGTTGGCGGCCTCAAGTGACTCGGCCGAGTCGGTCGTTTGGTCGTACCGTTCGCTAATAAATAATGAGCTACGCTTCGTCGCTCAGCGCGCTTGCTCAACAAACCTTGAGGAAAACCAACCGGATTCCTCGCAGGGATAAGCAAACATGGCTTGCGGCACCGTGACCGGCGAGATCAGTTATCTCAAGAGATTAGAGATTTATCAGACGGAAAAGCCATTCCAGCTGTTCATCCCTGTCGACGAGAACGCCCCCGACCCTCGGAGCTCCAATCTGGAGTTCGAGACAAAGAAGCAGACGTTTGTCGACATCCGCGAGAACCTTGACGACTTCTCCCTAGATTCGCATGGCTTCGAGGTTGGAATGCACCCGACCGCGCTGACGCTGGCGGATTTCCACAACCGAGACACGGTCGAGTCCCGGTACTTTGATGAGGTGAAGGAGATTCTGACGACCGTCGAGGGCGGCTACGACGAAGTGTTTATATTCGATTACAGGGTATGAGTCACACCGGCTCACCGTGGTGTGGTAGAGCAACGGCTGACGATATGTCCAGTTGCGCAATGCAGCCATCCCCAAGGAAGAAGTCCTGCTGGATATGAATGACCTGTCAACATGGCTTCGGCCTTCACCGAACGTCCACATCGGTATGTAATGGCAGGTCTCCATGGATGCAGATGTCTCATAAGAGGACAGACCAAAGCCCCCGCGCTGTACTGCATCGGATTCAGCTGCACCTCCCTGAGGATGCTGCATATTTGCTTCAAGGCAGAGTCCGAGTCGTCAAGTACGTTCCGTTCTGAGCCGCGTATTCAAGTTTCTACAGCTAACAGACATACAGCGTTTGGCGGCCGATCGAGAACCCTGTGGAGGATTACCCGCTGGCCTTCTGCAACCCACGTTCGGTACGGGACGAGGATCTGGTTGAATGCGACCACGTCCGAAGAAAGTTCAAGGGCGCCAACATGTATATGCACTATAGCCCTGGGCAAGAGTGGCATTATCTCGGGCAACAGAAGCCCGAAGAGGTGCTGCTCTTGAAGATGTTTGACTCGGACCCAACTGTGGATGCAAATGGTGAGTTGTCCGCTCAAATGTGACATGCGAAATTGAGACTCAGAGCAAAACAGCATGCCCTCACGCCTCGTTTCGTCATCCCCTGTCGACGCCAGAGTCCAAGCCCCGAAAAAGCATCGAGGTTCGCGCATTGGTTTTCAACTACCCTCCCGAAGAGTGAACGATAATGAGAGATACGCTTGGGCTATCAGCTATCGAAAACGGGCCGATTTCGGATGGCGTTTTATCACAATACCGATATCGCATTTTACCTTGTTGGTCAAGTTTGATCACCCTGTTAAACTTGCGCATACATACCTAGCCGAGCACACAGTCCTCGAGGTAGCGAGCGGTCAGCGGAGGAGCTGATAAGGCTCGGAATAAATCGGAGTTACACCGCTTCGGCAGTGAACCAGAGTTTCAAGCGACCAATTGTGACTGCTCCAAAAATACGATCCAAGGTGTCAACCACAATGGACGCGTCCACTTTACCTACAGTTGCTGAGAAGGAGTCCAATGGACCCACAAAAGTGAGTGAGTTATTGGAATTGACACTGGAAAGTCTTTAGTAAATTTTACTTGTTGACCCCCGTCACCCACTCACTAATTTCTGACGCAGTTAGTAATTTGATGGTCATCGAATCCGAGTCGGCGGTATCGCCATCATCCCAGACCCTCCTGTCCCCCACCATCATCGAATTTGCCTTGCGGCCTAAGTTTCAACAGCCCTGTAAAACACGTTGCACTGCGGTGCTGATTGCCAAAATCTTTTGTCACGGTGGCGTTCAGGCGCATTCCGGGGTGTTACTCGGTTGAAACAAGCCGATTGATTGACCGAGGGCAACTGCGGTATTGGAGAGAGCACAGGTGGAGAGAGCACATTGTGCTCTCTCCCCAAAACACAACGGTGTCCAGTGCTTATTAGTCCATGTACCTCCATGTACATACGCCCCAAGTCAGCTGCAGACGCTATTGATTGGCCAATTGCGAGGACACGCGAGCAGTTCCGCTGCCGGCCCGCCGCGCATCCACGCTTGCAGGAACGATGTTACCGGAGCGGAGAGTTCCCATGTCGCAATCTTCAATAGCTTCCTGAACTTTCCGCAAGACGGGTCGGTCTGAATCCCGCGATGGATCAATGGAGTTGTCGTCAGAATCGGGTTAGGGTTGCGAAAGGGTTCAGGGGAGGGAGTTATCCCCAGCTCACTTGAACACCTTTCTAGGTCCCAAGAGATGTGTCAACGGTAATAAAGATCTGCTTTGCAGATCTCGGTTGTCTTAGGTAATGTGTGCTGGCCACCCGGCCTGCCGGTAACAATGGGCCCATATTCCGCCCCGTACCCAATGGCCCCTCGACATGGTCGATCGGCCCCATATATTACCAGGTATTAATTCAGGAACACACACCGTCATTTGTGGGTACATGTACCGCGAGGTACACCTCGGTGTCTACGGGTAGGTAGGTAAGGTAGGGTTGGCGATCTCGTCTGGTCTGTTGGTGGTCTGACTGATCGAACTTGGGCGCGGCCAGTGCCGGCTGTTGGGAAGCTGGTGCGGAGGAGGAGGGAAAGGAAAGGGGAGGGGATCTTCGCGGCTCAGGCACACAGGCCAGTTGTGTTTCGGTGCGGGGCTGAGGTGTGTTGGGAGGCTGAACGTGTCGTCATAGGCAGAGAGGATTGGTATTTATGCAATACCGCCTGGTTGTTCGCAGTCGGGCTGATGAGTTGCGAGTATTGCTGGATGTCACAGAGGAGCCGGAGGTGGGCCTAGTACACGTGCGAAGATGCATGTTAGGGAAAAGAAATCAAGATCACGGTATGCGTGTGATGTGGGACGCGAGGAAGACAAATCAACCCTTTCAAACTTGAATATGCAAAGCGGGTGCCGGGTCCGGGCGTTGCCTCCTTTCTGTCATCTGCGATTGAGGAATGGCTATTTTCAAAGTAAGCAACCTCTTCCATAGCGAAGGCAAAGACACCAATGAAGTGCTGGTGTCTGCAGTTCGCATTCCTTTTTCTTCGTACCACCTAGAGATGATACCAGCATAGATCGCAGAATATCTACCGACCATATGAACATGTGGTCCGGTATGTTGTGGTCACTGCCAAAGTTTACTTACTTGGAGCTATCCGCCTCGCCCATATCTCTAAACGAGACCTCTCATAACATCAAGAACCCTGCAAATTTCAGCGACAAAAATATCTATGGGCCTGTTGGTATCGGCGAAAAGCGAAGCGGGGTCTCACTGTGTTCGAAGGGTTTCGCTGTCAGTGAATAGGGCTAAAACATGCGTGTCGAATCCCCTGCCCGATATTAGTCTACAAGCAGCAACGTAATAAGGCTACCGTTTCTCTAATCTTACAGTCTGTAGAGATCGAGCCGGCCCTGGAAGTCTTCTACCGGAGGCGAGATCGGGACAAGAGAGTTATACGCAGCGATATATTCAGCTCCGAACTTGTTGCAAGCCGGCATCCATTAGCCAAACTCATCTTTATATTCAGTAATTGTGTCAGCAACCCGGTCAAGGCTCACCACACAAAATCCCGGAGGCAGGGGCTCACATTCATTGTGTGCAAAAAAGCAACAAGCATCAAAGACCAAAGTCTGACCATTGCTGACATCAATTCCCGAATTCGCGTACCAAAGGTCCCCATGCACAAGCGATGGTTTAACGCTCCTACTATCGCTCTCCAACGGTCTTAGCAGCCTCGGGATGACTTTGTCGAAAAGATCGCGTGACAGCAGATCGAGCTCCTCGCTTGGGCCCTTCCGTTCGTTCTCAAGATCTAGCACCTTCCGCATACTCTTGGCGAAAAATGTCTCCCAGCTGGCGTCCCACTCCACGTGCTGCGGCAGCTGACCGGCGTATGTCGTCGTGTGGAAGCCGAACTTGCCAGTCGGTGAGATGCTTTTCTGGTGCAGCGCTGAGAGGAGCGAGGCAAAGGTGTAGGGGTCGGGCATCTCGTTTGTCATATCTCGAAACGCGAAGAGGAAGAAATGCGTGTCTTGGATCGCATCGAAGGAACTCCAGGCAACGGGTCTCGGTACAAATTCGGGCAGGACACTGTGTATCGCGCGCATCGACTCGAACTCGCCGTGGACCATGTTCTTGCCCGTTTTCTTGGAAACAACCTTGATGAAGAAGGATTGCGGCGTGCCATCGCTCAGCAGAATATTGATTCTCCCCCGTCTTCGCCCAGAAGCTCGTGCCATGGCTATTGGTGGAGATGACTTTACATCCCTCGGGAAGCTCTGTAGGCGGTGGATAGCGAGACTGTTAGCCCTTCAACGTATAAGTGGCGGCCAAGGCAGGAAGGAATATGACCTGCACTTCATGACGGCGGGATTGACATTGGTATTTCCCGCCCCGAACCCAAGATTGCTAGCACCGCCCTAGTCCATTTCCGCTTGTGTTGAGTGGTGGAGCTGGGAGGGGAATCGCGGTATCGAAAATGCAGCGCTGAGAGAGCGTGCAAGGAGCCAGCAAGTTTAGGTGCGTTTGAATACAAAGCACCAACAAAAAGACTGGTGTTTCACACTGTCTTTCCCCCCACACACCACGCATGTTTCAAACATTAGACGAGACTTTGTGCCTCTTTGCCTCAGCTGACTGCGAAATCCCGTGAGCTAGCGCCCCCGCACTTCGCTTGGCCTGAACACCCAACCGGACGCACGACATGACCAATACGTTGGACTTTCGCAATATGACAGGATCCCCATCGCTCACACCAGAACCACCATCCCATCCTCTATCTCGCCATTCTCAACATCCGCCATGATCTCTCCACCCATGAATCCATGAATGTACGATTCTCCGATAAACCGATTTGTCGTCCCTTCGACTCCCTCCTTCCATCAAAATCATTGGGACAGGGACACTGGGAGGCACACAATATCGGTCGTCCGGCCTCGCTACCAGTGGAACCAGCCCTAGCCTTCCAGATTCAAGCACCGCGAACCGCAAGTCATGGCAGTAACTCAAATGGTGCAGCAAGTTCCACGGGAAGGCCAGACAGCCAGGGGCATACTCTACGCCGTCATTTCTGTCGCCTTCGCCCTGGCACCCAGCAGCACGACGGACCAGCTGACGATACACATCGAATTCAGCCATTTACTGCTCAACGCCAATCTTGCCTGGAGCAGCCGGGTACGAGCGCGCGATCTTCCAGGCAAAGTCTTGCTCAAACCGTCTGACATCGGCTGGTTTCGCGGCCGCGAGGGTCTCCTCCTACAACACATCGATCAAAGGTTTGCGTGCGATACGGTACTCGGCCTCCCAGTCAGCCGTGTTCTTGGTCACATTTCGCCGCTGGATAGCGCGGGAAACGAAGACTATACGGTCAAATACAACGCCACGCGCCACGAGGGTCCGGTCAGGGCGGATATCAGGACAAAACACGGCTTTACCACCAGCACGGTACCAGAACTTTGGTTGAGAGATGGTGAAGTCAATGGATCCGTCCCACCACGGTAGCCACGGTGGGCGCTTTGTGTCTTCCAGACTCTCGGGCGACCGATGCTTTGACGCGCGAGAGGAAGTAGGGCGCTTCTCTAGGATGGCGTAGGATGGATGAGGCTGTCTCAAAGTAAATGTCGCGGAGATCCTTAGTGTAATCCGGCTCGGCAAAAGGTTTCCCATCAGGGTGTTGGGCGAGCGAGCTGCTCAGGAAGGCGAAAACATGGTCGCGCTTGTCGGTGGCTAGCATGCCGCTGGCGGCAAGGAGGATATCAACGAAGACCTGTCTCCGGCTCTTGCATTCTACCTCGGCGCGGAGCGGCAAGCTCGTCGTCTCCGGCACCAGCGTGACTCCCCAGTGGGCAGAGGTTTCTGTCGGTACAGCTCCGCGTTGTCCCCATCCCCCGCGTGATGGCGTCGGAGACGAGGTTGAGCATCTTGGCGAGTTGTGCGGTCAGGGGAGCGCCCACAAGGCTTCAATACTTGTTTGCTTAGCTCGCTATCGTGACAAAGGCTTGTTCTGACGCGCTTGCTGTCGTATAGGTGAGGACGCAGGAGCAGGCGTGGTCTGCTGGGGCCCGCCCTTTAGTTGAAGGGGGCAGCCTGCTCCTGAAGCATCCGCTGGCTAAGGTCGACGACCTTCTGAGGACAGCTAGTTGCCTCACACTGGATGCCTACCACCCTGTGATTTGTGGGAGCACAAGACCGCATATGACCAATGCGCTCAAATCCCGTTTGGTGGAATTGCGCCTCATTGAAATAGATGGTAAACAAGTGCTACCATCACATTCGCTCCTGCCATCGGAGTCGCTCGCCCTGGCCGAAAATCCCAATACTTGGCATCACCCAACTTCTGTGGATTTCACCAAGTTTCTTGAAGCCGCCGCATCACCAATTCGACACCAACCAACTAGGCTTATTCGGCGGTCATGCTAATCGCGGCGCTGCTAACATGCCTCGTTTCGATTCTGTCTACCCCGAAAAATTGCCGTTACGACCCAGAAAATCCGCCCAAATTCACGTTATGGCTCAAATTCCTCTTTTCAGCCGTAGGCATTCATTATCCAGACATACCCACCCTAAGAATCTGCGAGACTGATTCACGAACTTAGGCGGCGCTGTTTACAGTTGCAAACCTGTACTATAACTAACTGGTCTTGAACAGGATAGCCGAGGACTTCAATGTCAATTTCCAGACAGCGTCGTCTGTCGCAACGCTGATGCAATCCGGCTATGCCGGAGGGCTCTTTTTCCTATGTCCCCTGGGTGACTGGCTTCGACCTCGACCATTGATCCTGGTACTCGTTGGTGTCACGGCCACAGCCATAAGTCAGCTTCTGTCCGGTCTACACACCCTAGCCTTTGTCGATCACGTCCTCTTGTAACTCGAGCTGACCATATCCGCGCAGTGGATTGGTCTCTGCATCACCCAGTCCTTTCCTGTGTTCCAGGCACTCAGCATGATATGCGGATTCGCCACTGTCACGCCCCAGCTGACGTTGCCAATCATTGGTGGACAGGTCCCTCCCAATCGACGCGCAAGTGCCGTCCAGATTGGCGTTTCGGGCATTCTCCTCGGATCGCTCCTCGGCCGATTATGCTCCGGAATTACCTCCAACTACGCCACCTGCAGGCTCATATACTGGGTAGCTCTCGGCCTCCAATACCTGCTACTCATCCTCCTCTTCGCATACATGCCGGACTACCCGTCCAGGGCACCAGAAAGCCAGTCATATTTCCATATGCTCTGGAGTCCCATCTACATGACATTCACAGAACCTTTGCTTCTTCAAGTCTGCATCTAGTCCTTCTCCGTCAGCGCCGTCTTCCTCGCCTTCTGGACTACTCTCTCATCATTAGCACCTTCATTGGTAGCACCACTATTGCATTGATGGGGTTGGCTCTTGTCGTCTTGTTTCTTCGAGGCCCTTCTGAGAAGGGGTGGATGGGGCGGTGGTTGGAATATGCAGATGCCCTCGCAGAAATGACTCCGTTGAAATTATGCGTATCATTTCAAGACATGGGAATTGCCATATCATGTGATGGACCCAAATAGCAGCTAACGCAAATCATGCCCTCCTCGATACTCAGCTCCGATGCCGCAGCTCCAAATCCTCAATCACCCTCCACACCCACCCATAACAACCTTGGTCCACTGAAAAGTCACCACCAGGAAACAAGCGAAATTCAATCCTCGCGCATGTCATTCCTTCCATCCTCTGCCCTGTACTAGTCGCCATGCCGTCTACACCACAATGTCAGCACTGAAACAAGCAGTTCACGACCCTAAATTCGACACCATGAGTTTCCCTTTCCTTCTTCGGAACTGAGCGGTTGCCGCCTTGGCCTGAGCCAGACTGAGCCAGACTGAGCGAGGGGGTCATAGTTCTGGGCTGCCTCGGCTACAGTTACCACGAGTCTAAAATGGCGGTAGAGTTACGAGGACCCAGCTTTAGGACCTCTACCACCACTACCGCGCTTTCGTTCACTCCAACTAAAGGAGAAGAAAAAACCTGCAATTTTAACACGTCGATAAATCATATATATTATATCCAGATTCCAAAGTGTTGCTCTCTACCTTTTCCAGGATCTCTAAAACGGTTGCACCTAGGCTCTGAAATTACCCATCCGTGGGTACCCATGGGTGGGTTTTGGTCCGTGCGTTTTTTGCAGCTCTGAGATGCAGATTTTCGTTTTTGGTACGGGAATAGCCCCAGCTTGTAGCAGCAATTTGCACCAATTTCTAAAGTTTTACACCCACAATACCTCCCAGGACAGCCCGTGGGTTTTTCCACCCATGGGTAATTCTAGAGCCTAGTTGCACCTAGGTCGAGTTGTCCATTTTCTAAACAACTTATCATTGTAGACACTTTTTTCACCAAGCGCAATGATAATTAGGTGTTACGGTATAGTATTATTACAGTTTAACGCTACAGTTCGGGATTGCTAAAGGAGGAAAACCTCTGTCACAGAAGTTACTACCATGCAAACTTATAAGCACTATAAGGATACCTAGCAGTGTAGAATAAGATTGCCTGGCTGCGGACTTACTGATATGTACGGATGCTGCCTAGATAAAGATATATAGAGGGGGTAAGAGGATGTGTTATCGACTTGAATAATCTTAAGTTCCTGTTACGGCGCGGCGCACCACGTGACCTGCACTAGTGGATCCATGCCCAGGGACCAACCCTGAACCCCGGACCCACTTGCAAGTGGTCTGTGCGGCAACCCCGCGCAGCCCACAAACCACTAGATCTTCCAGAGGCCTAACCTCTGGAATCTTTCCTCTCCTCGCCTTAGTATCGTTACACTTCAATAGACCTATTGTTGTAGCCTCGTCTCTGCAGTCTTTATGTGCCGTGACGGTTCCTTTAGGTAACCAGGAGGTAGAAAAAGGACCCGCGTAAGGTTAACGTTAAATCAGCCTTACTTATTTCTTTAAGATTAGAGGATTGACAAAATTAATTAGCCTTATTAGTTAACTACTTACCTAGCAATGTATAGCCTTATAGACGCGTAATTATATACATTAGTAGAGTATGATTTTACTAATAACTTAGGGCGCCTGTTTAGGCTAACCCTGTTATTCTTTTTTAAACCTGTAGTATTACTGTAGCCGTTTTTGTACATAGCAATGCGTTCTCTAGCGCGTACCACCGTCAAAAAGGAGCCACGCCGCGCAGTTCTTCAAACCGTGCTTCTTTCAATCAATCAACCGACGATTTCACCACGAAGCACTCCCATTTGAAGCCCAGTGACATTCTAGCCTTCTAATCAAAGGAAAATGACCTAATCTACAGTCGCGTTTCCTTTATTATTCTATGCTAGGCTTCGTTCCATGCTAGGGTCTGTTATATACTAAGTTTTGTTCTATACTAGGTACGTATTTGTTTTTTTACGTCGATTGCATTCGATTGCATTTATGTCCCTCCGATCAGAGGACTAGTAACCTGGGAGTTGGCCTTCCAAGCCGACTGCAACCTTCTGTAGATGTAGTTCTTTTTGTGGTTTCTTACCTGTTACGTCATATCAGTTCACTAATAACTATAGTTTAAAACGTAATTAGTATGTGTGTCGTTTATATTATAGCACAAGGCTTTAATTTTAGAGAGAAAAGAGCTTAGAAGATTTCGATTATACCCTACTAAACATGTTAACAAGCTATACTAACAGCATGATATAGTGCTGGACATAACTAGGTAGTTAATAAAGTGCTAATAATAGCAGCAATGTAACCTATCTGCACTCTTATTTAATTGTTAAGTATTATTCTCTACCACTAGATATTACAACCTGCACCCGACACAGGCCTCGAGAGGACTGGCGCGGGTTAAGATAGAACGTATAGCAGGACGCCAACAGGTAAGGGGCGTTCTGAAGACAGCTTGTTAAGCTAGCACTCTTAGATAGGGGGTTTAATGTTACTGTAGGTTACTGTCATTATAATGTATAGAGGTGAGTTTGAATAGTAGGATATAAATGAATAATTGAATACTAGCGTGAGGAACCAGAGTCCCTTACGGTGATTATAAGCATCATTATGACTATTTATACTAACTAGCTAGAAGTACCTTATACCTTACTTAGTAATCTGTTATTTAGTGAGGAACTGAGTAACTTACTATTAAATACCTCTTATTTAGAGGTCTTACAGATGCTTAATAAGTAAACACCTTTATTAAGACTGAGTAACTGTTAGTTAGTTATAAGGGCTTTAGGTCTTTACACCCCTAGCCCAGTATACAGTACTGTATATACTGTTTTCCTGCACTGTTCCTTATACGGGGGATTTATCAGGCCGCTCCGGCTTAAGTGGCGGCCTGTAAGGTCATTACATAATTCCCCCTCTTTAACATTCTTTTTTTATAAAGAATCCTAATAAGAGCGTTCCTCCTTTCTTAACGTAATTATACCTGCTAACCGTGTGTAAAAGCGTATTTTGAAAAACAGCACCTCTTATTACTGTAACCTTACGGACTTTATTTTAACTTTTAAATCGCAAATGTCACCTTATAGCTATTATTCTTTAAAATCGCTTTCTTATCTCGTTATTACATAATTAGATAGTTATTTTAAATGTTTATTAACAGGGGCTTTATCTTTATATAACATATTTAGTTATAACGACGCTTTCCTTTAATAGCTTCTTTTTAAAAAGTGCTGTCTTAACGCTAAGCACGACGCTGCTGCGTAGAACTTAAAGCTGAAAACTCAAGAGCTTTATAAAGCCGTTACTTATCTTAAACGGATTAAAGTCCAGCGTTATAAGACAGAAGAGTAAGCTTTTTTTACGTTTAGCTAAAAGGTAGAGATCCTTTATTTCTAAGAGTAGGAGGAGGCCTGTTTAACTGCTCCTCCTAAAGCTAGTAAGTCTTTCGACTAGGGAGGCTTTTTAACAGGAATACTTACCGGTTCTTTTTCCGGGAGATCGTTATAACTAACGACCTTTTCCTAACTTAGTTTGTAACTCCTTTTTCTAATACGTGAAGGGCGGCCTTTTTTCTTTCCTATTAACTTTCCTTCCTTATTAGTACTTATTCTTATGTAAAGCTTACTAGGAGCCCTAAAGGCCCAGCCTCCTTATTAAGTCTAAGGTCCTTATAACCCTAGCTAAAGGTTCTGATAAATATCCTCCCTTACCTATTAAAGAGTTTCTTACCGCTTCTTAGGCTCTGAGTCTTACAGTAATCTTACTCTTTAGTATAGTAATTTAAATATCAGATCTTATCTTATTTCTAATTCTTATCGTTAACTTTAATTAGTCTGGATTCTTTCAGTAGAATTCCGTAATTAAGTCTAGGCATTTAAGATTTTTAACTAGCTCTTATAAGTTGCTCTTAAGGCCGTAATCTAACTATTTAACAAGATATTTAAACGTGTTCTTTTCCTTTCGTAAATCTATAACTTCCTTAACGTTATACTTATCTTTATTAGTGTCGATCTTAATCTTCTTTTCCAGTGGAACTCCTTTTAATGTAGGTTCTAGAAGTGAGACGTGAAAAACCTTAATCTACATCTTTATATTAGTAAGTAGGTTTAATTTATAATTAAAGGTGGTAACCTTTTTTTTAATTTAAAACAGTCTGTACCTTTTAAAGTTAAGCTTCTTATTAAGCCGTTTTAAATATAGGTTTTGTGAAAAAAGGTAAATGTAATCCCCCTTTTAAAGAGTCAGTCCTTTAACTTATTCACTATTATAGTAAAGTCTTTTTTTAAGTATTAATTACTTAGTTTAGTATTTATTAGTAAACTTCTTTATTCGTTTATATGTAAACTTAAGTTCAGCTTGTAAGTAGTCGTGTAGTTCTTACATTTAATCTACATGTACTGCAGCTTAAAGGGCGTTAGTAAGTGGGCTTTAACGGAGCTTAAGCTCTTTACTGTAATTAATAAAGAACGGTAATATACTTATTAACTTAATTAGCGTTATATTATAAGCTATCTGTACTGTTAGTAACAGCTTAAGCTAATTATCTTATTTAAAGTTAACATAAGCTTAAAGATACGTTATAAGTATCTAGTTAACTTATTCTGTTTAGTTATCCATCTATAGGTGGAAAGCTGTTAAAAGCTTACTTTTCACACCTATTCTTTATATTAGTCTTTATTAAAACTTTAATATAATTAGTTTATCTTAATCTGTAACGATATTATTTAGTTAAAGGTATTATAAAACTACCTTTTTCTTAAAGATATAAACGAGTTACTCTACTGTTATGTCCTTTAAAGTTAGTAAAAAGTAAGCCTATTTTGTTAATCTGTTAACCATTATAAGGATCTGGTTATAAATAACTCCTGTAACAGGGTCTTTAAACTTTAAAATCCCAGTAACGAAGTTAAGTAAGATGGAACTTTATAATACCTGTAATATGGGAAGTGGTTTAAGAAGCTTATAAGGCTTATAGCGTTAGTTTTACTTTTAATAATAAATGTTACAGTTATTAACCACTTCCTTAATTCACTTTTTTATTCTTAGGAAGGTGTATGTTTATTAGGCCTGTGTGAGAGTCTTAACTTAGCTTATATATCCTTTAAGTTAAGACTTGTGGACTTACTAGATGTACTTTTTCTATTTATCTAAATCGTAAACGTACAGTTTCTCTTAGTATTAAAGCCTTACTTTTAATTTAAGTACATTATCTACACCTTTTAATAGCTGTTTTAGCTAATAATTAGTTTTATTATAGTTTAGATACTTTAGGTACTCTTTACTATAGTCTTACACGTGCCTTAAAAAGTCTCCTAAAGGGTACTTGTGCTTATAAGTACCTTCTGCTAACCTTTTTACTTAAAAGTCCTGTTATTATTAATAAATGTTATACTTTATTTATAAGTTTATATAAACGTTAATAGTTTATTCTAGTGTTTAGTTATTTAACACTTATAGTATATATTCTAATATACTGTTTTTAGCTTTGTTAAACATAATAATAGGGATTAGGACTGGATTAGCATCTTTATAATCCTGTCTCCAGTTAAAAGTATCGGCTTACTTATTATCTTTTCCTTTAACATAGTGAATCTAGAAGTAGAATAAGGCTATTAACTCTGCTTACTGTGCTTATTATAAATTAAGTTCCTTCGTTAAGAAGTACTGGAAGTTATTATAATCTGAAAAGACCTAGACTAGTTCTTCTATACCACTTAGATACAGTACCCACTTAGTAAAGTATTAAATGATTACTATCAGTTCCTTATTATAAATTAGATATTATAAGGCTAGCCTGTAGATTCCTTTTAATAAGAAGGTAACTAAGTAACGTTTCCTATTATCTTAGATTTAGTTAAGTTCTCTGTTAATAGTGAACTTTAAGGAATCTGTTTTGACTTAGAAGGGCTTTAAGAAATCGGGGAGGGTTAGAATTAACGCTGTAATAAAGGTGTGTTTAAGGTCTTTAAACGCCTTTTACTGTCTATCAGTCTATTTAAACGGCTTTCCCTTACCTGTAAATTTATAAAGTAGTTTTATAATCTTTATAAAGTACCTAATAAAATACTAATAAAAGTTCGTAAAGCTGATAAAGGTTTATAACTCTTTTTAATTCTTTAAAGTAAATTAGTCCCTAACTGCCTTTATCTTCTCCAGTTACATTTTAAACTTTTTAAAGGTTACCTTAAACCTTAAATAATTTAATTCCTAAATATAAAAGTAGCTCTTCTTTAAATTTACTGTTAGCTTTGCCTTTTTAAGAGCTGTTAGAACCTATTGTATGTGTTTTTAGTGTTTTTCTAAAGTTTCGAAATAAATTAGAACGTTATTTAAATATATAAAGATAAACTTATTAAGGAAGAGGTAAAAAACACTGTTAATAAGGCTTTAAAAGGTTATAAGGGCGTTTATTAATCTTATTAGTATAATATAGTATTAGTAATACCTGTTATAAGTCCGAAAGGCTGTCTTATGTTTATCCTCTTCTTTTACTTTAATATAATTGAATCTTATAGGGAAATTAAGGCTGGAGAACTAATTTACTTTAGTAATTCGCTTTTATATTTCTGTAATAAGTGGTAGTAGGTAACGATTCTTAATTATATCTTCGTTTAACGTTTAGTAATTAATAACTATATATAACTTACTATCTCCCTTCTTTAGGATAAATAGTATTAAATACCCTGTTAAGGATTAGGATTTTATAATAAATCTGTTTTTTAAGTTCTTATCGACGTACTCCCTTAAGGCCTTGGCTTATTAAGGATTTAGGTAATAGGGCTGGAAGCTGTAAAGCTTCGTTCTTAGCTTTAACTTGATTTCGTAATCTTACAGTTTATAATCTGGCAGTTACAGTATCTTTTTTCAAAACAGGGTGAACTTCCTGTACTTTACTAATACCTTAGATAAGTCGACTTTTTCACTTATTTATAGATTAACTTCTAGCTTCTTTCCACCTTTTAAATCGTTATTTAGGTAATGTAGTAGACCTTTTAGTCTTTTAACTATCTTAGTAAACCTAACCTAAACTGTATTTAATTCTAAGGGTTTAGTGTGTTTTTAAATACTTTATATATCTTTAAAACGGTTTAGTACTTTCTTAACTTTCTTTAAATAGTAATTATAATTAGGGGATTTACTGAAGGTAAAATAACTACTCCTTTAATTAATTATAGGGTTATACTTTTCCAGTTAAGGTAGATTTAAGATTATATTATACCTTATAACTGGTGTAATGTTAAAGTCTACTTATTATTCGTCCCTGTTTATTTTAATTAGGAGTAGTAAGTAGTAAGTGACTTTACTGTTATTATATTAATATAAGCCTCCTTCTCTATTTCGAATAGGAATAGCCTTTTTATACTTTTAATTAGGGAGTTTCCTTCAGTTAATTAATAAAGGGTGTATTAGGTTAAAAGTACTCTTATTATTAATTACTGCTCTTACCTTAAATAACCTCCCTTTTCTGTTTATTAGGTTGACACTAATAGAATAATACTTATACTCTTTTAACATCTAAGTTATAATAATTATTTATCCTTAAGGTCTTATTTAACTTAACCTTTAAGTGCCTCTCCTTCTTTTTAAGGTTTTTACTAACTAGCAAATTATTAGTTTCTGGCCCTTTTAAAGGGCCTGTAACCTTTTCCTAATTCCTTTTAAAAAAATAAGTAACTTTAATAAACCTAGCGATTAACTTTTTTTAAGTTTTCACGCTTTAGCGTCCAGTTGACTTTAAACGGTTTAATATTCTTAAAGTCCTTAATAAGTCAATAGTACACTTTATAGGACTAGATCGCAGTAATATCTTTTTACTCTTAGATCTGCTAATAGTCTTCCCGCTTCTGCTATTCCTTAGCCTTTCCGTTAAAGTATAGTAAGCACGTTATAACTAGGTAGTTATTAAGTACCCCTCTTTACTAACATGTAATGGGAGCTTAGTTAACCACGGTAACCTTCTGCTTATTACTAGATTCTCTTATTAAGGAGTAGGAAACTTAGTAGTGGGTTAGTTTTAACTTTACTCTACGATAGCGTAGTCTTGTTTCTATACGTTAAGGAAGTGGTTATAAAGGGCTTTAGGTTTATAATGCTAATTAAAAGTACAGTTATTATATACGTAATTAATTTACAGTATATCTTTATAACTAAGATAGTTAACGTTAACTGTAGGTACTGTGGTTATAAAATATAGAATAAGGAGGGTAGCGCCTTGTTTCTTCTCTTTTTCCACCTACCTTTAAGTTTATTATTTCTCCTAAACCTCTTCCTAAAACTCAAGTAATAATAACTTAACTTATTCTTTTATAAAGTAGCCTTCTTTAATAAGTTAATACTTAAGTTAATTAGTAAAGTGAACTTTTATTACAACCTGCACCTAACACAGGCCTCGAGAGGACTAGCGCAGGTTAAGACAGAACGTATGGCAGGACGCTAACAGGTAAGGGGTGTTCCGAAGACGGCTTATTAAGCTAACACTCCTAAACAGGGGGTTTAATGTCACTGTAAGTCGTTGTTATTATAATGCATAGAGGTGAGTCTGAACAGTAAGATATAAATAAATAATTGAATACTAGTGTAAGGAACCAGAGTCCCTTACAGTGGTGTGACGACCCTGCAGGTCGTCACTTGGGCCGGAGCGGCCCGACGGATCCCCCGCATAAGGAACAGTGCAGGAAGACAGTACGCACGGTACTGTACACTGGGCCAGGGGTGTAAAGACCCGAAGCCCCTACAACTAACCAGCAGTTGCTTAGTCTTGGCAAAGGTGCTCACTTACTAAGCATCTGTAGGACTTCTAAGCAGGAGGTGCTTAATAGTAAGTTGCTTAATTCCTTACTAAGTAATAGGCCACTAAGTAAAGTATAAGGTACCTTTAGCTAGTTAGTATAAATAATTATAATTATGCCTATAACCATTATAAGGGACTCTAATTCCTCACACTAATATTTAATTATTTATTTATATCCTACTATTTAAACTCACCTCTGTGTATTATAGTGATAATAACTTACAGTAATATTAAACCCCCCGTTTAAAAGTGCTAACTTAATAAGCTGTTTTCAGAACACCCTTTACTTATTAGCGTCCTGTTATACATTTTATCTTAACCTATACCAGTCCTCTTAAGGCCTATATCAGGTATAGGTTATAATACGATATTAGTATCTTAATTCTAAACGCTGTTTATTAAATTCCTAAACACCACCTCTCTCCTATTAATATATTAACCTTTAGAAAAGGTAAGGAGATTAAAGAGGTGTAAGCCTAGCCTTAACTCCTTATTATTAATAAGTTAGCTGTATACTTTAAAGACTTAAACCTTAATTAGTAAGGACTGGTTAAGGAACTTAATAAAGCCTTCCCTAGAGATATTAAAAGCTGTATCAGTTTTATTAAAAAACTTTAAGCCTAACTTAACGCTGTTAAACTGGAGAATAATAACTTTAAAAGCTTATAGAAGAAACAAGTAAAGCTCCCCCCACTATTACGCTTTAAGGGAGACTTTACACAGTTAAAGTCTTAGATAGCCTAGCTTTAAAGTTATATTACCTATTATAATAAGCAGTTCTTTAAGGAAGAAGGAAAGGTTAGGTTTACCGGAGCTTTATTAGATAAAGTAGTTACTTATTAGTATAAACCTTATATGAAGACAGTTAATAACCTTTCCGTAAATAAAGTATAAAAGGAGGCCCTTAAGACTTAAGCCCTTTTTAATAATTTCGACGTTTTTATTAATTAACTTTAAACTAAGTTTAGAGAACTAAACGCCTTAAGGTGGGCTAAATAACACCTTATAACCCTAAGGTAGACGTCCTTAATCCTTAAGTTCTCCACACATTTTAAGCTAAAAGCAGTAAAGATTAAGCTTAGCTAAGAGGCCTTAGTAATGCTGTTTTGGAGTGGATTAAAGGAGTATGTTATTAGAGACCTTTATTAAGAGGATTAACCAGACTGTCTTTAAGAGTTAGTTAAAATGGCTATTAAGGCTAATAACTGGTATTATAATTATTATTATTAGAAGAATTATTAGAAGGAACAGACCCTTTACTAGCTAAGTAAGCTAAAGAAGGGGAATTAGTTAACTATAATAGGTTACCACTTTAGGTTAATAAATATTAGTATAATAAACTGTTAAAACTAACCTAACTGTGATAAGCCTTAACGATAGTAGTAATAAAAGTAGTTTAAGGACTTATCCTAGGTTTAATACTTTAACTGTAATAAGAAAGGCTATATGGCACGGTAATGCCTGTTATTAAAGTAAATTAGTTAAAAACCTATCTTAAAAGGAGGGAAGCATATTAAGTTTAACTTAAGAGATATTTACGTTTAAATAGTAAGTAATAAAAAAGATTACACCTGGATGGATAAGTGTAATATAGGAGATAAGGAAGAAGAGGAAGAACCTTAAAATGTGGTGTACTTAATCCTTAAGGGTGTCTTAGAAAAGTTAGCTATAAAGGTGTAGGTTATAACAGACTGACTTTAAGGTAGAAACTTAAAACTATTAAAGGTGTAGGTTATAAAAGACTGACTTTAAGAAGAGATGTTTTAATTAACTGTTATAGGTTTTAAAAACCTTACCCTGTAAGCTTAGGAATTAAGGAAGTTTAAAAAAGATCCTAATTTAAAAATTACTAAAATGGTAAAAGGAGTTAAGGAATTAACCCTTTAGGTTACTTAAACGGTAAAGTAAACCTTAAAAGGTAAAAGAGAATAAGTTAAGAGAATTAAATTAAAGAAACGGAAATTCTTTTTAATAGTACCCCTTAAGACTTTTAAACACTTTAAACACGTTAAGTAGATTAACACCCTTACCTCCTTGGAAGAAAGACAGCTTAAATAGCTACCCTGTATTAAAGCTGGTATACCTTAAACTAGTACCTTAAAGATCCCTTAAGAAGGTATAAAGTAAATATATTAATAGAGAGTTTAAGAGTTAAAGGAGAAATATTAAAAGCTAGTAGATAAGGTAAAGGACTTATAAATTAAGGGTTTTACTGTAACGTTTAAAGATAAAGTAATGGAAATTAAGTTATAACTTTATAACAGAGTTTACTTTACTAATTAACTTAAGTATTAACTTGTTAAAGAAGGTTACTTTATAGAAAAATAAGCTAGGTTATTATTACTTGAGTTTTAAGAAGAGGTTTAGGAGAAATAACGTATATAAAGGTAAGTAGAAGAAAAGAAAGAATAAAGTGCTACTTCCCCCGTCCTATACTTTATAACTGTAACACTAGTAGTTAATATTAACCACCCTAATTACAGGGATATATTATGGATTAATTACATATATAATAACTACACTTTTAACTGGTATTATAAGTTTAAGGCCCTTTATAATCACTTCCTTAGCATATAAAGACAGGATTATGCCATTATAAGGGTGGAGTTAGAACCAGCCTATTATCAAGTCTCCTACTCCCTAATAAGAGAATCTGGTAATAAGTGGAAGGTTATTATAGTTAACTAGGCTCCCACTATATACTAACGAGGAGGAGTACTTAATAACTACCTAGTTATAACATGCTTATCACACCTTAACGGAAAAGCTAAAGAATAATAAAAGTAAGAAGACTATTAGTAGGTTTAAAAGTAGAAGGACATTACTGTAATCCAGTCTTATAAAGCGTATTATTAACTTATTAAAGATTTTAAGAATATTATACTATTTAAAGTTAACTGGATGTTAAAGCGTGAAAACCTAAGAAAGGTTAATTATTAGGTTTATTAAAGTTACCTGTTTTTCTAAAAGGAATTGGGAAAAGGCTATAGGCCTTTTAAAAGGGCTGGAAACTAGTAATTTACTGGTTAGTAAAAACCTTAAGAAGAAGAAGAGGTATTTAAAGGTTAGGCCGGATAAGACCTTAAAGACAGATAATTATTATCCTGTCCGGAGGACAATTTGTTGTAAGGGTGGTCCAAAAAAAAAATACTATGGGAAATTCAGTCAAAACTGATAAGGAAATTCAACTCGACCTAGGACTGGTCGGTTCATTATCAAAAGTGGGTCCGCTCGGACCCTTCTGCTCGGGCCCCTACTCGGGCCCCAAATCACGTGATATGATATGTTTTCAGATACCTCACGTGACCAGGATTCCAAATCTGAAGTCAGATTCAGGGTTAGGGTTATGGTTCAGGAGTTATTAGCGTTTGAAAAAATTAAACAAATGTGTATTTGGAAATAAAAACAAAGCTAAATCTAATCAAAGAAGGTAGTGTTATACGTAGATTTTTACCTAAAATTCAGAACTGGAAGTCGTTTTAATATAAAGCTTATAATAGGAAAGATATTACTGTTTAAAGTTTAATAATAATATATATTTAAATAATAACTAGTTAATAAGTAATATAATAAGTTGTATTACTTACGTTTATTATATGACTTATTATGTAGAATCCAGAACTGGAATCTGTTTTACTATACTGCTTAAAATGAGAAAGATATTAGTGTTTAAAGTTAGATAATAATAGTTATTATAATAATAACCTGTTAATAAGTAGTATAATAAGAAGTAATAATTACAATTCCTATATAATTTATTATGTTAAACACAGAACTGGAACTCGTTTTACTATACGGCTTATAATAATAAAGATATTACTGTTTAAACCTAAATAATAATAATAACATTAATATAAACTTAAATATCTCTCTGGTTTTAATAGCTATTCCAAATCAGGCTTTAGATTAAGAATTACAGTTAAAATCTACATATGATACTACTTTATTCTATATTATAAACTAAAATAATACTTGTGAAAGTCATGGTTTTTTCACTTTAAACCTGAATATCTCCTTTTACTGAACCCTAACCCTGAAAATAGAGTGAAAATCGGATTCTACATCACGTG
>Ga0247780_1000379_pt1 | contig 43961 bp, 52 predicted proteins | sample UWRJL079202R5_FD_179927 | JGI IMG/M metagenome (GOLD analysis project Ga0247780, IMG submission 179927) | Plant litter microbial communities from Arlington Agricultural Research Station in Wisconsin, United States - UWRJ-L079-202R-5 | ecosystem: Environmental > Terrestrial > Plant litter >...
TTTAATTGGCTGCTAACCTACAATTGCTAATCTACACTTGAGCCCAGACATCTCTCGCGTACTCCTCCAGTTCTTGAACGCCGAAAACCAAATCTCCCTCACTAGGGCCCGGATCTCTGAGGAAGAGAAGCCTGAATGAAAGTATTAATGCACCCCTAGTGACATTGTACGATATCGGTTTAGTAGTAGCATTCTAGGTAATCGTGATGCTTTGTCTAAGTATAGGTGTTAGGTGTTGAAGAGAGTACCGCGTTATAGTAGCTCCAGGGCAAACTGCCATCTCTTCCTCCTACCTCTCTAATAGGATTGTAATACCGTCAAACTTAGAAAGAAGAACAATCTTAACCTCGTGGTTTAATATAGAAAACCACTGTTTTATAATTAAATGTAATTACCCTAATGTCTGAGAGAATCCCACCTTAATAATAAGTGTTAACCAGGCACCTTTACCAGCTCGTTAAGGCTTTAGGCTACCAGTTGAATCATCCTCTTTACTGCTTTGTCTTTGTTATACTTGACGTTTAGTATTACTAATATTTCTCTAACCGTTCTTTAAACCTATATTACGAATTTACCTGAGAAACTCGTTATATGGCCGTTTGTGAAGCTCCTTATAAAGGTCGGTCGTGATCGTAATGATAAGGATCCGAGAGTTACTGTCGTAATCGCGAAAGCAGTACCTACAGCCTTACTTCCCTCGCTTCTCTCACTCACGTTGGATTTTAGTGAAATGACTAGGAGAGACATCTAAACAATTAGCATAATATATAGAAATAAAAGGGTAATACTATACTTGTAACAGTGAGGGAATCCCTATTAGTGTGATCAATTCTGTTGAAAAGATCTTGCACTTTGGTGAATTGTATGGTCTGGGAATCGTCGGTCTGGGGATCGCTATCTTTCGTCGAGTTTACCGAAGTAAGTATGGTAGACGTTGACAGAACTGCCGATGAAGCCAACACCAACGGAGATGTCGTCGACCTTGATGTGATTAACGCCATGACGAAGCGTTGAAGTTTGAAGTTGGGATCCGTGAGATACGTGGGGGAAGCCATTGATGGGGTACAGGCTGCTGAAGCTTGTGAAAATGGTGGGGTCTGCACTAGCCAGTGGCCCGAGCTCTGCCAAAAACGGCATCCCAAACCGCGACACAGACACTCAAGCTGGAAAGACATCCAAACTCCGTAGATACATATGCAGATAGCCGAACGCATCATCATGCCAGATAGCGACCCGCAATCAAGGGGGGCGATAAGGCGCGTCTCGCTCTCGACAGTTGCGGTCCAACTTTAGAAAAGCGACGAACAATTTCCTCAAACAAACAAAACGCCGTGTTGCTTCTTTTTGGGGGAGGTATTCTGTTTTCTTGCGTGGACAAGCGCCATGCCATGATCCCACTGTTCAGTTCGCAGATAACTGTATAATTCTACTTTTTTAAGACCGAACGCCGTTTGCGATCCCGCCGTCCCGACGGTTCCGTGCCGAGCCGAATCGAGTCGAGTTGAGCGAGCGCAAGGGTCGCAACTTCGTCTTCGTAGAGAAGCAGGGGAATCAGGAACGATGCCATCAATTAGCTTCGGCGCCTTGATGGGCAATAACATGCGCGCAAGGTCCTACGTCAACCGGCTGCCCTTGTTCACACGCGGCGTGCTGGTGGCTATCGTGGCGTTTTGGGCCGTGGGCGTCCAGTCGGTATGGGATCTGAGGGCATGGGGAGCGCTGGTGCCGGATCTTGTTGGGTTTAGTAGCTGTTAGTTCCCCTATCTGCTTCATTGGGAGTGTTCCACTACACCCTGTGGATGGGGTGTCCCAAAGGGGAGCGCGTTGGTTGTGGACGTGGTTGACTAATTCGCCTGGGAATAGTATACCGCTTGAATACTTATCCGTTCATCCACCTCAACTTCTTTCATGCGATCATGAATATATTGGCATTGGTGCCATTACTGGAGCGATTCGAGTCGGAGCATGGGACATTGACGTCGTTGGCGTTGTTCTTTGGCCGTGAGTTCTATCCCTGGCTCGGCAAGGGCACATGATGCTAACATCCGGGACATAGCTTTCGTGACAATACCGTCGTTCATGTACCTATTCGTCGAGAAGGTCATCTTGAGGGCGAATACTGCTGTAATGGGGGCAAGGTAGGCTACGGTCCGACGATTGCAAGTGACACGGCGGTGCTGACAAGCTATCGACAGTATATGGGTATTCTTGCTCTTGGGCATTGAGGCCATACGCACCTACAGGGTGAACCCGTACTTGGTGGTGGGCACACATAACATCCCGACATGGACATCGCCAATAGCCCTGTTGCTCTGTGTTGCCGCATTGGTCCCTAGCTCCAGTTTTCTCGGGCACCTGTGTGGTCTCGCGGTTGGATACTTCTGTACGCCATCTCCCTTTCTTGGCCGTTGCCATTTGGTTCATGAACATTACTGACGAGTCGATTGACAGGTGGTTTGGGGTACCTTAAGTACCTGGCCCCCCCAGAGAAGGTACTCAGGTGGATTGAGGCAAAGCTCAACCTCCTGGGCCGTTTACCCCACTATGTCAGTGTTGACCAGAAGACATACGGCCGGTTTGGAGTTTTGCCCTCATCTTCCGGGAGTCCTCCACCAAGGAGCTCAGGTGTCGCCATGAACTTAGTAGGAGGCAGTGGCCAGAGACTTGGACCATGATTTCCATGAAAGCTTCCGATATTACGGAACTGGCGATAAATTTCTTGTACAAACTTGTCCAGGCAGTGTAATTCATGTAAATCTTATAGAGTGAGGTGTTCACGGCGAGCAGACAACAGGATCTGGGTTGCTCGGCGTTGACTGGATGAATGGCCTAGAATTGGTTCATGAATACGTCGAGGCGGGCTTGCGTAACGCTTATCATGCTCTTTCAGGTTCTGCGGTCTTGTGCACTCTGAGAGTCTGGTGGCTGTGTTGCTTCCGCAGCCCCTGAACGCTGGCTCTCGAATACAGGGGCTAAGAACGACGGTGCGGGGCAACGATAGCCGCCACAGCCGCGAGCTGTCAGCCACCGGCAGGGCCCAGCCAATTCGACCATTCAGCTAACGGTGCACTAAATTCTGGATGGGTCCAGGGGCAGCTTACACGACGTGTCCGACCTTGAGAATCCGTGTTCGATCCGCGCCAGCTTCCGCGAACGACTGGATGCAGAACAACTTGCTGCGCTGTGCTGCAAGATGCCGCGTCTTTTATGTGAGTCTGAGTCTCGAGAATTCAACCGCCCTGTCGACGTGATCTAATCTGAATTCTTACAGCGGGCGCATTGCGCCTAAGACGCGACCCGCGCATGCTCAAACTTCCGCCATACCTGTCGCTCCTTTGCATCCTCGTCGGCGTCGTCTGGCTTTTCCTGCTCCCGCTCGACGATTACTCGCGCAGGACTTACATCTCCGAGAATGCTCTGCTACCCGGCCAGGTCCATACCTACTTTGGCGGCAGCGACCAGCATGTCTTCCGCGCCTACAAGCACGAGGTGAACGAGTTGGCGGGCAAGAGCAACATTGAGTACGTGCGGAGCTCGGTTGTGCTTCTGGCGGTATACATTTGCTGACTATGGTGCTGCAGGATCAATGACAAGCTCGAATCCATCGTCAAGGGGCTTGGCCTTAAAACCGCACGGCAGAACTTCACGTACCAGTCGGCAGGCCGCGTCTACTCGGGCGAGAACCTCTATGCGATCCTCCAGGCCCCACGCGGCGATGCCACCGAGGCTTTGGTGCTTGTAGCAGCCTGGGAGAACGTCAAGGGGGAGCTCAACCGTAATGGCATACCGCTCATCCTGACACTGGCTCGGTACTTCAAGCGCTGGTCGCTTTGGTCCAAGGACATTATATTCCTTATTACGCCCGACAGCATCGCCGGCCCCCAGGCTTGGGTCGACGCCTACCACGACGCACACGACTCGTCCCATGTCAACAGCCTTCCCCTCAAGTCGGGGTTGTTACAGGGCGCTATCGCCATCGACTACGCGCAGGAGACACGGTTCGAGAGTGTGCATATTGTCTATGATGGCATAAACGGCCAGCTTCCGAATCTGGACCTTATCAACTCAGTCGTCAACATCGCCGGCGGTCAGATGGGAATTGGTGTTGCTATCCAGGAGATGTGGATGCACAACGATCATTATCCCGACCGCTTGCGCACCATGCTCCGCGGAATGCTGAAGCAGGGCCTCGGACGGGCGAGCGGCCCACACAGCAGCTTTATTCCGTACCATGTGGATGCTGTCACTCTTCAGCCCTTTGGCGACGGCTGGCAGGACGAGATGGCCATGGGGCGTGTCGTGGAAGGAACGTTCCGAAGCTTGAACAACCTCCTGGAGCACCTCCACCAGAGCTTTTTTTTCTACCTTCTTATGCAGCGCGAGCGTTTTGTCAGCATCGGCACATACCTACCGAGCGCCATGCTCGTCGCTGCCAATTTTACCATCATGGCCATCGCGCTGTGGGTGAAGAGCGGTCACCGGATACCTGATCCATCGAAGAAAAAGTCCGTTGGGGGCTCAGACGAGAAGCCGAGCACCCCGGCCGTTGAGAGAGATCTCTTCCTGCCCCTGGGCGTCGTAACGTTCTGCCAATTCATTGCCGTGGTTCCCCTGTACCTTTTCAACCACGCCCCTTCAAGCGTAAGCTTCCCTCTTCCCCTCTTCATACAAACCAGCTAACAAACCCACAGGCACTCACCCCTGCCTTCACCGTCTTCGCCGTGATCAACACGGCCCTTCCCCACGCCCTCTCCTACTACCTCACCAACTACCGCGCCCCTTCTGCCCAGCAGTACCAGCTCATCAAGTCCTTCTCCCTCCTCCTCCTCGGCATGTTTCTCTCCTCCCTCGCCACCCTCAACTTCAGTCTCGCCCTTCTCGTCGGGTTGCTCGCCAGCCCGCTGACATTCATGCGCCCCTGGCCGCAATCTCCTGTAATGCGATATGTCTGCTCAGTGCTGCTCAATACTGTGGCACCGACAGCAGTGATCGTTGCGGCCGCTGCGTTTTGGCAGCTTGAACTCCGAGAGGTCCTACGAGAGGCGGCGTTTGGGTGGGATGTGTGTGGCATGTACACACCAGTCGTAGTGTGGTGCGTATGGTGGCCAGCCTGGTTGGCTGGAAGCGTGGCGGTCCTGGGGACGCCGAAGGAGAGCGGAAAGGTGAAGACCCTGTGATTTTGTTTGTCCAAGTCAGGGATAAGCAGGGATGGGGATGTGGAATCTAGAAATACATTGGGATAATAAGCGGTTTTGGAGCATTATCACAGCGATACGGAGTTGGAATCAGAAAAGGTTTTGCGTCTTGTCACTCGGGAAGTGTGTGAAATCTCATGGGTTCGTTGATTGGTTTGCATGGGGCGGTTCCTTGCGCCTGCCGCCTCTTTGGCGATAAGGGACAAGAGTCTCTCTGCTGTGTCTATTACGTAGCTGTACTGTACAAGGCAGGCACATCACGCCCATCTCCTATCTTCACCAGCCTACGCCGCCCAGACATCCTGTCCCGCATTCTCGATCCAGTTGCCGAGCTGGTTGACGCTCGAGTCCCAATCCAGTAGCCGCTGGCGCATATTCTCGATCTGCTTCATGTCCAGCACCTTGGGCTGCACCCAGTTGATGTGCGCCACCTCATCGACCTGATCGATGGTGCCTCGCAGAAGACCCAAGCTAAGCGCCTTCATGATCAGATGCTCAATCTCATCCGGCCGAACCTTGGTCTCTGCCGCGATAGTGTCAAACGTCATGGCGCGGTCGTGCGGCGGGCGTCGCACGACTGCTTCGGTCAGGGCCGCTAGGTAGATCTTCTCGCGCAGCTGTCGGCTATGCTTGGCCAGCAGCGGGTTCGATCCGATGTTGCCTGTGAGCGTGTCGTATGCCGCCAGGTCTCCCCGGTTGAACGCAAAGAGAAGGTCTGAGAGCCAGCGGTCCTCCTCGCGCTGAGACAGGGCTTTCAGGATCGGGTGGAGCAGCAGCTCGCCGAAGTTGTAGATGCTGGTGCTGACGAGGGCGGCAACACTGAGGTCGTAGGCGCGGTTACGCTGCTCGGCCGGCGAAAGGGACTTGATGTCGATGCAGGCGAGGTAGAGCAAGGCGTTGCGATAGTAGGAGCCAAAGTCCATCTTGGCCTGGTAGTAGTCGGCGTTGGCGCCGTAGAAGGCCGCGTGCACGATCGTCTCAACCGAATCGAAGCCGTCCAGCACGCGCTCTGCCCGGTCGAGGTCCTTGCGCGCACCATCGAGGTCTTCGAGATCAAGCTTGACGCGCGCTACGGCAATGGTGGCAAAGACGAGGGCGTCTTGGGAGTCCTCGTGATCGACCTTCTTGGCGACTGCCTCCATGAAGGAGAGGCGCTCCTGGTTGTCTAGTAGGCGGGGATGTTAGCAAGAGGTGGGGGAAGCGCGCAAGGAAGGCACGAACCTCTACATTGTGTTGCGGCCTTGAGGGCTAGGTCGACGAGCTTGAGCTGGTTGATCTTATCAGCGAATTTAAGGACGAAGACCTTGTAGAACTGAAGGCGCTGCGGGGCACTGCCGGGGTGGTTGAAGAACTCGATCAGCTGGTTGGTGAGCTGGTGCCACAGCTTGCGTTCCCATAGCGTCTCGAACTCAAGCACTAGCGACTGCAGCTCCTCGGGGGCCTCGTCCCGCTGCTCGGCCAGGAAGTCCGGGATGGTGTCGACATTCATCTTAACGACGGCTCCGTTAGCGGACGGACGATGTGCAGCGTGCAACTAGAGCTGCTTTTCGTAATCCTAATTCTATGGGCGCCGCAGTACGGAGATATCGTAGTAAATTCGGCGCAGTTGAAATCGTGAGCTGGGAATGGCGTGGTAGATGTTGGGGTGCTGATGCAAAGTCGCTGAGCTTGCTGAGGCTGTTCCTGAGCCTTACCTTCAGGTTACCAATGCGCCATTCCCCTTGACGCGGCTGGGCTGCCTGCCGGTACGTAGCTTCCATTTCTTGGCAAAGCTCTGGTCAGTGCTGAGCTTCGAATTGTGGGCCACACGTGATTGGCCGGGGTCAGCAACAGACGGCACACACAGTGGGCCGGAGCTCTGAAGTCAAGCGCAGTTGTTTCCCGCACGACGACGAGCTCTCTACGAGCCATTGCAACGCCAATTGAGAGGGACGCCACTCTTCCGCGAACCGCACCGCTGCAAGAATGGCTCCCCTGTCGATCGCTGCGCGGTCGACCCCGCGGGCCGCCCAGAGCTTACTTCAACGACGGTCCATTTCCGACGTCGCCATCACCCGAACCGGCAAGCCCATCATCCGCGTCCAAGGCGGCCGGTCCGTCTGCCTGTCCCTCCCCCTTTACGATACCCCCCTGACATCTTCGCCCGTAGCTCTTCCATCGGTGGCCATACTGCGACAGTGTTCGGCGCGACAGGCCAGCTCGGACGCTACATCGTCAACAGACTAGGTGCGAAGCCAAGGTGTCGAGGCATTTCGCGGCAGCATAGCTGACCTTGGTTTTCACGAATACAGCAAGGGCAGGATGCACCGTGGTTATTCCCTACCGAGAGGAGATGGCCAAGCGCCACCTAAAAGTCGCCGGTGATTTGGGCAAGGTTGTCTTCATGGTACGCCCCCCTGCCCGAGCTCGAGTCGCGAGGCAAACACTAAGAGGCCCCTTCCCTTTAGGAATACGACTTGCGGAACACAGAATCGATCGAGGCGAGCGTTAGGCATTCGGATGTCGTGTACAACCTAGTCGGCCGACAATATCCCACCAAGTGAGTCCGGGAATTCTTAGGCCAGCCGATAATATGCGAAACTGACGGGTTGCAAAGGAACTTCTCCTTGGAGGATGTCCATGTTGAAGGTACTGAACGCATTGTAGAGGCCGTGGCGAAGTACGACGTAGATCGCTACATCCACGTGTCTTCATACAATGCCGATCCCAACTCGACTTCTGAGTTCTTCTCAACCAAGGTAGGTCACGACAGAGGGGATCACGCGATATGATATCTAACGTCATGCCTAGGGTCGTGCCGAGCGTGTGGCACGCAGTATCTTTCCCGAGACAACCATCGTCAGGCCTGCGCCCCTATTTGGTTTCGAGGACAACCTTCTGCTAAAGCTTGCCGGCGTGATGAATCTTTTTACCGCGAACAACATGCAGGAGCGGTACTGGCCAGTCCACGTGCGTAAAGACACTTCCCAAATCTCGCATTGCAGCTCCTAACAATCTTGCAGGTCATCGATGTCGGCCAGGCCTTGGAAATCATGCTCTATGATGATACCACGGCATCACAGACGTATGAGCTTTACGGGCCCAAGAACTACTCGACGGCTGAAATCGCTGAGCTTGTTGATCGGGAAATCTACAAGAAGCGGAGACACATCAACCTCCCGAAGGCAATTCTCAAACCCCTTGCTGGTCTTGTCAACCGCGCATTGTGGTGGCCTATCATGTCCGCCGATGAGGTTGAGCGGGAGTTCCACGACCAGGTCATCGATGACACGGCGAAGACGTTCAAGGATCTCGGTATCACGCCTGGCGAGCTTGCTGATTTCACCTACCACTACCTAGTAAGTCCCACCTGAAAGCAAATGTCTGAAAACCGAGCGACTGACAGTCAAATAGCAAGGATTCCGAAGCTCGTCATACTACGATCTGCCACCAGCCACTGAAAAGGAGAAGAGAGAAGACAAAAAATACCTCCACGTTCTGGACGACCAGTAAGTGGCGGAGTAGATCGGGATGTGCTCTTGGGGAGTGTACATATGTAACTAGAGACGTTTATTTGAGTCCAGAGGTGCCAAAAAGGCGTGCGGATATTTTTGAAGAACCAGTCCCTGTTGTCAAATTCTATCAACCCTCCCCTAGCTCAAATTTGACACCATTTCGTGGTGACAACTTTAAGTTACCCTAGGCCGCCCTTCTCATTTCACCTCTTCGTCAACGGGGGCTCTAGGTTCCTATTTTTAGTATGAAGGCTTCGGCCAAAAGAAAGGGTCTCCCCTCTCCGTGCGAAAAGGCGTCGGAATCCTCACGCAGTTCTATGCCGGGGCAGCGAGGCCTAGCCTTGCGATATTACAGACCTTGCCTGCATTATGAAAGGCCTTTTCAGCAGCCAGGAAGGCCTTTCAGCATACGGGGGGGCCTGAAAATTCCCCCTTCTTAAATTTTCATTTCGCGATAGCAGTCCTTCGGAAAGATGGAGGCCCTTACAAATCACATATGCGCTGAATACCTGAGTGAGGCCTTGGTTGCACTTGAATAGACCTTGAGCACATTCTAATGGGTCTTGAGGGCATTTATAAATGCCTTGATACATTAAAATTTATGCATGGCAGTATCTACACATCTTAGAGAAGAAGCTTTCAACATAGCATGTCACTGCACATTCTGAAGCAAAAGTTTTCCAGTATCACACATCACTGGCACATCACTACATATCCTCGAGCAGGAGCTTTCCAATATCACGCATCACTACACATCCTCAAGCATAGTCCTTCCAATATCACACATCACTACACATATATAGACAGAAGCTTTTCAACATCAAACATTACTTTTCTTAGTTCTCCCCAGCACTCTCCTCTTATTAGCTTCCTTCTTGTCGGTCTCTCCCTCGGTCTCCCCTTCGGCCCCCTTCTCGTCGATCTCCTTCCCGTCAGTCTCCTTCTTGTCAGTCTCCTTCTTGTCGGTCTCCTTCTTCTCGAACTCCTTCTTGTTAGTAGTTTCTTCATTGGCCTACCTGACTAGTCTCTTACTTGTCAGTCCGTTCGCTTTTTTTCCACATCCTGAATATTCCCTGCCCGCCTCCAATAACTATATCCCTAAGCATGTTTTGTAATCTGTATAGATTGTAAGACAACCTTGAAACCCACGCTCTCTCCTTGCTTGGTCATTTGGAGGGCTTCTGAGATTTCGCACTTTGTCGGGGATAGCCCAGCTTCAATTCAGATGAACTTAGGGAACTAACACCACTCAGCATTTACTGCCAGTGAGGGGAGGAGATCTTGGAAGTTAGTTTCAGATTCAGTCTTAACTGTGAATGCCGTTCCGTTTGTCTTGCCCGTCAGTCCGGGAAGACTAAAGGTGGCATCTATTTAAAAACATTATTTCGTGGATCCTGAATGTGAAGCTCTTGAAGACAAGGCTGCCCGTGTATTTGACGAGAACCTTTCGCAGCACAGTGTGACGAAGTCGCCCGACTTCGCAAGCCTGAAGAAACGAGCAGCTTATTCTTGGATTAGTAAAAGCTGACCTTGAATACTTTCACAGCAGACAGTGGTGTAGTTGCCCGACTCTGCAAGCCCAAAGAAACGAGGAGTTCATTCTAGGATTAGCAAGAGTCGACCTCGAATACGTTCACAGTAGACCGTGCTGAATTTGCCCGACCCAGCAAGCCTGAAGAAACGAGGAGCTCATTCTAGAATTAGTAAGAGTCTGCCTTGAATACTTTCATATCAGACCAGAATCAAGGCTCTTCATACCAGGTGTTTTATCACTCTCTGGAGAGCGAACCAACTTGGCCGGGATTTGTAGGAGCCGGACTGGTGGGTTTTCACATCAGACCCAAAGAAAGGCGCGCCCCTTTGCCGAGTGTTTTGTGACTTCCAGAAGATCAAACCAGTTTGGCAGGGACTCGTAGGAGCCAGGCTTGGGTATTGTCACATCGGATCCTTGAATGGTTTTATAATAGGGGGAGGGACTGGGACAGCCTGCGACGAGTGAAGAAAGCGACAAATGGCCAGGGAAAGGAGGAAGGAGCGAAGCTAAGGAAGGAGTCAGTCCGCCAAAATGTGCCGCCTGAGAAGAAAATGTTTTTCACATTTACGTATAACAACAGTCCAACATTAGCTTTGTCTACATAAGGAGCCTTGTAACATACTGATGGTTTCACGGTTATCCAGGCAGATAGTATCCCGTAGAAAAGACTTGATGCATCAATATTTTGCAGTCTCGAAAGGTGTCTTCATCATGCCTAGGAATTGATTGGAACTTCTAGACCTACAAGTTCGTGCTACCCAACTGAGATGTTAATCCAAAATGTGTTGAATTAAAACGCTGGCAAAGCCGGCACCAAACCTAGGCAAATAGTTCAGCTCCTCACCGAAGAAACAGAAACTGTGAAGCACGCAGCCTAAAAGACCTACCTAGAATGCCGGAAGGCCTAGCAATGATCTCAGAATGCCTATTGAGAAGACTGCAGGTGTCATGACGATCTCAAGAGGCTTGATACGAATACAAGAAGGCCTAGAGCGAAAACTAGAATGTGAAATTATTCTCCTAGAAGGTGTAACTATAGTATTAAAACGTCTGAGAAGGATTCTTAAACGCCTTTTTGATAGGTGATAAGACCTGAATATAATACTAGGATGCGTAAAGAGAAGACCAAGGCGTGGTGAATACGTATAAATGCCTATGGGGGGTTAGAGAAGGCGTAGTCACAGGACTCAAACGCCTGCCGAGAATGCTGGAAGGCCTACTTGGGATGTCGAAAGGCATGCCAGATATGTTTCAAGGCTTTGCTGAAATGCTAGAATGCACTAGAAAAAAGATCAGGAGGGTTAGTAAAATGGTATCAAGGCCTATTCGGTTCGTGAAAAGGCATGGTGTTAAATATATTCGCACGTAAAGACATGTTGAGATATGTCTCCGACCGGAGCTACAAGCATACTTCTGCTATGAAATCTAACGAACAGGCGTGTGTCGACATGACGGACAGAAATTAGCACTGTCATTGTGAGAAATACCCCTGAGTTGAAGGGGCGATATTTCACAGTGAGTCAAGCTAAGGGCTATCCAGCTTGAGAGAGGTACGAGCGGCGGTGATGCTGACGAGGATAAAGATACCTACCTAAGGTCACATGCTACAAGGGCGACGGAGAGTAGCGACAGCGACGGTAACGAGGAGTATTTGACAGCGTCTGAATACTTCTGCGACACCTACAGGTACACGGAAGGTTGAAATTTTACTCTAGTTCCGCGTTATTTTTCGCAGAGATCTCAGCCGTCAACTTCAAAGCTCTCGGTGCATCTTCCTTCGGCATCCACAGCTCCACAAACTGCAACCCCTCGCCCTTGTTGAACTGACCATCCTTGAGCAGCTTCTCCAGCTCAGCCTTCGTTTTGATGATAAACTTCTTCACCTCTTTCTCGGTTGCGCCAAAAACCTCGGGTATCTCGGTATACTTCCACTTCTGGATGTCGTTGTACTCGGCCTCCATGCCGTGGATCCACCGCTCGATGGTGAAGCCCTCGTTGTAGATGAGGAATCTGGTCTGTTTTCAGCAACTTCCCTCTCCGTCATCCACCATCCAGCCTTCAACTTACATCGTGACATTCAGCTTGTGCTTGATCATAGTCGACACCTCCTGCACAGTGAGCTGGAACGACCCATCGCCCACAAACAAGATAGTTCTCTTGGCCGCATTTAGGTCTCTCGCCGCCAGCGCCGCCCCCTGCGTCGCACCAACCGACCACCCAATGCTGCCCCAAAGGATCTGCGTCACACCCGTAACCCCCGGCGGGAACTTGGTCTCCCAGATTCCAAAGTTGGACGTACCCGTCTCCGTGACAACAATATCACCCACATGTAGGTACTCGCCAATCCTCGGCCAGAACCACGCCTGCGTGATGGTCTTGCTATCGTCAAAGTTCTTCGCCACCTCGTTCTTCACCGGCGGCGACTCAACCTTTGCCAGCTTCGCGACATCAACACGCTTGGTCACCTTGCGGAGCACACCGCGCATCGTGACACCGGGGTATTCCGAGTATCGCACGGTGCAATGCGTACTGTGGAAGTCGATCGTGTTGAGCTGCGACGTGCGGTAGCTGAATCCCGCCGTGTTGAAGTCGCTCTTGAGCGAGCCGACGCTCAGCACCAGGTCTGCGTCCTCCACCCGCGCGGCCACGGCCGGTTGAGAACCCGACCCGGCATACACGCCGCCATAGTACGGCGAGGACTCGTCTACCGCGCCCTTGCCCATAGGAGTAACAAAGACAGGTAGCTTCGTCTTCTCCACAAGGGCCTGCACCTCTTCCACCACCCTATGACGGATGGCGCAAGCATCAACCAGCACAACAGGCTTCTTCGCCGCGTGGAGGTACTTGAGGACCACATCCACGACGTAGTTTTCCCTCTCCTCCTCGTTTGGCGGCTCCGAGAGGTCGATGTAATCCTTCAATCGTGCCCCCTCAACCTTCTTCTCGACCATGTCCGTCGGCAGCATGATATACACAGGCCGGCTGCGAACCCAACACTCGCGCAGTGCGTGGTCGATCTGGTCGGCGATCTCGGCGGGCTTGGTGAGCCGCGCCACGTCGACGGCCACTTGCGCGCCCATGTTGGCAAAGACGTTGAAGTCGCCGTTGCCGAGGGTATGGTGCAGAAGCATGCCGTTGCGCTGGGAGATGGTGGACGGGCAGCCGACGATGTGCACGACGGGGACGTGCTCCGAGTAGGCGCCGGCGATGCCGTTGATGGCGGAGAGCTCGCCGACGCCAAAGGTAGTTACGAGGGCGCCGATGCCGAGGCAGCGAGCGTAGCCGTCGGCGGCGTAGGCTGGTCGATGTCATGTTAGTGTGTGGGGGAGGGGGACGAAAAGGGGGTGCGGCGGACCGGCGTTGAGCTCATTGACACTGCCCACCCACTTGAGCTTGGCTTTGGGGATGTAGTCGAGCGCAACGAGGTTGAAGTCGCCGGGGAGGCCGTGGATGGAGCGGATTCCGAGCTGATGAAGCCGTGTGAAGAGATACTCTGCCACGGGAACAGGCTTGGTGAGCCCTTGAACTCTGATGTCTGTTCCCATCTTGACTTTGAGATTGGGTAGCTGTGTAAGTGAAGCGATGCTCAGCACTGCTGAGTGTATGGGCGATGAAACAACGTCGAGAGAATCCGGACTTGGGATATCTCAAGGAAAGGAGAGGGAAAAGGGAGGTGTGAAGTGAGGGCAAGGTAGCGGCGCCGTTACGCTTGGGAGGTTGGTGTTGGAGCCACCGCCGTCATGCGTCTGTCATTATTAGGCCGGACTGTCCTCACCCCTCAATATTTGCGGAGATGACAGCACATCAAACCTCAGACCACCCCGACCTAGCTGACGCGCCAGTGATGTAATTGATACCCCCGAACCTCGCCGGACAGGAACCGGCGTACTGGTCCAGGTCGGGTACCTTTCGACTTCGCTTCTTCCAATTTTCTCATGCGGCCGAATTTCCTTGGTGACCAGAATTTCGCCGGGGCGCGCTGTGATGTATAACCGCATCTGCGTGTTGCGTGAGGTTGAGAAGAGAGAACCTGAATCCCGGCACCATACTTGCCCATAACACCAACAAGTCCAAGAGCTGTACGAAACCAAGCCCCCAAAAGCAAAAACGCCCATAACAACACCTATCTAATGCCCGCCATCTGTGCCCCAGCCCCTTTTTATACACAACACCATCATATCATACACAACACCACTTACATACATATAATGTACAACCCTACCCCTAATCACACCTCCCATCCTTCCACCCCGTCCTCCACCTCTCCTCCCACCTTCCACAATCAAACTCCTTCTTCCCCAGCTTCCGATTCACCTCATTATGCGCCTCGCACAGCCAATTCCCAAACTCACTCCTGCTCCCCGCGCGCACTTTCTGCTTGGCCATATACGCCTGGAAATCCTCCGCGCACACCCAGCACGGGTAGAGCTTGGCGAACAGTCCCATGAAGCTGGTGATTTCGGATTGTTGGGTGGGTGTGGGGGTCTTTGGGTACGTCGCTGCGATGGAGTGGAGGAGGGTCCAGCTGCAGCGGCCGAGGGCTGCGACGTCGGGGGGGCAGTCTTTGGGTGGGGCAGCGGTGAGGGCGGCGGTTTGGGAGGTGAATGCTGCGAAGGAGTTGCAGGAGCGGCAGCTGGAGGGAACTGGGTTAGTAATTGGGCGGTGGGTAGGTTGGGGTGGTGAAGGGGGAGCTCACGGCTTTCCGTCCTTTCCGAGGATGACGCCTTTGGGGTATTTCTTGGGGGGTGAGGCGGTTGTTGTTGCGGTGTTGCTGTCGTCAGTGGCTTCAGCCCGGACGGGCGGTGTTTCTTCGGCGGCCATGGTTGAGCGGCTTGAGGTAGGGAGGTTGGTCGGAGGAGCGTAAGGTACGGAAGGTGAACGGCGCGCGGTGACGAGGTGCTCCGAATGCTCCGAAGTTCGAGCCGCGATGGACAGGGATTTATGGTCCTGGCGCGGCGCGGCGGGTGGCTGGACAGGGGTGCTTCTCAAGGGGGTAAAGTGCCCCGCAGTGCCACGAGTTTATCGCGATAAAGCTCCCTGTTTGGCGGGGGAGGGCAACCTCCTTTTGGTTCCTGACAAGCTCCGGGCAACTTTATCGGCGATCTGGGGCCGTACCTTATTCACTCGTTTCACAATGTCTCCCAAGATGCCGGTATTCCTCCTCAAGACCAAGTCTACACCTGGCGATTCCTACGAGGAGCTGTTTTCCCGCCCGGCCGATGGCTTCGACTTTGAACCCGTGTTCGTGCCCGTGATGGAGCATCGCTTCGATGACGCAGGGATGGCGAAGGTCCGCGAGCTTCTCCGAAGCAGCTCAGTCAGCAACGCTCAGGGCAGCTCATACGGCGGATTAATATTCACATCACAGCGGTCTGTCGAAGCATTTTCTGCGCTCGTCCAGGAAGGCGTTCACGGGGCGGATGCATGGCTTGACTTCAGCAAAATCCCGGTCTACAGTGTCGGCCCCGCCACCACGAGGGCTCTGAAAGCCGTTCCTGTTCCCAGTGCTTCCCCTCTGAATATCTTCGGCGAACACACAGGAAACGGCGAGGATCTGGCGCACTTCATCCTTGAACATTACGCAGAATGGTACCCGGACCGTTCTCCTAGGCCCCCTCTGCTGTTCCTTGTCGGAGAGCAACGCCGCGACGTCATCCCGCGTGTCCTGGGGGCCTCATCGATCCAGGTCGATGAGGTCGTCGTCTACGGTACAGGGGTGATGCAGTCGTTCAGGAACGACTTTGACCAGCGGCTGGGCGAGACGGCGGACCGGCCAAGCCGATGGGTTGTGGTTTTCTCTCCCACCGGATGTGAGAGCATGCTGAGTGCGTTGGGCATGCTGGGCGAAGCCAGCGGCGGAAGCAAAGTGGGAGATTCTGTTCGTAGGACTTATATCGCTACCATCGGACCCACGACTCGGGACTATCTGGTCAAGAACTTCGCCTTTCAGCCGGACGTATGCGCTGCCCAGCCGAGCCCGGAGGGCATTTGGCATGGCATTACGCAATTTACTAAGGAATTGGTAAAACAATGAAAATATTCGCAAGTCACGCGTTGGCCTCCTCTTTGATTCCAGCGTTTCCTGTGGTCGAACAGCCAGGCCCGCGGAGTCCTTGACACACCTTTCGCGGCTTGGGCCTTGGCAACAGCGCTGGGGCGATGATGACTCCCCCGCATTGTAGCCAAGGTCGCTAGCCACCATGTACCTCAGCGTACTTCCCTGCTGTAATTATGCGCATGAAATACATATGAGACGCCACAAGGTACCTAAACGGTCCAGTCGCAGTGCAGGCGCCTCGTTGTCTTGGCTCAAGATTTTTGGAAGCCTTCACGAGCTTAGGGCCACGCATCATCGCATTCATGGGTTGATGAAATCCATGGCATCCCGCCGGCCCGTCGTGGTCTGCCCTTGCATTCGAGGGCACGTTTGAGCCGTTACTATAAAATATATCCTGCATCCATTTTCCCCTCCCGATGGTTCGGATTAGGATCAGCACTCGTCAAGACTGAATCTCCCCGCCACCACCACCAACAGCTGCGTTACCTGCAGCCCAACATCCCTGACAATGAGCTTCTCACCCGCCCGAAACACTTATCCTTACCGCTCCCACTCGCCGGACTACGACTCCTCGCCGGCACCATCCTCCGGCGCCGCCACGCCGACAACAGGAGGCGCCTCGTCCACCTTTCTCTCATCGTCCGTCTCCAGCCTCTGGGGCGGCTTAGTCCGGCGCTTCTCTGCCGAAACAACCGAGACGCACTCCCAGCCACCACATCCATCCTCGACACCGCCCTACCATCATTCCCGGTCGTTCCCCGACGGCGCCGACGATTACGACGACGACCTTCGCCATCAAAAAATGACTGGAAACGGTCTCGATGGCGTATACACGCCCCCACAGTTGCACTCTCGCCGGGCCGCCTCGCCATTACGGCCACCGCCGCTGGAGCCGCTGCAGCTGAATGGGTTCGCGCCGGACACCGCGGCCGATGCGCGGTTGCTGACACCGGCCATTGCAGAGGAGATCCGCATCATGGTGCCGGCGCGACTCAGCCTTGCGGACGAGTGGAACCTGGTGTATAGTCTGGAACAGGACGGCGCCAGCCTCGCCACGCTGTACGACAAATGCGACGCATATAGGGGGAGGCGGGTTGGGTTTGTGTTGGTTGTCAAGGACTGCGAGGGCGGGGTAAGCTCTTTTCTTCTTCCCGTGATGATCTTTCTCGCGATCGTGTGCTAATACGATGCGGTCTGCTTAGATCTTCGGCGCCTACCTATCTGATTTGCCACATCCCGCACCAAAATACTTTGGCACGGGCGAGTGCTTCCTCTGGCGGGCTTCGGTGCTTGCTTCCCTCCCGCCGCCGCCCTCGGCCGATACTACGCACCTTACGAGCCGGACGACGACGCTATCATCTGCTATGCCAAATTCACCGTCGATTCGCTTCAAGGCGTTTCCCTATAGCGGCGTCAATGAGTACTACATGTTGTGTGATACGCATTTTCTGAGTCTAGGCGCTGGCGATGGAAAGTATGGCTTGTGGCTGGATGACGCTCTTGAAAAGGGCATCAGTTCAACTTGCCAGACGTTTGGGAATGAGCGCCTAAGTGACGAGGGTGAAAAGTTCGGCGTTTTGGGGGTAGAGCTGTGGGTTGTTGGGGCATGAGGATAGCTCCTTGGCTTCTCTGCTTCTTGGCTTTTTTTGGAAGATTTAATCTGACCCTGTACCCGATAAATAAAGGGCAGGCTTCTTGGAGAGAGGATGGTCTGTCAGGCTTGACTAAGATGACAATGGTAATTCTCCTCTCACTCGTGGGAGGGTAGGGGCTCTTTCTGGGACGGGCAGGTGGCGCTTTGCTTTGGTAGGGTAAAACGACGGGGAACGCGATGATATACCAATCACTCTTATGATGCAGATACTATTCCGCACCTACCTACCTCCCTGTGCCATACGAATGTTCCGTGTCTCTTGCATTATTGTCACTGAGTGGGATGCTGCGGATACCTCCATTGTCTACTAACTCGGTGATTCTAGGGCAAATTATCATGAACTTCTCCGAGTGCATTGGATCCAATAAGGACAATTCTTTTGCAATATTAATCCATTGATGCTGAACGACGTGGACACGTGAGAGGGGAGGCACAGTTGAGTTGTGCAAGCAAGACCAAATGAGGCGGCTCAGCCCCTGATTGGCTAATATTACAAGTGCTGTTGCATCTGCCAAGGGGAGCGGCTGCACCCGCTGCGGATGAACGAACCCCAGCCTCATTCATTGCTTCCAGGCCAATTCTTCATCTAAATCTCACAGAACCACAGCCTCGTGTGGTTAGCTTTACTGCATAGCCTCATAATTGCTCTCACACTGGTACATCCTCTCCAATATTTTGCATTCATACCATATTCGTTGCTCTCAAAGCCTGGCGGTACCTGCAAGCGACGATTGGAGATTTCAGTGAGTGACTGGCCTTTGTTCGTGTTGTTTGTTTCCCAGGGGGCCCCTTATTGATGGTCAGGCACAGAACACTCTCGAATAGAAGCTATATACCACAAATTCGCAGCACAGTTTGAATAGTGACTGTAAAAGGAGTCAGGCATTCGGAATGTCGAATCTTGCACCGAATCTTCCCGCCTCCTGAGCGGCTTCTCACTCGCCACTCCCTCCCCTCCTTCTCGACTGTTATAGGGGTGTTGAAACTGGCCGCCGATATTGACGATATCCGCCGTAAAGGTTTCATTGGTGTACCGAAGACGGGGTTCTCTCCTTGACGGCGACACGGGGCCGTGCCGGGTCCTTTTGGCCGGGCCTCGCTCCTGCCCCAATCCGTGGGTCCTTACGATTTGAGACACACTCTTGTCCCATTTTCCTCACTTTCTCATGACCGGCAACCCATCTTGTTTCCTCTTGCAATCACACTTCAGCCCCGTATCGATTCTTCCATTTCTAGCACTTCATCCACATCCACCAACAACCCATCAACGCAGACAACCATCAACAGCGTTGCAAGATGCCTCGGGGCAAGAAAAAGGAACCCGCCAAGCTGGCAGAGGCCCCTGGCGCGAATGATGACACTCTTGCTGGTCCTGTTCGCCGCTCCGATCGTGCTCGCAAACCGGTTGAGTTTTACGGAGTAGTCAGTGTGCCTTCGCCGGCCAAGGCCGCGCCGGCGAAGAAGCCGCGGGGAAAGGCTACACCGACAAAGGCAACAGATGACGAGAATCCAGAAAAAGATGTCCCAGTCGGAGAGGCCTCAGCGGAAGAGCCAGAGCCAGAGCCAGAGCCAAGCACCCGCAGAAACAGAAAGCGGAAGGCTGCTCCTGGAAATCTCGAAGATCCTACTGATTTACCAGTTCCGGACAATCTTCTTGAAGCTGCACTTGCCCCGTGGGGTCAAAATGAACAGGATAAAGACTGGCTCAGCTGGATGACATTAGAGTCTGACCCTGTACGTGCTTCACTGCCACACCCCACTAGCTACCAGACTGACAACCAGACAGGAGTACTTCACCTACGTGATCCAGAAGCTTGGCGTAAAAGGAGTCAAGATCGAGGATTGCTTGCAATATGACGAGGAATACCTCAAAACAATGCCGTAAGGCTGAGCATCTCCTAGTTCCGAGCCCATTGCGCTGACCCACACCAGCGAGCCGCTGCATGGGCTTATATTCCTCTTCAATCTTGGTGGTGCCGAGGATTACGACGCCGGGGTCGAGGTAGACGATGCTGAGCTTCCGTGGTTCGCGAATCAGGTGAGTATTTGGAGCCATAGCAAGCTCAAATCTCACCACTGACGCGACATAGACCACCAATGACGCGTGTGCCACGATCTCCTTGCTCAACCTCGTCATGAACGCTGAGGGCTTAGCGCTGGGCGAGAAACTTCGCAGCTTCAAGGACGAGTCAAAGGAGCTTTCCCCGCCGCTGCGAGGCGACCTCATCACCCGTAGCAGCTGGATTCGAGTTGCGCACAACTCATTTTCTCGGTACGCTCTTCTAACACCATTGTGCGACATCCTTTGCTGACTGATATGCCGCCAGTCGGCTGGATCACCTCAACGCAGCTTTAAAGCTGGATAATAATGCTGACGAGAAGGTGGCATCGAAGAAGAAGAAAAAGGCGGCGAAGCCGAAGGCCAAGGCTAAGCCAAAGGTGAAACCTAAGGCGAAGCCCAAATCGAAGGGTAAGGCTAAGGGTAAGTCCAAAGCGAAGAAGGCGGATGACGACGACGATGGTGACGATGATGGTGGCGGTGATGATGATGATGAGAGTGTTGCCAGCGTCGCGAGTACTGCAAGTGTCCCGGACCTATCGTACCACTTCATCGCTTTCGTCCCCGTTGGGAACAAAGTTTGGCAACTAGACGGCATTCATCATTCGCCTGTTCTCGTTGGTAAGTCGAGTCATCCTGACGCTTCGTTGCCTACCTCCTTGCTGACACTGAATTCTTCAGGTGAATTTGCTGAGGACAAGGATTGGTTCAGCCTCACATGTCCAGTCATTAAACAAATGTGCGATGATCAGGGAGAGCACATACGCTTCAACCTTCTCGCGATGTGTGGAACCGCTCTTGGCAAACTCCGGAAGGATCTCGCCGTCAGTGTCGCCTGTCTGAATGCGCTACAGTCCAAATGGAGCGACAGTGGGTTCTGGTCTGAGCTGGAAGGGGACGACGCCAACGTAATCGTCAGCTCCGACTCAGCCGAACTGGCACAATACGACCTTGATCAAAGTGCCGTTGATTGTCTTTCCCGCCGCTCCAAAGACCTGGACGACACCAAGAGAAAGGCGTGCGCTGGTTGGTCTGACGTCTTCGATGCCTTGGAACGCCGAGAGAACTTTTGTCGGAAGCAGAGGGTCCTTCGGGACAAGTACGCGGTTGAGTTGGTCCTCAACGAGAACGAGATGGAGAGCGGCCCCCAGCTTGGCCTGCTCAAGGACTACACGCCCGCTATCCATGAGTGGGTAAAGAAGTTGGCGGAGCACCACGTCCTGGACGAGCTTTACGCGACAGCCGTGGCGCAACGAAAGTAAGGAGACCGCAGAAGTGCCTTACTTCTACAGGGAGAGGCAGAGACACAATGAGTATATCATGTTTATGGGCGCCGCACCTCACTGGTCGGTGCGGTACCCGAGATGCTTGTTGGGGAGAGCTGTTGATTTCGCTTTCAGGAATCAACATGAGCAATCCGAGTGTTCTGTTTGTGCCTTTCACGCTAAACAACAGGTAGATAGACAAGGCATTGGGAGGCTATCCGAAACCAAGGGATATCGATCTAATGGATTTCAGCACGCCGCGCAGAGCGTTCCCGTAGTGTTGAACCGTAATAGGTGTACGAAGTACTACTCTATATACTCTTAGCACTCTTTTCGGGCGACAGAGAGGTAGTAGTAGCAGTACTCTACATATAATTTCGCTACCGGACGGCGACCCTCACAAACAAGATATCGCTGTCTTCCAACACATCCTTGTTGAGTGATCTTATAGGTGTCATAGTGTGGATTCTCGCCCAGGAATTATTCCCTTGTACTCCAAGATCCAACAACAGGTGACGTAATGCCCCAAGTCACCAGGCCCACGCAAAACGCGTTTTGACTGCCGCCGCGGGGCATGCGTCTCCCGTTTTTGCGCTAACAAAGGCGGTCTGGACTGTCCCCACTACTTTGCCAAGCCACCTTGGTTGGAGAGGGGCGTGTCAAAACATGACGGCATAACCCCTGCAGCAAAAAACGACCACGGCCCTGCTCATGTGTCGTCCCAACTTTGGCCTGCCTCATCAACCTGCTGCACCGCCCTTTGAACAGCCTCCACCTTCGAAAAACAAAAGCGCGACATCCTGACTGCGAGTATTCAAGTTTCGCAAACACCTGACTACACATCTCCTCCTGCTATCCCGCCGACGACCCTCCCTCAGGTACTCAAGTGTACCTAAAACGACAGCTACCGCTCGGGTAGAAAAACCACCGAGAACGGAGAATGTCCAAACGAACCAGCTACGCCGCGGTTGCCGCCAATGGATCCAACTCAAAGGACATTGATATCACCGGCGATTCGAGCAGTGATGAGCCATGTATGTCGAGACAACCGTCCGGGAGAACACCTTTGGTACCTGTGCTAACAAGGTCCCGCGCCTCAGACGACAAGCAGAAGGACCTCTTATCCTCCGAGACGGGCCACTTCTCGCTGGTGCGCGCGATGCACCTCGCTGATCTGATCACCGAGCTCAATGGTAATTACTCTCTCGCCGGGTTCCGCCCCTTTGAGTGCGCTTGTTAACCGTCCACAGGTCTCTGCGGTGTCCTCTCCGTTTTCTCCTCCCTCCGGTACTGCGCCGGCGACCCCACGGCGCTCTCTGACCTCTATATCGCACTTGCTTTCCTGCCCTTTGGCCTATTTTTCGACTTCTTTGATGGAAAGGTAGCGCGCTGGCGCAAGAAGAGCAGTATGATGGGGCAAGAGCTGGACTCGCTCGCCGACTTGGTACGACCCCCGCCCCCTTTGAGTTGCGGCTCCACCGTGGTACTAATCCCTTGGCAACAGATATCTTTTGGCGTCGCCCCGGCCGCTGTGGCTTTCGCCATCGGCTTCCGCACCCCTCTTGACCACCTCTGCCTGGCCTTTTTCGTCCTGTGCGGTCTCACCCGCCTTGCGCGCTTCAACGTTACTGTCTCAAACATACCCAAGGACGCGACTGGCAAGTCCGCCTACTTCGAGGGCACCCCTATCCCCACGACACTAGGACTGGACGCTATTATGGCATGGTGGGTATCGAACGGCTGGATCCACGAGGCGATCCCCGGCGGCGTATGGTTCGCCGGGACACCCCTCGAGGTGCACCCTGCCGTGATCGCGTTCATGGTGCACGGGTGCATGATGACGAGCAAGTCGATCCATATCCCGAAGCCCTAAATTTATGATATTCCCTGCGTCCTACAAGCTGCAGGAAGGAAGGCGGGCGAGCGGAGGTTTTCCTCTTTGGCTGTCTTGTATTTGATAAAACGTGTTCGACTTGGCTCGCTGGAAGGATTAGACTGCAATACCACACTACAGACATGACCCATTTTTCTCCGTCCCCTGCGAGGATCTTTGCTGGCTTGCAATGCCTGCCTCCTTGATGATGTCGGCCGCGATTACGGGATATGAGAAGCCGGCCGTATGTATGTTTACAATTGGGGATGTATTCGGCGAGGGGGAGGTCGACTAGTTGTGAGCGCCGGAATATCGAAGACGAAGAAGAAGCAGAAAAGAGAAAAGCAGACTCCTGTGCGGCCAGGTGCGAGATGAATTCGTATGAAATATCATCCCGCACCAGTCAGGCAAAGAGCGGGAGACGTTAGCAAGGTTGGTAGCTGAGTTAGGGAGAAATGTGCAGCGATCTCACCATAGTGGTATGTCTAGCTATGAATAGAAGACTAGGAACATAGAGTCAATATACACAAGGGCGCACATGATAGAGTGCCCGCTGACAGAGAGTATAATCGCATAGATGTGTTAGAACAGAGATTCGTGTATATTGATTGACAGAACAGCAGAGATGCTATGGCAGGTGACCGAAACCTCTCTGCGTAGCAAGACTTCAGCAAGTACATCCCATTGTCCCAGACACCATTCGCTAGCTTAACGGCAACCGCGTCCCCAAGCCGCTGGAGAAATTCACGACGCTCGAACGCTGGCACGCACACATGCTACATTCGATCTATCACTAGATACTCGAAGAATCTCTCTAGGATCAAGACAACCACGCCGGCGATCAACGACCCAGGCGGTCAGAATGGGTTGTCCCGCACTACGGACCAGAAACACACTGTCGCAACTTATGCCTTCTTCCCATCCCCATCTTCCTTCTTGGGAGGGAAAGGGTTATACATGCCTCGCTCGGCCTTGAGCTGCTTGAGCTTCTCGATGGCCTCATCCAGGGGCACCGGGACGTCGCGTGCCTGGGTGGAGGTGTCGTCGCGGTAACGGATGTTGACCATCCTATTCGCCTTCTCGTCGGCACCAACGACGAAGCAGAAGTTGTCTGGTGGGAAATGTCAGCGCGAAGGGTACAAAGGGGTAAGTTAAAAACATACACTGAGCAAGCTGGCCATTGCGGATCTTCTTCTGGAGGGTGTTGCCGCTGCTATCGACATCTGCGGTCAAACTGTCAGCACTGTAAACGCTCCCGGATCTAAATTTTCAGACAAAGCGACAAACGTACCAGCATAGAAGTGTTCCTTCTTGAGAAGCTGGGCCACCTCCTTGGCGTAGTCCAAGAAGCCCATGCCAACAGGAATGATGATGACCTGGCGCGGTGAGAGCCACAAGGGCCACTTTCCGGCGAAATGTTCACAGAGAATGGCAGTGAAACGCTCGATACTGCCAGCCATCGCGCGGTGAATCATGACGGGCCGGGCGCAGCCTTGCGACAGCGCCTTCTTTACCAGAAGAGGAGGCTTCTTCTTATCATCCTTCTTCTCGTCATGATCGGCTTTTGTAACCTCTTCCTTAGGTGCGGGAGTGGGCGCAGACTTTTTTGGCTGATCCTTCGGATGATCTTGATGCGTCTGGGCACCTTCTGAAGTCTGATACTCGAGAGAGAAGTTGATGGGTTGCTGGAAGTCGAGCTGGATGGTGGCGCATTGCCACTGCCTCTGGAGGCAATCGAGGACAGCAATATCAATCTTCGGGCCATAGAAAGCACCGTCTCCTGCGTTGAGCTCCCAGGAGACACCACCGTCGCTGGAGAACTCATCGAGTGCTTCTTTGAGGCAAGTCTCGGCACGATCCCAAGTCTCAATCTCACCCATATACTTGTCCGGGCGGGTCGAGAGCTTGAGCTTAAAGGCGAGCCCCAAAAGACCATAAAATTTGCGCATGAAGTCGAACAGATCAGCCACTTCGGTCTTGATTTGATCCTCGCGACAGACTTTCTTGGGTTAGCACAAGGGAAGATTGACCTCGAGTTCGAAAATACTTACAGATGTGAGCATCATCCTGCTGGAATCTCCTCACTCTTGTCAACCCGCTCAGAGCTCCGCTGGCCTCATTTCTGTGAAGAACACCAAAGTCAGCATATCGGAGAGGCAACTCCTTGTGACTCCGGTCCTACAGATTTCATATTAATGACCTGAGCTGATGGTACATGGGATTTTATGTCTCACCCTGTGTCGGAACATCATTGCGTGTGCTTCATTCGGTGTTAGTGTGTGGGCTGTACCTCAAAACAACTTTAAAAAAAACATACCTGGGCAGTTCATGGGCTTGAGGCCAAACTGCTCCTTGTCCACGTCAAGGAGGAACATGTCATCCTTGTAATGGGCCAAATGACCAGATTGCTCCCAAAGCGAGACGTTGAACATGTTAGGGGTCATAACTTCATCGTACTCCCGGTTCCAGTACTCTTCCTTGATGTAGTTCATAATTGCGTTGTGAATGCGCATTCCGTGTGGCAGCCACATAGCAGAGCCTGGCGAGGCTTCCTCGAAATAGAAGAGCTCTTGTTGTTTTCCGATCAATCGGTGATCACGCTTTGCGGCCTCCTCGAGGAACTTCTTGTGGGCAGCCATAAGCTTCTTGTCTGGGAAGGAAACACCGTAGATTCGTTGGAGAGAATCATTGTTCGCGTCTCCGAGGAAGCTGGATCTAGTAAGCAGTCTGTTTAGAGGGAGGGCTATCTCATGGTGACTTACTATGAAGAAGAGTTCTTCATGATTGCGAAGGCCTCTATCCTGCTTGTATCGGGAACGTCTGTTACGGTTAGCATGCTACTTCCAGACATGAAGGCCCTGACGGAAATCCGTTGTCATTATTGGGGAAACGTACGGGGTCCTCGGCAAAGATCGCTAGAGAACTCAGGTTAGCGGTTTCCTATTTCGATGGTCATCAGCCCAACTTACATCAGCGGCCCATTCCTGTATACAGTGGTTCGTGTTCCGTCCTCAATCTTGTCCTTGATGATGTGCTGCTTGTAGGGGTTGTATGCAAACATCTTCAGCAAGTCCTCCTTGCTCATTTCCTGAAGCATTGTTAGCAACCTTGGCGGTATCTGCGATATTTGGGCGTACCAATCTCTGGAAGGGCTGCTTTTCCTTCACGATTTTGCCGACAATGCTCTCCAGGGGAGCCCAATCGCTCGCCTGGACGGCGGCGCCTCCGGGGAGCGCCATTTCGTAGTAAAATCCATTGTCCACAGCTTTTCGTCACCGAACTTGTCAGAACGATACGTTGCCGCTATCTTGGTATGGGTACTTACGGGGACCAATGCAAAGCTAGACGCCAGAGTCAGCAGATGAAGCAAGAACCGTTGGCGGGAGAAGCCTACCGAGCAGCCAAACCTCCGCTCACAGGCCTCACCGAGAATGTGAGCGCTCGAGTGCCCTTCGAGAATATGTGTGTTAGCCTGCGTACTCCCAATATCCAGCACATCGGAGAAGTCGTACAGAAGACGTATTTGCCCTGATCGTCGTTGAAATCGAGGAGCTCCAACTTGCAGCTCTTCTGAAGTGGTCGCTCGAGATCCCAAAGCTCCTCTCCATCGACCCTCGCGACAACAGTGCGCTTTAGAAGGCTACCGGAAATTCCCTTGGCGATCTGGGCGGGGGTGGTCTCGTAGGCTTTGCCCGCCTTCACCGAGCCGTCAGGCATGGTGATCAGGATGTCATCGTGCGGTCGCGAGGCGAGCTCCTCCTGCTGCTCCTTGTACAGGCGGTCGAACAGGTCGAGGCGCTCTTGGATGAAGGCGGCCGGCGGCTGGAGCTCGAGCGGGCCGGCTTCGGTCGCGTCGGCTGCGGGGGCGTTCTTCTTCTCCTTCTTCGTCTTCTTCTCGCCGCCAATGGCAGCTTTATTCAGGGCCTCGGTGACCTTTTCAACCTTCTCCATCGCGACTGTATCGGGCGCCCGAATTGCGAAATCTCCAGGTGTTTTGGGAGTTGTCTGAATCTCGAAACCCGATCTGAGTCACTTGTCGGAGGGGTTCAAGGGGCTTGGGAAAATTGTTGTGGGACTGGCAACTACCCCGCGGTCAGGAGTCATCCCTGTCAAGATCAACACCGTCAAGGGACACTCCCCGCTAGTTGGCTTCCAGACCAAAAGCTCGGGCCACTTCGGTATTGGGTTTGGATGGGATCAGTCAAGCACTTCCAGCACTGCGCCAAACCTAACTTATCGTACCTTGAACCCCTCCTGCTACCGTTCAAGACCCAACCACCTGGGATTCCCTACGAAAAGCCCAAATTGAAAAAAGACCACCGGCTGCTAAATACTAGACCGTTCACAAGGGAGATTGCAAGTGGTATTTTACACCGGCTGTGGCAGCGTTGCCACGATGGCGTCTCTCGACGCATTCGCTGATGAGATCATCCGGCATATCCTAACATTCGTTTCCCCGGAAGACGCGCTCGGCTCCATCCAGCTCCTCTCGCACCGCTTCCACGCACTTGGCAACGAGCCTCTCCTTTGGAAGTACTACTGCCAAAACTCTTTTGTTTACTGGCACCCTGACCATGGCTTCCACGAAAAGCTCACAGCACGTGCCTCTTCAGTTGAGTGGAAGAAGTTGTGGTTAGAACGCAAGCGGGGTAACGCAGATGTTGCACGTCTGCTCAACGGCATCCTCACGACTAAAGTCGGCCAACTTAAGAAGCTACAAAAGATATGCCAGCTGGGATACGATGCAAAAGACTATCTCCTCGAGCAATGTCACTGCCACGGCTCTGCCGAGGATGTCTTAGCAAGGAGGTGAGAGGGGCTCTCTGTTCGCCTCAAGTTGGCTGCTGGCTAACTAATATCTAGGTATTATGCCAACTCTGCCCTAGATAGCATTCATCGCGGTATCGCTGTAGAGGTTTGGTCTGGCTACCAGGGAGCTGCTCTCAGCGCTAAGGGGCTTGACCGTGCTGTTGGCGCCTTTGACATGTTTGTTCTGCATCATCAACCGCAAGATCTTGACTATGTATGTGTTCAAGTTATGCCGCCTAGTGGCGAAACATGGCTAATAGCCATCACAGATCTGCGGCACACTGGATTTCCTTGCAAGGGAGTTTCGAGAAGAGCATCATGCATTGGATGAGATGTCAACGAGACAGAAAGCGCTGGCCCTTGTGCGTTGGCTGAGAGCGAACAGTCTTACCGGCATGGAGTCTCCTGAAATCAACTACCGCAACCTGAGGAACTGTCTGATGGGCCATGCCCTCTCTGAAGATGAGCACTCTTCCCTTCCGATTGTTTCCAGTGCAATTTTCTGCTGTGTCGCGGAACGGCTCGGCATGAGAAGCGCCTGCTGTGCCTTCCCGAGCCACGTCCACGCATCAGTGTTTGCACCGCCGGGTACGTCGCTCGATGGGGCAGAAGAGGAGATTCCTAGTGGCGAGCTGGAGAGCATGTACCTTGACCCATACGGATCCGACGATGAAGTAACGCTTAACGACCTCCGGTCCAGATTGGTCGAATTCGGCTGGAACCTGGGATCTGAAGCCTTTCTCAAGGCAACCCCGGTGCCGCTGATTGTGGCACGGTTGGCACAGAACATCAAAGCGACATATTCCACAGTCCAGAGCCTTGAAAGGGGCCACGATAGGGAGCTCGAGATGAAGCGATTACGGACAGGCTATCCTGATCTAAATCTAGAAGCGGCAGTCTACGCTTCGATGTGGGCAGAGCTCCTAATGAAGCAAACATCAAGCTTTCATTGGGACGCCAACCTAGATTCTTTTCTCAATCGCTTCGCCCTATCCTGGAGTGAAGATGCCTGGATTGTCGAGAAGTACCTCGTCCCGTTGTATGACCGTTTCATCGGGTCACAACCGCAGCAACGCCTGCGCCGTGGCTGGGAGAATGTTCGCGCCATCATGAACATGCTCAACAACCTGGATAACCGGCAACCAACTGTCAACCGTCGGTACACACAAGAGATTCGCTCGCGCGTGCATTACAAAATAGGCCAGGTGTTCCGCCATAAGCGGTACAACTATATCGGTATCATCAACGGCTGGGCAGCCAATGACGTAACCGCTCTGCCAACGCCGCATTACTTGACGACCGAGGAGGCGCAGGAGGAAGCTGACACCGCTAACTTGGGTGCCAACCCCCCGGAGGAAACCCCACAGCAAAGGGCGAACAAGACCTATTATACCTGCTTGTAAGAAATTTCCCCTATCATCAGTATCACGGCGCTAACCATTCAACAGGAAAGTGAGCGTTGACCGACTCCGTGTCGACCAAGACAACATGGAGATCATCACAGACCCCGACCTCATACCTGACTCGCTGATCTACTTGGCTGGCAAGTTCTTCAAGCGGTTTGACAATGAAACATGCACCTTTGTCTCTAACCTAAAAGAGTACTATCCTGATGACTGAACGTGAAAAGCGAAGCAACTGGTTCAGGGATGGCGCGAGTTTTGATAATTTTGGTCGTGTGTTTCTTGTAGATGTCGGAGTTCGCACCAATAGCCAGTTTGCCGTGAATAGACCTGGTGGTAATCCGTAATATGATGAAGATCAAATTTCTGGGAAGGAGATTGCAATTTACTAGCAAGTGTGAAACAGCCATTCCCATCCCCAGTCAACCAACAAGTTGATCCCCAATATTCAGTAGGAAGAGACACATGCAGATAGACCGCCATGCTTTATTTCAAGCCGCCTCGCCGAGTACAACATCTTGCTCACGTTATTCCCAAATGCCCAAGCAATGATCATAACAATATCAAAACAAGTCGCGGAGCTGAGGAGAGAGGCAAAAATATCACCATATCATTATTGATATTCATTACAGTTACCTGTTGCCTGTATTTGATGCTGCATAGATGTGCTCATCTCATGGCGATACCATGTACGTCGCCCATAATCGTCATCGATGCCTGTTGCCTACCCTGCCTCTCCGTTGAGCCCACCATTGCTGGTCATCAATAGCCCATTAATCCTTTTCCCTATCGGAAATCCGTGTAGTGGAAGACAGTGTAAAAAGATGGGTATCTCTAAAAGAAAACGTCAAGAATCCAAATCCAATTTGCGAAATGCCGTTTCAAGCCAACCGATTCAGGGTATATCCTATGCAAAAATTCATCCCCTGCACCTTGAGGAGCAGGTCCTCTTCTCGTGTCATCCCGTGGATGGTATTATTCGTCCCCCGGGAAATTGTATTAACGGCCGATTCAAGTCGACCTTGCAGGCCCCGGAGTGCGACGATTCTCGCGGCGGACGGCCCAGCCCTTGATTGCAACCACCATGATGACCCAGGCCATCAGCAGGCCCACGAGACCCATGGTGATCGTATACATGAACATAGCGTCAAGCTCGTAGTGAATCATACCTTCGATAGTATCTTGAGCGCTGGCCATAAAGATAATGCCGCCTGACATGAGGCCAAACGCCGTAAGGATTTCGGTAGGTGGCCGCGACGGGTAGATCGACTTTGGCGGCTTTAAGTAGGTGAGCACATACGTCAAGCCACGCGCGAACGACGCTCCAGTAAGCAGCTGGCCCCATTGCTTATGTACCATGCCCGAGATCATGCTCTCTTGCGTGTGTGAGCTCATCATGATTCCTAGAAGGAGGATGACCAGAGCCGGGACGGGGTTCATCGAAAACGGGTACGTTTCCGGCTCACGAAGTCCATCCCGTTCCACGTCCCGGTAAGAGTGTTCAGGGGCCTTTTGAACGGCCTCGGAAACGGTGGCATTGAGGAGGTCCCGGATGCGAACTGACTCTACCAGCATCCCGAACTATGGGAGAAATATTAGCGCAAACGAGCTTCGCTAAACAGAACTTCAATGACAAGAAATGACTTACGAGGCCTCCGCCGATGAATAGCACAGTGATTGAAATGTGCTCCAGATCCTGTGCGCTGTACTCTCCTCCCCAGTTACCGAGGTGCTCGAGGAAGATGTTGGTAGCGCCGTAGAAGAAGATGAGGGCGCTCTCGACAAATTCTGCCGAAGGACGCCATTTCTGGCCTGCATGCTTCGGTCGAACGTTCCATGCCTGGGCAATCTGTCAGCGAAAGGTTTTCGCGAACATTTGGGATGAATACTGACCCATCCGAGCTCGCCAAAGCTACCCGCCCATCGTCCCAACGTAAATAATCCTAGCCAAAAGAAAATGCCGCCTTTCACCCAGTGCGCCAACCCGGAAAAGATACCGTGGCCCTCCTGAGTATTGCTGGTAAGCGATCTGTGGTAAATTTGTACGGATAGCTCAGGGGAGACTTACGAAAAACCGGCCAAACGTAACAACTCCAGTGCACAAGGTAATGAAGCCAAGGACCAAGATTGTGCGGTCTACGAAGTTATATGCGATCATAAAACCCTTCCAAACCTTCGACGAGATCATACCAGCAATCTTCTGAAGTGCTGAACCAGCTGTCCCGGAGCCAAGAGTCTTCGGGATGTGGGTCTCAAAGTCTTCGCCATCGTGGGGCTCTTGATATTCCTTGCGGGCATCCCGTACAGGCATTTCCCGCATCGGAATCGGCGGAGAGTCCGTACCGGACGAGGAGTTGCTTCTGAGGGACTCGGTATGTCGCTCAGTGCCCTGTCCACTGTCGTTGGAGAACCGGTAATCCCCCGAGAAGCGAGACTCGTGCTCTGCCATAGCTTCGGTCGAGACCGGGATAAAGGACTGATGTTCGTGCGATCGGCCCGCCAGCCCAAATTTGCGCGAGAAAATACCCGCGACACGCGCCAAGAGACCAATTGCGACCTGGGCACCCACCACCCAGGTGGCGATCCAGCCGAGCTTGTGGTGAGCATTGTTGGGATACAAATCAGGAGTAGACGCATTGTAGACGGTCCCTAGCAGAAGCCCCACGGCGTTCACCGTCGTGAAAGCGAATTGCACCGCCAGCGTATAACGCGAGCGAGCTAAAGACAATACAACCGCTATACGGGGACGGTGTCAGCTCAAACGGCTCTTCGAACAGGGGACAAGTCCCTCAAATTTACCTGTAGGAAGAATGAAGACCCACGCCAGCACCATGAGACCAATGTGGCCGTAGATGGTTGCCTGGTGATCGTCCAACGCGAAATATGTTGGCGGATATTGGTCCTCAGGCAGAGGCTTGTCGGCCTCACCCTTCTCCATGTTCATATTGTCGCCATGGGCAAGGGCGGTTGGGACGAGTCCCAAAACCGCGGCGCTTGCGACGACCGTCAAGAGCCGAGCCGTGAGCGCCTTCATGGACGCCTCGTTCCGTGCCACAGGAAGTAGTGGGTGGATAGTAAACAAGTCGGCTGAATTTGCGAATCTGCGACAATCGCGAAGCCTTGGGTGTTGGTGGATCAACGATGGCCAGCGCACATCGCCTGGAGTTCAAAGTAAAGTAGGGATATATTCTAGGGTGCGTCGGCGGGTCGGTGGGCGGAGACAAAGAGTAGGGCGAGGTTTAGTTCTGGTGGGTTTGCGGCCGGAAGCAGCATGGAGGGAGAGGGGCGCCGCCGGGAGCGTTCTCTTTTATTTGGAGATAAGGCAGACATGATGGCAATTAGAAAACTGGAGATAATTGGTAATTCCCACAGGGCCAAGCCGATGCGCCTTGGGAAGCGACGGGGAGTCAAGCCATCCGTGTGTCTTACCGTGAAGCCGCCCAGGCGTCCAAGATCTTCCCCGGTCGTCAGTGCCTTGGTGTCTCCGGAACATCCGAAGGTATTGCTGGACGACGGATGTCTGCAAGTGCTGATACAGTGTGCGCCCAACTGTGTGGGTCAGACCCTCCCCTCCCGCCAAAAGCGGTCAGAGCTTCTTGGAGCTTCTTGGAGGTGGTGGGGAAAGCTGATGCGATCCCGCTCGCGACTCCCTCTGTTCCAATACGCTGAACCAATCACTGCTGGCGTTTTACATGCGTTCAACGTCGCGGTCGCTCAGTGGCCCCAGTCTTGCAAGGACGAGCCTCGCGCCTCAGAATTAGCCCATGGCGCCAAGAAGGCAACTTATCTCAGCGCCGGCAAAAAGCATCGAGCACTGGACTGTCCCCGACATGTACGCCATGGAACGTCAATATACGCTCCCTTACGCGGAAGCGAAGCGCTCTCACCACGAGCTGGAGGCAGATCTCATCGGGACTGGGTACAAGTGTTCCTGCCTTTCGCATACAGACGAGCACGCAGTACCGCAGATGCTCGAGGCTTGCCGAAGGTCGTACCACGGGAGGGCGGCAGGCACGGAAGGGTCGACACGTTCGGCTTCGGAGTTTTGGAAAGGCGAGGAGAGATTTTCATCATCATGGGCCCCACCCTTGTTGGTTGGTGATCAGTAGCGATTAGAATCCGCTGGGTGCCCCGGCCCACCTCCACCAAGGCTCGGCACAGAGAATTGCAACCTTTGGGCAGCCATCCTTGTCTGATGTACCTCGAATACCTCGATCGAGAGAAGCGGGTGCCCGGCCTTGACGTAGCTGGGAGCCCCGAGGCATGAGGCGCGGCATTTGACGATGCAAAGCGCGTTCAGAAAGCCTAGCCACCACGGAGCATGAGCAGAGATCGAAACTTTCCATCGCATACCTACCGCTGTCACTCGCACGCTACCTCAACTCCTCGAACCTCGCATCTAGAAGCTACAGCATCGCGAGTCTGCGGGGTCCGTGGTTTTCACCCTTGCCGCAGAGGTGTGCCTCTCGGGGTGGTTCAGTGCGGCAGTGACACACATGATCGAAACTAAAAAGACCCTGCATTGCCCTGGGGGTTGTGATTTGCTCCGCACCACAGTTCGAATGCAACTTGTCGCACGGTTACACGGCGTCGCCCTGCATAGTATTGTAGCCTGGTGGGGAGGTCTCCTCCACTTGTCATCGAATCCCCAGTCAGCAAAATCTGCAATCGTGACCTCTGAACGAGTCCGAACCTTCCGACCAGGCATCAAGAGAACTGTTGCTCCCGATCATCCGCGCATCCTACGGAATTAATTTACACCGCGGACGACATTAGGCATGATTTTGTACGCAGGAGGCATACTTGGGCGTACCGACTCTGCGCTGACCTCCATGGTTCCTCACCGTCCTCTTGGGCGTGTCATTGAGGAGGAGCTGCGAGGCTGAGAAAGACCGGCTGGAAGGGCTGTCTCTTGACGTCCAACTCAATAGAGGGTACTTCCAGACTCTCAGCATGGCTCAGGGCACACCTGATTTGGCTCGAAAGAATCACAACGGACCTTGAATCAACTGACAACAGCGCTGGAACAACTCCCAGAACGGCTTGAGAGCCTCTGAAAGTGGCATTCCTGAAATTACATCCGACAGTCCAGCCAAATTGAGCCAGCTGAGAGGAGACACGTCCTTTATCGGTCAGAAGTTGCGCTTTAGATTCACTAGCCAACAGGCTTCGACGTCATGATACATCCTGGGGTTGATTTAGCACAAGGCGAGCCGCCGCAACAGCGTCATCCCGATACCAACTCGCTGGGTCCTCACGACGGGATTACCCCGTCGCTTACATCGAACAAAAGGCAGGGATCCGAGAGCCGCTACAATGCGGATCGGTCCGATAACCTCCATCGGTCGCCGTGCAACACCACCTTTCCTTCTCTTTGCAGCTTCTGAAGTATTTGCAGCACTCCATAAGCCGCGGCGGGATGCAACGACTCGGGAACTTCACGGTAGATGATCTTGACCAGCTCCATCGGGGTCCATGAGGTCCCGTCCCCTGCGCCGGACCTCTCTTCCCGCATTGTTTGGATAACTTGCTCCTCTCGCTGCCGTCGGTGCCGAATGTATTCGGCAATCTTTCCCGGCCCGTCTTCAAGGACCGGCCCGTGGCCAGGGTATGCGCGCCCCTTGAAGAGATGCTTCATTTTCTCCAGGCTCCCCAGGTACGTTGCGAGGTCCTCAAATACAGTGGTTCCCTGCCCCAGAACATTGTCTCCGGTAAACATGGCGTCTTCCTCGGCAAGGACAAAGACCATGTGGTCGACTGTGTGGCCCGGGCTGTGAATTGCCGTCAAAGTTGCACCCTCGACCTCGAACTTCTGTCGATCCGCGATATCTAGCTGCCCAGACTCCGGCTGGTTCTTATAGACCTTCGTCCCAGGCCATGCTTCTGTCAGCTGCTCAATTCCTCCTTGGTGGTCGTGGTGCCAGTGGGTAATGATCGCGCTTGCTATTGATGCATGCTCCTCTTCCAGGGCCTTTTTGATTGCTGCAATCCATGACGGTTTTCCCTCGCCCGTGTCAATGAGGAGGCGTTGAGCGCCTGTGCCGAGGAGGTAGGTATTTGTGCCCTGAAGGGAAAACTTGCCGGGATTCCCTCCTAGTATTCGAAGACATGTTGGGCTGAGCCGCTCGATCTCAGGGAGGTGTACTAGTTGGGTTGCCATTTTCGATCGCAGCAAGGAGTTTGCGAACTACATTTACAAGATAAAGAGCGGTTCCCGTCGTTTTTGAGAATGGCAACTGCGTCCCTTCACGGGTACGTATAGGTTGGCTCGCGTCTCACAGCGGGGGAAGACGCGCTGCGGGGTAGTCGGAGGCGCCATTGAAATGGCATCAGCCGATGATTTCACTGACATGTGCCAGTCCCACGGAGAACCCTGGATGACGATGTCCAGAGAACCGGCATTTAATTGGGTGGGCACTGTTGCTTTACTAATCGACTTTTTGTTGTGAAAGCACTCCGCTCTTACCGATACTTGGGCAGCGATGGAGTTCCATTGATGACGTCTATCCTCGTTTCTCCACCGCTTGGAAGACAAACAGAGCATTGGTTGCAGGAGGCGCAAGAGTGAAGCCATCGTCAAACTGGCGTTTTGAAGGTTGTAGACCCCTGTGCAACAATACATCCGAAGGCATAGAGATATCAAATATGTTACAGCACCAACCCGTTCTGTCGCATTCCCATATCCTTCAGGAGACCAAATGTTCAGCTCATATGAGGGCTGAAGCAACGAAGCCCTATCCGACAGCCGTTTGCTAGCCATGTTGGTCGTGCAATGCTGACAGCGGTGTCTTAGCGCCTGAAAGCTGAAGGGCTCCACCCCGGCGATAAGCCTCGGATCGCTATCGATAAGCAATTTCCCCAGCTCCGTGTGCCGTGTTCGCAGCGTCGCCCCCGTTGGTGATCCGAGACGCCAAAACGCTGAGAAGCGCATCCAGTATCGCGAGAAGGTAGTAACCGACCCTTTGGCTCAAGATTTGGTGCTTAATCCATTAATCTGGGGTGGCTGATTCTATTTGCGTTTGACCAGTACATTTAGACTCCGCCGTTTGCCGCCTCCGAACGGGCTTCGCCCCTTCTGCACCATTCCCCACGAGAAGGCTCCCCAACCAACCTCTCCGACAAGGCCCCCGCTTCATAGCCACGAACGCGCCCGAATATTCGCTCGTACTCATAATTGTATACTTCTTTGCGCATATTGGGCATTGCTAGAGACCCATTGAGCATTGCCTGTCGATTGCGCTGCGTCAACTCAACTGTTGCCTGGAGGGTGCACAACGAGTCCCTACGAAGCTGAACCGTGCCGACTACACGCCCGCCCGAGCTCACAACGTGCTTCGATTCCTACGCCAACGCTCTTGTGCTGTAGTTAGCACCCGTAAAGATGGCTGCGAGGCCCACCACACCGGCATCGCCTAAGAATGCCAGGATCAAGTCGCCTCAGCCCGGGCAGCCGCTCTTTGGATGTGGTAGGGACCCCTGACCCATTTCCCTCCACCCCCGCGCCTCTAACAATTGTCAATAGAGCATCTTCAGCGTCTGTTCAATCAAGATCAGGGGACAACCAATACGTCGATCCATCACTACAAAGCGATCCTCAGGAACATTCTCGAGCTGTCCCCCATGGTATCCCAAACTGCCAAAACCACAGACACTGGCGCAATCGTTACTGCCCTAACACCAACATACATGTGCTTACAATGTCCCTCTACCCTCACCGAGGACGACTGCGTCAAGCACGGCAGTAAGAAGTCGCATCGATTCTGTATGTGTGAAGCAGCTGCTCTCCAAGTGACCGATCGTTGACCAGTGACCATAACAGATGTCGACTCGAGGAGTGGCGCCCTATATTGCCAGATGTGTGATGACATAGTCTGGGATCCCACGCTAGAAGAGCTAAGGTTGAGGAAGGTCAGCACGGGCACATTCTCTGGGGGTAAGCTTTATTGACCACGGGGGCTTCTGAACCAGCTTCCCACCTCCTGCACTCGGCATTTGTGACTGACAGCTCTTTTAGCCCGCAAGAGGAAACAAGATGAGCTATTTGCGTCGGATCCTGTTAAAGACAGCCCGCAATACATCTCCTCGAATACGACCGCCCCGTCCTGCAAGGCAAACGGTCTTCGCGGGATCTACAATGCTGGAGCAACATGCTACCAGAATGTAGTACTCCAAAGCTTCCTGCACAACCCGATTTTGCGCAATTTCTATCTCAGCGACGGCCACCAAAGCAGCAATTGCGAAGTTCCATATTGCCTGAGTTGTGCAATGGACGATATGTTCCAGGACTTTTACGCCGTGGAGAACACAAATGGCTACACCGCTGCCAACATCCTCTCTGGGTTTTGGATCAGTGAAAAGAAGGCATTTGAGAATCTCGTCACGACCAAAGAACAGGACGCCCATGAGTTCTTTCAATTTCTGGCTGAAGAGTTGCATGAACGCAACGGAGATGGCAAGAAACCCGAGACAGGCAGCGAGCACACCTGCAATTGCATTATCCACCAGACATTCTACGGCAAGCTCCAGAGCACAACAACTTGCCAACACTGCGGTGGCGTGACAAATCAAGTGCAAAGTTTCCTGGACCTGAGTTTACCACTTGAAAACCTCACCCAGAAGAAGGGGAAGAAAGGTAGCAACACCAAGTTGAATGCCATGACGCTCCAGGAATGTCTGGACGAGGAATACATCAAACAGGACAAGTGCGAATACCGCTGCCATAACTGCGACTCGATGCAGCAGGCACGCCGCCAGACATCGCTTAAGAGGCTGCCGAATGTGCTCTCGATCCAACTTAAGGTAAGTTATCGCCCCTCCCTCCGCCCTTTTGCTATTTACAGCAACTGATCATCTTGGGCAAATAGAGATTTGAGTTCAAGCAGGGAAGGAATGAACGGGCGGCGAAGATTGACACTCCTGTCAACTTCCCGTTGCAGCTGAACATGCTCCCGTACACGAGTCGGGCCAGGACTCAGGACACCAAGGAAAGTTTTGAGCTGGCGCGGTCGTGCATATACGACCTTCTCAGTGTCGTCGTGCACGTTGGTGAGATCGACACGGGACATTATGTGTCATATTGCCGGGTCGGGGACCAGGTGAGCCCCCATTCTCTCTTGCTGCCTTCTTGCGTCAAAGTCTAACAGAAGTCCAGTGGTTTGCCTTCAACGATCACAAAGTTGAGCTGGCGTCCAAATCGGACGTCCTCGGCGCACGGGCATATCTACTTTTCTACATCATTCGGTCCCTTTCGTAAAATGACAACTGTCTAGAGCATGGGGATACCTTACTTATGCCAGGACAGTGACGGGTTGGCTCAAAGGACAAAAGGATAGGGACGCAGACATAAGCATAGTCCCAACCAGCGGGTTGAATTGGTGGGCTTGGTACGATGGATATTTATAGCTGCTATCGCCCAAAGAGCCGGTTGCAGCACACTGCCCGGTATGACCAGGTAAGCGAGCGTGACTATGGGCGTGACGGGGCGTTACAGCAGGCGGGCAGACCCCGCGAATCACGAGGTGACTGATACGGCCCATGTCTGCCACACTACGTGAGGCTGTGTGTGGAGAACAAGGTGAGTTGCGGTGGAGAACAGGGTGAAGTGAAAGAGGGCCGGTTGTAGAGCATTGCATTGGTTTGGTCTGGTATTTTTTTTGGTTGGGGTTCGGGACAGGCATTAGATAATAACTTGTCTCTTTTCGGGGCTGGGGGGTTTCAAAGGTTCTCTTCATGATTGGTGTATCTGTATATGCGGCATAGCTAGCTAGGCAGGCTGGTAGTAGCAGAAGCAAAAGAATCACTCGCGGTTTGTGGTATCTAAGCTGGGCTGGCTATCTGACTTTCCTCGATGAGAACGACTACTCTTCAGCTGGGTCCTCCGTGAATTTCCAAACCCCGGGGACTTCAAAGTTCGCGTAACACCAGAACTCATTGCTTAGCCCTCGCGCGTGGACCACCTCGTAGTTGGTCGTGTGCACGTCGTAGGCGCGGTAGAGCTTGGCGACGAGGTATTTGCAGCGCTCGCCGGTACAGATTATGAACTTGGTTTTGGGAGTGGTGGCAGTAGGGCGGGTGAGCCAGCGCGCGGTCACGGCAACTGGATGGGTAGGTAGGTTAATCATGGGTTTGTTGAGGTTGAAAGGGAAGCGGGAGGGGGCTTACATTTGGTCTGGCAGTCTTCGCTGAGGAAGGGCGGGTCGATCATGATGCGGTCGATGGTGCCTTTGAGAGAGGCTATGTGAGGAAGTGGGTGTTAGTTTGGTTGGAAGCAGGGAGAAGAATAACCGGAGTGGAAGGGAGCAGCAGGAAGGGGAGAGGGGCGGTGGTGATGGCATGGTATGTACCTGGGAGCTTGAGCGGATGGGCGTAATCATAGTAGATGAACTCAGGGAAGACAGCAAAGCGGTTATCGTGCTCGAGGAGCACGACCTTGGGCTTGGGCTTGTTCCAGTCCTCGGCGTTCTGGGAGAGCGTTAGGGGTGTTTCATGATACGAGGGAGTGGAAGCCAGAGAGAGAGAAACTCACCACCACTTTTTTGAGCGCAACAAACACACTCGGCGCCGACACGAGGGCGATGGTCATGTCCGCCGTTGCGCCCTCCAGCAGCTGGTACGCATACAGCATTGCCGTCTCATCCGCGTACTTCGCCAAGAAATTAGCGATGGAGCAGACACAAAAAAACGGGTGGCAAAAGCACGAGTAGGTAGCGAAACATACCCAAAACTGTGACTCGTTCCAGTCCTCGATGAAGAAGTCCATGGACACGGGCACCTTCTCGATCACCTCGGGCTCCTCGGCTGCGGCCTGCAGCTTTGCGAACCGCTCGGCGTGCGCATCGCGCTCGGCATAGAACTGCTTCAGCGCATCGAGCGCCGACGATGAGAGTTCTCTTGAAGCGTGGGGAAAATTGTTAGCAAATTAATTTTCTGGGTATTTTCATGGGAGATGGGTGCTACTCACAGCTCATCGTCGCTCTCACCTGGGTTGGTCATCTTGTGTGGTTCACGACAGGGCGCTGATTGTGTTGCTTGAGTGATTGGGCAGCAGGCTCCGCTTCGTGAGAGAAAGGGGGTTTTGATGCCGTGTGTTGAAGTGAGTTGTGGGAGGGTTAGGGTTACATGTGGGCTGGAGAAAAGGGGTTGTGCTCAGGACTTTACCTCGACTTTACCTTTCGGCATGGCACTCTGTTCTTGGCATCTAAATTCGCTATCCACCTATTTTCAATCCTTATAGTTGCTTCCGTAATATTGTGGATCTCCTTGTTTAGAATAGATGGTGAGCTGAGGTTTGGCAGCTCTTGCTGTCCAATCCCAACTGCGGAGAAGTTTCGCATCAGAAGCGGCTTTCGTGCGGCGGCGGAAAGAGCGAGATGAGCGGCAGTTCCCTAGGTTGGGTGGGAATACTTGGCTCATTTGTCAAGGCGGGTGCGATTCGAAGCAAAACAGCAGGTACGTACCAAGGGACTCAGGTAGGTAGGCCTGAAGTTGTCTCGCTAGGTACCTATGCTTATGTGAAGACATGAAGTCCGAATTCTGAAGGATCGAATTTGGGTTGTGACAGAATGAGCGTGTGGACTATGTCCCTAGCGAAAAGTGAGGTATGTAGCCGTTTATATCTCATTTCTGAGAATTCTAGCAGGCCTTCTAGCATAGAAGAATGGTTTTCACTTTCTGACTTCACACTGGCCTCAATTAGCAAAAGCTCAACCGCAAGTCCATCTAGACAGATATCACCATATTTTCCCACCCGACAGTTCTTTTTCGCCCGCTGACACTGGTGGTGGCTTCCATCTGAAGATAGCTTCTTCTTTGGATTTACATTCCCTTGCAATTCTGGCACCTAACCTGCAAAGTCAGCCCTCCTCGCACCACAGAAGAATTCTCAGCTTCTATCAGATTCCTGTCATTGTTCTCTGCCAGGTCTTAATTACGTTGTGATGGGCCTGTTAGACCCCTATATAGGCGTCATTCATATCGCAACACACATGTCTATCGTCACCAGAGGCCTTATGTACATTGCAGGAGGCGTTATTTTCGCTGCAACAGGGCTTCGCCTATTCATCATTTTGGCCTTGCGCTACTTTCTCTACTCGTCAGTCGAGGACTCGTAACACGCTTTGCCGGCTTCTTCCCTGCTGCAAGGTCTCTTGGGCTTCAAGTAGCAGAGAGGAAGCTTCTTTATCCACCGGCAGGACCCTTCCCGATCTTTGTGCCTTTTATTGAGCAACTCTTCGTCGCCTCGGTTGCTGGGCAGCCTCGGGGTTTTCCCCTGTCATCCAACCGAATTTGTCCGTACCTAGCATACAGGCTGTTGTGGATCCTATGTACATGTCTATCCAGGGCTCCTCAGTCCTCAAGGCCAATCATTACCACATCATCATTTCAACATGCCGCCGAAGAAGGGAGTCCCCGACGGAGGATGATGGTATTACACATGGATCCCACGACAACATGAAAGGATTCAGTCGCAAATTCCGAAGCACGTTAAAACCCTGGAAGAAGAAGCATGATGATCACCCGCCTGGCAGCCCTCTATTCGCGCCACCGATGGCATGGTGCTTTAAGTGTTCTACCACCTCTCTATAAGGGTAGATAGTGCTACCGGTACTCTTGTGCTTTGTGCAGGTGCTTATGTAGATGTTAGATGCCGGGTCAAAGAATGACTGCCAGGTTAAAAATCGCATTTTCCAAGAGTTTCTAAATATCGTACTATCTCTTCTGAACTATTATATGGGAAGGCTAGCTTTAAAATAAGAGGAAGTTTGAGAAATGTTGATGTCTTACAGATTTAGAACGATTTCCTGATATAAATTCCTGTCATTTCAGGTCTTGCCGACACTTATTACATTACCGGTGATTTTTCTTCTCACTAATGCAAACCATTATTCCCCTTTACATCCCTTCTGCTATGCGTGGCTGTATCCTAGTTGCGGCTTATTATCAGTATTGCCGGCCTCACTGTCATTTCCAGGAAGCGGCCCATAACAAGGTGAGACCAAGGGGGACGAAGTCGGGCTACCTCTAAGAAGTTCAAAAAGTACAAGAAGGGCAATATAGTCAACCTCACCTGCTGCGACTATCACAACGCACTCACCATCTACAAAAGTGAGGAAGACATTTTCTGCCGGAAGAATTTGATAGAGTGGGCTGGTTATGACCGGCTCTGTGAAGGGACTCTGAATGGACGAAAGAGCTCGACCTCACTCGGTACTGCATATGGGCATGCCAGGCCTTCATGAATCTTATAGTTTGGTATCAGGCACAGGGTAGCGCAATGGGGCCTGATTCGTATTGTAGAAGGCTGTTTGAAACGCCAGTGAAGCCTAAGCCGTCACTTGACATTAAAGACCTCGTTCGCATTGTCAACAATCTCATCTAGATTATCAGAGGCCTCTCCAGATGCTAACAAGGCCTAGGCTACTACATGAAAGGCCTCGTCCGTGTTGCCGAGGGCCTAAACTAGTACGTAATAGTCCTTATGCACCTCATTGGAAGCCTTTCTCACACTACTAGAGATATCTCGCAATATCAACAACGTCGAAGTGATTACATGACAGGCATCATAAACGTCATTAATGGTCTTACTTATATTGTCATAGGCCTTGACTGTATTTAAATAGGCAATTGAAAATCACATCAAGGCCTCTTTCAAACACAGGAAGGCCCTTAGAAAATAGTAAGAGGCATGGAATACCTCATGCCAGGAGGTTCTTGAAAGGAAGTTGAAACCCAGTAATTTCACCGAAGTAAAAGGATTTTGATGTTCTCATTCAACCATTGTCAAAAAAGAACCCTCTGAGAATCAAACCATGGCGGCTGCTATCTGTCACTCCGTTGTGAAAGTCTATAGTATTCCCAGGACAGGTTGTAGGAACGCCAGCCTGATCAAGTACACCACAGTTGAAACCGAATACTGAAGTCAGTCGAAAAGCACCCCGAGCTCAAGTATCTCTGCTTCCAGTTGGTTCATTGGTCTCATTTCTGCCGTCTACCATATCATATGCCCAGGTATAGAGTCTAGTCTTCTACTGCCCACGCCAGCCATCTTCTACATACCTTACCTGTCTACCCACATGCATGATGATGTAGCCACCTACTCCTTCACCGCACCTCCGCCGACATCTCCCCCCTCATCCCCCTTTAACCTCTTCGCAGGCGACATCTCGCCACTCGACCTGCGATGTATCCTCTTCGCCTCCCCGTCCATATCCGGAACCGCCACCAACTTCCCCAGCACCTCGCTCAGCCTCTTCCTCCCCTCCATCTCGCGCTTACTGCTGTCGACCCTCGGCCGATGAAACTCCCTCACAATGTCTACCAGCGCATGATACATCTGGTACAGAAGCAACCTCACCGGCGCACCTTGTACGTCGTCCACCGCCGCGTCAGAGACACACAGCCGAAAACCACCTCCCGCGGATGTGGACGTGGACATGCCGACTTCGATGATGTCCCCTTCTGCCGACCCCCGGCCATTAAACCCCTCCATGAACCCCTCCGACACCCCTTCGCTAAACACTGCGGCGAACAGAGGGTCCCCAAAGACACAGGTACTCCAATCATGTAAGCCGGTGACGACTCCCTCCCTTTCCCCCTTACCACTCCCCTCCCCTTCACC
>Ga0247780_1000380_pt1 | contig 43917 bp, 41 predicted proteins | sample UWRJL079202R5_FD_179927 | JGI IMG/M metagenome (GOLD analysis project Ga0247780, IMG submission 179927) | Plant litter microbial communities from Arlington Agricultural Research Station in Wisconsin, United States - UWRJ-L079-202R-5 | ecosystem: Environmental > Terrestrial > Plant litter >...
AAGGGGGTGCACTGGGGGGATGCGAAGGGCTGGGATGAGGCGGCGAAGAAGGCGGGGGTGAAGGTGGATGATAGGCCGGTTGCGGGGGCGGTTGCGCAGAGCAGCGAGAAGAAGGGGCATGTTGCGTGGGTGACAGGGGTGAGTGGCGGGAAGGTGGAGGTGGAGGAGTATAATTGGGGGAAGGACGAGGGGTATGGGAGGAGGACGGTGGCAAAGGGGGAGTTTAGGTATATTCATCTTAAGGTGTGAGTGTGGATGGTCCTAGAATTTAGACCCGAATTCCCTCTTGATGTTACGTTTACCTCCTGTTTGATAATAGCTGCCCCCTTTGTCCTCCGTATATCGCCTTGTGGCGAAATGTTTCCCTCCTTTCCCAAACAAATCCTCTTCATTACCCGAGTTCCAAGAAAACAACAGACCCACTCTTCCCTATGTCCTGCCCCCACCGCCCCCACCGCCCCGGCCCGACACAGCATCAACTGGCTATGGGTCCATCACATATCTCAAACCCGACCACCCGCCGTCACGGCACCCGCTCCATCGGCGCCGCCCCCCTGTTGTGTTTGAGAAAGAGTGTTTCCGGGACTGATGGCCTTTGGTGGTGACATGTTTGGGTAGTCGGCGAGGAGGATCCGTGAAGCGCTGCGTGAAGCCCTGTTCCTGGCCATCCCATCTGACTCAGGCCGTCAGCGAGCCAACCTGATGCAATCAAAAACTAGCTAAAAAAAATAGGGCGTATCGCGGGGCTTGATATGCTACTCTGACCCAGAGAAAGGCAAGAATTGCCAATGCCTACATCTTCGTACCTAGTGGGGAATTGGAATATCATTAGGTATCTTCATGGGGACTATGAATGTTACCCTTGTCATACTACCAGGCGTCATCCTAGGAGGTATATATCCTTAGGGACAGAACTGCAGAATGCGCCATGGTTGACTATCTGGCTGCGACCAACCATAAAACCAAAGATAAAAGCACTAAGAATGGTGACGATAGCGGCAAACACACGACGAGGGCGGTCCTAGCATGTTGGCGAAACGTGCCTTGAGGCTTTGCCATGTTTACAATTGACCGTCTGCTTCATCAGAGTCATGATACGAGGCAGATGAGTCCTTATTTTCTTCGCCGCAGAGACACATGATGCCGTGACAGGTGTGGGCATTCAGCCTGAATCGCCACGTGTATTGCAGGGAGTAGTTTCCCATACCTGATACCGTCTGCACATATTGGTGGCTAGTCTGTACTTCTATACCCTCAGCCATTGCTAACTTTTCAACCTCCAAGAAAGAAACTCCTAAAAGAAAACTGTAAAAAACCTGCAAGAGAGCAAATAAGGTGCAGTGGTGCTAGAGTTCTAACACAAACGCCAAGACCATACCCACACCTCCCGTTGCGGTGCGCATGGTATCTTCATTACCCAGCGGCGTAGCAGGAACGGCGTCCACCCCATTGGCGGCCAGTATTCTAAAAGTGTGGCGAAGCCATAGGATCCAACGCACAATACGAGACCACGCCACTGGCAGGCATCATCCATAAGTCTCCAACACGTCCCACCCCGCGTCGCCATTCTTACTTCTTTTCTCTATCCTCACACTTATCGTCGGCCATGGAAAATCCACAACAACACGTGGGAAACGAGATGCGCCATACACTCCCAAAACCCACCACCGCACCAACACCAGGCGTCCACACCGCCCCCCGACCTCACCCGCGAGCAACCTTCGAGGTCTCCGCCCCTGCCTCATCCGCCCCTCCAAACCACGACCCCGAACTCCTCTACCCCCGCTGGTTCACCCTCACCTCCCGCACAGTCTTCACAGTCTTCGACATCGTCGTGCTGGCCATCACGCTCCGCTTCCTGTCCAAATGGCACGGCGCCCTCTCCGCCATCGGAAACCCCTTCCCAGCCGACCGCTACGCCCTCGCTGTCGCCACCGTCGCCGTCGCGCTGGTCATTGATCCCTTGGCAGTGATTACCTCGGCAGTACATCGCTATGGCACCTACCGGGTGTGGGTGTGGGCGATTGTGTTCGACACGACCGTGGGCATCCTGGGTGTGTGCACGCCGTTGGCGATCGAGTGGGTGGACCGGAATGGGTATTCGTCCGAGGAGCTGGGGTGGGTTTGGGAGGGGGAGGGGGGGTTGATTGGGTTGTTGGCTTTGGCTGTTGGGTAAGGTTTTCTGCCTCCTCTTTTCGTTATTTGTCCTTCGGGTGTTTTGGATGGTTGCTTCTTGAGTTGACTGACATGATTGTTTGGCAGGATTGCTCATCTTATTGCTGCGTTTGGGGGTTGCGTGGGGTGTTGCTGTTGTTGTCGGCATAGGAGGAAACGACAATTCGCAGCTTAAAAGTTTTTTTTCCCAGTAGGAGAAGTCGTATCTAAGGCACAAGCTATTAAAGATACCCACTCGATAACAATTAGGCATTAAAATGCTAAGAAGGTAACTTACTTTAATTAAAACCATCATCCTTTCCGTGTATCCTCATCTCTCTTTACTATTCTGTTCTTACACATTTTTAAAGTTAGTTAATAATAATTTAAAATATAAGACTTTTTATAAATAAATGAATAAAAGTAAAGTTATTCACTTTAGTATTATTTTAAATTAACAGTGAGATTTGTCTATTTTAATAAATTATAAAACTGTAAATAGAGACCTAATAGAGGACCTAGGGTTAGTTCTGTATAACCTTAATGGGAGTGGAAGAGGATTGAAAAGGGAGATGAGGGGAGGGTTGCAGTTTTAGGCTAGTTATGTTGTAAAAATTAAAATTAAGGGATAATTTTTAATTCAAACTGCAGGTACCCACTACCTAGTCGTCTAAATTATCTTTAACAAGTTCTATAATCTACGACAAGTATCCTACCCACGATGACAATGCTATGACTGCAATGATGCTAACGTCGATGCGGGTGGAGGAGTATCGATTTGCCCAAGTCGATTTTTTGCAAAGCAGGAGATCATATTGGCGGTTGCACTGTTAGTCTCGCACTTCGACGTCGAGTTTGATGGATGGGTGAACAGGCAAGCGGTTGGATACGCCGGACGAGGTCTCCAATCCCTGGGTATAAGGCTGCGGGGCTCGCTCTGTCTTGTGTTAATAATTTCACATCTTTCCTCCCCATCCGGAATCACAGCACTGCTCGAAGCTTCACTCCCAACTAGACCCTTGAATAAGTTTCCCGACGCTCATCATGCCGCACAACAAGCAAACACTCCTTGAGAAGCTGTACGACATTGGCAATGTCGTTACCGTCAGTGTGACGATGGCCCCCGACGAATGGGCGGCGCTCTTAGCGGCGCAGCCAAAGGGCGAGTTTGGCTTCAGAGAGTTCCGGCCCAAACCGAACGAGACGGAGAAAGTCGGTCGATACGATTGGAAGGACGCCATATTTGTCGCCATCCAGGGCACCAAGTTCCCCCCAACGCCCTTGAAGTTTACCAAAGTCGGCATCATCAAGAAATCATTTGCGGGCTCTTTCAGTTACGTAAAGCCATCATTCCGCCTCGACTTTACCAGGGGGACCAATGGCCAAGAGAAGGCAGTTGAGAGCAGCCTGGGCCTCAAGCACCTCACGCTTAATAATAGCAAGCAGGACGACAGCTATGTCCACCAGACCATCGGCTACGACATCTTCCGACAGGCCGGCCTACCCTACCCACGCTGAAACTTCGCCAAGGTCATCGTCAACGGCCAGGATTACGGCGCCTACATCAACCTCGAGCCCATGAAGAAGGCCTTCCTCGAGCGCAATTTCGGCAATACTCAGGGTAACCTCTACGAAATCGAGCACGGCGAGGACCTCGTCGAAGGCAGCCAGCACATGGGCCCCCTTAAGGGCATCAGCTTCGAGGGCGGCCCCTTCAGCGGCCTCGCCGACTTGCGCGCCGCCGCGGTGCTCGACATAACCAAAGCGCTTGGAAACACGGTTCCGTCCGCTAGCCAAGCCATCGATATGGACAACTTTCTGCGCTACTTCTCGCTCGAGATCCTGCTCAAGCACTTTGACGGCTACGCCCTCAATACAAAAAACACGTACCTCTACAACGACGCGGTCGCCGTGCAGAACCCCACCGTCGCCGCTGGCAACGTCCGCCTCAAGTTCATTCCCTCGGGCATCGACCAGATCCTCCAGGACGGCCAGATCTTCGCCACCGGCACCAGCGGTGTCGCTGCCCGCCTTGTTCTCGATGAAGCCGCGGCCGCCGCCAAGCTGCGGGAGGCGATCCGCTCGCTGGCGGAGACGGTCTTTAGTCCTGCGAACGTGAACGGGAAGATCCTCCCCCTGGTGAAAAGAATGGAGGACCTGGTCAACACGGCTGCGAAGAAACCCTCGGATCCTAGTGTGACTGGGCAGGTGGCTATTGTGAGGAAACAGCTAAGAATAGTTCGGGCGGGGGCGTATCAGTTGTTGGACGAACTGCCCCCGACGCTGGGAGAAGGACTGGTGCTTCGGAGCAGGGAGTCCCAGGCGGTTATCGTGGCCTCAGAGACAGGCACGGAGGTGTATCAGGCGGGCTTGTCAGGCACTCCGGCGCAGAAGTGGGAGATTGTGGGAATGCCCGGCTCGGTGAGCGATGCGACGGTGAAGGTGGTTGAGAAGAAGAAGGTGGTCATCAAGAGCAAGGCGTATGGGACGTACTTGCATGTGGATAGGTTGGCAGAGGGGGGGACAAAGGTGTGCGCGGTCAAGGAGGAAGGGAGCGCAGGGAATGCGTTTGTTTTGCCGCCGACGGCTTACGTGCCATGGACGGGCTCGTACGGGGGGCTAATGACCACGACGGGGTATTGTTGGTTGTAGTCGGCTGAGACGGGTCAATCGGTGGCTTTGGGGGAGGAGGCGGATGCGAATGGGAGGCAGCGGGTGGTTCTTGTGAATTCAGGAGCGACCGAGTTCTATTTGCATTGAACGGGGTGACGATTGGGTATCAGGGTGAAGGTTTGGGTATGTTAATGGTACCGAATGATCTGGATGGATTTTGGAGATGTGCGGTTCAGTGCTGACTGTGATTTGGATTATATTGGGAGGTCACGAGAGGGCGGCGGATGCTGATGAGTGTCAAAGGCTCTCCGCAAGGGTTATGGTGTACAGTGGCAAACACGCCGAAATAGGGGACCTTGGGCACCAGCTTCATCACCCACTCAACCCCCACTATTGCTTCATTCGCGAGAGTTCCCTGCTGCATGCCCTTCGCAGTGTTAACTACCCCCCTGAAGATTTTATTCTACGTTATCTGACATATCTCTTTTCGAGACCTGGCCATTCTGTTGTCCGTTTGTGAGCTTGCCGAGGCATGGTATTAGTTCAATTTGCGTTGACCAGGATCACTAGCCGACAAACTATGATGCTACTCGACAAGAACTGAGCCGGAAGCGAGGCGAGATCGGAAAAGCAGGCGGCCGGGCCAGCCGAGTTAAAGAGCATATAAACCGTGCCAAATCGCGGATGATTGCTTGCAGATGGTTGCATAACGAGACCTGCAAACACTTCGAAGGATCCTCAGGTTCTTGCTGAAAGACCAGACTGCTGAGTCAGGTACTGTCGAACTGCAGCGGCAGTTCTTGGCGCTCAGGCGCGCAGGCGCCTTACCGCTCCAGGCTAGGCTGGAGCGCAGGAGCCTTTCGTCAGGTGCTCTCCTCACACACAGGGAGCTCTCTTTTGTATTTAGTCTGGGAGCTTCGCTCCCACCCTTTCTACCTAATCAAGTCACTTTGCAACTGCACTTCCGCTGCTCCCATGAGCTCTGTACCCTCAGTGAAACGTTCCACAGGTACTAATAGCCCTGACGATGGTGATGGTTCAGATAACGTCACTCAACCCCCTTGACTCAGAAACACCTACTATTATTCGGGCTTACGCTCTCATCCGCTCCTTCACCTCAGGTATCACTAACGAACAGAACAGCGAGTGACGCAATGTCGTGCGTGAGACGGCCTCCTCTGGCCCAGGTATAAAGCCTTATAGTGCCCACACCCACTTCTCAACCATCTATTACAATCTTCAGCAGGCTTGAAAAATTGATGGCAATCCAATCCCAACTACCACCTCCTCACGTCCTGCAACTTCACACAAATCTACAAACCCGAGACCGGCAAGAAACCGGGGATGCTCACGAACGAGAGGTTCCGCTACGAGCTTATGAAGCGGAAGTCAGAGAATAGATAAAGTGTTCACACCGCCAACCGCATACACACCCTCTGGCCAATCCTTGATATCAACTCGATTAGCCGGTCCGGATCCTCGTAGCGGTCGCGCTCGTTTGTGGCGGTCCCAAAAACCTCCCAGACAGTGATAAACTTGTACTTGCTCTCGGGACTCGTGCCAATACTCGTCCTAAATGCCTTGGTCATCTCCTCGTGTCGCTTAAGCGCGGCAAACTCGCGCCGTACCTGGGGTTTCTCGTGCTCGGGCACTTGCGACAGCCGCACTTGGACGCAGTAGAGAACAAGCGCGCAGAAGCCGGTGGCCAGCGCTGTGGCCGCTGACGATCCGGAAACTTCGCGGGTCGTGTTGTTGGGGGTCGAGTCCATCAATTCGACGCGATCGCCGGGGAATGTGAAGTCGACCTTGTCCGGGTTGCCGACCCATGCGTTGGTCTCGCCCGATGGCCCGGCCGCGCCAATGGTAAAGATGCGCTGTGTGGCTCGAGATGGGTAGGTGTCGGTCTGCTTGGCGCCCTGGTCGGCCGCCGAGCAAAACATGAGAATGTTAGCCTTATCGGCGTCTGAGATAGCCTTTTCTAGATCTCGCCGGCACTCCTCGTCCTCGGGTGGGTCGATCGTCCATGACATGGATATAATGTGTACGCCCTTCTTGACGGCTGCCGCGATAGCCTGGGGGTTAGAGTTAGCTTTGAGAACGGAGGGAGGGAGGGGGGGATGATAAGCGGGTTTCCGAAAACGAAAGGACAAAGTTACCTGAGCCGCACTTTTGGCGGTGATCTGTCGCACTCCACCCTCAGACGGATGGTCCTCGAGCCGTAGTACGTACAGCTGCGCACGCGGACACATGAAGTTGATCAACTTGGCCATAGCCGTCCCGTGGCCCGTAGCCGAGGCGTAGTACGGGTGGTTGAGGTGCTCGGCCTCGTTGCGTGGATAAAAGGTTCGCCCGCCCAGGAGTGGGTAGTCCCAATCCATGCCGTCGACGCCGTCATCGATGAGGGCCACCCGGATGGGCTCCTCGATACCCTGGGAGACCTGTTGATATTCGGCACTCGACTGTTCCGCGTTGAGCAGGAGCCCGCGGAATCGCTTCATGCAGTCGATCCACGCGTGCTTGCTGGTCTGTTCATCCTTGCCGGTTCCACCACTCTGCCCGACCCCGCGAGTCCCCGCACCGCCACCGCTCGTGATCCCTCGAGGGAACGCGGGCCCTTCGTCAATAACGAGCTGCAGTTCGTGCTTAAAGCCAAGCCGCTTGACGCGCTCACCAAAGTCTTTGATATATTGCTGTGTTCGCTTGACGGACTCGATGCCCTGTTTACCGTCAGTGGAAACTCTTTGGTTGGGAGATGAGAGGGGCCACAAACCCGTTGGACGTGCAAATGAACTATAGTGAGCTCACTCAGTCGCTTGAGCCCGCCTTCCTCGCTCCAGCCACGAAGTACAGCGTTATTTCCGCTCCAGTAGAGGTGCACTTCCCGCACCCGCGGCGAGGCGACGTAGATTACCTCGGTGCTCAGGTCCGTTTTCTTCCAGTCCCACACCTCAACATCCATCCCCTTCAGTGCCTCCTCGATGGCCTCGTCCGTGTGGGGCGGCGCAAGCGAGTCGTCCACCACGACCTTGAGGATCGTCCGCACCCCGCTCTGCCGTAATGTGCTAAACACTTGCACGAGGTCGCGCCGGCCGGTGCCTTCCTTGTATGACTGATCCCGCGCTGGTCTTCGGCTGTTGGTGCCTGCCACCGTATCGGTACTGCCGGGTGCCTCAATGCGGAGCTTGGGGATGGCCACGTACTGTAGCGCATCCTCAAACCGGAGCTGCTTGGCCAGCGACCGGAAGCCGTGTTGTGTCATGCTGCTGCGCCCACCAAGGTCCAGGTACAGCTCGAGATCCGACACCTTGTCCTTTCCGTACAGAATATCCAGACAAGCCGCGTCACTGCGTGCCCGCAGATAGTGCAGCTTGAGGAACCTTTCCACCGCCCGCACCACGGTTTCGGAGACCTTGGACGACTTGCTGCTGCTGGCCGCCAAAGACTTGGATTTGGACTCCGCCGTCAGCGGCGTCCGCGTCGCGTCGGGATCTGCATCGGCCAAGGCCGCCCCCGTTCTGATCGATTCCACTGGTAGCGTCAACGCCACGCCCCCCCCATATTTGGCACGGCTGTTAGGCTGGATTGCCGGACGCGGCTTCGCTGAGACGTCCGGGCCGGGCTGCGGACCCATGCCGCCGCCACCGGCGCTGTGGGGGAACAGTCCGCTGGGCGGCGCCCGCCTGGGAGAGGGTGGCCGGGCGGCGGTCTTGTTCGCGTTCGGGGCGGGACCGTCACCGGTGATTTTTGTGCCGTCGCCCCTGTCGCGGCCTGGTGGTCTTTCAGCAACGGCGGCAGCGGCGGCTTTCTGCGCCTCGGCCGCCTCCCGAGCTGCCTCCTCAACCGTCTTCTTGTGATGCAGGTAGGGCGAATTGCCGGCGCGGTTGAAGTCCCCGTTTGGCGTGGCCTGGACCTCGTCGTCGCTCTTGGTCACGATCTCCTCAATTAGAGACAGCTGATCTCGGCGGCACCGTTTCCACTCGACTGCCAGATGCAGGATCGTGTTGCCCTTGGCATCCTTGAGCGCCAGCGTTTTGCCGTCGGCCTGTTGCACCAGCTGCCGGAAGTACTTGAGCTTCTTCTTGATGGCCATGTGCAGGTACAGCTGTTTGTTGCTGGGCTTCTGGAGGACCGTGTTGATGTTGGGGTGTGCTTCGACGATCCACTCCAGCATCTTCTCTCGCTTATTGTCGATGGCGAGGTAGAGCGGCGTCTTCCCCTCGCGGTCGCCTTTGGCTAGCAGGTTGTTGGGGTGCTGGATCAGTGCGGCTACCAAGGGTTTCATCTGCTCGTCGCCCACTTCGGGCAGGTCGGGCCCCCTCTCGTCCAGCAACATGTGCAGGGCTGTTGGCAGGCCTTTGGTGCCGGTGTCCGCCGCCAAGTCGTGGACCTCTTTGCTCTTGAGCGCTGCGAGGTGGTTGCTGCGCGTCAGGTCCCGCGTTCCGTTGGCAATCTCCTGCAGAACCGTCTTGAGCAGCTTCTCGACCGAGACCCTTGGCCTTTTGACCTTTTCGGTGACATTCAAGTTGTCATCGTCGTCCGAGGACGAAGATGTGTATCCATCGCCGTCAGCTTCGTCCTCCGCGAATTGATTCTCCCTCTCCCGTGCACCTTCTCCGTCCGAGCTCATGGTTGTCTGCCACCCCAGTCGGTTCGAAGGGAATGGAAGTTGGAAGGAACCGTTCCCGTGTTATTACTTGCGGTTACAGAAAGGGATGCTTGCTCGTCATTTTCGGGTGCTGCGGCTGGCACCTGGCTGTGCCCAGCGGAGAGGGGAAGGTGGTGCCTTAATAATCGTCAAGCGTTGTGTTTCATCGGAAAGTGGCTGACCTGCCTCGAGCTGAGGGTGAAGCACAGTGCAAGGAAGGAGCGAACTGCATCTTACTGTGTAGGATGGGGCGGGGAACTGAGGGGCAACCAATCACGGAAGGGTCGGTGGGACGCACTGGAGAATCTGTGCAGGGGTTGGGTCATCACCCGAGTTTCTTGGCATCTCGAAGTTTTGATTGGTTTCTGGCACAAGGAGAGAGGTCACCCATCAACGACTGCCCATTCTAGCTGTCATCAATCCAAGAGCTGCTTTCCCGGTGTAAAGGCGGTGCTGAAGCGGATGTCGACGAATTCGGCTGTAAGATCCAGGGCGCCAAGGTTGTCGGTGTCGTAGCCGGCTTTCCGCAGTTTGTTGGTGGGCTTCAGGGCAGGATCAAACAGGATAGGGTCGTCGCGGGGCGTAGAGCCGAGCAGACGCTCCACCGACGACTTCCAGTCCGACTCGGCTCGGATGGTCACTCGACACTCGAAGAGATTGTCCTCCGGGCGGGCCAGCACGATCGCGCACCGCAGGAAGCTCGGCACGCCCGACTTGATTGACCGATTCTCGGCGAGCACCCAGCGCGCAATGACGGGACGGCCATAGTCGTCGCTCCACACTGACCCCGTCACTCGCGCTTCGTCGTTGGTCGTCCGGCTCACCGTCTTCTCGATCTTGCCGGTCACGCCCAAATTGGCGACCATCTCCGGCGCCGACACGCTCAGCTCACCGCCCACGGTCATCGTCTCGCCCTGCTGGGTCGGCAACACGCTCACCCGGCCCAGTGGCCCGACCCTGTACACCGTGGGGTCCCTCGCGCCGGCCTCGCTGCTGCGAAACTCAAACTCCACTGTGGCCGACGTGATGCGACGTGACGCCTTGCGCGCGTTGAAGTGGATGTCGTACACGAGCAACGTCGCGTATGCGTCCGCGTCATCCGCGTCGGGGTCTGGCGGTGGCGACGACAGCGTTCCGTGCACGATCTCGCGCGACCTGCACTGGATCTCGACGACGCCATGACGGTCTACTGCCGTCTCCCGCTGGTACGGCCTCTGGGGGTCATTGAGGGTGTGGTAGCCACTGCCCTGTTCGCCCATCTTCTCCAGTCCCACCACCACCGACGCCTCGCCCAGCTCCTCGTCATCGTCCTCACTGTCGGCCCCAACCTTGACGCTTTCGACAAACTGGTTTCGCCCTTCGTCGCTGCTCATCTCTTTCGAGTCCATGGTCGTCAATTGATACGGACGTAAGGTGGGCAGCAATTGCTGCCCAACCAACGAGATTTATCGCCCCCCCAAGGCGATCGATTATAAAGACCGCTTTTCACCCACATCTCAGACACGGGAGTGCGCAGCTGTGGAGTATGTTTCCGGATTTAGTATCCTAGGACGCCACTATCGTTTACACCCGCAGCATACGGTAACCTTATTGGTCTTTGGCGAAGCAGACACAGCGACCGGGTGCGCAGCGAGCGCTAAATGCCGGAGCTGCAGGATTGGACACAGTGCGCGGCCTTTTTGTCTCGTTTTGGTTCCCTGCATCCTGCGGCGGTCGGACATCGATCCTCCTTGACTTCTCCACGCCCCCTTGTCCCCGCAATCACCACGCTCTGCACTGGGAGGTCAACTTTCGCAGTCAATACCTTACCTAGACAGTGTCGAAGAAGAAAAGTAAAGAAACGACATCGCATCATGTCGGGCTCAGAATCGGCGTCATCCGAGTCATCGCCTTTAAGCTCGAGAACTGGTTCTCCAGTTCCCGAAGCAAACTCACCAAGAGCCGAGGAAGTGGATCATGAAGCAACCGAGGCAGAGCAGATACTGGGGGACAACCCGGACAAGTCCTCGACTACCGACGCAGAGAGCGACAAGAAACATCGCCTCCTCGAGTCTGAAGGAGTGCATTTATCCTGGCCCGACCTATCCGAACTTGTCGATGTGCCCGGTGAAGACTCAGGATCCCCCGCCTCTTTTGAGTGAGTACCAATTATTGGCGCACCGCTCTGATACTATCATCCCCCGAAATGGTATGAGGCTAACGATGCACTCACTAAAAAGCTATGTGATTGTGCCTGGAGTCTATGGCAGCTGGGAGGACGGAGCGGAGGCCGGCCCCGGTTCCGCTTCCAGCTCTTGGGCTTCGGCGTATGTCAAAGATACAGGGTACAGTAATCGTATTCTAAAATTTGAATACACCGCCCAGCATCTATTCTCTGGTCCTAGGTGCAGGGAAGCCATCCGGACTTGCGCCCTGCAGCTTTTGCGTGGCGTCTCGGCCCTGAGAAAAGACTCCATGCGTGTTGGTCAGCCCTCGTTCAGTGTCGAGACTCCGCTAACATGGAAACAGAAACGTCTAGTCACCTTCATCTCCTTCGATCTTGGTGGCATCATAGTCAAGGATGCTCTGGTAGCAGCTTCCCTCGACCCCAGTTCATGGTCTGATATCACGGATATGAGCCGCGTCTTGGTATTCGCCGACTGCCCTCACCGAAGTACCAGTCAATTTGACATGGAAGACCGCCTGTGTCGCTTTCTATTCTCGTCGTCCGGTAGAAACACGCCGATATTCACACCATCTGCGTCCTCTATAGCCGGGCTCGCGGCGGCTGTCACCGAAGTTAACGGGCTGTTTGTGGACTCCAAGGCCACCCTCCGCTCCAGACTTGTTAGCCTCCACGCTGGCCCGCCGCCTAGTGGTGTCGAGGATGATGCTCAGGAGGGGATCAACCAGGCCTTTGACAGTTATGGCGGAACTCTCGGTGTTCCTTTCGAGAAACGATTCGTCTTAGCAGGCTCGGATGCGAGCAAGATCACTCAGTACCTAGGCGAACTGAACTCCGTCTTGGACATCGCATATGACGACGAAATCGCGATGTTTGAGCGCAAGCTTTTGTCTAGAGCGTCTCCCATCGTCCCCTTCCGTTCCGCTGAAGATCGCAACGCGCCAGCCACCGAAACATCCGCGTACAAGACTTGGCTTGACCTCCCAGGCCCGCAAATCCTTTACATCCATGGCTCTCATGGCGTGCGAGAAGCTGCTGAGCAGGTTTTCTACGCTCTAGACGAGCGCAAGGCTGAAGAGAGTACCATCGTTCTGTATTTCTCCTTTGATCAGTGGGATGTTCGACGCGACTCCATTCGGGATATGGCCTCGACATTCCTCACGCAGATCATTTGTCAGTTCCCGCACAACGAAGTCTGGACCCGTTCATTTTCCAATCAGCTGGACTTCGAGAGGGGCTGGACCGAGGCCGATCTGATATACTGGCTCGAGCGGTTTCGCTTCAACGACCAGTTCGAGCAGGCCATCTACGTCATCAACTACTTTGACGAATGCACCAAGGGGTCAAGGAAGGCCTTCCTCGACAAGTTCAAGTACCTAGCTGCCGCCAGCGAGGGTCAATGGAAAGTCGTCGTCACTAGCCACAAGCCTGGCGTGCTTCTAGGCGAACTAGGCGACACGGCTCTCACAACGTTGGACCTCTCGGCCTCGTCGAATTTGCCAAGCAGTGGCCCCAACTTGGAGGAGAACCTTCGGCGCCTGACACAGGCTCGTCCAGAACTTCTTCTGCAGGGTGGCCTGGCGCGGAAAGAGTTGAGCGAGATTGCCGAGATCGACCCTCTAGCCCGACAGGTTATCTTTGAGCAGGCTCGGGCACAGCCAGAGTGGCCCCATAGTCTCTCTATCCGCAAGCTCTTTGAGCCTCTAGAGCTCATGCAAAATGGGCAGTGGGACGATCGGGCTTTTGCCTCACTACTCGATCACCTGGTCCGGAGGATTCCTGGAGAAGCCGCATCACTCCGTGTGGTCTTTTCCTGGCTCCTGTACACGGTGCGGCCGCTGACCGTCTGGGAGCTGGGAACAGCCCTATATCTCGGCTCGGACCTGGACAAAGGCTTAGCTTCCCCGCCTCTCTCAATGCTTGAAGATCTCATCCGGAAGATCCAGCTTTGGTTTGCCGGCATCGTCGAGGTAGACCAAAATGAGGTGAGGATATCGCATCCCCGGCTTCGCAACATCCTGATGGGCAAGGGGAGCTTCAGTGATAAAGAAGGAGAAAAGGAGTCGCTAACGCGGTATCTGTGGGACAACATTGCCGACACTGCACATTACGATATTGCGCGCCTATCTCTCGACTACTTGTCGAGACCCGGCGTCCGCGACATAATCGATGGCACGTGCCGCGACCCAGAGACATCAGGAGCGCGCATTTTCACCGATCGTGGAAACTTGTGTTCCTACGTCCTCCAGGCGTGGACTCATCACTTTCTGCATTCCTCCTCGGCTGAACAAACGAAGTTGGCCGCGCAATTTTCGTCGTCACCTCTCGGACAGGACTGGGCGCGTGGTCACTGGGCTTTGTCAAACCCTGTCACCAGAAGTAAGGTGGCTCTAGACAGTCCATTTCCCATCTTCGCCGGCCTGGGGCTATACGAGGTCGTGAAACCTCGTGACGCCCAAGACCTGTCTCGTGGGCTGCTGGAGGCGGCCTCAAAAGGGCAGTCTCAGACTGTGAGGCGGCTGCTTAAACACAAGTTTCCCGAGGCAACGCTGTTGGACGCATTAGTCGCGGCGGGTGCCTCCGGGGAAGAACAGTTGATGCTCGATCTTATTCACCACATATCCTCCAAGAGCGATGACCCGGATAGTGTGGCTTGGCCGCCGAGTTTGATCTACAGAGCGTCTTGGTTGGGGTTAGATCGTGCCGCCGAAAGGCTGCTCCAACTCGGAGTTTCACCTGATCCGGATGTTCCTTGGCTGGGCGTTGTGAGGCTATCACCTTTATGTCAAGCTGCGCGCAACTTCCACACCGCAACAACGCGCGCCCTTCTTCGCCACGGTGCCGATGTCGCCTTTCGCTCTCGATACAACCGGACGCCTCTTCATCTCGCTGCGCTTCTCGGAAGCGTAGAAATCTCGAGGATACTAGTGCAGGAGGGAAAATCGGACTTGGAGGCCAAGGATGAAAGAAGCCTCACCCCGCTCTACTTCCCGTCCTTGTACGGGCACTACGGAACAGTGAAAGAGCTACTAAAGTTGGGGGCGGATCCTAATATGGGCCTGAAGACCGATTCTACTGTGGATAGGTGGACTCCACTTGTAGTGGCGGCCGATAATGGCTTTGAGAAGTGCCTCAAGATTCTGGTCGAAAACGGGGCGGAGGTCAACCTCGATGGACCTACGGACGAGGGAACAGCTCTGCGCCATGCGGCCATCAAAAGCCATGTGAAGATTTGTCATATCTTACTGGAGGCAGGCGCAGATCCGAATAGTCCTCTGATCACGCCACCTCTCATCGTCCAGCTCCCCATGTACGTTGGCGAAGACAAAGAGGAGCCTCGACAAAGAATCCTCGAACTCCTGCTTGAAAATGGTGTCAACGTCAACGCTAAGGACCCGGATGGAGTGACCACCATTGTCAGACTCCTGGGTTGGTCAAACATCGACCACTTCTTCGAGCTGGTCTTGGACCACGTAGCCGACATTCACATTCTAGATTCGGATGGCAGGGGCCTGCTATACCATGCAGTGCTCAAACAACAGCTTGCGTTGGTCAAACTCCTCATAGCTCGTGGCGTCAAAGTCAACCAAATAGCGAACGACGGCGTCCCTCCAATTTACAACGCCATACCCCAACCCGAAACCGTGCGCGCTCTTCTTGAGGGTGGCGCCAACCCAAGCCTCGGCAACTCCAGCGGTTTCACTTCCCTCATGTTCGCAGCATGGTTTAAGGACAACCTGGAGAGTCTCAAGCTGATTCTTGAGCATAACGTCGCCCTCGAAGACCAGTTCGACCAAGAGGGGACCAGTCACGGCTGGACGGCACTGACATGCGCGGCGGCCGAGGGCTACGCTGCTGCGGTCCGGCTCCTCGCTGAGGCTGGCGCCAACCTCCGGCACCTCGCCGAGGATGGCATTCCGATCCTCCACTTTGCAGCCAAGTCCAGCGTCGAATCAACGGAGAAGATCGCCGCACTGCTCGAGTTCCTCGCGCGACTTGACCTCAACCAGACTGACAAAGAGGGCCGGACGGCACTCCACCTCGCCGACGTAGATCTTCCCAACATCACGCGTCTCGTCAACATCGGTGCCAACGTCAACATCCAGGACAAAGAGGGGTACACGCCGCTTTCGAACTTCGCCTCTTCTAATACTCCAGACAAGGTCAAATTTCTGCTACGGCACGGCGCCGACCCTAATATCGTGTCCCCCTACTATGGCGGGCCACTGCATCGTGCGGCTCAAAACTCCAACCTCGAAATGGTCAAACTCCTCGTCGAGAATGACAGCGCCACCGTCGACGTCAATCTTCCCTCATCCGGTATGGCCAGTTCACCCCTGATAGCGACCTGTCTGCACCAGGACCACGATGACACGGACCCCCTTGACCAGTGCTCCGAAATTGTGCGGTACCTTATTGACCACGGTGCTGATATCAATGCCCATTCCGGCAAACTTGGCTATGCGCTTAATGCGGCAGCGTTATCGTCCGGACCAGCCATTTTCGACTTGCTGCGCGAAAAAGGCGCACGAATCGACGTCAAAGACCACACTGGACGCACGCCCGCACACCTTGCGGCCTACTACAGCGCCAATATCCTGCAGAAAGTGGTCGACGCGGGGGGTGACATTGCTGCACGCGATGTCAACGGGCGGACACCATTGATGTGGGCTGCGCAGTCAGGGCGCGTGGACGTCACGGAGAAGATTTTAGCAATGAAGTCATTGGATGGGGGAATCGATGCCAAGGATAGAGACGGGTGGACAGCGCTGTGCTGGGCGGCCCGGGGCCCTACAGGATGGGATATAGAGCGGCCAGTGAGCGAGTTGGCGAGTGTGATCAAGATATTGCTGGAGCACGGGGCGGACAAGAGCGTCGTGGCGACGACAGCAGATGGCCGCAAGTGGACGCCGCTGAAGATTGCACGGTATCACGGGGCGCAGGCCGAGAAGGTGGAGTTACTAAAGGGCGAGGACCCCTCGGATGATGATGAGTCCAAGGTGGCGACGACCCATGATAGCGTGTGCTGCGATGCATGTCTATCCGTAAGTTTCAGTCTCGTGGCTCCTTTCATGCTTCAGACGGATGTCAGCAATGAACGAAGCAGTACTGACTGTACTGATAAAACACACAGGACATCTTCGGGATTGAGTACGTATGTAAAACGTGCACATATACCTCCTTTTGTTTCAAATGCTATCCATACCGGGACGAGCTACACATGCCGGCGGGCCACGAATTTGAGGGCAAAGGGGTCGAGTACCCGGGGCTAGACGAGACGGCGAAGGACGAGACGGCGGAAAACAAGGAAGATGGTGAAGATTCGAGTACCGACACGTCCTCTGAGTCGGAGTCTGACTCTGAGTCGGAGGCGGAGGGGGATGAGGGCGCGGATTCATAGATGGTTGGACTTGGATTCAACAGACGCTTCTTGACGAGATTCAGTGGAAACTTGGATATGACACCACGATCTTCAGGGTGGGGGTTTGAAACGACAAGTGTTACTATCGACATTTTGCCATCGCAAGCCGAGAAGGATGATTCTAAGTTCGGGGCGCACCTCATCATCTCCCATGTGACACGAGTGGTGGCTCGGCGGCCCGAGCCATAGCCCGAGCCGAACCCTGAATGTCCACACCAAACCCACCATGCCGAAAGACTGCCGGAGCGCAATTTTCTGTCCCTCGCTCCAGCTTACATCCCTGCGTCACGTCATCCCTTGTCAGACGAACCTGAAAAATGCGAGCACCAGTTTGGTTCACCCTCCTCGCCGCAGGGCCGATGCCCTCAGCTGCCTTTCATTTCCTCACAGACGCAGATATCAGCCACGGCCCCATCAACCAGTGCGTGCGCCCGTTAATGTTTGACTACATCAGCTGCAGCAACCCCGTCCCAACATACTGCCTACCTGCACTGGAGGCCGAAATCTCCAACTTCTGCGCCGCGAACTTCGCCGCGCATCAGCAGTCCGTCGCCATCCGCCCCCGAGCTCCGGACGTTATTCCTGTTATTACCGTCACGGTGACATCCACAATAGACGTCACAGCGTTTGAGTCCGGGTCAGTTATCTTCCTTTTGCTTTGCGGTAACCAACCCCACAACCACCTCGAGAAATTCTGACCACGCTGTATCGAACAGACCCGCCACGACCGCCACGACAATCACCATCTTCACGGAGAAGATCACAAAAACTGTCACTCGGCCGAGGGCGATTACACTAGCTGCAGCGCCGGGTCCGAAAGAACCTGGTCCGACAATTGGATTGGGGGGCACAGGGGGGATCCATCGTCGGAATCAATGGGAGCCTGCTGCGTGTCCGGCTCTTGATCTGGAATGGATGAAATTGTATCCGAGGGTGGTTGAGGTTTGCAGGTGTCTTGTTCCGTGAGGTGTTCAAATGAGAGGGGATGGGGTTGGAATGTTTCAGGGGCTTTGCGTTTGGGGTGTATGAGGGAGTCTGGTAATTCAAGTGATGGAGGACATGACGAAAAACAACGACAAGCACCTATGGAGCCAGCACGCAGAATGAAGATGAGTGCGATCCCGAAAGAAACCATTCCAACTCGAAGTTCATGTCCGTCCAAGCTCAACCAGCGAGTTCAACTGCCGGTAAATTCCTAAACGGCTCAGTTCCCCTTCTCCGCACATAGGCAGTCGCCGTGATTGGGCCCACTGCCGGCATGTCCAGTATGGCCATCGCAGAGCCCCTGCGCAGCCCAAATCATGTCCTTGTCTAGTTCAATCCCCGCCAGCTGCGCAACCTTCAGAGCAACATCATCGCCGTTCTGCCAATGAAGGAGGGTCCCGGTGATCCTCACGCCGAGGACGTTCTTCCAAGAACTGTCATGCCTGGTTTCGGTGCGGTGATGCACGTGAATCAAGCCAGTGACAAAGTACCGTGAGTGGAAGATACCGTTTGGGTTGAGGTCTTCTCGGAGCGGGCCGCATTGAAGCGTCTTCGTGTGGGACTGTCCTACTATGGTTTTGGCTACCTCGAAGCTGCCGAGAGTACTGGTTAGACTGCAGTTTGGCTGACTCATTGGGGGAAAGGGGAGATGAAAATGGAAACCTTACGCGTATGAGCGGACCTTGGGGAGAAAGTCGTCCAGTGACCCGATCCAGTCAGGGCTGCTGTCGCCCCGTTTGTACACAAGTTGCGGCACATCGGCCCTCACGGTCTCTTCGAAGGAAACCTGGATGCTAAGGGCGGTCCAGGTTCTGAGGAGGAGGAAAGAGGTCCAGACAGGGGCGTACTTGACCATCTTGACTTTTGGGGATGGTAAGTGGTATGAAAGGAGTGTCTCAGAGGTAGGTAAGGTAGGTACTGTGGTTTGTCAGTGTTTTGGCCCAAAAGTTAAGCATGACTTTATACCCGGTTTAGGTCCACCCAAATCCGGCCTCGAGGATAAACGGACTAACGTCGAGCAGGTCGGGCTCGTTGCCTCTCTTGATGAGTGCACTGTCCTCACGCTCAATTTTTGCAGGTGACCATTACCTGTTACCCCCTATGCACCTTGGAATTCCCGTTGAACTGATGACAAGCTACCTACCTTTATAGTCTCACCCGATAATTTTTTCTGCCCAAGTCCGTATTAGTCGCAAATCCTGAGCTAGGGGTGAGCCGTACTGAGGGCCGCCTGAGCCGAAATAGGTCAAAAACTTATCCCGGTTATAGTTGTTATAACTATATTTGCAGGGATGGGCCAAGTTTTAGGACCAGTCTATTGCACATAACGGTTAGTTTCCCTCGCCATGTAAGAACCGTTTTCTTGTTCCACCCGACTATCACCGTTAGATGGTTAGCTTTTAAGAATGTTTAAGTTTATGTCGTGTCGGGCTCGGATTCGCAATATTATACTTTGGCGACCTTTATAACTTAAGGTGTCGGGTGCTTTTGATTTTTCACTATACTTTCGCGTCAGGATAACAGTCGATGAAGCTATCTTATCACCTAGGATAGAGATTCCCAAGCTTGTAGTTAGTATTGAATTTATATTACCGTTTCTGGCGGAGCTGGCTTATTCTGCTGATACGATCCAACCGGTATGACTAGCTAAAGCCCTGGGGCAATATTATTAAGTTAATTGGCTCTTTTACGAGCTAATCTAAGTAATCTGAACTTTAGATTTATGACGACAGTCTGCTAAGCGGGGAGGGGGAGCTTGCGGAGAGTTGTGTCAGTGATCTCAGCTTAGAACTCCTCTCCTTGCGCCCCTTAAGTGCTTTCCAGCCCTCAAGCAGCCCATGGTGATTTTGAGATGGCTAAATTTTCCAATATAAAGAACCGAAAAAACCCAGGATGATGAAATATGGATAGGGGCGGGTTCATTGAACGCGGGCCGTGGGCCGTGTTTCATCAGTTTCTATCAGGGTTGTGAGGGCCGCCGGCCGCCGGCCCCACTGTGTGGTCAGACTTGACTTCTAAGCTTACTGTGGCCGCGCGGCCTGACTACGCTGCGCTCGCGTATAAAAAGGGAGAACTGCGCAGTTGTTTTAGAGAAGGTCAGAGTTCAGTGCTCCCACAATCTACTACCTACCCTCTTCACTCTGGCTTGCAACTGGTGACCCTGACAGTTTCAACATCAGTACCGACCGAGCCTAGTCAACAGACTTCACAGTTGAGTGAATTGTCCAAATTATGGTTGGGCGGCTGTTTTCCCCAGGTCTTACGTGAAATCCTGATTTTTTTTCCTACCTTCGGGGGCTCTACCCGGAGGAATGGATAGCTCTGTACTTATTTTGTGAGCGTCCGGTTTTGCGCTCAGTCTTTGCTGTGCGCCAAGACTTCTTAGACACTCCAGCTATTAACAGGCCTGACAGGATCGCTTTTGGAACGCGAAGATATTCGGAGAGCATGAAGCGTAGTTAACAGCTAAGTTTGTGGATAAATATGAAAGATCTCGTGGAGCGTAGGGGCACTCGTCGAGTCGAGTGAATTCAATGTTCTAAGATGATTCCCGCACTGTGTCAATCTGTCGACTGGCGTGCTCAGATCTTCAACCTCGCCATAGAATCGGTAAAAACAGACGTAAAACGCAGTAAAAACAGTTGCTTGGTTGATCAATTCTGCTTAATCTTGTTGATCCAGAGTTGGCTTCTCTGCTCAGATTACCCCTCTTTGCTCAGACCTCCGTGGCGATCATTCCGGCGATTTCCGGCCCTGCACCGATTACTTCCGTGCCAGCCAACACAATCCCGAGGTTTTCCCGACTTGTGCTGAAATTCAAAATGGCGCCCAATGGCTCACGAAGCGGGGGGACAAGTTTGCCCACATCATCATCGCGATGGGTACTGATTGCCTGCGCCTAACTAGATAATATGAGACTGCTACAACACCTGCGCCAAGCCCTGGGATCAGGACGAATTTACGGCACCAATATGAGCCCCGCTACTCATGGACCGCCAGTTTGGCGTTTTGTTGGCTCTCGGCATGGAATACCTAATTCCACCACCAGAACAGGGTTTGCATCACAGGCTACAAAACCATACTGGCACCCCCAAATCCTATCGCCCAAGATCAGCAAGCAATACAAACATCAGCCCCTCTCCGGACCGCGACAGATACGGGTGCTGGAACTCGCTCCCGCTATGCGGCTCCAAGACCCGATCGATTGCCGCCTAGTTGAGACGTCCCTCCCAGCCGATGCTACCACGGGAGGTACGCTAGACTATGAAGCACTCTCGTACGTCTGGGGCTCTCCGACAGGCGATCGACCGATTCTGTGCGAGGATGGGGTCATACTGGTGACCGAGAACTGTGAGTCGGCCCTCCGGTACCTGCGAGACCGGTATCGGCCGCGTCAGCTCTGGATCGATTCGGTATGCATAGACCAGACGTCCGACGAGGAAAAGGCTCAGCAGGTGCCGCTGATGGGGGACGTCTACCGGTTAGCGAGGCGGACCATTATATGGTTGGGCGAGGGCAATGAGCGCAGCATTGCCGGCATGCACTACGTCCAAATCATCTCGTGGATACCTGGGCGGTGGTTGAAGACCAAGTTTTCCAAGACGTGGAATTGTGAGAGACCTGCTCTCAGGCAGTTCTGTCACTGATGCCGACGTTGAACTGATGCCCTTTTATCTAGGGAAACTGGAATGCGCCAGGCGATCGTGCATCGGAACGCTAAGAGAGAACCCCTGGTTCGAACGAATGTGGACGCTACAAGAAGTTGCATTCTCAAACAATCCTGTTGTAATACTCGGACGACAGTCGATGGCTTGGGATCCTTTCTTCCGAGGATTGTTCTCTCACAGCGGCCCGCGGACTGACGATGATGGTGTGAGGCTCTTCACCCGAGATCTGCTTCGCGGCGTTCCGAAGGTGGGTGCTACCGCGGAACAGAAACAGCAATTACTATTGTGCGTGTTGTTGACACGGTCGAACCGGGTATCGCTGCCTCACGACATGATATATGGGCTGTACGACCTACTGACCAGCGCCGGTATCGAGCTTTCCAAGCCTGATTACTCCAGAAGCTTGGTCGACCTATTCGGGGAGTTGACGATATCCCTGATCCGTGGCCTGCGCAGCTACTCGGTACTGAACTATCTACCAAGCGCCAACCGTCTCAAGGAGCTGCCCTCTTGGGTCCCTGACCTTAGTCAGCGTAGCGAATTTTTCCAAAATGTATTTTGGCATGATGACTACAACGCTACTCCAGGTTCAGGAGCGTTAATGAACCCAACTTCTGATCGGGATCTCGTCGTCATGGGGAAGCGCATCGATGCTATTCGCGTCTGCAGCTCCTCTTACTACCAACGGCACGAAACGAGTGCGGCCCGGAAGCTCGACATATCTACGCGCTCCATCTCGCCGTTATTTGAGACCAAGCTGAAAGATACGGAGACGCGGATGGCTATGAACTGCTACTTGAAACAAATTGCAGCTCTCCGAGACATGATATTGTTGGCCCTGGATCATTCTGTTGCTCCACAAGAGGTTCTTCTACAGAAACTTGTGCGGGTGTTTGCTTACCGTCCATTCATACGTATCCGTCTCGGTGGTGGCCGCCAGAAACCGGAAGCGATATTGAAACGATGGATCGAACTTCTGTTGTGGCCAGAACGTTTTCTTGACGGACGCACGTCGGAAGAATGGAGGGTGGCCTGGCAGCTCGGCGCCTCCCCCGAAGAGTCAGCACTGATTTATCTCATGTATGGAGGCTTGTGGGAACACCCTCTGTGGCGGAAGCTCAAAGCTCTTCACTGCGAAATGCACGCGGTCTGCACCGGTTATTCCTTCTTCCTGAGCACGGCTGATAGGATGGGGTTTGGATACCACAAGATGCAAAAGGAGGACGTTCTTGTTTTGCTCGCTGGAGGGTATACGCCATATATTCTTAGGCCTTGTGAAAACAGAAAATTCACGTATGTCGGGCCGGCATATGTTTACGGGCTCATGGATGGCGAGGAATGGCATGGTAACGCGGAAAATGAGCTAGAGCCATTTACCTTGGTCTAAAGCTAGGTGGCAGTCTGAGACTAGGATTTGTGTAGAGATAGCTGCTTGCTCTACGCGGCACATCGAGATGGCTCGTCCCTCGATGTGTCTGAGCTGCCATCCTATGCAAGATAGAGTCTCGCGTGGCATGCATGTGAGGAAAATTAAGTCACTTTATTTATAACAGGGTGAGCAATAGTGAGCCGAAGCTGAGCCGAGGGTGAAGCGAGCTTGATTTTGGGCTAACCATTTTTAGGCGGGGCCCACTTATTTTCCGATACTCACCCTACTATGAAAATTAGCAAGTTTTACGCGACATGGGGACCGATTTTGGGCCTCACCTCCGAAGATAGGAGGTCCCAGAATAAGACCCCCCATCCCAACAAAACAAACGCAGCCTTCAAAATGCAGGTAAGAAATGAGTTCAAGGCTAACGTTTTCAGTCTCCGTTTTGAGACTCTACGTTACAGTAATCATGCCTACCTACCGTACGACTAACCATAAAAAAGGCAGATCGACCAGTCATACCGCCTTCCGTACGACTGCTATTCTCCTAACCATAAAGAGGCAGATCGACCAGTTATACTGCCTACCGTACGACTTTCACCTTCTTATCCCCGTATCATTGCTCCTCGCACTCGCACTCGCATCTCCCTTCTTCCTTACTTTTCTATATCGCATTCTGTTAGAAATGAGGGTTCCAGGAGATTCTGGAACCGTGGATTTGTAACCATTGCCACAGCCGCGTGGCTGTCGCCACACGGGTTGCCACTATTCACGACTATAAAAGTGAGCTCTCTGGTAGAGCTAGAGAGCGAGGACAATCAAGCAGAACACACAAGCAATACAATCAAGCAGTTGCAACCCCATCAAACTCACCAAATCCCAGAGTGCATCGCTTCTGACACAAGGTCTCATGACGGCGGGAGACACGTCTGCCTGTGGAGCCAAGGGGAGGCCCCCCTCGGTATGTAGCTGCTGCCACAGAACGCCACACGCTAAAAACGAGCGACGGATGTTGAGGGTCTAAGCTTGTTGAGGCACGGAATAGAGGCGTTTGTGCCAAGAACCTCGCAATTGAATGGCAAAAGGGTGAGCTGAGAAGCTGCAGGGAACCCCTGCATATATCCCGGCGCCGATTAAGCCACGCTCGTGACCCAGCTTGAACTAACGCCATCCCCAAGGTGAGAGCCTTGCAACCCAAACTGGCGTGATAAATAGGCTGCAGTTGGCTTTCGTCTTGCAGGAAACCCTGATCCGTCTTTCTCGTCAAATTCTTTCCTGTCCATTTTGCTAATCCAACATTTGTCGTTCATCCCTCGCGGCCTGCCAGACCCAATCTTTGCGTCACAGAACCCTTTGACCAAAATGGCAGACGGCGGCTCTGACGATCTCGGACTGAGGTTAGCTTGGGCACAAACCATTGGAACTTTTGTTGGCCTTCTTGCCATTGGTCTGGCTGTCGTGGCGCTCCTTATTGAACGCGTCCGGCGCGTCCGAGCTGCCGACGAGCGGCAATTTACGTCCGAAGACTCGGTTTTCGGCTGTTTTCATGCCCAGGGCCTGTCACGATGGAGGTCTCTTTGGGGAGGCAAAACAGAGACATTACGAGTACCTACAATTGCCGGACTGATCGAAGTGGGAGACAAAGGTGCTTGGACAAGCAGTGCGTTGGATCTGATGACTGAGAATCAGCCAAAGGAAACATGGGTGAAGTTGTACGAGTCCGTCATGACGTCCATCGCGTCCAATGCGAACCTTTTGGGAACGAAATGGAAAGACAAGGAGGAGCCTGTTCCAACATTTCTCCGGCGCGTCGAAGGAGGTCACCACCAGCAACACTATGTCTCGAACTTGTGGAAGGCTCGTCAAAGCGCCTCTGGAAAGCTACAAAGTCTACACCAACAGCTACAGCCACCCCTGAGCGTCACTCAGCAGGCCGACGCTGTTCCTGTTTCGCCGCGAAGCGGGAGAAAGGGACTTTCCCGGTTGACATCAACCTGGATAGTACGGGACGGGGCCTGTATCGGCGTAACGAGAGAGGAACTAGCGGCGCTTATCATCATTATTGGTGTGGCCCTGCCGAAGCTCAAGAACTACCCCTAAGTTTCTGGAGTTGGCGGGTTCGGGCTGTCTATCGACATTAACCTCGCCGATGCGGCCTGGTCCATCAACATTATTAAGGGGTCGCGACTTGCGCGACACGCACCATCGATGGGAAGCGGCTACACCACGCTGATGGCCAAACATCTTGCTTGCGGGAGTGTTCCCTTTGCTAAAAATCAATCTTGGATTCTTACTGTCTATTTGACAGATGAAGTGCTGGAAGTTCTCAAGGCTGGCGGCTATGTCATTGACAAGCGGGCATTTGGTGGGGACTCATTGGAATTTCTGCGCCGTCTCCCTGGAGACAAGCTCATCGATGCTTTCTACGGAACTGAGGACGTCGTCGCTGTTGAAAACTCCGGAGTTCTGCCAAATCAACAAAAGCTTGTGCCTGGTTCCATCCTGCATGCCGACCGCAGATTGGCCGGGAAGTGGTCCCGCGCCGTCACAGAAATCGCCTTCGGCGGCCTAGTGCCACAAGCTAGTCCCGATGTCGTATCAGCAGTGAAATTCAGCGTTGGAGGATCGAACCTGAATGGGTGCGTTGAGAACCTGGAGCTTCTTGTCGATGAACTTCACAGGCTCGACGAGGACGCAGTCCTATTTGGAGAAAATGTGCAGGAAAGATGTCACACTAGTGGCCATGCTTTCGTCAACTACACCTTCCCATCTGAGCACAGTAACCCGACAGACGCTGCCGCTATCTTCTCTCGATATTCTAACCTACTGGAGAGAGTAGCGGTACTAGCGGTGGGACAACCCAGGTGCAGCACGCAGACTCACCGAGGCACCCAAGGAAACCAGACGGACTGCGTCAACGAACGGGACATCTTCGAGGCCGCCGCATCTCACATCCAGGACGTTTACGAAACAGCAGTCGATTTTCACAAGAACGCTTCGAAAAACTCCACCACCACCACCACCACCTTAGCAACGCAGGATTTAGGAAAGATCCTGGGCGATGTCATCGCAAAGATCAAGAACAGCCCTCTCATACCACTCTCCAACTGTACGGTTATAATTCGGTGTGTGTTGGCGGCTTGGGCCTTCACGGTCCCGTTGATTGAGGTTAAACAATCAGCTAGCCCTACAACTCCAGGGGCGCTGGAGAAGATTCCAAACGAGCTTGTACTGGCAAATCTCCCCCCTGTTTCCGCACTTTGTTAGCGAGATTCAAGAACCACAAATAACAACAATAATACACACTATGAGCCTGTCTGGTACTGATGCGTATACATAATTCCTGCTCTACCACGCTCATTATCCTGTGGTTAATCTCTAGTCATATCATAATAAGGTAAAACATGCCACTACATGCCTGTTGATATGAAGATGCACTCCTATCAAGGGCGCCAGATTATAAATTTCAGCCGCTCTCGTTGTCAGCCGCTCAACTTGTAGTCCTAGCAATAAGCTTTTGTACAACATAACCCGCCCAAACGGCACTTACAGTTTCAGGCAAAGTTTTAGCATGCAAGGCCAAAAGCCCTCAGCGAGAGAGCCGCAGACTTGGCAACTTTTACTAGACTTATAGGATAGCGGTGAATATTGTGATAAATGACGTGACGAGGTCGGCGGTTGTGCATGGTGGCGGTTGGCGCGTTATTTTGTCGTAGAAGGTTTCATAAGATACTGTAGTGAGGAAATAGCTACCAGAAAATGTTGCAACGGTTTCTGTAGTCTCACTCCTGTTGTTTGTCTGTATTTTGAGAGAGTTGGGCTGCATTGAAGATTGTGGTGTAGGTAGAGGTGGCGTCGGCGGGTTTGTTCCAGCCCAACATATTATTGGCCCGTACCACTGGATCTTGTCAAAAGGTGTGGCCAAAGCAATGCATGAGGAGATGGTCTGAATCTGTTGATACTATCTGAACTCTTGGCCAGAGACTGCTCTGGCCAGTGGCTAAATACTGAATACCCTCTCTTTGTCTAACTGAAGGCTGGTCTCAGACTGGAACACTGCAAAACTGGCCCAAACAAGGCTCTTTGTGTCCTGATGAATCTTCCAGAACGACAGCTCTTTGTTGTGTAGGCACAGGGAAAGCCACAGAATCCGACAGATCTGACACACCCAGCCGCACAGCTCCCCATACGATAGAACCCTTCTATCTCGGCACATCCGCCCTTAGCTAGGACAAGAAAGCAGGGAGGCAGGTTTTGCTCGGGATAGAATTTTAGCCCTCGCAGCGACAATCGGCTGTTACTCAAAAGCATGCTAGCTTGAGCATGGACAGCCGGCATGTTGACGGGATGGAAAGCTGTTGAGATGGTCTCGCCTGTGGGCTTCTTGAAATTGGCAGCAATGCTCTGTTCCGGTTCGCGAAGATGTAGAGATTAGTCAAACTTCGTCACTGGTAGAGTTGAAAATCCTTCCAAGGTTCTAGGGATCGGTCCTCGATTCTAAGAATGTAGATTTATGGGAAAGACTAGTGGAATAGACATGCTAAGAATTGTAGAAAAAGTTATGGGTAGCGCAGGAGAGGTCCAGCGCTTGATTTGAAGCAGCCCCAATGCAGAAAGACTGAATTCTCCCAATTGAACAAAATGCTCCTTCCTTTTGGCATTTAGCGTCAGAAATGGAGGAACTGCACTTTGTGGCATGAGGCCACACTTCAAGTCTGTTAAACTTCCTTGATATCAACTACGTCTACATTGTTATCACTCAGTTTTAACCCGCATTGGTGACTTTCAATCACATTTTCGCGTCTGCGCGGCCCAAGCACCTATGCCCAAGAGGTATACATTGCAGCAACGACTTTTTTCGCTGACAAGCTCCTCGGAGTTAGATTTTGCATCTGCTTCCGCGCTGCTCGACGGATGGCGTGTCACGTCCATCAATGATGACCGATTGTTGACTGCAGTAATGTCCGTTTTTCCTGCTAGCCAAAAGCCATAGAAATCTTCGCTAGTTCGTCAGATCAGTTGCCTCACATGGCGTCCGTGGCTGGAACCGAGAGGACGGATGCTTACCGTTTCCCGAGATGAACGAGGTGTATGGTTTCTGAAGCGCTGGAGCTAAGGTGGACAGAACCCATGGTTCTGCCTGAACGGTAATAGGGTCAAAGGCCTGTATCGTCACGTTGGTTTGAGTCATTTTGATGTTTTTGTTGCTTTCTTGTCTCTGGAATTTTCGAGGGACAGCAAACCCTGCGGGTTTTCATCTCCCTTTTATCCATCATCAACACTGTGTTTTCAAAGCCTGGTGAAATGCCTCGCCGGTGTGAGCCACGGGTGACCGTCAGCGGCCGATGAGGCCGGCTCTTCCTAGCCTTTATGATTGCGTGCACCGATGAGCAGGAAATCAGGGACAAGATTCAGAGCTTGAACTGATGGCGTTTTGGCGTGGCCAGCTCTAATGACGATTCCAGAAAGATTCCGGCCATATGTGTGGCAGTGACAACACCCCTTGTGCGGCTGATGAACAATGCCTTTGACTTGCCCAATCAAAGGCCTACCCCGTCCCTCTCATCGGTGGCTTCATCGGCACCCTCATCGGTGGTGGTCTGTGCTCTATGCACCAAGACAAGGAAATGCGGCCACTTGGCAACAGCCACAGACGTTGCTGCCCTGACGTCACCAGCGCTAACACAGCTTTGGGCTCATTATTTCACGGAAGGGGAGGCTCTCATTTTATTCACAGAAAATAGGCTCATCGGTTTCGAAAAGCAAGACCAAAAGCCACACGCCTTTTCTGATATGGATTACTACAATTCATTGACTTACGAGCAGAGGAGGACCCTGCAGGATGCCGCCACCGTCCTAAAAGTCCCCATCGAGACTCTTTTGGAGGTGCCACGGGATCATCCACTGCACGACATCGCGATTCCCAGTCCGGAGCAAGTCCGAGTGGCCCCACAACCGCACTCATCAGATCCCCTTGACATATCCGATTTCACCACCCCCTGCCCTCCGATCTGGAATACAGCCGTTCCGGAAATTGCGGCATTGACCGTCGGACCACTCTCCGGCGACGACTCTTGGCGCATTTACTCTTCCCTTGAAGCACAAGGGAGTCTCTTCGGTCCTTCCCCATGGCCCAACGTATACTCGAGCCCTCCCAATATCGTCAACCCCTGGCCAGATTTGTTTTGTCCCGGCACCACAACACCCAGCCAACAATTTAACCACTTGCCTTTGACATGTCTACCTTTTGCTGCCGGCAACAATTTGGAAATGGCCTCTGGACTCTTCAATCTTTGTCAAGACCCGTCCCTCTACGACGATGACCCTCCTTTTGCGACCCGTTTGCACCCGCCAAGCAATGTGACGACAACAACGCAGGCACCGGCCTACCCCAATCAGCCAATGACACAACATCGTGTCAAATTGACGACCTCGAAGAGAACCCTAGATGTCTCACCATGGTCACGAAAATCCCAAGGTCGCAGTCGTTACAGCGTTAAACGCCGAGCGCAGACGGCGAAGACGAGGGAGATCCGTGCCTGCATGCAGTGCCGCCAGAATAGAAACCGGGTGAGCTGAGATGAAAAACCCCCGTAGCTACAGCCCTAAGCTAATGTGAATTTTGCCAGTGTCTTCAAGACGAGATTAACCCTGACCCCCTGGCACCATGCCTATGTTGCCAGCAGTCCATCGGAGGTTTGCCATGTCTCCGACGCAAAATCGTCGACAGCGCACTGTTCCGCACCACGGGCCATAAACCCTACCTCGATCCCTTCGCCCTCACAGGCCCAGATTACGGGGCTTTTTCCGTTCCCAAGACATGGATAGCCGGCTCACCCATTAAGATACTCAGTTTGTCACAAGGCTACGGCACGGTGTTGAAACTTCGCGTCCGCGGGTTCATACCTCCACAAGGAGAATACGTACTATTGGACTCCCGTGGCCGAAGTATTTACGCTGTTCCCTGGGCTCTGGCAGACCCCGTGGATGCTCGCGCGTCGGTAAACGCCTATATCGACCAGAGTATGGATGCCTACCTCGACCGCTACTCGCAGGACTTTGATGCCATCGCTCGGCTAGTGTTTGGCGCCGTGAGAGACTACAGTCGAGCTTCTAACCGTAAAGACGCCTCCCTCTTCCGCGATCTGCTCCGTTTTTGGACGGCGGCACGCTTTATCGAAGGCGGTTGGCGATGTGAGGGTCCCGAAAAGCTCGATGCAGACAAACTACCGGATCCGCTGAACTCACCTCAAGTAGTGGCACCACCTCCCTACGTCGACTTCCAGCTTGCAGCTGTCATCATGGAACGTGTACTGAAGCCACTTCAAGAACGAATCCTGAAAGCACTCGACAAACTGATGCTCACTGGACGAGCACGCAACTGGTTCCATATTTTCCTGGTTATTTTCGTGCTGCTGCAGGGATACGAGCTTGCTTTTGAACATGAAGTTGCATGGACTAGGAAAAGGCAATACCCCGTAGGCTGGATTGTCTTACCAACACCTTCGATAGACGACGGCTAACCGTTCCGTACAGACACGTTACGCGGATGCAAACCGGGTTCTTAGCTTCCACGAAGGCGCCATCATTCTCCTTGTACATTTCCATCACATGTGCAAAGGAGAGATACCATTGAGCAGCGACTTTGACTGGTCTTGCGCCTCGGCGCAGTCTATGGCTGGGTTAAATGAAGCAGATCTCCGGCTAGTGCGAGCGCTCATTGCGGCGAGGGAAGGAACGGGTGAGTTCTCTATCCTGATCGACCTGTATCAAAAACTCATCTAACGAGGGTCTGTGGCAGGGCATGGTCTGCATCTCTCGCGGGTCTGTGACAGACCTGACCAGCCATTCTGGCTATCCGGGCAAATGTTCCAGGTGGACTGGATTCCCACCACCATAAACGCCTATGCACAACCGGTCTAGCGGTTGCCAAATATCAAGGGCAGGAAGGCTAAATAACTCAGATGGAGATCTGTTGGCAGAACTCGGATATACCTACATCGCACAATAGGATATCTTGTACAACCGTAGCACATAGTAGGGTTTCATAGTGTATTCATTTTCGTGGAGGCTAAGAAGGATAAGGACGCATTCATTAATGAGCGGACTGAGCGATGGGCCACTCTTCTGGGCTGCCTCGGTTATAGTTGCCACGGTCTAAAATAGCTGTGGAGTTGCAAGGACCCAAAACTAGGTCCTTACACGACCACCACTACACTATGACTGTGCGCATGAAGGATTCCGTGCTGATAACGTCAACTTACTAAATACGTTTTGAAGATGCTCAGCTACGGCTAAGCACTGTCGTATAGGTCTAGAAGCCTCCTAGGCCTTCTGTAGTGCAGAGGACCTATGGAGCACTCCGGCACAGGAAGTTTCATTTGCTTCTTCCCGAAATACAAACCGGCTTAGTCCACGGCGGAGCCACGAACCGTCATTTACAAATAACCAACATGTCGGCTTTCGACCCCCACACCCCCAAATCGGAAGTGCAAATTCACTCCCCTCCATTCACACCACCCGGCGCCCCCGAGCTCACATCTCCCTCCGCCTCCACCAGCTCCAAGTCTACCACGCGATAATCCCACCCTTCCACCACCTTCGCATTCCTCCCTGACGGCCGCATATACCACGGCACTCACTTATCAATCTCCTTCTCCATATAGCCATCGTACACCTTCTCCCTCCTCGCAATCCACCGCCACTCCCCGTCGCCATCCCCGCCATATCTCAGCAAGACCTTGCCGCTGCCCTTCGCCCTCCTCAGCTCCCACTCCGTATACTTGAACCCGCTCCCTTCGTCATCCAACCTGTATGTAGAAATCAATCTGTACGCATCCTGGACGCCCTCTTGGTCACTCAATCCATAGTAGCCCGGAACAGGGGGGGGATGCGGATGCGTCGGGACAACGGACAAGATGGCGCCGGTGGAGGGGACCGAGGCGTTTATGGAGATGCGCCGGAAATGGTCGGCTGGGTTAAACGGCGGATTGACAGCGCTGGGAGAGACGAATTCGATGGAGCTGTTGCCGCGGAGGCGTTGGCCGTCGAGAATGGTGGCGCCGCCGACGAAGCGGAAGAAGTAATCCGTTCGGGGCGCGGCTTCGCGCTGGGTCGTGGCGAACGGGATTAGGGCGGCTAGGAGGAGGACCAGGGTTGGCTTTCTCATTTTGACCGAGGTCGTGAAGGACTAGGTTATTGTGGAGTAGCGTTGTGGGCCTTTTTGGAACGTTGGGGATGGGGGGCGGAGATTTTGCAGCTGCTGAGAAAGGCTGGCTGGCGGGGTACTGCTTATTATCGCGATTTAGCGTTACACCTGCAACCCAAGATATTCCACAAGGCTCATCAGCCGCAATAACTGGGCCGCCATCAATAAATATCCCAAGAGCTCATTGGGGCCAGGCCGAGCGCGTGATTTAGGGCCGCTGCATCCACGGCGATTGGAAGGTAAGTCGACCGCTTAGATTACGCCGCGCTTACCTTTTATATCCGATTGCGATCTACTGACTCAGTTGGCTCTCTGGTTGGCGCTCTCGACCCACGCTCTGCGATGGAAGTTTTGAAATGGAAAATGGAGGTTGCGAATGGTTAACTCGTAAATCCTTGTCCCCCGGAAGTCGTAGCGTCAGTGAAGATCGTTGTCGACATCTGGGAGCTCGAATGGCTTAATGGTGAACGGAATGGGCTCCATCTCATCGTTAAGGTGCACCCTGGCGTTTGAGTGTTATTAGATTTCCTTTGACACAAGAATCAGGCCAGGTATAAGTGGTTCTAGAGGCTAGATTTCAGAGGGTAATGCAATTTCAGCACTCGGTGCACCGCTGCCCCCTGCCGAACAGCCATTTCATGCAATTGGCATTTGTGTAACCATCCACGCCTGGCCTTCGCGCCACAGCAGCCAGTCAGCTCCCTGACGCAGATCCTGCCTGCGGGGTCAACGAAGTTATCATCACCTCATCCTACTAGAAGGCCCCATAGGAAGTCGACATCAAACCTGCATCGCACCGAAATGCTCTGTGAACGATGTGAGAGGGTCTGTTTCGCATCGTCCTCGATCCAAACAGAGTCGCCCCCTGATTTCTATAGCCCTGCACTTTTTCCCAGCGGCCTCGAACTGCCTTCGGATGCCACTGGTCTCTTTTTCGCTCATAACCACCATCCTGACATCAGGTCGCTCCTCCACTCAGCCGGCCAGCGCGGGTGCCATCTCTGCACTCAGATTCTCCGGTCCTTGGAGCAGGTCGGCCTAGTTCTCGACTCACCTCACGAATACCACGATGGGCCCATTGAGCTGCGGTGGTACCCGCACCCGGAGAAGCTACGCGCCGGGCTATCCATACGGGAACTATTTGCCGTAGCGAGGACAGGGCTACGGGATATTAAAACCTCGTTGGCTTTTATGCAATTTCTGAGTTATGAGGAACAGACCGAATTGGCCTTGCTTAGTCTCCCTTCACTCTTGGATTCCAGAGCTTCTGGGGCCGAGCGTCATCTTTGGAGCACCGGCTGCGACAGCAACTTGCTGCTTGCTGGGCTATGGCTCAAGAGATGTCTCACTGAGCATCCGCTATGTGCTTTGTCGACAGATGCGAGTCCTACACTGCCTACTAGGGTTCTCGACGTTGGTGCCCTCTGCGATGCCGGAGGCGGAATTTATTTAGTGGATGGAAGACCTCGTCACGGGCCATACGTAGCACTAAGCCACGTTTGGGGCGCGACCCGGGTCATCACCACAGTCCGCTCAAACATTGAGCAGAGGGGCAGGGGCATACCCCTGGAATCTCTTTCGCAAACCTTCCGAGACGCCGTCCTGATTACCCGGAAGCTTTCGATACAATACCTGTGGATCGACTCGCTTTGTGCGTTAACACCTAAACCGAGCATTCCCCTTGAGCTCTTTTCCCGAAGTTTCGCTGACTGCATGGACAGGCATCGTCCAAGACTCCGCCGCAGACTGGTCTACCGAGGCTGCAATGATGGGAGAGCACTACGCAAACGCGCTTCTCACCATCTCAGCTGTTTCCGCCGCGGACGGACAGGCTGGAATTTTTGCCTTGCGCAACCCACGTCAGCAGTCTCCGTGTCGCATTTCCATTTGTTTCCCTGCCCCGGGCGACGCCGGTGATGAATCAACAACCCTGCCAGGAGGAGACCCTCCACGCAGCGTGTCTGGCTTCGTCCATCCGGCCGCAGAGTGGGATCCGTCCCTCGACACATACCAATATGTTGTCAATCGACCACCGCTGTGGCAGCGCGCATGGGTCCTGCAGGAAAGAATCTTGTCACCACGCCTGCTGATGTTTTCCAATGTCCAGATGAGCTGGCTGTGCCGGTCCGAGCGAGCTTCCGAATGCATACCCGAAGAGAAACCGCGGGAGAGAGACAGCACAAAGGAAGAAAAAGAGCTGCAAGAAGCCCTTTTGCGTCTGACGCACTACTCCGCCTTACAGTCAGGTGGGGGGGATGAAGCGACGAGCATTGGACTGCGGCGGCTCTACATTATCGCGGCGGTATACGGTGAGGGCAGCCCGAAGAAGATCTAGTCTAACTCGTTAAACGGCTTTATGAAGCAGAAGGGCGCGTTGGTTGGGAATGCGAGCAACGTCTAGTATGTGGTGTATGTGTTTTTTGAGAAGCTAAGAATTAAACAGCGTTGGTCTGAGGGTTAAAGTGCCCTATTATATTTCTACTTTCCCATCAACCAGAGCTATCGGATGACGACACTTGGGGAGCTCTACAACAATTTGCATGGCGAGGGAGAGTGGACTGTTCGCCTGTCTTGGATGTGGGAAGGTCCATAGCTATGGTGTAAATCCCGATCAGCGTTCGCAAACCTGCATCGGTGAGCCCGACGGCCGCAGCGATTGAACTAATCGGCTCCATTTTGGTGGCGGATGGGCTGGTTTGTGGTAGCGGATGGTGATGCTCCTCGGAGCCTGTCGAGTAAATGACGCACGCAAGATAGGTATAGGATGTAGGTTTCTGCGGTGGTACGTTGGCACGACTCGATACGGTTGGAATTTGAGGCGAAAATTCTGGAAATTTGAGTCACTAAATTCAGGTTTTGCCCTGATATGGGTTGATAGTGGGGTCCATCTGAGACACGAACAGAAAGCGAATGAGGATATCGTTTCTTTGTCAATCAACAAAGTCGCCTAGCCAATGGAGATTGTTCGCTTGGGACTACCCCAGCAGGAAATCCGGTGGTGTGCTTGTAGCAGCACGCTTTAACGCCTCATCATACCACTTCTGGTCCCACAGCGACGAGCTGAAAGTTGCATCGGACGATGTGTAACTGCACGCACATCAAGGCTAATGCTATAGAAGTTTAGTTCAGCCCACCCTTAGCCGTCTTCAGGTTAACTACTAGCTGGATTCACTTGCACACATGCTGTGTCTCTTCCCGTTTTTGAGGAAACACAATTGACACCCCATCCCCCTCCATTCCAGAGTAAGAGGTTCGTGCATGGCAGCTCATCCAATAATATAGCTTCTTGTCAAGTTGTCAGGTTATGTCTGAAAGGGCCCTTTTGGGGGGGGGGGATCATTTGGCTATTTCAATCGCCAAAACGTACGATCACGGTCACCATTTTTTTATGTTCAACACGACTAGATCCATCAACATGTCATCATCCATCTCCAGCCTCGCAACAATCCATGGTAACTGACGAAAAGCTCTTAACTAAGCTGTCTTCCGTACTACATACACCTTAGTTATCTAAGCGGAGATGACAGAAAATGGGGTATGATCGAGAGAGAGCCACAGGGCTTCGAAGTTTGTGGTTGCTAACTTCTGCATCTCGCAGGGGTACCAACGGGTGTCATTGGGGTTCCCCCAACGAGGATATATGGGAAACCATCAGAAACCACAGTTTCTGGTGAGCACCGCAGCACCGAGGCGCAAGCCATTGGTGCGAGCAGTTTTTGCGGCACTTCTCTGCTTCGGCATTGCAGCGGGTCTCATCACCGTTACCTTGACAACTGTCCGCCTCACGGACATCGGGACGTATTCTTCGACGGGGAAAACAGTCTACACGACCGTGGTCACACTGATGGCGACTATTCTGACGACCTTCATCCTCGGCACACTGCGGTTCGCATTTCTCGACATGATTGATGCTCGCCTTGCTGGCTTCGCACAAGCGCCTACCGAAACCCAAAATCGCGTCCAGTCAAGATGGCAGACGATCCTCGCACTCGGGGGTATTCCCGATTCCATCCGCAACCCCGGTATCGCATCGACCATGGTACTCGGAGCCCTCGTCACCACCTGCATCACGGCCGGTTTGACACCTACCACAACGACTAGGATCGTGCCCTACTCTCCTCTGATCCCGTCCTCCGACCCTTACGTCTTTGCCCTGCCTCTTGACAATCTAACCAACTCCGGGTCCCGCTGCGTCCTTAACTGGCCACTGCCCAACGGAAGCCACTTTTGCTCCTCCGTCTGGTACGGTGACGCACCGCAAAAGAAAGCGTTCCGTCTCCTCAGCGAGATAAACATCGACCAACCCGACGACTACGCTTACTCTGACCTGGGTGTCGCCGTGCGGCCCTCGGCCATCGGTATACCGGTCACCTTGTACGACCCCCAACGTGATGGCTATGGTCTTCGTAACCTTCTCCAAACATATGGACCCAACATCGTCTCGGCTACGGCCTGCGCTCCGGTTATGACTCGTTGTCCCGTAAAGTGCTACCCGGGTGGTACTATCACCTATCCCGGCGGGAACACCATGCGACTCGCCTCAAATGACGGAAAATGCGTCGCGCAGAAGAAGCTCGACAAGAAAAAGGAAGAATTCGTCATGAGTCTCGCCCGCGTATGCCCCTACGGCGAAGTCGGCCAAGCCACCTTCGTCTTGGGTGCAGCCAACTCCATCTACGCCCAATGGGTAGCCGCCACCATCGGCGAAAGGATTGCCAGCCCTTTCCCAGGCCAGACCTACTCTGTTCAATGCGACATCGACGTCCGCAGCGCATTCGACTACCGACTCGTCTCTCTCTCAATCAATAACAACAATAACATCAGTCCCAAACCCAAAACCAACGACTTGACACCCTCCTCTCAGCTTCCCCTATCCTTCAACCGCATCCTCTCCTCCACCACCACCACCAACAACAACAACAACAAATCTTGCCCCACCCCTCCCGGCGCGGAAATCCCCGCCATGAATGCCTTGTTCTCAACCATCGCCATGGCGCCTTACTACATCCAGTACGAAGTCGACAACACGGGATGGATACAACCCCTCGTCAACATTGTTAGCCGCTACTCCGACTACGGCCACAACGTCAACGACTCCATCCGGACTGGTCCGTTCGCCTTTTCTGACGCGAGCAATGCGCTTGAGGACGGGTTGGGTCTGTTGGGAGCGATGGCGGGATCTAGGGCCGTGTTGAATATGTCGCTTGTGAGGACGACGCAAGGGGAGGCGGAAGTGACGTTTACGCGGGTAGGGCCAGGGGAGTTGTTTGCGTTAGTTTATGCGATGGTCCCAGCAGTGTTGGGGATAATCTTGCTAGGGTTCGTCTTCGCGCCGAGATGTAGAGATGGGCATGGGGCGGACTTGAAGTCTTCGAGGTTGGTGGATTTGGTGAGGTTGGGGTTGGCAGCCCACTAGCCCGATTTTTGATCCTCGTTGATCAGGTACCACGACTCTGAAGACTTGTGAGAAAGATTGTATTTTTGTGCAGCGAGACGATTAACTACGGGGTGGCTGTTACTTGCGGTAGATGGATCAATGTTGATTAGGTACCCGTACACCCTTCCCTAATTAGTTGACCCTAGCTTGATATCCCCTACCGGTGGTTTCGCTGCAGCCTTGGAGGAAGAGAAGGACATGGAGAACGCTGTGTAATTAGGGACTTGTCTCGCCTCGGCTTTTGTCAATGTCTTCAAGAAAGGAAGACAAAAAGGGTACTGAATGCGTGAGAGGAAGTCGGATACTGTCGGTTCGGGGTGGTCCTATGCATGTGAGCAGGACAGGATGTAGGTGATGGTTTAAGAACTGGCCAGAGGAGAGAAAGAAGTGAGATCCTGAACAGGGGTTGAATTGATTGAGATTTAATCCTTTTGGGGTGGATAGAACCGCTCATCTCGCTGCTTGAGTACAGTAATAGATATAAGTATGCCTCAGCGGAAGGACGAATTGTCCATGAAGTTCTGGGTGGTGGCTATTGCGAGTGCGAATGTCTCAATTCTCGTCCCATTGCTTGCACGGGACCCTTTTAGGCCCTTCAACTAAAGCTGCACCTTTCTCAGAAGGCTGTGCTGTGCTGTTTCAATGGGCAGATAGTTATTAGCCGAAGCTGAGCCGGGGCTAATCTGGACTGATCTGGACTGATCAAAGGTGACATAATTCACGTGACTCTAAGCATGGGTGGCCGTCGATTTTAGGGTCGTGAAACAATATTATCAAATGTCTCCTCTCATACATTCCTTCCAGGGTCTTCCATAAGGCCGTCATGGGAATGGTGTCGGAGGCAGTCGCAAGGACGCTTTCAAAGTCGCAAGGCGGCTGACTGCTCTGACGCCTAGCGACGTACAGCATGGAGCGAATTACGATCCGAGAACAACGTAAGGGATTCGTACACAGCTACAGTTCAATACTGCCTCTAGTATATATTCTTATTTATCTTAGACCGTAAGAGCCTAGTATATATCAATAACATACTGTCCACAAATACCTTCGACAAATTCATGACGTTCGAGCTCACCGGGCACACATAATCCTTTTTCCAGCATCCAAAAGCCGACTCGCACGTATCCGCCCAGAGCCCCATCGCGGGGATGTAGAACGAGCCCTTCCTCAAACCCCTGCGAGTTAGCAACATGCAAGAAATACAGCGCAGGTCTACCAATCCCAGCTGTAATCATCTGATTGGGCGGCTGGAACTTGAGGAATAACGCCTTGGTAGCAGATGTAGTCTGATCCCAGACAATGCCGACCTCGTTCTGACCGGGGACCGGGCAGGATGCCACTTCGGAAAGAGCATGTGCGTTGGCCGGATTGTACCAACGTATCTTGTTTCCATCTTCTCGGCGGCAGAACTTCCAGAGACGCCCCTGTAACCGCAGGACGCACGATCTCGTGCCGTCAAACGGGTTTCTGGACATGGGCTCCGCGTGTACACTTAGCACGCTCGCCTTGGCATCCAGCCGGTGAGGTACTATACCCCAGGCCTCTCCCGAGCTTGATGCCCACGACCAGGATGGTGCCAGGGAAAGGGAATCGTAGACTGGGCCGGAAACATCGACATTGTGTCTCCAGAGTAATGCGGCTGGCAGGTCCGGCTTCCAGACACCCGCAACGTAGTCGGAGGTCTGGAGTTTTCTCGCCGCGCAATACCTCTGGGCGACTGCCGACAGTGCCAGCAATCTATCGCTATGGAAACTGATTTTGGTTGTCGAGTACAGCGGGACAATATGACGGTACCATAGTTCCTCAAAGCGATGCGTAGCCTCGGAGGGGACTTCGTTGCGTTCCGGTCCTTGATCGGAACGAACCGCCAGGAGGTCCTTGACAGCGCTGTAAGGGGACGTTTCGGCAGAAGAACCGCCAGTGTCGCAACGCCATTCAGGACAAAACCGCTGGCCACATTCAAAGAGGAGATGGTGGCGTGTGAAATGTACAATGCGGGGCGCAAGGGTCCTTTCTTGAAACACCCAACCGCGCTGGCTCAAGCCAGAACCACTCAGCCTCAGAGCTTCGCCGAATACCGCGCTAGGACCAGCGTCGGATTGCCCCGAATCAACATACCGACAAGGATTCGCGAGCAGAAGATCCCTTTTGTAGACAAGCCCGTTTGCGTCGGCTACGCCCTCGCTCGCCGAGATGTTGAGGATGCAGTTGCCGTAGATGTCGCCCATATTCATAATCTCGGTGCCTTTTTCTTCTTCATCGTCTTGTTTGATGCACAAGGCATCGATCCAGATATATCGAAAACCGAGACACCTTGTGACGTGAATGGCGTCCCGGAATATAGCTACATCTTCTGGCGGAAGAGCTCCAAGATCCATGCCTTGCTCGAACCTGGACTCGGTCTTTTTCGTAAGTAGAAGGCGCGGAGATTCGGCCCAGCGATAGCTGAGCGTCACATAATGCGTGTTTGGTGGCAGGCCCCGCGTTGAGCGTAGACGTACACTAGGCTGCTGGGCAGCACTAAAACGATCGAAGTTATCCATGCCTGGAGGATATTGCCCGCTTACCAGACCCGATCCCTGGCATACATCTAAAAGACGCAGTGGAAGACGGTGTGACGTTGAAGACGGTATGCATGCACGGTGCGAAGTGGTACAAGCCTGCAGCCATTCTCGGAGGGCGTGGAGGGATTCTGGAGACCATGTTTTCTCTGCCGACAACAGTCTGGCCTCGGCGAGCACAACTGTAATCCAAGTATCAGCTACATGCTAAGCGACAGAGCAGCCCGGAGTTGTTTGGCCTACAGTTCGCGATCTGAGCGACAGGGATCAAATCCTTGTCAGAAAGATACAATGGCACACTTTTCTCGGACGAGCTCGACGGTATGAGAAGCGTGAAAGGAGCCGCGTTATCCTCGCTTTCGGCCTCTCCTACGTCGTCTCGCAACCTTTGAGCGATTAAGACACACATATGACATGAAGAGGATCGAGCATTGTCCTCCAGGCGGTTCCGAAGATTGCAAGTGAGTGGGAGACTGAAATCTTCTGGAGGGTCCCGTTGGGAGAGAGTGCGGGTAGCGAACTCGAACATGGCCGCGCAGTCATTGCAGACAGCGTTCAGCTTGGTGTTTGGTTCCTTTGCCGGCATTGGGATCTGCACTTGGGCTGCAATATTATCCGATGAAGGCTGCAAGCAGTCGGTGGTATTTGTTGACTCAATGGTGTAGAAAGTAAAGAAAAAGAGATTAAAGCGGGGATGGACGAGCCCGTAGCTACCCAACGAACCCCAAGGGTTGGCAATCCCTCCGATCAGGTGACTTGAGAATCAAAGACCATCATCCGCCTGCATGGCTAAATGTTGTGGGGCCACTGGCCCCACTTGCTCTGGTCTATTTCAGGCCACCACAGTTTATGGGTAGATAGTTTGTCCAGAACAATCAACATCACCAATTCAAAACAATTGCTTCGTTTCCGTAAGCAGTTTGCCAATGGCCAAATCATAGCGGCGGGATTCTGCATCTTCTGTTGAGAGCTTGTATGGAGGCCATTCGGGAGTGTCGTCGATATAGATGCCGCTTCTCCCCGCGCACAGCTGGCTGGTCTCTTCCAGACGCGACAGGAGAGTCGCTGCGGGAGCGTCCCAATCAGCACATGCTGTTTCTCCATTGAGACATGCAGTGTCGGGTCAAGACCAGATGGAGGGACACAGCGCCGGGTCCAGACGCGGATGGCGAGCGAAAGGGAAACTTCCTTGGGGGAGGATCTGCAAGCCTCTTTCAGCTGCTCCGAGCTGAGCTCTCACAGCTCCGGATTCTGGGCTTTGGCTGCAGCATATTCTGCAAATTCTAGACTTGTAGGCGGTGCATGGGATTAGAGACTCCGGGGATGTGCATGCGCGCACCGAAACATGCAGGACAATCTTGAGGTAGGGTAGGATGCCTATGGACATGGTTTGAGCTCTCTAGCACGGTTATCAGCCGCATTCGGCGGAGCAGTTTGTCCGTCATAGCTACCACGTTCCCACCACCCAACCCTCGCCACATTCAATCTGATAAGGTCTTCGGGGCGGGCTTGGCAAAGTTGAAGTAAACCATCCAAGCAGGTCGAAACTCTGGCGTAGCCTGCAGCCTTTCTCTCATCCACAGGCGGCCAAATGCGGAAGGTTGCTCCACACATGCCAGCCGTCATCGAAAATGGTACATTTTGGCCCTGATCTCTACCTTTTCCAATGCGCCACACATCCGTGCCCCTCCTCGCAAGCACACCCCCTGTAGGCGGCGCCCCCCGCGAATCTGGAGATGAGGAGGCATGAGTTTTTTCTTGGTGTTGTGGCCCCTGCGCCGGCGCCCACACACTGCGCCCACACACCAAGAAACGGAAAAAACGCGGCCACTCGCGAGATCTAGACACGACAGTCGAGGGCTGAATCTTCCAAATCCGCAGTCTTTTCGATTCAACGTTCAATTCGATTGATTACATAACAGGGCCAAAACAACAGCCGCCCACACCACCACCCCATCCCACACCACTATTCTGTTGAACTATCCTCTCTTTTTCCTCGCCCTCGGCGCCGGCGGTGCCCAGTGACCCTTCGGAAGCTTGATGGCCCTGGCGGGATTAGTCCGCGTTGGGAGCGTAACTGTTGCCCTGGCGGCGGCACGAGCTGGCGTTGGCGATGGCGCTGGGGATGGCGCCGGCGAAACTTGTGCACGCAAAACACCATGGCAATTATCACGAGATTTTGGGGCGACGATGTGGCTGCAGGTGGGGGGTGTGGATGTGTGGAGGTTAGGGCTCAAAATCTCCTGCATCGCAGAAGTACCATTTCTCACCTAAATGTAGCCCATTTTGATGACACCTGTTTGGCAGTGGCAAGTCTCCACATTTAGCCGCCTGTGGGTGAGAATAGGAAATGGTGGGTGGGAATAAGAAGGTGGTGGGTGGCGATAGTATCTCTCCTCCATAAAGCCACATTTGTAACACGTAGGGCCTGATCTCTTTCTGCCACTGTGATTTCAAACATGGCAAGCACGGCCACCACCCCACACCTAGTCCCGCGCCATGGACAGCTGCAAGGTCGGCCAAAAGCTCGCGATCCTCCAAGTCGACCAGGATATGGGAACGTGTGAGGAAGGAGCCGTGGATCCGCTCTACTTCCTGTTTAGACAAAGTCTTCCTCGTATGCTCCCAAGAGCACTCCAGCGTCGCATATCGAATGACAACGAGAGCCTCACGAGCCTTGTTCGGAACCAACCCGGTAAGGGGCCAGAGCACTGTCACCGGTTCCGTAAGATGGAGCCTATGATGGAAAGAGTGGGGCTGTGGCGCTGACACTCCGAATGCTGGCTCCCCGAGCAGTCTCACAAAGCCTCGCCACCCCAATCTTGCTTCCCAAACCCCATCCTTGGCCTTGGCCATCTCGGGCTGATTATTTGTACTTGGCAGTGCCGAGGGGAGATTAGAGAAGAAGAAATGTGGATACGGAACATAAATGCAGTCCACGCCCCTCATAAAGAAACCTTGGGCACGGTGGATGACCGTATCGGGGTGAGGGCGACGCTGTCGAAGGCTCAAGCGCCAGACCCGAATTCCACGGCTCATGACGACGTCACGGGCCTCACGACAAACCCGGGCAATGTGCGGGACAGGGAGGTAAGACTGGGCGCTGGGGTAAAGGGTGTAAGGCAGTAGGCGCTGAGGGAGAGCGAACATCCATATTTTGATGCGAAGCTCAGCGGGGAGGAGGGTGAACTGGGGAAAGACGTAGGCTGGCTCGACAGGCTGGCCCCAAGAGGAGAGATAGGTTGAAGCGTCGGGGACGGTGGTGATGTATCTGCTCCTCACTTGCGGGCCGGCGGCAGATTCAGGGCAGCCATAGGTTTGGTGTCCGCGAAAGAGGGAAGCTTTAGCTGGTTATACCGGTTGGATCGTATTAACGGAATAAGCCAGCTCCGCCAGAATGATGATATAGATTCAATACTAACTACGGACTTGGGAATCTCTACCCTAGGCGATAAGATAGCTTCACCGACTATTGTCCTGACGCGAAAGTATACTGAAAAAACAAACGCACCCGACACCTTAAGTTATAAAGGTCGCCAAAATACAATATTGCGAATCCGAGCCCGATACGACATAAACTTAAACATTCCTAAAAGCTAACCATCTAACGGTAAGTTAAAGGGGGGGGTTCCGGAACACCCCCTGTTTCGGAACAAGCCACATTCAGGGGTCACAAACACCAACCCCCA
>Ga0247780_1000382_pt1 | contig 43606 bp, 17 predicted proteins | sample UWRJL079202R5_FD_179927 | JGI IMG/M metagenome (GOLD analysis project Ga0247780, IMG submission 179927) | Plant litter microbial communities from Arlington Agricultural Research Station in Wisconsin, United States - UWRJ-L079-202R-5 | ecosystem: Environmental > Terrestrial > Plant litter >...
ATGAGGGGGTGAGGGATGGGGGTGTTGTCGTTCCAGTCGGGCACCCAGGATGGGAGAGTCAAAGGGGGTTGGTTGGTGGCAGCGACGGGAGTGCTGGCTGCGAGGAGGTTGAGGTCGGCGGATTGGAGGAGTAGTTGTCGGGCTGTGTGGCAGTACACTTCGGACACTGACAGCCTGTAGTCTGCCTCGATTTCAAGGGCTCTGGCGCTAGCGCTATCCTCGTCGCCGTGCTTGAGCCCGAGGAGGGCATATACCTTGTTTCGGGGATCCGAGGCCTGTCGGAAACGACACCGCATCAAAAGCCCGAGTAACTGTGCTGCCTGTGCTGGTGGTGTAACTGCGGATGGGAGCTCGGATCGCCTTGGCTTCCACAGTGCGCTCATCGAGAGATAGGGGAGCACGGCCGGATCGACAATCAGGCCCAAGATCAGGGGGTTCCAAAGCCCAATGGGGAGCCCGTAGTCGATCCCGGCGCAGACTCGGGCCCAGTCCATGGTGTAGGTCCCTGTCATGATCACAGGCTCGGGCGCGAGAAGGAATTCCTGGACCGTCCAGGTGCGGAACCACCAGTCCGAGCTCGCGAGATGAAGGACGCTGAAATCGTCCTTGAGGCGTACATAGGCCGCGCTTTCCATGCACTGTGATAGAGACGACAGAGACGGATAGCTCGAGCCATCCCCAACGGACTTGTACCCTCGAGAGGCGGCCTCGGCTGCTAGTTCCCCTATAACGGCAAACGCCTTTTTCGTCAGGGGCGGTCGGTTGTCGCCCAGCCACACGATCGTGCGGGTGGCATTGCGATAGATATCGGACATGATCGAGACCTAGCTGTTTCTCTCCAGGAAATTAGCCTTGTCGATACAGACGGCGTCGACCCACAGCGTGCATGGTTAGTTGAGTTGATGGATGTTGAGGAGCGCGGTCCAGCGGTTCAACGTGACCATAAGCGTTCGTCCATCGATTTGTATCGGCGTCAGCTTGGTTACGTCTCCCCACACATAACTCAACGCATCGTAACTCCGGGTGCGGCTGCCCAGAGTGCATTCGGCCAGGGTGCAGAGAATATCTTGTTGCCGCGTTCCTGGAAGCAGCTCTAGGAGGCGAATGGACTTCGGGCCACCTCCGAGAGCTGTGTATTCATACTCAGCGCTAATAACCTCATTGCAAGTGCGGTCCTATTATTTGCAGTTGCTTTGTTTGGCCTATGTCGGGCCACGAGGGGTTCTGGGACGGGCAGAACGAACCGGAATCTGTACTTTGGGGCCATCGACATCGTCAATAGTGCATTTCTTCCCAAAGAACATTTTCTCCAGGAGTTTTTCCACCCCTTCCCACATATGTCTCGACATAGCTTGGACGCTAGCGTGAACGAAAATGAAGGGGGAATCGAGATGCAGTGCAGACCGAGACTCTCGGTCCGAGAGCGCAAGACACTGCAAGGAACTGCCTCGGCCTCACGTGATATTGCCCGATCGGCCGTATTTTACAAGTCTGTTACCAGAATCACCACTGTGCTGGTCAGCGTGAGTTTTCTTGCATGCAAAGATTGAAATTTTGATCTCGAGTTACTGCGAGTCATGTGATTTCACGTTACGTCTACAGCGTTGACCAAGAACCTTCCAGCAGGCAATCCCCAATTTCATGGCATCTTGCCCAAAGGCTTGAAGTTATACTCCCCGCCCACATCCACCAACCCAAGTCGCATTTCAGCCTCTCTTACACTTTTCCACTCGCTGCGAAGCCAAGCTTGGTGGAGACGGCTCCGCGTGCTGCCCCGGCCATAATGTCGCGGAAGCGTCCCGTCAACGCGAGACCAGTGTTGCTCTATCAAGAGATTGGCACCACTATGAAATCATGACATAGGAGAGGAGCCTTATGCAGTTCCAATAGTGAGGTCGCAGCTTTCACGCGTTCTCTCGGCCCTCGCATGTGGGTAGCCTAAAGACCCTTCCGTGCAGCGTGATTCAGGCTGGAGCCTACTGCAATTCGCCTTCGCAGTCGTGACATTTCAGGGATGTAATCTCGGATTCATATCTACAACAACATTACGCGTTGCCGTATGTATTCTCTAGTACGAAAACTTCCTGGGACACGATACGATTATAAGTGACCATGGTGTCATGTATTCAATATTAGCCGACCTAGGTACCTAGATTATGGAAGGCGGTGAGAGTAGGGAATGAAAACCCTGATAAATCGTTACGGAACGAAAGGATGAGGGTTGCCGGAACCAGAAACAACACACTCTCAAGTCGTAGCAATCCTGCAATGCAAACAGACGTCCCAAAAGCCAGCGCTATTCCTCCCCCTCCGACACCGAACTATTCGACTGAAATGCCCTCACCTCACCCATGATTCTGGTGATATCGTGATCGGAAAGACCGCCTTCCCATCACCTGGATTGCAGCGAAAGGCATAGGCAGATGGGCCGGGAGTGTGTAGCTCGGGTGGAAACTCTAGAGGCCCGGGTACAGGATTGTCTGTGCAGGTATCGATCACAACAGTTCTTAGCTTACTCAACCCGCTTTTCATTCTCAGAAGCAAAGTTTCCTAATTCACGTTCAGGCCAGAATCGCGCAACTCAACGCGCTCAAGCGTATTCCGATGTTTGAGCAGAAGTTGGGACATCTCAGACTCGCTGATATAGACGCTGATGAGTCGCAGTGTTCGTAGCTGTGGCAAAAAAAGGCTCCCCGAGAGCTGGCGTCCTCGGTCTCTCCAGACAAAATCGAGGTGCAGTTTCTGTATGCCGGTGAAGAGCCCGATGAATTCTAATATCAGGTCGCCCCACATCTCCACCACTTCCCAGTCGGCGCTCGTTTGGAACCGTAGTGTCAGAGACTTGACGCGGAGGGGGTATTCCTTGACAAACTCCGCCATTGAGCGTGAAGTGAAGGGCATGCACAAGGTGACGTTAAGCTTCGGGCCTGTTTCATCCCAGAGGGGGTTGCCGATGGAGAGCTTAGGGAGGAAGACGCCGCTTTTGGCGATTCCTAAGAGCGGGAGTCTTGTGAGGCTCATGATGAAGTCTCGTGTGCATTCTAATTTTATCGCCGTGTTCGAGACCGAGTCTTCCAAGTTATATCCAATCTGTTGCTCTAGCTTCTTCGCCCCAGGCACATGATCCGGACATATGATCCTGATTGATTCCAGATTCTGCATGACGGCATTTGCAACGAGATCCATATTGTCCAGCGTTTCTCTCTGATAATCCAGGGCATACTCGTAAGCTTTGCGCTCCACTCTCGGTAGCTTGTAAAGGAAGCTGAAACTTGGTCCATTTCGTCAGTATCGCCATGCGGATAAGCGTACGCCGCAGTCTTGTCTGGGATGTGTAGAGGAGCAAGGATGATGTGCTTGACAGCGGGTTGGAATGCTGGATGCCGAGAGACGTCATATGCGAGGTCCAGGAGGCTGTCGCCGGCTATCATGACGGTCAGACGCTCGAAGCACTGCTCGGCCACCACTGGTAGGGCAATTTGGCTGAGGTCTTTTGATACAAGGCGGAGACTGAGCAGGTGCGGCTGAGGCGTGGGCCGGCCCGTAAACTTCCCCTTGCGCCCGAGGCCCGTGTCCCTAGACATGATCCTGCGTTTGCTCGGAACGACCAGTGCGCGCACAATCATCAAAAGGATCTCTTCCGGGAGGGAAAGGAGGAGGGATCTGTAAGGTTCCGTCATAGTGAAGTCAATTGATGTTGCTGTTATTTTCATACGTGGAACGCATTGCGCGACAGAGCGCTGATGTGATGACGCGTTGGTACGCGCCAGGAGATTACAACGAGCAATGAGGAGTCAAGAAGATCACAGCTGATGATGTAAGCATCGCCTCACCGATGTGCTGGAACTTTTATTATTCCGCGGCCTTTCTCTTTTCCCAGCGATTGGCCGGAAATTTGCCCTGTCAATCGACGACAATTCACTATTAGCTCCTATCGTTTGCTTTACGTAGCTTGGAATTCCGGTTATGAGGAGACGCCGCCGACTTGGTAGTTACATTGCCATCTGTAGCATTTGTGTTTAGAGCTACCAACCCCCGGCTCACCCGGGTCAACCCCATGTATATTACATCATTCATTCGAAATATATGACATCCCGCGTTTACCGCGGCCGCGGTGTCAGATTCGGTGACAGTGCCCTAGAGCCTGCGCAAAGTCCTGCTGACCGTGCGCTGCGAGTTCTTCAGGCGTGCGTTTGGAGGAGAGTTCCAGGGAGGTACCTAGCCAAGACGCCTGGCCGGCTTCCAATTTCCTGCAGGTCATCTCTAAAAAGCGGCAGGGATCGAAGTCGAGCGAGGTCGTTCTCAAGGAAAAAGAGCAACGAGTTGTTGACTGGTCGCTTCGTTCCATTCACTTAGAAAACCGAATGGCCAGCCCCAACCATCTTCCTCGTCTGTTCGGTTACCAGCCATCAGCGACAGCGGGGCACTTCTACGAGTTCATGGACAGCGGCTCTACCGGCACGAGGCTCATTCAATGCTGTTCGAGCAACGAAAAAATCCCCGGCGAATGTTCCGGTATACGCCCTCATGGCAGCCCGCCGAATCGAGGTAATGATCTAAATACTAGCCCTGACAATCGGATTGGCTTGTTGGTTCTGCTGTAGATTGGCACTTAGCCCAGATAGGCTTGTAATCTACCAGCGCTGGATTTATCAGCACACGCACGTCGGGCAGTCAAACTATCCGAGCCAATAGTTGGGCACGAGGGTTGAAAAACAGCTTCTCCGATTGGCCCGACAACCTCGACTCCGCATTCTAACGGCCCCTGCAGGCAGTCGCCTAATCACATAATTCCACTCTGCCTCGCATAAAGTTGCATCAACCGCGTTCAGCTAGTAAGACGTTTCTTACATCGTGCAACACCAATTTCCTAATTTATAATCAACTGCATCAACGCCAGTTCTTCACCAGCTATATAAGTCCATTGCGATGGCCACTGCCTGCTGTCCTGACGCACTAACTCTGCCTCTGACATTCCCGCTTCACTACACCACACACTTCCACTTCCCAGTTACCGAGACTCCTCTCCCCAGCCGCCCATCATGTCTGTGAACGGAGTCACCGCCAACGGCATCCCCCTCGTCTTCGGAGGCGGCAGATTCTGGACCATCACCCCTGATGACGCGAAAGCCTGGTTGAAGGCGCTCAAGGAACACAAAATCACCACAATTGACACCGCCCAAGGCTACGGCACCTCAGAAGACACCCTCGGCGAAGTCAACGCCGCCTCCGACTTCACCATCGACACCAAGTTCTCCGCCGGCTTCGGCCCCACCACAGCCACCGAAGACCTCATTATCGCCTCGGGCAAGGAAAGCCTAGCAAAGCTCCGCACCCCCCAAATCAACGTCTACTACCTCCACGCGCCCGACCGCCGCATCCCCTTCCTAGAGACCCTCACCGGCATCAACAAGCTCCACCAGCAAGGCGCCTTCAAGTACTTTGGCCTCTCCAACTTCCTCGCCGACGAGGTCGACGAGGTCGTGCGTATCGCCAAGGAGCACAACTTTGTCCTCCCCTCCGTCTACCAGGGCAACTACTCGGCCGTGGCGCGCCGCACCGAGGACGAGATCCTCCCGACGCTGCGCAGGCACGGCATCGCCTTTTACGCGTACAGCCCCATCGCGGGCGGCTTCCTGTCCAAGTCCAAGGACGAGCTGATGCACCCCGAGGGCCGCTTCGGCAAAGGCGACGGGCTGGCACAGCTGTACAATGGGCTGTACAACCGGCCGAGCTACGTAGCAGCGCTGGACGAGTGGGAGCGCATTGCGCAGAGCGAGGGGGTGAGCAGGACCGAGCTGGCGTATCGCTGGGTGATTTGGCATTCGAAGCTGAGTGGGGAGCGGGGCGATAAGGCGATCATTGGGGCGCGGACGGAGCTGCAGCTGAAGGAGACGCTAGAGTGGGTGAAGAAGGGGCCGTTGGGCGCGGAGGCGGTGAAGAGGGTGGACGGGATTTGGGAGAGCGTGAAGGCTGATGCGCCGTTAGATAACTTTGAGGTGATTAGTGCGAGTGGGGGCTCGAGCGCTCCCGGTGTTCCGGAGGGTAAATAGGGGTTGGTTACTTAGCTAAGTGGTAGGGAATAATTGATCGAGTTTTCGCCTTGACCGTCAGTGTGTTGGGCTGAATGTGGTGTCAACGGTGCCCAGGGGTTGAAGCCGGGAAGCCACCACCATAATCAACCCTGGAAGGCAGGATGAGTGAAGCCAATACTCGGTGGTGCCTTCCGCGTTAATTTTGGGGCCCAGCTAATCGCGCACTCATTGTTTGGCTATTCGCGCACTCATACCCCTGAAGGGTTAGGGTTATGTATGGCCCCATATAGAATTTTTTCCATGCCCACATCCCCAGTCGCTAACCCTGCCACTTTCTACAATCGGCTGACACCACACAACTACCCTGCGAATCAACTACGCCTTGTTACATCAATCCAGCGCGTTTTATATGGGTAAATTAGCCATTTTTGACTGTTTTTGAGCCCTTAGAATCATCCCTATGTATTTATACGTCTAACCATTACTATCCATGGCAGTTGTAAATATGCCAGCTAATGCGGAGTAGGCTTTACGCCGTGGCCGTTTAATTGATAATGTTATTAAGATCTGATCCTCGAGCCCAGCCTTCCTTATAGCCCCTGCAGTTAATTTAAGCGATTCTAACGATTCTAGCAATTCTGAGACCTGGGAGGGCTTTTCTGACTTAAGCGACTATAAGGCCTAAGACTACCATAACAAAAGCGATAACGATAATAATAACGACGATAATAGTAACGATAAGGTTATTTATAAACCTTTAACTAACTTCCTCTCCCTTATTATTTAAACTTTATAAAGCGCGGTTAACGATTAGGCTAAAGACTAAGAGTTTGCTATCGTACGGTAGAACATTTGTAATGGTAAGGACTGTACTTAAAGCGAGGGGGAATATACACAATACGATATTATTTATAATTACTATAATAAGCTACAGAAGTCTAAAAGCGTTAATTTAAAGAAGTTATTTATAAGGAAGTGTAGTTACTTATAAAGGGATACGCTGTTAAGACTGCTGCTAGTCAGCTGTATTGTAATAACCTTAAAGCCCCAAAATATAATTACACACTTTTTACTTATCCCTCTACTTATCCTTAACATTACTAGCATTATAACCTTATAATCGTTAAGGTTATCACTAAAGCCTTAAGGCAGCTTAATATCTGTATTAAAGAGGTTAACTCCCTCATTACTAATTAGTTCCTTAAAAGTATTTTTATTAATAAAGATATTTATACTATTAAGTTAAAATTAAGGTACGAGGAGCTAGGCAGTTACACACTTACTAGCACTCTTATTACTACGTTTAATATTAAGGGTATATTATATAAAATTAAACAGGTAAATAAAGTTAAAGAGGAGTTTATTAACTTACTCTTTATAACTAATACTCTTATAAAGATAACAGTAAAGTACTAAAAGCTGACATAAGCAGATATAATATATAAGACTAACCTCTTTAAGTACCCTCTCTTTTAAGTTACTAATATAATAAACTTATACCACATCTTTAACTCTTTTTTCGGCCTTATTAATAACAAGCAGCGCGATACTTATAACTTCCTTATTATTATAATAAAGGAACTTTAAATTAAGTATAGTGTTAAAGAGCCGTTAGTCTTTATAACTAATTACTATAAAGAGATAAAAGGTTTAATTATAAAGATCTTCCTTAATATTTAGTTATAAATTTATATATTCTATATTATAATAAACATTAAATTAAGCTTAACGTTAAGAAGAAACTCACCCTTGTTGAGAAAAAAAAGGTCGATTCCAATGATAAGTAAGAGTAAGAGTAAGTTAACTTAATATTAGATATTTAAAAGCGGGTAGCTTTAACTAAACTTTACGTTAAGATCTAAGACCTTAAGCTTAGTGTTTCTAAACCAGTACTAATTAAGTATCCTTACGATCATTATAACGTTAAGGAGATGTTTAAACTGATAATATATATACTTACTAAAGATCTATTCTTTAAGGCTTAGTTAGCTTTTAAAGCTAAGTTCACTAACATATTAAGCCTTTTCTAATATATTTAAAAACAGTAGATACTTTTATACAAATAATAAGCTTATTACTTTATTAAGTTTTATAAGAACTTTAACATTATAGTAACTTTACCTACTAAAAGTAATAACTTTAATATTAAAAACTATCTTCTTATTAGCTAGTCTTCTATTTTTACCCTTATTAAGTTAATTAAGACATTTGTGAAACGTTAACTTAAGTTAATTATAAAGGTTAAGGCATTTAAAAGTATTAAACTAAATAAGAGTACTTTACATAAACGTGTCTTAATAAGTTAATTATAAAGATAACCTTGAAACGCTGGTATTATTTAACATGGAGTATAAAATTATAAAAGTAACGTTTCTTATAATAACGTATATAAATAAGCCTTTTAAACCTTATAATAAGGTTTACTGTTCGTTATTACAAAATTACAGCCTTCTTTACCAGTATAAGATTTACACTATCCTTACTGCTAAGAAACATCTCGAACTTTAAGATATTTATCCTCACTAATATCTTAAAAACAAGCTTATAAGTTTCCACATTTAAGATTATTAGCAGATCTAATAGTATTAAGATAAGTAAAACCTATACCTTTAGATTTAAGATCTTAAAGTTATTAAGAAACTATAAAGAAAACCGAGAAATAAACGTATTATAATGCCTTCTAAACACACTATTAATCCAGAGCTAAAGACTCCAATAGCCTTATAACTATTAAAAACCCTAATATTATTAGCAACTTTAAAGCCTTGAAAAAAGCGAAAATAACTAGTAAAGACTGTACCAAAGCTTCCAAAAGGTAATTCTGCACCTCTAAAGCCTAATATTTCTTATTAGCTGTTAATATAAGTTAGGTGGGAGGGGTTTCCAAGCGGCAGAGAATCCGAATAGTTAGCGCTATATAAATAACCTAAATCCTTACTTCTATAATGCTATTATTACGTAAGATGAAAATAAAAACAAAATACTTAGTAATAATCTAATAGTATTCAATGTGAATAAGGGTTTTAATTTTCAGTTTATTAACGTGGTAGTATAAATATCAATATTGGAAAATTTTGGCCCGAAAATGTTAAGGTTTATTAGACATTTATATATATATACTAACAAATACTTAAAATTAATTATAAAACTAATAAAATTTTATAAAACTTTAAATAAAATACTTTTAATCTTTAGATAGCTAATAAATCTTATTAGTAAGTACTTCTTACTAATACTACTTTAATGTTAATAATTTAATGTTCTAGCTATATAAAATTTAACTTAAATATACATTAAGAAATACTTGTAAATTTATAACACTTTACATTTCTAAAATAATCTAAGTTTACATATCTTATTAGAACTTCAGTTTTAATCATATATTTTACATAATGTTAATATAAAAGTTTAATAAATTTAATATATTTTATATATAATTTTAACGACTTTCCAAAATTTACTATAAATTAACTAAGCAGGTTACTAAGTGTAAATCTAATTATAAATTGTGTTTATCCATTTCAATAGCTATACATTTATAATTTATAAATATTGATTACGTAATACAGTATATGCAGACCTTAACAGATGATATATATTGATTGGTAAAATGTTAAATATCTTCACTAAAAAACCTTACAGAAAATATCTAACTGCATTATAGTGCATTATTTACAAGTTAATAATTTTTGCATTTTTCATTTAATTTTAGGTTACGTATTGATGGTGTTGTTAATATGAGAATCTACTTTATATTATATAACGTTAACATTCGGATTCCCTGCCGTTCGGAAACCCCCCCACTTAACTTAAGAGATTATACACTTACCTTCACCTAGGGTAAAGGAAAAGGAGGCGATTAAGGTTAAGTAAAAGGAGGAAACACTTAAAAGAATAAGAATAATACTGTAAAAGTCACACTTATAATTACTTCTTGCTTTAAAGAAACAAATTACTTAGTTAAAGAAGTAGGCAGTGCTGGAGACTATTATTACAGCTTTAGTAACAGAAGTTAAAACTGTCCCTAAACCGCCTGTGAAAAGGACCAGATTTAGCCAAGTGGTGAAACTAACGGCTAAGGCAGCGGAGGCAGCTAATAATAGTTAGAAACGCGATTTCTAAGGTCTTTCGGTTTGACTACTACTACGTTGTTAACTTAGCTTAGAAACGCGGATTCTAAGGACTTTCGGTTTAACTACTACTACGTTGTTGGCTTGGCCTAGTCACGAGGCTTCGTTCTATAATTATAAACCCTATAGAAAGTATGTAGAATTAGTTGTATTATCAAGTAAAGGCGTAGATCACTGCAAAATATGATTGTTCTTTCGTGGTGGTAATGAATGAGTTGGGTGTGGCCTGAATGTGAGATAATCTGGGCCATATATAACCCTAACCCTGTGGGGTATGAGTGCGCGAATAGCCAAACAATGAGTGCGCGATTAGCTAGGCCCTAATTTTGCCCCGTCTGGACACAGGTGCGGGTCCTCCTTTCCATGGATGGCGGTCTTCCGCGCTTTCGTGATGCAACCCATGACGCTGGCAACGGATGTGATCAAGAACGGTGGTCCGCATCGGCCTTCGTGGGACACATCAGCCTTGTCTGCTTCCGATCTCCTCTCCGTCCTGGCTAGCAATACCATGTGCCTGCCACTTCGCAGCGCGTCGCTTCCCTTTCCCTGCCCTACATTCGTTTCATCAAGCTTCCAATTCCGACAGCGGGCGCACAACGCGCACCAACGGAAATATTTCGACGAGCCATCCAGGAATTGGAAATTCCCCGTGGCGCACCTCAGGCCAAGCTGAAGACCAAATCCGTGGTGGTGCCGGCAGTAGCAGCATGCATTGCCGTCTTGAGCCTGCTGAATCTGGCAGAGGCAGCCAATCAGGCCAAACGCGACACACCCTTCCTGCAGGGCTTCTAATGATTGCAACACAACCCCGCAAGTGAGAGTCTAGAGTCTTCGAAATGCATGTTGCAGAACATCTTGTGGCTGGCGGGGCAGCCCTCATAGCAAAATCGGAGGTCTGCGCCGCGGGAGTCAGGAGCCCTTGCAGGAGACACGACCGACAGTCGGAAACTGGAAAGAGATGTTCAAAGTACAAATACTGGCTCTCCCTCCGCAGCTCTCCAATCCTCTCCCATATCTCATTCGGTCAGCAGATTCACATTCAGCTTGCACAAACATCACTTTGAAACGAGGCCTAGTCCGCACAAAATGTCGGCCGGTTACGAACACGTCATCATCCAAGGCCGGCCCCTCATCGGAGGAAAGCCCGGCATTCGCCGGGAACTCTCCAAGTGGGTAACCGCCAACCCGGAGGAGAGCATACAGGTATCTCTCTTCATCCGGGCGCTGCAACGCTTCTACGATCGGCCCTACAGAGACCGACTCTCGTACTTCCAAGTTGCCAGTATTAATAGCTATCCAGGGGATCTCCCGTGGGACAACTCGGCAGACCCGGCCCACACGCGCAAGGGCTGGATGCACAAGTTCTATTGCACCAACAACTTGATCACCTTTCCGACCTGGCACCGCCCCTATATAACCCTGTTCGAGCGGGCGCTCGGGGATCTCATGGGTGAGGTCATTGAATCCCTCAGGTTTTTCCGGGATGCCGACAAGCAAGCCTGGATCGACGCAGCCGCCGAGCGGCGCCTCCCGTACTGGGACTGGGCTCTGCCCTAACCCTAACCGCGCGTCTGAAGAGGCACCGATGCTGCTTACCTTAACACCGGCAATGTCGTGAAGGACAATCCGTAAGGGCTGTTTTAGCATCAGCAAAAATCGGCTATTTCGCACTTAGATAGCCTCGAGGACCTGCAGACTGCAACTCACACCTATAACAATTACATCGTTAACGTCCAATACGACCGATACGGCTTTAACGGTAGCTAGCTCTACTGTGACGACCTTGCAGGCCGTCACTTGGGCCGGGGCAGCCTAACAAATTCCCCGCAGAAGGAACAGTGCAGGGGGACAGTGTACACTGTCTAAACGCACTGGGCCAGGGGTGCAAAGACCCGAAGCCCTTACGACTAGTAAGAAAGTGCTTAATAGCCTATAAAGACTGATAACACTAAGCACCACTTAGTTGACTGCTTAGCCGTAACTGTATAGTGCACCACTAAGCATAATAGACTAAGTAAGGTACGAAGTACCTCTTGTTAGCTAATATAGATAGTTATAATTATGCTTATAACTACCGTAAGGGACTCTGGTTCCTCACGCTAGTATTTAATTATTTATTTATATCCTACTGTTTAGATTTGCCTTTATGTATTATAGTGACAGCGACTTATAATAACATTAAACCCCCGTCTAGGAGTGTTAGCTTAATAAGCCGTCTTCAGAACGCCCTTTACCTGTTAGCGTCCTGCCATACGTTCTGTCTTAACCCGCACCAGTCCTCTTAAGGCCTGTATCAGGTGCAGGTTGTAATACTTTCTTCCTTTTCCTCACGTTCTGCGTATTCGTTAAGTAAGCCTGGCTAGTTATAACACACTACCTTACCTATTACATTATTAATGTTTAGATTAGAAAAGTTTAAGTGCTAAAAGTAAAACAACTTATAAAATAAGGTATAGGTTAAAGTAACTATCTGCCTTATTCGTAAAGTTCTTAAAAGCTATTAACTTAAATTGTATCTTAATATAGTATTATAATGCTGTACATATATAAAAATAGCTTAAACCTAACCTGAAAGCCACTATATAACTAAGCACCTTGCTATTAAGCACCTCTTACTTAATAACCTTATAAATGCTTAATAAGTAAGTAGGTTTACTAAGACTAAGTAATAACTGATTAGTTATAAGGGTTTTAGGTCTTTAAACCCTTAGCTTAATATGTAGTATCGTGTGTACTACCTCCTTATACTGTTCTTTTTACAGGGGTTTTGTTAGGCTGTACTAGCTTAAGTGATGGCTTATAAGGTTATTTAACCTTCTTATATTAGGAAGACACCATCTTATATATATAAACTAGTTATCTTATTATAATCTTTATATATGTTATCATTAGAATAATCTTATCTTTTATTAAAAGTCTTAATAAGTTAAATCTTAATACTTTGTAATTTATATTAACTGCTTTTACAGCTCTTAAGGTATTTACTACTTAGCTAGAGAAGAAGACCTTTTAAGATTAATATCTGCTTTATGTAAAACGTTAGAAATCTTAAAATCTGCACTTACCTTTTATTTAACTAATATACTAGTTTAGCTTATATTTAAAGACTCTTTTTGTTTTAAATGCCTTATAGTAAACTAGCTAGTTTAAAGTGCTATAGTATATTAACCCTTACCTTTTAAAGTATTAAACTGTGAAAGGTAATTTTATATATATTATAATAATAATTATAGTTATTAATAATAGTAATAATGTTTTATAAAAGTAATATATTATAGTAGTTATATATTGATATTAATAGTAGTTATATATATTAGTATTAGTTATAATAACGTTAAAATATATATACCTAAAGCTACGTTTAGTTTTTACTTAAGTGGGGAGTTTATAGCTTTTAACTAGTGCACTGTAATAATAGTAGTAGTTAGTAAGCTAGTGGAACGTATATACCCTAAGCTGCGTTTAGTTATTACTTAAGTAGGGAGTCTGTAGCTGTTAACTAATGCACTGTAGTAATAATAGTAGCTAGTGGGCTAGTGGAACGTGCATACACTAAGCTGCGTTTAGTTATTACTTAAGTAGAGAGTCTGTAGCTATTAGCTAGTGCACTGTAGTAATAGTAGTAGCTAGTGGGCTAGTAGAACGTGTATGCACTAAGCTGCGTTTAGTTATTACTTAAGTGGGGAGTCTGTAGCTGTTAGCTAGTACATTATAGTAATGGTAATAGCTAGTAGGCTAGTGGAACGTGTATATATTAAGCTACGTTTAGTTATTACTCAAGTGGGGAGTTTATAGCTGTTAGCCAGTGCACTGTAGTAATAGTAGTGGCTAGTGCGTTAGTGGAACGTGTATACACTAAGCTGCGTTTGGTTATTACTTAGGTGGAGAATCTATCCGTTTTAAGTTATTACTTAAGTGAAGTATATATAGAGTCTTAGTATATATGTAAGTTAAACTGCTTTAAGTTATTGCTTAGGTGGAGTTATTACTGTTTTAGGTTATTGCTTAGGTAGGGTTCTAAAGTGGGGCGTTTTAAGAGAAAAAATGAAAAACTTGCACTTTTAAAGAATATTGAACTAATTAACTAAAATAGTTAGCGTAAAACGGATTTAAGTTCTATATTGTAAATTAGTGAAATATTATAATGTGTAAATTCTATATAATTCTATCATTAAATAAGCCTAAACCTAAGGCAGAAGCATAGAGAGAAGAAAGCAGCTAGCTTTACTTTTAGTTTTACCTGTTCTGTATAGTAAGCTGTAGTGAGAAGGCAGCTAGCTATAGTCTTAGTTTTACCTGTTCTATATAACAAGCCTGTTTTAAACAGCAAGCTTATTCCGTACAGTAAGCTGTAGTAAGAAGGCAGCTAGCTATAGTTTTAATTTTACCTATTTTATATAGTAAGCTTATTCTAACGGCAAGCCTGTTCTATACGGCAAGCCGTAATAAGAAGGCAGCTAGCTTTAGTCTTAGTTTTACTTATTCCGTACAGCAAGCTTATTCTAAACGGCAAGCCTGTTCTATATAGTATGCCGTAATAAGAAGGCAGCTAGCTATAGTTTTAATTTTACTTATTCCAAATAGTAAGTTATAGTGAGAAGGTAACTAGCCTTAGTTTTAGTTTTGCCTGTTCCGAACAGCAAGCTGTAATAAGAAGGTAGCTAGCCCTAGTCTTAGTTTTACTTATTCTATACGGCAAGCTGTGGTAAGAAGGCAGCTAGCTTTAATTTTAATTTTACCTATTCCATACAGCAAGCTTGTTTTATATAGTAAGCTGTAATAAAAAGGTAACTAGCTTTAATTTTAATTTTACCTATTTTAAGCAGTAAGCTATAATAAGAAGGCAGTTAGCCTTAATTTTAGTTTTACCTATTTTAAACAGTAAGCTATAGTGAGAAAGCAGCTAGCCTTAGTCTTAGTTTTACCTATTCAGTACAGTAAGCTATAGTAAAAAGGTAATTAGCCCTAGTCTTAGTTTTACTTATTTTATATAGTGTGAAAAGGAAGCTGTAATAAGAAAGTAACTAGTTATACTAGTTTTAATTTTACTTATTCTATATAATATGTAATAGTTATTAGAAAGCACAGGCTAGGCTCTTATATAATAAGATTTATAAGATAAGAAAAGGATGTAAAATAAACTAACTGAGCAATTGCAGAGTACCAGCTAAGCTCTTATACGATAAGATCTAGTAGAGTGATAAGGGCATACGGAATAAACTAACTTAGTAATTACAGGGAGGGTACTAACTAGTTTCAACAGACAACCTTAAGGGAAAATTGTGCATAAGCCTACCGTAATAAGAAACTACGGGTAAAAATGAACACTTAATAGAAAGCGATTAAAGTGTTATACGATGTTAAAAGGACGTAAGGTAGTATGTGATAAGGTTAGGAATTAAACAAAACTGGTTACACGAAATTTAACTAGGAAAAACGCAACGGACTCTTATCCAGAAAAGTCCTAACGGACTTTACGCCTTACGTATAACAGTAGCTTAAGCTCCTACACTACTAGAGTAACAGACTCTTATAAAGTCCATTAGGGAATAAAGGATAAGGTATATAGAATAAACTAACTTAGCAGTTATAAAGAGGGTACTGACCAGTTTCTACAGATACCCCTAAGGGAAAGTAATATATAAGCTACCTTAATAAGAAATTAAAGCTAAAAATGAACACTTAATAGAAAGCGACTAAAGTGTCGTACGATGTTAGAAGGACGTAAGGTAATATGTAATAAACTTAGGAATTAAATGAAACTAATTATATAAAATCTAACTAAGAAAAACATAACAGACTCTTATTTAGAAAAATAGTAACAGACTTTACCCCTTATATATAACAGTAGCTTAAGCTTTTACACTACTAGAGTAACGGACTCTTATAAAGTCTATCGGGAAATAGAGGATAGGACTAGCTACATTATATACGTAATTATAGTACAGCTTACTATAGCGGGCAGTTATTAAATAACACGTTAGCCCTTTCTTTACTTATTATAATCTGTAATTATTAGGTTTTCACAACCCCAACCCGGCTAGTGTAGCTGGAACAGTGTAGCTAGATCCACGCAGCCGCTCTGCGGCTGGCTCTGTAGATCCACACAGCTAAGAACGCCAGACTCCACTGCCAACCCTGTATTCAATCAGCCAACCTCGCTTCGTAGAAGTGAGTGTGGCTAATGCACTTCGTGCACTAGCTACCCTCACGGCTATAATACTACAGCTTCCGCTCTTAAAGATAGAAATAATTAATCACCTTTAACACACACTGTTTTCCAATACCTTCACCCCTTTTACATCTTAATAGTAATAAGTATAACTAGCCTGTCGAATATAAACACGTTCTGTAGGAGCTTCTCTATATCGAAGTGCTTCAGTATTATTAACTCCAGCCCGTGCCCTAACTGCCCGGCCTATATATATATAAAAGTAAACAGTACGCTTTTCAATTACTTAAATAGAGTATAAACTCTTCAGTAGCTTACTAGCAGCACTTATACACTATATACCCACTTTCCACTTTTACACTATAAAATAGATCTTATTTAACTAGCTTAACTATCTTACCTACATTAAGCTACAGCTACTAATTCTTACTATTTATTACAAACAACTATCTTAAGCTTTTATATATTAAGTTATCAATAATATTAATAAAAATAATCGTTAACTAAACTTAAGCTTACGTCCCACTTAGTAACTTATTAAACAGCTTCTTAAGCTTATTAACGACAGCTTTAATAACCTTTTACAGATTACCAATCCGGATCTACTTACCTTTAAGGTTAAGACATATATCGTCTTACTTCCATGCTAGATGTAACGTTCCTAGCTTATGCTGTTAAAAACCATACCTATATATTATCAACTTAGTAATCGTATTAATCGGTATATATATATTATTATATAACCACTTATAATACACTTATATAAAACGTTCCACCACTTCCCTAGCTACCTCTTCGTCTATATCACTAACGTCGTAACTCTTATTTACATTACCATTACCGCTATTATCGTTCTTATCGTTATAATAATTAGTAAGCCCTATATCCTTACTATCGCCCTTACTCTTTACCTTATCGTACAGCATAAATAAGTTCTTAAACATTAGCACTTAGCTACATTATAACAGCTTAACTAAGCTACGTATAAATGAATACGCCAATATCCATAGCCTTAAGCTTAGCCAAATCGTTAACACATACGTAAAATGCAGTAATAGGCTATTATATATATATTAGTAAATCTTCTACTTAAGTAAGCTAATGTAAAACGAAAATACTACTTAATTAAGCGCTGCCTCGTCTAGATCCTGCTCCTTAGTTACTAAGTCTGTAACGAGCTAACTGTTAAGATACGTATTAATTACCACGTTAAGCTACTACATTACTATACTTAACTTTTACTATTACCTATTAGTAAAGTAAACTTAATACATCTATTGTGCCTTTTATCACCCTAACACCTACACGCGTATAGAGTAATATAAGTACTGTTAAAACTAACTATAATAAAACTCTTATATCTTCTCTTTCTCCTTTATATTAAACAGCTTATTAACTAACTTTATTAAATCTATATTAGTTAGCTATTTAAGCAATTATATCGGCACTTACTTTACCCTTTTTACTAACTGTCGTAACTTACAGTTAAAGCTATCCACTAGCAGCTATATCTATTTATTACTATCCACTTTTATATCATCACGTTCTTTACACTCGTACAAAACAGTTAACAGTAATAACCTAGCTTCGCAAATCGTTATCTAATCTACTTACCGTAAATACTTATTCTACCTTATATATTAAACTTAACAGGACATGCTTATTACTTTATTTAGCTTTTTAACTATCTTTTAACGTTTAACTTCCTTACCCTTTAACACTTCCTTATAAACCTGTATACTGTCCACTAACTAATTAAAACTACCCATATTACCATCTCTCTTAATGCTTACATTATCTCTTATAATAACTTAATACTACACTTACTTTTGCCGTCTAAACAATTATAACGTAACTATTATCTAACTTAATACTTATACTGCTATATGCCCCTTAGTACGTTAATGTACTACAGTATTATCCCAGTTAATAGTTAGAAACTGACAGCTAGTATAACTGTAACCTTTAAGCCACAGCAGCTTATTAATCGCTACGCTACCGTCTTATAACAGCTTAATAATTACTAAGTCGCTAATAAATAATATCGACACTACGAATGTCTAGACTTGCTGCAAGTCGTTACCTTTCAGCTTATGCTGCTTATAAAAGTGTAAAGTAACACCAGCGCCGGGTTTAATACCTACCTTACATAGTAAGTAAAGCAACACATTACACCGCTTATATAACCAGATCACCTCTATACGTTAAGTTGGGGTTTATCTATTAGCTTTAAACTAGTTAGTGTAAATAATTTACACTAACCAGTTTAAACTTTATAACTTAAACCTTACTATACTGGAAATTAAAACACTCTCTACCCAACACGTCTCCTCTAACGCGCACCTTAGCTATTATAATCAAAAAAGCAATTATCACCAACCCTACTTACGCTAGTGTTCTGGCCCCTGCGGCTAGTTACTAACCATACTCACACTAATGTTCTGACCCCTGCAGCTGGCCCTTATACCCCTAAATGATCAGCTAATCAGCAGCACTGTTTAATGGAAACGCTATTTAGGGGAAATAGCCCGTGCCTGACTCCAATTTACGTGCGCGCACTTTCGCTGTTTGAGTTAAACAGACCATTAAATAGTGTCTAAGAAGGGTGTGTTTGGCCGTAAGGACGTCTTCTTTACTGGGCACGTAGCTACGTTCCAGGAGCCAGCATTTATCCCTTTCTCGAAAGACGGGTGCGCATAAGAGGGCAAGGGCTACTTAATCGCGCTGGTTAACTAGCTCGACGAGCCGCGTAACGACATAGCCATCTGCGCTGGACCTGGCCAGGGGCCTCCTGGCCGTCATCCACCTGCTACTCAAGCTCAAGCTGGGCCTGCACGGCAACTTTGTTAGCTAGCGCAAAATTAATAAATGGGCGAGGCGCTACACCGCAGGCGGCAATCTGGGCTCCGTCATGGTCACACGCGAGATGTTGCCGTGGCAGAAGGCTTTTTGGGCTCAGGGACCGGAGGGGGAGAAGATGAATGGGGAGGAGGTGAATGGAAAAAGAATGGTTATAAGGAGTAGTAAGATAAGTGGCTGCCTATTTATACATATGGCTTAGTGCTGTGGCTGGTAGGAATAGTATACATGTCTTGATCCACTGCCGGGATATACCGTTAATTTCTAACATATAACTCGCTGGTGCACCTGAAATGAGCATAAGTAGTGCTGCAGAACAATTCAGTTCAGTTTCTTAGACCTTTCACTTCGTCTACTCTCATAGCACCAGCAGAGGCAGTGGACGGAATATAAAGGCAGTGAGACCAGTGGCATAAAAAGATCAAGAGAGTGGAAATTAGCCACAAAGAACTCTTCGTGAAGACACGGTCGGCTGAAAGAGGGAAACCCCAAATCTCGCATCCAAGGACCCATTTACTAACAGATAAGGCAGGCTGGCACTACTACTAGCGCGTCGGCAACGTCTCCGTAGCCCCCGAGGCAGCTCCCTTATACATGTAACCGCCTGGTTTCGCTCGCGTGGCTCTCTCTAGCGCTATGTAAGCCGCACCCGACTCGTGATCATCAAACGGAGCAGCGCGATGGTGGACCGTGATCTCGAGGAACGACGACTGCTCGTCCGAGACCTCGATATCCATACCGCTTCCCTGTATTTGCCTTTTTGTTAGCCCCACGAAAATAATGTACAAAAAGAGAAAATACACACAAGGGGAGAGAAAAGAGAAAGCGAAAAAAAAAAGCAGGCAGAAAAGAGGATTACGTACCGACTTGACGCTCCAGTACAGATACTTTTCAAGATAATCGCCCACCTCTTTCTTTCCTAGCCCGTCCAAGGGATGAATCCCCAAGGCCTCGGGACCACTACTACTTGCGGCCACCTCGGGCTCCGAATCGGCGGCGGTAGCCTTCTGCCGCGCAAGCAGTGCCGCCGTCAGGGGGATCTGCGCAGACGAGAGCGCGCCGCCCTTCTCCTCGGCGTCCTTCTGGCAGTTCTTGCATCCTCGGCCGCCGGGTACTGCGGCGCCAAACACGGGGTTGCTGAACGTGTAGACGAAGCCGACGAGCTGGGGGTGGCGGTGCGTTGGGCCCGCGTAGCTGTGGGGTGCGGACTTGTCGCCGACGAAGAGGTAGATTGTGTAGGGCATGCCGTTGAAGGCGTAGCTGGGGAGAGACCGTTTCAGTACTTTTTAAGGGAGAAAAAAAAAGGGGGGGGGGAGAAAGGGGGAGTATTTACCGATCATAGGTGACATTGACAATGATATCCGCATTCATCGACTCTTCGGTCAGCCCGGCCGGGACGGGCTTGTACAGCTTCGCCAACTGCTGCTTGATGTCGTCGACGTATTTGTCCTCGTCGAACTTGCCCCCAGTCTTGTACTTGTCAAGCCAGGGCTGCAGCTCCGGGTACGTGTACCCCAACGACATCCACTTGCGGATGTCGTCCGAGTCGAAGCACCTTGCCTGGTCGTTTTTGTGAAAGGGAGCAAGAGGCGTTTTCGGAGAAACACGGTCCCCCTTCACAATGCTCCAGGTGCCATCGTCGTCATAGGGCCTCTCGAGATCGTCGAACCAGTTGTCCGGGTTGTGCTCGTTGAGCGCCTGCCAGATGGCAAACTGCCGGTCGATGTTGCAGTGGTGCATATAGAAGATGGGGTCGAACCCGGCGACCGGGACCTCGTTCATGTGGCCCATGGCCCGGTCGAGCCCGCCGGTCCAAATGTGGATGTTGTTGTGGATGAACTCGAGGTTGAGATAGCCGGCGGGGTCGAGCGTCTCCGCTAGACGCCTCGGGTCGTTGACGGGCTTCCTGGTCGTGGCGAACTGGGCGAAGGACTTGATGTACTGGGGGTCGAACAGGCGGTACACCATGTCGGCCAGCGGTAACCCGTCCTTCGCCTCCGGTCTGTTCCAGTCATGGGCCTCGAGGGCCTCGGCGATGCGGTCATTGTTGACCGTGCCGTCAACCCAGGCCTCCGAGACGGCTCCTCCCTGGGGTTCGAAGCTCGCCCACCGCGACGTGCTGCGAGACTTGGAGTACTGGCCATACATACAGATCAGTCTGGAGTGTAAAAATATTGTGAGAGCATGGGGATGGATGCACACTTACAGGCAGCGTGTAGTAGCGGTTGTTTTCATATTTCTCCTGGATGTCATTGATGCCAAACGAGCCCATCTGGACGTTGGCAGGCATGGTGAACTTGAACATGGGGTTGTCGACCGTAGCAAGCGTCTTTATGTCAGCCTGCCTGTAGTCGAGCACCTCGATCCTGGGCTCCTTGGCAATGAGGGGCACGTCATACACAAGTTTCTGCGCCATGCCCTCGGGGTGTTTTCGAGACTTCTTCTCAGCCCAGTCCCAGTAGGGGAGCCGCCATGTGTCGGCAGCACTCTTCCACTCGTCTCTCACGCTCTCGGGGACGTCAGGTATGATCTCGCTCACCATGATCTTATACAAGACTTGCTATATAGAGTCCGAAACATGGTCAGTCAGCAGGGACAAAGGGATCCAAGTGCGTTAATGGAAAATGATTACCTCATATAGCGCCATATAAGGGCGATGCCAGCAAGGAAACAACAGGCTGTTATGAGTACAGTACCCCTGGCTGCCTGTGGCCGCCGTGTAATCTTCTTCGTCCCATGACTGGTAAGGGTATCCATGGATACCAGCAATCTGAAAGAAGGAAAGCTTCCGAGTGGGGTGGCGGGCCTGGAGGGCCTTGAGCGCCCAGATGAACAAGCTGTTCTGGATGATGTGTTCCTCAGTTTGGCCCGGGTACCACTTGTCAGCCTCGAGGCGGAGGGGGACTGTGATCTTTGTGACGCTGGCCTGGATACCGGTGATGACGTACGTGTCGCCTTCGTTGCTGCCCATGTTGAGTTCTACTGGCTGCCAGTTGTCACTCAAGGTCTGTGGATGTGGATTAAGAACGGGGTAATTGATGAGACATGGTTTGATCTTTTTAGCCAGTCCTACAATGTAGACCCAGGTGCTCCAGTGTCTTTATATATCCGACAGATACACACAGAGTGTTAATTTCCATGAAGCTAAATCTCATGATTTTCCTCATTTCTCGACGGCAGTGACTGAATTCCCGCGGTAAGCGCAGATGGAGGTGTAAGCGGCAGCCGGTGCCCATAGAAATCAACCATTGACACGCACAAACAAAGCAGCACCTCGGAATCGCTGGAGCAAAGAAGTCCGGCTAGGTTCATTGAACGCATTCACCTTCTGTAGTGTGTGGTGTGCTGCTATACACGCACCTTCAAAAGGGAAGTTGCACGACGACGCTCTACAGCTAAAAGGGGGGTTCTCTTGACCAGTCAGGACCACTGTTCGCTCCCGACTTGCGTCTGTCGTGAGGGGAACTGTTCCAAAGGAGGAGCACCAACTCTTGTCCTCAGCTAGACGCAAACCGATAGCGCAAGCCACACTGCGACCCATGACTTCGAAGCTCTTATCCGCCCAGCCTTTTGCTCTCGACATCTGTTGTATCACTTCGGAAGCAAATTCATTGGTTTTCCCGCTGAAGTCACACACCACCATGAGCAACCGAATAGCGAAGTGGGTGCCATTAGGTAGAAATATTGGGCTGAAACATCCCCCAAGCGTCCTGTCACTTCCTGTGCCAAACCGATTTGGGCTCCTGGTCACTCCTTGGACCTATTCGACCCTGCAGATATGGTCCCTATACTGCATTAGTTCTGCTTGTAAGCAACTAGGAGTCATTGACTGGGAGGGGGCGGGCTACAGTCCAGCATTTGTTCTGCATGTAGGAACTCAGTTGTCGTTGGCTTGAAGGGGACAGGCCACAGTCCTGCAGCCTCAGCAGTGTCACTTGGTATCCCAGCTCGTCAAAAATTGCTTTCAACGCAAGGAAACATGCACGCTAGATCGTTTGTCTCCGTTCTATGCCAAAAAGGGTGGCATACATTACCTGGACTCAACCGTGAACTTCTTGAATCCATAGGTCACCCCTAGCCTGCCTTCTCAGCCCCGGTCGTCTCCCACCGCACAGCCGAAACAAAGGCCATGGCCCGCGCATGCTGCTTGGGCATATATGCAGGTAAGGCCAAAAACGGCAGTCCTTCATGCTCTTGCTCCTCCTTCTCTGTCCCGACAATCAGCTCCATCACCTCCTTGGCCCCGGGAATGTCCAGCCGGCTAAACAGCCACGCGTACAGGCCGACGACGGTGCGGGTGCGGGGGTGGCGGGAAAACAAGGCATTCCGGGGGAACCGTATACCAGGGAAGCAACGTAACGAGCGGAAGTGTCACACGTGACCTGGCCACAATGGTCTTCATTAACAAGCCTCAGGCACCCCAGCAGTGCCAACAGAGGCCACAGGCTTGGCAACAAGGGCCAGTGGAACGCGCGCTACGCGCCAGAATTCTGGCAGCCAGTCCCTTATGAAGCGAGGCGCTATAGGGAGGTGAACAAGCAATCAAAGACGTCCTGTAATGTTGTTGGCCGGGAAGACCGACAGCTGGAAAGCCATGGAATCCGACAGATAGTGTGGAAGGACTGGGCATGAGAAGGACAGATTCCACCATTTCAGGTTGCCAGAAGTCAAGGACTTTTGCAGCCATAGAAGATTATACTTGCAAATTGAACAATTCCACGTTCCAAGCCGTAACACCTTGCTATCTTTCCTCCTATGCTCTGGTAGTAGAATTACCCCTTGTGACAGGAGGACTGGTTGCATTTCCTTGGTGAATAGGAAAACGTTTCTGCACGCGGTTAGACATGGTCGCGACGTTGCAGCAGGGAAAGATGGGACACTGTTACCACGACCCCGCAGTCATGACGACAGGTCGCTGTCTTGCAGGACGATCTCTTCCCCATCAGAGTCGACAACGTTAACCGCACAGCAGTACTGGGCGAGAGGGGCAATGTTCGGTCTGGTGCGGCAGAGGCCTTTGGCGAGGAAACCACTCACAGGTCGCGAAAATAGCATGGCTCAGCAACGGAGACGCAGCGAAGGCGTACGGCTCCATGGTTGTATACAGGACGTCGCCGCCCCACCAAACGTGATCCAGGTAAACATAGTTGGCGCGTCGCCTCCCGTGCTGCAGTTAACCATTTCGGGGTCAAAGCTAGACATGCGGGGAAGCGCTCCTTCCTGTCAGTCAGCTCTTTAACGGAGGCAACGCTAGTGATTGGTAGCGGCTGCGTGCGCTGACAGATCGCGCGTTGTGGCGCTTTGCGGTAGTTCATGCACGAAGATCCTTCCGTTAGGAACGCACGGTTCAACATCGCATGACTATAACACGTTGTAAAGAACAGGCCCTCCACTAACGCTACCTAAACTTAGTACCGTAACTTCCAAACCCCGTGCAAACCTTCAGATTTAGGTGTTGCACTCTTCTTGAAAACTACCAGATCCAGGCTTCGTTCCTCAAGGCTCCTTTGGGCAAACCGCAAGCGGTTTGCCCCTCCTGTCTCCTGTAGCCTACTGCCAACCCCTTAAAAAGCCCCGCAAACACTTATGTGGTTTCAAAGATCACGTGTACCCGCGAAAGTGGGAGTGACATATGACTGTGGGAGCGGGCACTGTGTAACCGCCAAGAGGCCTAGAAGCGGGTCTTTAGAAAACTGAATAGTAAGTTAGAAGCGGAAGCTGTCACACATTACCACTGTATTAAAAAGCATAGAACGTTCATCACTTTAACAAATAGTAATTGCTGTTACATCTGACACACTCCCTCAGCTCTAGAGCCATTTAGGGTTTAAAGCTAGAGAATTCTATCTCCTAGGGGCAGCTAAGCTCCATTTATGCCCGCACCTGGACTCGAAGTCATAAGGTCTTAACGCTTACGCCAGGTGGTAAATTCTGGAAACGGCAAGCCAATAGCGTAATCCACAGGGTTTCCGGCTACTTAGGCTTTCCGGCTACCTATTTGGGGTTAGCTTCAGCTACTAAATAGCCTTCTACTACACTATAGACCACATTAATTATTTGGCTAAACTGGTGTAAATGCCTCCGTTTAAACGAACAGCCTTTAAATAATCGATTTACGTGTAGATAAAATAAATCCAAATAGTTAATAGTAATCTACATATATACTACACCTTCAGAAACTATCAGAACTATAACCTCTTTACCCTTATTACTTACCCTTATTAAGTAAAGTAGTTATACGTAATAGGTATCTCCTTCTACACTATCTTTACAAACTTTCCTTTATTAAATAACGCAGCTTTTTAAGCCTTAACAGCCAGTTTAGTATCATTCTTTTCTTACCTCTCCTTACTTAGTTTTAAGGCTTCCTTAACGGTTAAAACCCTCACCTCTCTATAGTGCTTATATATAGCCTTCCTTTAGAAGTTCTTACTTTTATTAACTAGCTTTTAATTTAGTCTTTAAGTGATCTATATCTTAGTTATTACCTTAAAGTATATTTAATGTATAAGAGTAACGCTCTGCTTTAAGGCGGTAATAAGGGTATTTAGGGAAATAATAGCTTAATTTACCTTAGTTTATAAAGTAAGGGTAATAGTAAAGCAGTCTAATACCTCTTAAGGTACCTCTTAAGCTATTACTACTTTATCTAGTACTTTATAAGGGTCTAGAGGTATAAGCCCTGCTCCCCTTTAAGTACTGGTAATATTATAACATATCTCCCCCTAGCCTTTTAATAGATTTAAAGGAACTGAAAGTTAGTAATACGTTACGCTCCAAATAGTACCCCCTTACTAATTAAAGCTCTATATCGCTTTACTAATAAGTTAAAGACTCTTATATTTAAGAGTTAAAGTAAGTGTGTAAAGTAAGGAGGAAGGTAAAGAGTTACAATTTTATAATCTTTACAGTATTAGATAAAGTTAAAGGAGATATAGCTTAAGTAGCTATTAAGAATAAGGAGCTAGTATTCTCCACGTGTACAGTTATATAGTGGCCTTCGGGTTAGGTTTAAGGTATTTTCATATATATACAGCATTATATTACTATGTTAAAATACAATTTAAGTTAATAGCTTTTAAAGACTTTACGAATAAGGCAGATAGTTACTTTAACCTATACCTTATTTTACAAGTTGTTTTACTTTTAGCACTTAGACTTTTATAATCTAAACATTAATAATGTAACAGGTAAGGTAGTGTCTTACAACTAGCTAGGCCTACTTAACGAAGACGGAGAACGTGAGGAAAAGGAAGAAAGAGAGGAGAGGCCTTATAAGAGGCCCTGTCGTTTATGTACATAACCGCGTTACTCCGATTAAAGGGAGAGAGAAGATTCCAGAGCCGTCGTGTATTTTATTACAGTTTAATGTTATAATCTGCGTCCGCATATCGGTATTTCTGGGAATGGCTTTATTCAGGGGTTAAGGGGTCGCTAGTAGGGCTTCGCTCCGCTTCCGGCTTAAGCTGGTAAGGCCTATAAAAGTCTACATATAACCCTTAACTAGGCGATTATTAAAATAGGCGTGTCTACCTAGGCTTAAAAAGTAGCCATTAAAAGGGTTATACTTATCTGGACTAAGGAGAGGGTTAAGGACCTTACTTACGTCTTTTTTAATATAATTAAACCTCACTCTCTAGAGTTTAAAGATAAGATAATATAAGGATAACCTTATATAATTACTATAATATAGGGTGGGATATAATGCTAAGAATAGGTATTTAGATTAACTACCTAGATTTAAGCATTATAAGATGTTAAGATTAGGCACTTAGACTACCTACCGGGATCTGAGCATTATAAGATGCTAAGATCAGGCACTTAAATTACTTACCTGGATTTAAGTATTATAAGATGTTAAGATTAGGTACTTAGGCCACTTACTTAGATTTAAGCATTATAAGATGTTAAGATTAGGCACTTAGGCTACCTACTTAAATCTAAGTATTATAAGATGTTAAGATTAGGCACTTAGGCTATTATAATCTAGATATTATAAGACGTTAAAGCTATTAGGAGTTTTAAGAGGTCACTAAGCTACTTTAGCTTAACATATCTTCTTAAGATTAAAAAGCTTTCCCTTCTAGTAATATAAACTTACCTTATTATAATATCCTCACTTCTGTGGAGTGGGAAGTCTAACCATATAACCCCCCCTTTATATAAAAATCGAGCTTAATAATAATATAATTAATTAAGGATATAAAGCTTAGTAGTAAGTGTATCTGGTAACTAGTGGGTGAAATGTAGAAGGATTAAGATCTGATTAAAGTAAAGGGAGAGGGAAAAAGTGCAGCGCAGGATAGGGCTATTAATGTTAAATTAAATTAAACGATAATTACGTTCAGTTACGCGTCACGTTACACTGTTTATATTTTCTTAACACGTTATAAAGGTTTTATATATCTTAGTTAAATCCTGTTTAATGGTTTAATGTAGCGGAACTTATTACCCCTGGCACTAAACCACTACCCTATTCTTAGGCTGAAAATAGATAAGAGTGGCGCTAATTTATAACCTAACTACACACTTAGGTGTAGAGGGGCAGTAACGCCGTAGGCTGTCAGTTTCTAATAATGCCTCTTGATAGTCGGGTTATTAGTGTTAGGATGGATTAAGCTGCTATAGGGTGGGAACTTCCTAGAAAGGAACTATCTTACCTTAGATAACGTGGGAACTGATAGCTACACTAATTAGATGGGACGGGTAGAGACAGGGTGTACTGGTAAGGAGGATGTTACTATCTTTCACTTATAATAAGGGTTAGTTATTAAGCTGTGGAATTTAATTACTTTCCTTATTAACTGCCTACATTAGAGGGAGACCTGTTTCCTTACTATAGTAACATTTCCTTATAAAGAGGTTATAGGGTCCCTGTTAGAGGCGTTTACTAATTTTCTAAGAATAAATAAAGTACGCTTAGCTTCTTTAGCGTCTTGGACGTGTAGATCTTTCCCATTATAAATAGGAAAAAAAGTTAACCTTTAATACAGTGCTTAAGGCGGAAAGCTTATTAAAATTTCAGGTGTTACTAATTATCACGGTGATAGCTAATTTAAAGTAGTAATCTAGTTAATTTATGAAATAGTAGGATAAGGAAAGAAAGGTCTATAACTAGAGGCTTACACACAGGTCTTTTATGGGCGATTACCCTTTATTCCCGATTTGGACTGGCTTTACCTGCACGTGTCTGTATCTCTTTAAGGTTAAGTTAATTAGGAGACTAACGATATGCAGGTTTAATTACCCTTTAACTGTAGCTCTTTTACGTATTTAGTGGTTATTTATAATAAGGTAGTGGAGAATTCTTTAAATAACTTACATTTAGACTGGAAGGCTTAAGGAAGTAAAAGAGATATTTTAAATATTATATCTATATTAATAAATAGTTTTATCTACACTCTCTTTTCCTAAGAGGATGTTACTATTAAATACTCTGCTTTAAGTAGAGAGATATATTAACAGATCTTATTAATATAGTGTATCTACAGATACCTAAGATATCTTACTGTGTGAGCCTTATCTTATTAATTCTCTTATTACTATTATCGATAAGCCTTTTATTTTACTTTCTCCTAAAGTCTGTGTAAGTAGGGTATAGTATAACGATTAGAAAAGGTAAGAGATTTATTAATTAAGTTTTTAAAGCTAAGCAGGTAATAGAGAGGTAAGTAGGTACCTTTATATCTAAGGGCTTTCTAAATATCTAGAGTTAATAATAACCTTATCCCTGGATTTAAAACCTATAATAACCCTAAACTAATAGACGATTATAAGGTTAATTAGATAAAGTTACTTATAAGTCTTTAAAAGGTAACTGCGCTTCTTACTGTAATAGTTATAAATACCCTTACTTTTTATATCGTTCTGTTTATATAACAGAATACCTGTAATAAAGCGGTAGGCCGTCACTTAGACCGGTGTAGCACATCCTAGAGCGATCTTGTTAAATAAGATACTGGCTTTATAATTTAGAGTACTGGTGTTCTGGCGGTTTTACGCTAGCTTAACTGCACTGTTTCCGTTAATCAGTCCAGTTACGTTGTAGCTAGTTAACACATAGCTCCGAGTTAACCTGTATATACTAACTGATGGTAGTTAAAGCCCTAAATAAGTAGAAGTTGGTATGTGTGCACTGTCTGTTATACTCTTTTATAAGGAACTTTATATACTGACTGTGATAATTACTAATTCTTTTATTTAAGGAGCGGGGATTGGGTATTTAATGTATTACTGTTAATCTTAATGGTTATGTTAGCTTAAAGTTTATCTCTTAACTGTAATCTTATCTATACTCTAATTTACTGTCCTGTATTACTATTATAAGAATAATTTGTAAACCTTTCACCCTTTAATTAATTAAAGATAAATCTTTTTAAATGTATTCTGACACTATACTTTAAGATATTTACAGTGTTATATTACAGCCTTTAAATCCAGATACTGTAATATAAAACCTGACAGTTATAAGCTGTAACCTTATAAAAGTGATAAATACTTTCTTTTCTCCTTACATTTCGTAAGCTCTGGACTCTAATCTGCATTTATAAGAGCATAAAATTAGTCAGTTTAATCTAGCCTGGTTAACGTTCTGTTACATTAGTTATTATACCCTCGTTATTAAAATTATAAATATTAGGTAGGGTATGTGGCAGGTGTACAGCCACACCACACGTAGCAGTACGTAAGCCATAAGTTAAGGACGTTAATTAACATTAAAGTTTCCCGTTTTCCTCCCTCCACTAAACATTACACCTTTAAATTTACAATACCGTAACCTTACTACTACCTACCCTCTTCACCATAGCAGGCCTATCACATCTCACTTAAGCTAGTACAGGAAGTATAGCCATTAAAGACTTTACACTTAAAATCGCTACTTATTATAGCCGAACGCTTTTTAGAAACATTATCTGTAAACTGCTAAGCCACGATCGTGTTACAGCACTTAAGGAGATCAGCTTGTTAATAAAGTCGGCTATGAAAAGAGTGTTACCTTAATCTTATAACGGTATACCTTCACGATAGCTTTAATATCTAGCTTTAAACTAATATCCCTCCGCGCCTTTAGAAGCGGACTCTGTACTAGTAAACAGTAAGTTAACACCTGGCCTTATATCCGCTTAAAAGGCCGATATAAATAGGTTAAATTTAATATTAGGCATTATAGGTTGGGGAATGTAATGGATAATAACACCTAGCTGTAATGCGGAAAGGGATACTAACTATACGGCGTCATCACTGTGTAATAACTCTTAAGACTGGCAGGAAAGAGATATATTAGTATCGTTTAAGTAATCTAATATTATCGTACGTAGCCTTAATAATAACGGTTAACTGTCCACTAGTGGTAATAAGGGCGATAGGACAGATAGTGATAACGATATACTATAGCCTAAGGACGTTAAACGGAAAAGAGTAGCTAGCTTATATAATAAATTAGTTAGGAAGCGGCTTAAGTGGTTTAATATAACCTTACTTAATAAGCTAGTTATTATTTTACAGATTTAAAATCCTATCGTTATCTACTAATATAGCTATAAGCCTTTCCGTATTATGTAAGACGTTATAGAGGAGGTTTTACAAATGCCTAAAATGGTGGAACTTAAAGATGAAGCTCTTACAAGCTTAACCCTTTTAATCTATATCTTCGGCCAGGATGGATATACCCAGTTCCGTTCTTTTTATAAAGAACATTACAGAATATATAACTATAAGAGCCTTACTACTGTTAAACTTATAACTATAGTTATCTCTAATCTTAAGGGGCTTAAATACCTTACATTATCCTAACTTGTGGATTTATAAAGCAGGCTTAAATCCTTAAGTAAGGGTCCTAAGTGTAAAGATATACGTTGCCTGAAAGCTTATCTGAAGATTATCTGTATCTGGGAGTCTATTAACTTATAAAAAGGCAGTTATATAGAGGAGCTTAAAAAGCTTCACACCTTTACTCCGTTTTAAGAGTTCTTTAATTAGTAGAGCTTATATAGTAAAAAAGGTTAAATAAAGTAGTTATAACTTACGTCCTTTATTGTATATAAACTTTTAATCCCTAATAAGAATTTCACTAATATGGTATTACGTTATAAGCCTCTCCTTATCTTTACCTGTTATTTTAAGGAGGGGGTACTTACTTTTCTTCCTTGTATAGGGCTTATCCCTTTTTTTAATAAACTGCACTTTAAAGTTAAAGGGCTGTATAGTAAGGATAAGGGTAAGTTAGTGTTTTGTATAGTAATTAAGAAGATGTTAGAAAAGATTCCTGGAATTACAGATCTTTATACCTAGGCCTTTAGTAATCTTGTAGACCTTATCCTTAAAGAGAGCAAGTTATTATTAACGTTAGGATTTATACTTTTAAAGGTAGGTAAGCTCTTAACTTTCTAATCTGTAAAGGTGTGGGAGCTTGTAATGAATAAAGTAACCTTTAAGTAAAGGATTATTAAGGAGTTAAGTGATAAGGCGTCTAACGACGTAATTAAAGCTGTAGATGATAACTTAATAGGGGAAGATTCTAGTTAAGATTATCTTAAGGATATTAATTACGTATTATTCCCCTTATAAGGTTAAGCGCGTTAGATAATCTGCTGATTTTAGTTTAGGTATTCTTAAAACGGCAGCAGATTAACATATTTATTCTTAATTCCAGCCCTGTATTCCATCTTTAAAGCGTTATTATCCATTAGTTTTAGTGCCTTTTGGAAAACATAACACTATAGGATATTATATCTTTACTTTAGCTAAGAATAAAGGCCTATATCCCTAACGCTATTTACTGGGCTATAAATTCCTTATCCGCTGTTTTAGTGCCTCTTTGGAAAATATCACGCTATAAGATATCTTATCTATCCTTAACTTAGCTGATAATAAAGGCTTATATCCCTAATATATTAGTTAAGTTATAAATTTTAAAATATTATACTTAGAAAGACGTAGTTTAGTATGTGATATAGTTTTACTGTGGCAAGATCTTAGCATTTTATAATGTTAAGATGTAATAATATAGTATATTAATATAAGGATAGCTGTTAAACTAAGCACCTTTGCCTTAAAGTTTGTAATAAGTTTCCTCTTACACCTTTTATTATACACTGCTCTTTTTTTAAAGTTTTACTGTCCATTTAAAGTCTGTCTTACGGCTGTATCTTCCTCTATTTTAACCTTTAACCTCTTCTTACAGGGTATAGTAACTAAAGGTTAACGGTATTTGTAAACGTTATCCTTTATTATTTTATTTAATAGGGATTTAATCCTATTTAACTAGTATAATAATAAAGGTAACAGTGCACTTTAAAATAATGTTAACCTTGACAGTTATAACCTTTAGTATCTTTTAGGTAGAACCTTTACTGTAACTTAGATATAAGTATTACTTAATAGAAGTTAGTAGCGTCTTATAATTAGGTATTCTATATTATTTATTATATTAATATATGCGAAACTTACTTACCATTTACAGATCTTGTAAGAAATAAGTAAATCTTACTATTAGTTTATAATAATTAAAGAAGTGGAAGATATAATTGCTTTGTAAAAGGTATTTGTCTAACTTATTTAGCTATTTACCTTATAGTAGTAAGTTAATAATATTTTATAAGATTATTATTAGCGATAGCGAGTTAAGTGTTAATAGTAATATAAATGCCCTTTAGTATATAATACCCCTTAACTGAAGAGCAGGTTGTAGTCTTAACGGCTGTGCTGGCGGCACTGCTAAGAATGAAGCTGACACTATTATTGATAGCGATAATAGCCCTTATTATAATAGCCCTTTATATAGCCTTTCTCCTCCACACGGCTAATAAAGATATTTTAATCCGCTCTTTGATTTTAGTAACTTAGACGATATTTAGGATACTTTTAATAAGTTTACTAATTAATTAGAAGATTTAAATAACGAATTTCTAGATAATGTTTTAATGTGGTTAAACGATAATAGTGGATTAATCAGACGGGCCTTGTGGCTCCCACTACCTACAGTTATATTGGAATAGATCTGTAGTGTTTGAGGATGTAAATGTTAACTTGCACGTCGTATTATTTACATACTTTACACAGGTGTTGTGCTTTACCCAGATACCCTTTATGCCAAGGCTGAAAAGTAACACCAGGGCTCTTGCACACGCTACCGCGGGCTACGCTACACCTATGATATTAAGGGCGCGGGGTATAGACTAAGCGTAGCTGACATATCTTACGACTTAGGTATTTATCGCATTAACGAAGACATCTCAGGCTTATAGCGTAATAGGGACTGCACAGTATTCCCTAGCGTTAAGTACTTCTAATAGCTTTTCTTTAGACTATTAAGTAAAGGTGAGGAGATATGTTTTTATAAGGATGCTGTTAATTTACTAGTATAGTATTTGCTTAAGGATATTAATAACGCTATTGTAATTTTCACAGACTTTAACTCTTTTTAAGGGTTAATCTTACTCTTTATTATCCCTTTACCATTTATACTTTTTAGTAAGTTTATTTATCTTTATTATAACTTAACTATTAACGATAAGCTAGTTAATATCCCCCTTTATAAGATACTACATATTGTGTTTACTACTGTTAATACCTGCTTTTACCTTATTTACACGTTCTTCCCCTTTATATATCGGCCTAAATACTTTATCTACATTACTGATAAGATATACAGTACATTTTACGAAAAGCTTTTACTCTCCGGCCTTTAACAGCTCTCCTACTAAGCGGACTTTACCAGGTACGCTGGCCTGTCAGCCTTGCTAGCCTTTTAACACCTCCTAGTATCCTTTTTAGCTGCTAAGATTATATTTAAGGCTAACGTAGAGAAGTCTAGTAAAGAAGGTAGTATACGTAGTAAGCTTATTAATATTACTATTACCCTGTTAAAAGATATAGTGGTATGGAATAAGATAAAGGAGGTACTTTCCCACCTTAATATATTTATAAGCGGTGACGACTTTTAAGAATTCGACCTTTAACTGTTCTAGTATATGTTTTTTGTTTATAATAGTAAAGGGCTTAAGCTTAAGACCTAGCGATAGAGACTTCTGTTTAAATGTATTAAGGAGTTCCAGGAAGACCAGCTTTTAATTGTTGGAGACGTCTTATCTGTTGAGAATAGTAATAGGTAATATATCGATATTGCTATAAAGGTACCGCTAGTCCCTAACCTGAATTGCTTATCTGGCTTAACCCTTTTTACTAAACGTTACTGTGTGTATAACATTATAGTATTTGTATTAGAGGGTAAGCTTATAAGTACCGATTAAGGGGGTAACCTACCTTAATAGGCCTATAGGGTTAACGGGGAAACTGGTGAGGGAGATAGTAATGTTAGTAACGTCGGTAATAATAGTGACGATAGTTATGATAAATAGTGTTTAGGTTTTCAGCTACTTATTATCCTTAAAGTTACTATAGTTAAATATCTTATTAGCCTCCTCTAGGACACAGTTACACTTACTGCTAAGCTTAAGCTTAAACACCTATGTGTTAAACTTGGGTTGGTGTATATATAAACGTATTCCCTAATTAAGGAGCTTTTTGATACACGTGGTACCCTCCTATTCTTTAATGCTGGTATAGTTAACTTTAGTTATAGTGATGCTGATTATAATAGCTTTAGCGTTATTTAAAAGATATATGCTAATTAGTGGGATGTTAAGAGAGCCGATATAGCCTCCTGGAAGTATGGACTTTACAGCACATAGTATATAAAGACAGAATACTTTAGTTAGCGGACTGAGATGTGTGTTACAGCTGCTTTTACATAATCTATCTGGTAAAAGGATGAGTATTAAGCTACTTTCCTCTAGGAATACTTTTAAGAAGTGCAGATCCAGACCTTACAGCACGTTACCTAGCTTACCTTAACCTGTCCAGTATCTGTTAATGTTAACGACATTATATTCTTATCCTAAGCCTTTTTTATTTATAAAACTAGTATGTTTAAGGAGTTTTTAAAGGGTAATATTTAGAAGCATCTTATTACAGTGGATAGCATTTAGGTGTTTTATAATCTTATAAAGTAGGTGTTATTAGTAACTGCTAAGCTTTACGTGTTGTTAATTCTTAGCCTTTATTATTTTATCTTTTACCTTTATCTAACAGAAGCCTGGATCTTTAACAGCCCTTTATAACGTTTAACTAATAAAGAGAGGAAGTTAGGATTTGGATTACGAGATATTATAAATACAGGTGGATTTGCATTCTTTTACTCTAATGTTATCGACTGGAGGGACTTTAAGATTGTGAAGTATCACGTGGACTCTATCACCCTCTTAAGCTTTTAAGCTGTGGTAAGATTCTAGGCTGTTATAAACTATTAGGACGTTTAGTCTTTTATTAACAAGTTATTAAAGATCGTTAATAAGTAGATTAAGCTGGGGGTTTATAAGTTTGTCCTTAAGAAGTGTGTCTATCTAATCCTTTAGGAGTATTGTAAGATAGTTATCTTGAAAATGCTTAGTGAAGACGGGGTGTAGAAGGTTAGATATAATACTTAGATAAGCGGAAACGTCTTCTACTTTGGTAAGTTATAAAGACTTACCTGGAGGGTTAGTAAGGATGTGAATGTGTTTACTGGTAATAAATCTTGCTTTAAAACTGGGGATGACTACTTTATTTAAATGTAGGAGTTAGACGATATAAGCTTTAAGTGGATTAATATTATTAACTTACTGTATTGGAGATTGTATAAGGTAGTATGTGAATATTTTATTAAAGCTGGTAACTGATATGTAATTATAAGCTACTTATGTAAGATATTAGTGTACCGCTTTTTTAAGTAACACTTTACACTGTTATACCTTGATAGTAATGGCTTGATATAGTAAGTATTAAAGAAGTAAGATTGGGTCCTGTTCTGCTTTTACCCTTTAGAGCGTATAGAGGCTATGCTGTAAGGAAGGTTATGGCACTTTATTATAGGTTTGATAATCTTATTAAAGGATTAGTATAGCTTTATTACAATAGAACCTGCACCTGTGCCGGCGTGCCTAGATAGAATTAGAACTATTAAGAAGGTAAAGGTATAGATTACGTACTGACGAAACCTTATATGTTATAGGTAGTTTGTATGTAATGTTTCTTTCTTAAGTACACTTTTACCTAAAAGCGCCTTATTAGAAGTTCCCTGTAAACTACTCTTAATTATCTAGACTTTAATTTTATTAGGGTAAGATACTTGTGATATTCTAGTGACTATTTCACCTTCTGATCGAAGAAGGGACTATATTATAAATAAAGCGTAATGCCTTAAATTATAGTTTTATACCTCTTTATTATTCTATACCGGGATCTACCTTATATTTAGTAATAACTTGTAAATGCATTTTATATACTATTATTTCCTAAGTCCCTTATTATTCCCGCTTATTATTAGTAAATTTAATACAGAAAAGGCGTCGGCAATATAGTTAAGTCCTGTTAATTAAAGATTATTTTTCCAGTTATTAGTAAAGTTATAAGCTGGCACATCTCCTCTTCGTTTAGCTTTATTACTGTACGTTTTATACAGTTTAAAACTAAAATTAGACAGATAAGAAGTATTTTAAGTCTTTTAAAGTTAATAAGGCTAATAGGAGGTAACACTTACTTTAAAGGTAGAAAGTGATAAGTGTTAAGGCTTACTCTTAACGAAAGATTAATACCCTTTAGTTATAAGTATTCCTGTTAGACTGTTTAGAAGTAAGATTAAGATTAACTTTAGTTATAAAGCTTAATAAAATAATCTCTAAAAGTAAAACATCCTTATAATACCTAATTTACGTTTACTATATTATATACTGTTACTTACCCTACTGTACAGTTACTACGTATATAAATGTTACCGGCTTATATATAAATTACCAGATATAAATAAAGAGATTTTATAAATTAAGTTAGCCTTTAATAACTTTTAACCTTATATAATTTATTAGCGGATTAGAGGAAATAAGAGAAATATGTATATCTCTCTTCTCTTCTTTAAAACGTATATAAATTATAAGGGAATAAGAGGAATTTAGAGAAAATAAGATATTTTAGATATTTCTAGCTTTATAAGCTTTTGCGTTTCTTAATAGCCTTAATTTTTATGTACTTCTTCGTCGGCTTTATAATCCTTGCCTCCTAGCTGTGTTCTTTACTATAATTATCTTATATTAATATTAGATATGCTTTTAATAGACTTAATAATATAAACTTTTAAAAGGAGGCTTAAAAGGTTAAGAAGAAGATTAAAGACCTATATAAGGCTGTACTTAAAAATAAGAGAGATAAGCTGTTTAGTACAGCTTAAGCTTAAGGGAGGTAAAGTTACAGAGAAAGTAAAAGTAAAAGAGGAAGAGTTAGATAATATGCTTAATATATAAGAGCTTAACACTGTAACTGATGTAAAGAAGATATTATATAACGTTTTTATTAGTCTTAACTAGCTTATATAGTTAGTTTTAACTAAGATAGAGTAACTGTGAAAGGAGAATACTTAATATATAATATAAATTAAAGGGTATTAAGAGAACTAAATTATAATACTTAATTTACATTTACTGTATAATACCTTATTACTTACATTACTGTATAGTTACTATATATATAAATACCACTAACTTATATATAAGTTATTAGATATAAACGAAGAGATTTTATAAATAAAGTTAGCTTTTAATAACTCTTAACCTTATATAATTTATTAATAAATTAGGAGAAATAAGAGAAATATGTATATTTCTCCTCTCTTCTCTAAAGTGTATATAAATTGTAAGGGAATTAGGGGAAATTAAAGAAAACAGGATATTTTCGATATTCTTACTATATAATAACCCCTTTTAAGATTTAACGAAGAGATTTTACAAATTAGCTTTAAACGACTATCCTCTTAAGGCTAAAATACCACTTAAAGTATTTAAAGGTAATATGCTGTTATTTAATATCTGTTTTCTCTCACTTATTATAAAGGGCTAAGGGTTAAGTCTATTTAACTATTATTTTCTTTACTTATTTTCGTTATTAGTAGTTTAGTGTAATATTTAGGAAGTTTGTTATTAATAGCTCCTTCCTTATGATATTTAAAGCGGTTAGTATATAAAGAACTAACTTATAATGCCTAATTCGCATTTACTGTGTAATATACTGTTACCCGCATTACTATACAGTTACTGTAGATAAGAAGGAAGAGATTTCTTAAATGAAGTTAGCCTTTAATAACTCTTAACCTTATATAATTTGTTAGTAGATTAAGGGAAATAAGAGAAATATGTATATTTCTCCTCTCTTCTTTAAAAGGCATATAAATTGTAAGGGAAGTGGGGGAAATTAGAGAAAATAAGATATTTTAAACATTCCTCTTATACGATAACCCTTTTTAAGATTAAACGAAGAGATTTTATAAATAAATTAACCTTTAATAACTGTCCCTTTCTTACATATATAATAATCTGAAAGAAAAAGCTTATTAGGTTATATATACTTTATAACACAGTATAGTATTTCTACGTGATATAGAAACTCTATTATTCTTTTTTATTAATGTGGACTTTTTAGATAAATAAAGTTAAAACACTACCTACAGCTTATTAAACAATAGGGTGACTTAGGGGTAGTTTAACTAGACTAGGTGTGGCTTACGTATAGTGCAGCCGTTACAGGAAGCCTTTGAATTGGAGCCCCTGAGTTGGAATCATTGCTGTGGCACGATAACAGCCGGTAATACAGGGAGGTTAGTCCGTACAGCCAGAAGCCGCACTACCACGAAAATTTTCCTTTACGCGCTTTATATTCCTGATTCCAGCTTTAATTAAACGATTACTCCTCTTATTTTACCCCCTAACCTAGTGGCTATCAGCTACCCTTATTTTTATAATGTATAGTTTGTTTTATAGTTTTATATTCTCTCCCCTATTTAAATAAGGGTTTGTTTAGGGAGAGTATAGCTTTGTAAATAAACTGTTTAAGGTTCTCGCGACTTCTCGTGATCCTCCTTCTTTTAATTAAAGTAATTCCCTAACCTCCTTATTAACAGCAATTAAATGGAATTACTTCTAGACAGAGCGTTTCTACATTATAAGCTTTTACCGCCCATTAATAAAGGGGAGCATTTCTATAATATAAGTTTACGCTACTTATTAATAAGCTAAGTTTTACTTCAATAATATAAGCATTGCGCTGCTTACTAATAAGCTAAGTTTCATTTTTATAATATAAGCTTACGCTGCTTATTAATAAGGGGTAGTGCTGTTATTAACCTTTGAAACTATGGCTTTTAGATAGCGCTGTTATTAACCTGTAAAATTATGGCTCCTAGACGGCACTGCCATTAATGTTTAAAACTATGGCTCCTAGATAGTGCTGTTATTAACCTGTAAAACTATAACTCCTAGACGGCACTGCTATTAATGTTTAAAACTATAGCTCTTAGATAGCGTTATTATTAATCTGTAAAACTATAGCTCCTAGACAGCATGCTCCTTAACCTTTAAAACCATGGGTCCTGGACAGTACACTGCCTTGGTTATCCACTTTATATAGTCTTATGAATGTAACGATAATGTAATTCTGGCAGTTAGGCTAGCTAAATCTGGTAAAATACAGTCTTAATAAAAAAATAAGGCTTAAACCTTAAGTATTATTTATAAGCCTTTTATAAGACATATTATTAAAGAAACCACTTCTCCTTTGTATCTTTAATACTTAGTACACTTGTACGAGTTGCCTATGTCTAAGAAGTTGCATATTGCGTAATTCTACCCTGCTTTGTGATGTGATAAACATCCTGTGAAGTAGTACTCTCTAGCCTTTATATTATTAGTGTAGTTCTGGCACTATTTACTATTGACTTCTTGTGACGACCCTGTAGGCCGTCACTTGGGCTGGGGCGGCCTGACGAATCCCCTGTAGAAGGAACAGTGCAGAAAGGCAGTACGCACGGTACTGCGCACTGGGCCAGGGGTGTAAAGACCCGAAGCCCCTACGACTAATCGTTGAGTGATTACTCTGATCTCGCTAAGAGCACGGTGATCACAGTGATCAGAGGCATTCCGATCACTGTAATCACTCCTCGTGTTAAGTGAGCATAGTGATCAAGGTATAAAGTACCTTTTAGTTAGTTAGTATAAATAGCTATAGTTATGCTTATAACCACCGTAAGGGACTTTAGTTCCTCATATTAATATTTAATTATTTATTTATGTCTTACTGTTTAAACTTACCTTTATATATTATAATAACAGTAACTTACAGTAATATTAAACCCCTGTTTAAAAGTATTAGCTTAATAAACCGTCTTTAAAACGCCCCTTACCTGTTAGCGTCTTATTATACGTTCTGTCTTAACCCACACTAGTCCTTTTAAGGCCTATATTAAGTACAGGTTATAATATAATATTAACGTTTTAATTTTAAACGTTATTTATTAAACTCCCAGACACCACCTCTCTCTTATTAATATGTTAACTTTTAGAAAAGGTAAGGAGATTAAGGAGGTGTAAGCTTAACCTTAACTCCTTATTATTAATAAGTTAATTATATACCTTAAAGACTTAAACCTTAACTAGTAGGGACTAGTTAAAGAACTTAATAAAACCTTCCCTAGAGATATTAAAAGCTGTATTAATCTTATTAAAAAACTTTAGGCCTAACTTAACGTTATTAAGCTGGAAAATAATAACCTTAAGGGCTTATAGAAGAAATAAGTGAAGCTCTCTCCACTATCACGCTTTAAGGGAGACTTTACGTAGTTAGAGTCCTAAATAGCCTAGCTCTAGAGTTACGTTACTTACTATAATAAGCAGTTCTTTAAAAAAGAAGGAAAAGTTAAATTCGCCGGAGCCTTATTAGATAAAGTAACTACTTACTAATATAAACCCTATATAAAGATAATTAACGACCTTTTTGTAGATAGGGTATGTAAGGAAGCCCTTGAGACTTAGGCCCTTTTTGACGATTTTAACGTTTTTATTAATTAACTCCAGACTGAGTTTAGAGAATTAAACGCTTCCAGATAGGCTGAACAGTACCTTATAGCTTTAAAGTAGACGTTTTCAGTCCTTAAGTTCTCTATACGCTTTAAATTAAAAGCAGTAAAGATTAAACTCGGTTAAAAGGCCCTAATAATACTATTTTAGAGTGGCTTAAAGGAATACGTTACTAGAGACTTTTACTAAAAAGACTGTTTAGATCGCCTTTAAGAGCTAATTGAAATAATTATTAAGGCCGATAATCAGTATTATAATTACCATTATTAAAAGAACTACTAGAAGGAACGGACCCCTTATTAGTTAAGTAAACTAAAGAAGGGGAATTAGTTAACTGTGACAGGTTATTACCCTAGGCTGATAGACATTAGTATAGTAAACCGTTAAAACTAACTTAACTGCGATAAGCCTTAACGATAACAGTAGTAAAAGCAGTTTAAAGACTTATTATAGGTCCAGTGCTTTAATTATAATAAGAAAGGGTATATAATATAGTAATACTTGTTATTAAAGTAAGTTAGTTAAAAACCTGTCTTAAAAGGAGGAAAGCACGTTAAGTTTAACTTAAGAGACGTTTATATTAGGATAGCAGGTAATGAAGAGGACTGCACTTAGATAGATAAGTGTAATTTAAGAGATAAGGAAGAAGAAGAAGAACCTTAGGACGTAATATATCTAGTCTTTAAGGGTGTCTTAAAAAAGTCAGCTATAAAAGTGTAAGTTATGAAAGACTGACTTTAAGGTGGAAACTTAAAACTATTAGAAATACAGGTTATAAAAGACTGACTTTAGGAAGAGATATTCTAGTTAGCTGTTACAGGTTTTAAAAACCTTACCCTGTAAGTTTAGGAATTAAGGAAATCTAAGAAGGACCCCGACTTAAAAGTCACTAAAATAGTAGAAGAAGTTAAAGAACTAGCCCTTTAAGTTACCTAAACAGTAAAATAAGCCTTAAAAGGTAAAAGAGAATAAGTTAAAAGAATTAAATTAAAGAAACGGAAATTCTTTTTAACAGTACCCTTTAAAACTCTTAAACACTTTAAGTATACTAAGTAAATCAGCACCCTCACCTCCCTAAAAGAAGAATAGCTTAGATAGCTGCCTTACACTAAGGCCGGTGTGCCTTAGACTGGTACCTTAAGGGTCCCCTAAGAAGGCACGAAGCAAGCACACCAGCGGAGGGTCTAGGAGCTAAAGGGAAGACATTAAAAGCTAGTAGACAAAGTGGAGGACCTGTAAGTTAAAGGCCTTACTATAACGTTTAAAGATAAAGTAGTAAAGGTTAGGTTATAACTCTGTAACTAAGTTTACTTTACTAACCAGCTTAAACATTAACTTATTAAGGAAAGACACTTTATAGAGGAATAAGCTGGGTTACTGTTACCTGAGTTCTGGGAAGAGGTTTAGGAGAAATAACGCACACAGAAGTAAGTGAAAGAAGAGAAAGAACAAGGCGCCACTTCCCCCGTTCCGTACTTTATAACCGCAGCACTTATAATTAACATCAACCACCCCAGTTATAAAGATATACTGTAGATCGATTACGTGTATAATAACTATACTCTTAACTAGTATTATAGACCTAAGGCCTTTTATAACTACTTCCCTAATATATAAAGATAAGACTACACTATTGTAAGGGTAGAGTTAGAACTGGTCTACTATTAGGTCTCCTACTCCCTAACTAGGGAATCTAGTAATAAGTAGAAGGTTACTGTAATTAACTAAACCCTTATTATATATTAGTAAGGAGGGGTACTTAATAACTACCTAATTATAATGTGTTTATTACATCTTAACGGAAAAGTTAGGGAATAGTAAAAATGGGAAGATTACTAACAGATTTAAGAGTAAAAAGACATTATTACGATTTAAGCCTGTAAAGTGTATTATTAACTTATTAAGGACTTTAAGAACATCGTACTATTTAAAGTCGACTAGACGTTAAGGCGTAAGAACCTAAGAAAGGTTAATTACCAGGTTTACTAAAGCTGCTTATTTTTCCAAAAGGAATTAAGAAAAGGCTATAAGCCCTTTAAAAGGGCTGGAAACTAATAATTTACTAATTAATAAAAACCTTAAGAAGAAGGAGAGGTATTTAAAGGTTAAGTTAAATAAGACCTTAAGGATAAGTAATTACTATAATTTAGATATTAAAGGAGTATAAACACTATTCTGTTAATATTAATATAATAAACGGAAAAGGGAGGTTATTTAAGGTAAAAGCAGTAATTAATAATAAGAGTGCTTTTAACTTAATACACCCCTCGCTAGTTAACTGAAGGAAACTCCCTAATAAAGAGTATAAAGAAACTATTCCTATTTGAAATAAAGAAGGAGGCTTATACCAGTATAATAACGGCAAAGTCACCCACCATTTTAGGGTTAGGGTTAGGGTTAGGGTTAGGGTTAGGGTTAGGGTTAGGGTTAGGGTTAGGGTTAGGGTTAGGGTTAGGGTTAGGGTTAGGGTTAGGG
>Ga0247780_1000383_pt1 | contig 43518 bp, 53 predicted proteins | sample UWRJL079202R5_FD_179927 | JGI IMG/M metagenome (GOLD analysis project Ga0247780, IMG submission 179927) | Plant litter microbial communities from Arlington Agricultural Research Station in Wisconsin, United States - UWRJ-L079-202R-5 | ecosystem: Environmental > Terrestrial > Plant litter >...
GGGGGGTGTTGACTACGCAGGTGCTGCTGGGTCGTGAGGAATGGAAGCGGAAACGGGGGTGGAAAAGGGGATGTGTATTTCCTGCAGGGACAAGCGTCTCTGAACCAGGAACACGCATCACATGAGATAGCGTAAGTGTTTGCTGGGGGCTTTATCATTATAGCTATTGCGATCTATCAAATTACGAATAGTAGGTATATGTGAATATCTGCCGCGCCGCGGACATCGAGAACCAAGGAGGAATAATGATAGGAAAGAGATCGTTCTACGGTATAGAGGGTATTGTAATCATGACGGTCTCCAAGATATCCGGCCACTTCATTTTCGTTCTGAGCATTAGGGGTATCGTTCAGTTTGACGTGGGGATCATAACCTCGCCGCCAGCAGCGCTGCAGCTCCTGTGAGTAGGAGGGTTGTGACAGGGACCGTGCTGGCCACCCCTGCGTTGAGTGGGACGTTTGCAGGTACGAAGGTCGAGGCTGGGACGATGCCAGTGGTAAATGGGGAATTAATGACTGATGTGACACCCGCAAAGGCGGGTGCTTGAGTCTGAGATCCCGTATTTGGTCCGACAGTTGTGTTGGATGGGTTCAGTACGCTGCTGGGTATCAGTATGCTCCTGTGGTATATCACTGTAGATTACTCACTTATCGATGATGTGTATCACGCCATTGGTGGTTAAAATATCCGGGACCAGAACTCTTGCCGAGTTGACGAATAGCGCCCCATTTTCCCTGCGTATCGTGATGTTCTGACCCTGAGCTGTCATGAACGTGGCTGGATTGCCGGCTGCAATCATGCTGGTACTGAATTGGATCTGGTTCGCGAGCACATGATACGCGAGAATGTTGGCGAGGGTCTGTTGCGACAGCGTGCCAACTGCAGAACCAATTGCCTCGAAGGCATCGTTCGATGGGGCAAAGATGGTGATATCGGTGAGCCCGTTCACGCCGTCAGCTAGCACAGCAGTAGTTAGGGCCCCAGCTAAGGATGTGAGCCCGGTATTAATTGCGGTCTGCGCAGGATTGGCTGGCACGGTGAGAACGTTGTCGATGATATGGATGATGCCGCCGCTGAAAGCGATATCTGCGGTGACGACATTTGCTGCCTGCTTGTATCCACTGAACACCATCGCCGTGTTGTTCACAAGGGTGAGCTGGACTCGCTGTCCGCCGGTCACGTTCGCGAAAGGAGTGTTGAGAAGCGTGGCCGGGAACTTGGGCGTTGCCGAGAACTCGCTCGCCGGAATTCTGCCCAACAGCACATGGTATTGCAGCACGCCCGTGAGCAGTCGTGGATTCCGCGTCAGCTCAGCCGACCTTGGATTTCGTTGCATGAGTCTGGCGAAGGCATCGTTTGATGGGGCCAGAATGGTGACATTCTGCGCCGTGGAAAGAGCCTGGATGACATCGGGTACAGTTTGAAGAAGAGCTATAGCCAGTAGCGTCAGCAACATAACAGACACAGACAGTCCCAAAATTGGACGAACGCACTGCTCAAAGTACTCAAGTTTCCCTGGTTAGCGGCTAGGACGTCTGCAAGAGACTGTGCAGAGACAAAGGCTGCTAAGCTCAGAGACAGCAAGTGTGAGAGACGCATCTTGATCAGCTCGATCAAAGTAGGTATAGAAGAAGTCGACAACAAGAGAGAGAAAACGAAGGAATCTCCAACCACCACGGCAATGATGGCACACCCTCATAATATAAAGCAACCCATCCTGAAAAGATGTGACCCGGTGCCCAGGCAGCTAGGAGAACGCCATGTCGCGACTCTGGGACACCGCGCGCCAATGCGGGCATGCCGGTTCCAGACGTCACGAAACTCACCATGAACTCAAGTCTCTCCGGCAGGCGGGAACGGCGACAGCCGTGCGCATCGCAGCGACAACCCAATGGTACGGCTGCGGTTAAGTCCAGACAGCGGGCTGCAAGGGGTAGTGCCCCTGACCTTGCGTTGTAGCACTTGCTAGAACAAAAGGTTGACCCTCCTCGAAGGGGATCGACATGTCTGGCGGAGGATAAAATGCCCCTGGGAGAAACAAAAAGGGTCTCAAGCGAGGAGAAGGGAAACAATCGCCCAGCCAGGGGCAGCAAAAAACCCCACGTTCCTCCTCAGGGTAGCCTGTGTTGGCCCGTCGGAGAAAGGGGAGGTCGAGACGCAGAGGCGATCAGGAAGAGATCTGGCTGAATTGAGATGACGCGGAGCAAAAGGGTGTCTGTGCATGAAGAACCAGCGTTGACATGAAGCCCCAGACGTCAGGGCGTGGGAGATCATGGCCCTGCAGGACGGAGTGAGAGCTTCTAGAAAGCCGCAGAGGTGCATTGGACGGGACCCTTTCACTTGATGTCGGTCATCTGGGGAGCATGCAGCAGTGAAAAACCCACACCTACCTCACGGTACTTGCAACTCGGCATGGACTGTCGTGATGAAACGGGAAACAAATGCTACTGGGATGTTGGGGAGCGTGGGAAAGGTGAGGTTCGGTGGGCGGCCAATTAGACAGCGCGATTGATTGGCCTGTGCGCCATCATCGGGAGAATCTGGGGTAAATCGATAAGGAAACCAAGGGATGTCTTGGAAATTGCGAGGCTTACCTGTATCGGGCAGGGGTGCCCGGAAACGTCATGTTGTCGAGCTTATCCATCCGCCTGCTGTTTGCTGTTAAATTCGAACTGCTTGGATACTGAGTGGCAGTCCCGCGATGCAGGCAAGAGGGGGGACGATGGGTCGCCATGCTACCACCACCGCCAATCACACAGCTCCCCGCAAAGCTTGAGAGATCAACTCACGGGACTTGGAACTCCAACTTCACGCCAGTGGTCGACGTCCACCGCCATCTTGCCACAAAGCCCACTGAAGGCCAACCCACCGACGGGACTCTGGTATATTGAAATTTGTTTCTTTGGTAATTCTGGCAATTTATGGTATATGCTGTGATGGATGCCGCGACTCTTCCCCTCCGTGGGATGTCGTAGATGAGACCGTAACGCCGGCCTGTATGTTTCCCCAATAACGCCTCCCCCTATGCTCGCAAAATTGCATCCGCCCCATTATCCCCCGTTGCTCATGCAACCACTAACTGAATCAATAGTCATTCATCATCAACCGAACCCGAGGATCTCCTCATTTCATAAAACTCCCGCGCTCAAACAGCCGAGACTTGTCGGGCTTCCTGCTGGAGGAACTGGTTGTAGCGGCTCTTCTTATTGTGGATGCCGCACTCGGTTTTATTCTGGCCCTTCCAACGACCGGCCCGCTCATCCTCGCCCTCGCCGACCGGAACTGTCGAGTGCCAGTCCCCGACAGACTTGTATCCCCGGTCCAAGAGCGCGTTGTACGGCACATTGTGCTCGTCGACATAAGCCTTGACCTCACGGAACGTCCAGTTGACGAGTGGGTTGATCTTGATAATTCCGCGTTCCTCATCAATCTCGATGACGGGGATGTCGCCTCTCTGCCCGCCCTGGGATCGACGGCGGCCTGTAAGAACAGCGGCCACCTTTAGGTCGGAGTAGGCGCGCTGCTGCGGCTCCACCTTTGCGACCCAGTCGTACAGATCCGACGACATTTCGTACAGCTTTTCGCCGTACAGCTCCTCGAACTGGGAAACGGTGTCGACCTCGGCCGGCTTGAACACATGAACTTTGACGCCATAGCGGGCCTTTACACGCTCCACGAGGTCGTATGTCTCTTGGAAGTGGTACAGGGTATCCAGAAAGATGAGGTCGACTGGCCGTGACCCGGATTCTTGCTCCTGGAGCTTGGACAGCATGTCGAGTGTGACAAGGCCGGTCAATCCGAAGGCTGTGGTCTGGTAGAGGTTGGGGAAGAGAAGCCGGCAGAAGCGGATAATGTCGAGAGGGTTCATGCTCTCGAGTTGCTTGTTGAGGTACTTCAGATGTGCCTGGGTGAAGGATACCAGCGGAAGGCTGCTCCTCGACGATCTCCCCGAGGCGAATCCGGAGTCAACCGATGCGGTGTCATCCATCTTGACATCGATGACATGGTCTAGGCGGGGGGAAGACACTTCCGAGGAGGTCTCGGTACGGAGTGTTGAATCCATGCTGAACGACTGGTGAAGGGTGTCGGAAGGCCGCTGAAGTGGGCGTGAGGGGCTGCTGCCTGTGGTATGGGCTGGGGCGAGCGATTTATGACAGGGAGAGTCCAGCACAGCAAAGCGAGCAGCTGCAGACCACGATATTGGTGTGGGGGATCTGAGGACTGAAGGAGGATATGTTTGGGAGATTAATGAAGGAGGGGGCTTGGGTTGGTAATAAAGGATCTGGGAAGCAGAAAGAGGAGCCGTGGGCTGCCCTAGGAGTCCAGACCGAGCGAGCCTCTGCGAGCAATATCCGTTCTTGCGCAATGGGCTCGGTTCTCCGGGGAAGGGCGGACGGGGACAAACCTGTGGCATTAGTCATTGTGGTGTCTACGAGTACTGCGAAGTGTTGGGAAGGCAATCCGATCTTGGACTGACGGCCTGGTATTGGCTCCTTCCCTCTACTGAGATGGGTCTGCGCGGGCTGGCTGCCAGCAGAGGACATCTCAGGGCAACGCACTTTCAGGGATGTGCTCTTCAAACTTTGACCGGAGTGGTGGTGTTTTCCAGGAGGCTGATCACGACATCTGGAGGCTCTGTGATTGGCCAATTTCTGTGGGGGTTCTGGCAGCGCACTTGCCACAAAGCGGCCAAGCAGCCATGATGTCCCTCAGGAATCATCAGCGCCGTGGCGATTTCAAATCGGCGGACCGTTCTCGCAAACGTCGGGTCTTGTTCCATCCGACGTCTTGATGAATCTTACAGACCGGCCAGTCGGCCTAGTCACCCCGTTCCGAAGCCTTCTCGGTGATGTCACCGAGGCAGAACTCCAGATTACACCACACGGATATCTCCGTCGACGAGACACATTCCTGATCGCTTTGGGTAATTTTTGGTTGGCGGCGTGGGTGTCAAATAGCCCGTGTAGATGTAGTTTACGTACTTATTTGCAGAGCGAAAACCGCAGATATCTGGGGCATGCTGCTGGAGGAAGTGCCGCGGTGCCCTGGTCGGGGCTGCTTTGTGATGGGCACCAGTCCCGAAGCGTCCCAATCAATGATAAAGAGAGCGAATGTCACAGGGACGCCAAGCGACCCGGATTAAGTTGCGTAAAATCTCCGCGTTGAAGCCATCCCACGGGAGGCTTTCTGACGGTAAGAATCCCATGTCTGGGCTGGGCTCTCCCACGAGGCGTCTCCGTATTTGTCGAGCTGCAGCCCCGCGCTCCGGATGCCCCTGGCGCTCCAAAACAGAAAACACGATGATCTGCATGGGGTAGGTCAAGTTAGGGTGAAGTACTCGAGTATCTAAGGGGGGGCCAATCCACCTAACTTCTCGTCGCTCTCGACCGCGTTTCAGCGTTCCAAGTTTTGAGATAGCTCTACGGTGAAAAGTATTGCTTGGCATTCTTTTAGGCGCACTCACAGCCAAAAAATGCTAATAGATACCTTTCAACCGAATGGCCTTCCCGAGCAGGTCCAAGCTCCACAGTGACGTTGTGTGAGGGGAAGGTCGAGCCCCGCGGCCAAGGGCAACCCAACGGTGGGGCCTTGATGGCTGTTGCCGCGAAAACCCTCAGAAACGGGTTGGAACTTACCGCAGCTGTTGTGCTAGTCCCTCAAAGAAACGCTGATCTCTGACTAGAGCGCTCCGAGCCCCTCGAACCTGCGAGTCCTCGTCTACGGTGCTCTGCTGCGTGAGTAACACGTAGGACTCCCGTCTGTCAAACAAAAGAAAGTTGTAACCATGGCCGACGAAGGTACCCCGACCAAGCAGGCAAGGCCCTCCATGACGGCCTCGATGAGGAGCAGCTCGTTCCTCAAAGAGCACCAGCAGTACCGCCCGCCGGGTAAGCCCGAGAACCACTATGGCATCGACACTGTGGTCGAAGATATGCAAGCGGCCCAGATATCGGCGCCAAGGCAGATCTCGCCCTTCAATGGCATTCCCTCGCCCGAGAATCCGCCCAGGATTGTCGAGAGCGGCGTAACACACGAGCTCTCGCATCCAAACTGCACACCGGCGCCGGGTAGCCAGTCCGAGAGACTGGTCGCGACCTTGTTCTACAGGTCGGCGGCGCCGCGCATCTCGAACGCGATCCCGTCGCCCAACAAGTCCCCCTCTTCGCCGAGGTCGCCGCACTCCCCGAAGCTAGCTGCGCTCGACTCCGAAATCCCGCCGAACATGGCCCCGAGCAGCAGCCTCGAGACCTTCCCCCTTGAGCCGCCTGCCTCCGAGCCCGAGCCGCTCGACCATCTTTACGGGTCGCACATCTCGCCCATGTGCATCACCTCGTTCCTCCACCTCATGTCAAGCTTCCCGCTCCCGCCCGGCTCGACGAACCCTACCTCGGCACATCGCTGCCTCAAGCTCAGCGCGGCCCCTGAACACCACCCTGAGGTTGTCGAGCTGATTCTCTCCCCTGCGCCGTCTCTCGACTACCTGTCCCTGGAAGACCTGCGCAAGCACGAGCTGATTTACCGCTTCGAGCGCGAGTGGAATGTCGATGTCGCGCTGCGCGCTGATACTCTCTGGCGGCGGTACCCACGCCTCGTGGTCTTTGACATGGATAGCACCCTGATCACACAGGAGGTTATCGACCTGCTGGCCGCCACGATCAAGGACCCGCCTGATCTTGCCGCACGCGTAGCTGGTATCACCCACCGTGCCATGATAGGCGAGCTTGAGTTCGAATCTGCTTTCCGCGAGCGCGTCAAGCTCCTAACGGGCCTGTCGGCTTCGATCTTCAACGAACTTCGGCCGGTGCTGGACGTCACGAACGGTGTGCCTGAGCTGATTCGTGCCCTCAAGCATCTGGGTGTCAAGACAGCAGTGCTGTCGGGCGGATTCTTGCCTTTGACTAGCTGGCTGGCTGGCGAGTTGGGGATTGATTATGCGCATGCGAATGAGGTGGTCATCGACGAGACCACAGGGAAGTTGACGGGCGAGGTAAAGGGACGCATCGTTGGCAAGGAGCGGAAGCGGGAGCTGCTTCTCGAGATCGCAGAGAAGGAGGGAGTCTCTTTGGAACAGGTCATTGCTGTTGGTGATGGTGCCAACGACCTACTTATGATGGAAGCGGCGGGCTTGGGCGTGGCATGGAACGCGAAGCCAAGAGTGCAGATGGAGGCGGACACAAGGCTTAACGGTGATAGTCTGCTGGATTTGCTTCACCTGTTTGGCTTTACGGAGGAAGAGATCAAGCAGCTTACTGGTTGAACTTTGATGCGTGTGGGAGGAGGAGTACGGTGAATAGGTCTTTGGTGTAGCATGGCACTAGATACACAAGCATGCAGATTCAAATATATTCTAAGTTTGAGAAAAGGGGTTCTTGGTGTTGGTCGAAAGAAATATGTGTCAACTCCCAGCTGCTCGTCCCCCGTCGCTGGTCTGGCTCCATAGGCGGTTGACAGGTTGTGTTACGATCTGTTTCATAAAGCCAGTTCCGTGGCTTTCATGCATGAAGAGAGCAGTTTCTGCAACTTTTGGTGCCCGTTTGCTGTCCGACTCTGCCCCAGAGGCCTTTTTCGTATCATCAAAGGCCTTGGTTGCGCTAAAGAATGCAGAAAGGGCTCCTCCAGATTTCACAAGGCCTGCCGTAACAGTAGGAACGCCTTTCGACATTAGGGCTACGGCACAAATAAATGAAGGCTACAATGCAAATAGAGACTCTCTATGGCCATGATCTTTCTTCTACCCAATTCAAGACGCTGGTGCAAGGCAGATATGGTTGCTTGAACTCAAGGTATGCCAAAGACGTTTGAGGAAGGGAATCGTGCGCAGAGTAAAAGGGAATCGAGGGCTTAATAAACGAAGGGAGGAGTAGGTCAAGACGAGTTGGCTCTTGTGTTCGATGCTATTTACGGCTCAGTTCCAGTGAGAATCTGTGCCTCTTTCATATTACATGGGCGTGGCTGGGTTTTGCTGTCCGGTTCTCTGGTAGGTATTTCTGATCCTGGTGTTGGCCTACGGGTCTTGACGCTTTGCGGTGGTCATGACAATGTCTCCAGCTTCCAACAACTCGTCCTCAGCGCTACCTAAGTCGACTCTGTCGCTGTCTGGCAATCTCATAAGGAATTGCTCACGTTGGTGATATCTACTGATCGGTCGGAATTACTCACTGTTTCAGGGGGCCTTCGACCAGCCAGTTACCTCTCTTCGTCTTAGACCACGGAGAACGTTCTTAACCCCAGCCTCGTGACTCTTGACGAAACCCGTCACTGAGAACAGCTAGAACCTGGTCGTTGGAGAATATAGAAAATGGTCTTGAGAAAGGATGCATGATCGACCTTGACAGAAAAAAAGGCATATTCCTCCCTTTTGGCCGGAGCTTTCGTGATGACTCGTTGGGCGAGTTGACGTTGAATGCAGTAACCGATTGGTTGAGGTGGTGAATCTTGTGAAGACGCATGGGGACAGTTGCTTGAAGTGTATCTGGGAGCTACCCGGGAAGTGTGTCAGAACAAGACATGGCACGTGGGAGCATGTTGGTAGTGAGTTGCTGTTACGAAACTGCTACCAAATCTGCAGCCGAACACGCTGAGAATCCAGGCTAAGCTTTATGGCGGATATTCGGGTACAGCATTCTGCGCTGGAGTTGCTCGAATATCCGAGCCAGTCGGGTTCGCAAAACGGTACATAGTGTCCTGCGTGATGGCACAGGTGGTACCGTTGATCAAGATTTCCATGCTGCTATGCTTCCTTGCCTCCTCGAGAGGATCCCCTGAACCCAGCAGATGGAAAAAAAATTCACTGGCGGGTATCAAGTGGTCAAGCTCAAGAAGTGGCAGAAAGCTGAGGACCTGACAAAGCTCATACTTGCTTATTTTCCCGGGGATCTGCTGAGGCGCTCATGGCGCTGCCATGGAAACGATTCTTTTTTATCCGCGAAGTTCATACACTGGATATCGCTGGTTGCCCAACTGCTGGGTATTGAAGGGGCGATTTTTATGGAAGATCCTCCGTCACCAATCAGCTCCATCACTGACCAATGGCATTGGGAGAAAAAAACCTTTCGGATGGCAGAGTCACCTTCTTTTATGGCTGAAACCGAGCTCGGGTTCCGAAAAGCTTGATAGCTGTTTTTGTGGGGAGTTCGCCACGGATCAGTGCTTTGTTAGACAGCAGAAAGCGAGCTTGATGGGATGATCTTGAGCTGCCTTTCCATGGTTGACAGGTCTGGTGTACTCTAAGTTGGAGGAGAAGAGATTAAGCGCTACTCATGATATGGTGCCATTCGATTGGTCTCACATTCTCTCTATGAAACAGTGCAACCGAGATTTTGTTGGATCAGTGGGCGGGCTGTGGCTCGGGCATGCAGCAGCTCAAAACGCGTTGCCGCCAGGTGGAGGTAGTAACCCGCCCGTCTCTAAGGGCGGCTGCTCAATTTTTTTCCATGGCGCAAGGAATTTGGGAACTCTAGTGCTTGACCTATAAGCAAGGATTGACTGACTTTTGTTTCTCGAGGGCTCAAGAGGAAGATAGAACACGGTGCAACATTTTAATAACGGCGGCGACTTGAGGAGCTTCAAGGTGAGAGGCGAATGACATGAAGTGACTCACGCCGCAAACGGGAGGCAGAAGTTTGCCCCTGTAGTCCGTAGCTTCCTTCGTTGGGCTGAGAACTAGATGCGCAGCAGAGCCCAAACCTGCATTGCGCATTTGGAGGGGTCTGTCCTATCTGCAATCGCGACCCCTTGTCAAGTGAGGGGTAGAGAACATGATGGACGTCAAAATTTCGGATTTGCGTTGCATTTCGTGCCATCTCCCCTTAAATTCAGGCATTGAGATAGTATTTTTTTTTATTACAGCGCCAGGGGTCAGGCAGCGGCAGTGGAGGCAGACATTTTAATGCAGACATTTTCAATGAGAGTTAGGGAAGTAAGGTTGTGGCAGGCGGAATGGAAAAGGCAGGCGAAAAAAAATCTTTGGGTGGAGACAGCCAGGCAGGGTGGGGCTGTATTTTTTTGGCGGGGTAACTGGCCCGCTCCTTCCTTCTTTTTAAGCCCTCGATTCCCATTCACTCTGCGCACGATTCCATTCCTCGAACGTCTTTGGCTTGAGTTCAAGCAACCATATCTGCCTCTCAATCCGCGCACCTTTCAGCCCAAGCACTACCTTCAACAACCTCACTACCAAAACCGTCAAGATGGGGTAAGCTATCATTTTCTTGCTTGCAGTCTCAGCCTCGCGCAGCGGCCCTCGACGCCGCTCGCGATTTGCCTGCTCCGGGAGCAATCTGCTAACAGGACCTCAGTAAGGAGGACAAGCCCCATATCAATGTCGTGGTCATCGGCCACGTCGACTCCGGCAAGTCGACTACGGTAAGCAGAACATCCTCCCTCGCCCGCCTGGTGATCACGATCAGGCGGGGAATACAACAAACAGCGAGCTGACATCACATACAGACCGGCCACTTGATCTACAAGTGCGGTGGCATTGACAAGAGAACTATTGAAAAATTCGAGAGTTAGTTTTTCCTTTGCAATCATCGCGATCATTCCATTTCCTTCATTTTTTACTCACCATCTGCCTTTCTGTGACCTCTGCCTTGGTGGTGAGGGGCAGAGAGGCGGAGGGGCAGGGCACAATTTTCGCAACCCCGCAATTTTTGCAACCCCACCAAAACACTAAATTTTGCAACGCATGCTGACAAAAAACAGAGGAGGCTGCTGAGCTCGGCAAGGGCTCCTTCAAGTATGCCTGGGTTCTTGACAAGCTCAAGGCCGAGCGCGAGCGTGGTATCACCATTGATATCGCTCTCTGGAAGTTCGAGACCCCCAAGTACTATGTCACCGTCATCGGTATGTCTCTTCGTCCCCTGCACCTTACCCTAGTCGTGACCCTTGCTAATGCGTGTCATGCTTGCAGATGCCCCCGGCCATCGTGACTTCATCAAGAACATGATCACTGGTACCTCGCAGGCTGATTGCGCCATTCTCATCATTGCCGCCGGCACTGGTGAGTTCGAGGCTGGTATCTCCAAGGATGGCCAGACTCGTGAGCACGCTCTGCTCGCCTACACCCTGGGTGTCAAGCAGCTCATCGTCGCCATCAACAAGATGGACACCACCAACTGGTCCGAGGCCCGTTTCCAGGAGATCATCAAGGAGACCTCCAACTTCATCAAGAAGGTCGGCTACAACCCCAAGACCGTCGCTTTCGTCCCCATCTCGGGCTTCAACGGCGACAACATGCTTGAGGTCTCCGACAAGTGCCCCTGGTACAAGGGCTGGGAGAAGGAGACCAAGGGTGGCAAGACCACTGGCAAGACCCTTCTCGAGGCCATCGACTCCATCGATCAGCCCAAGCGCCCCACCGACAAGCCCCTCCGTCTTCCCCTCCAGGATGTCTACAAGATCGGCGGTATCGGAACGGTGCCCGTCGGCCGTATCGAGACCGGTATCCTCAAGCCCGGTATGGTCGTTACCTTTGCTCCTTCCAACGTCACCACTGAAGTCAAGTCCGTCGAGATGCACCACGAGCAGCTTACTCAGGGCCTCCCCGGTGACAACGTTGGTTTCAACGTGAAGAACGTCTCTGTTAAGGAGATCCGTCGTGGCAACGTTGCCGGTGACTCCAAGAACGACCCTCCTATGGGCGCTGCGTCGTTCACTGCTCAGGTCATCGTCCTCAACCACCCCGGTCAGGTTGGCGCTGGATATGCCCCCGTCCTCGATTGCCACACCGCGCACATTGCTTGCAAGTTCGCCGAGATCCAGGAGAAGATCGATCGCCGTACCGGCAAGTCGGTTGAGAACAACCCCAAGTTCATCAAGTCTGGTGACGCTGCCATCGTCAAGATGATTCCCTCCAAGCCCATGTGCGTTGAGGCTTTCACCGACTACCCTCCTCTCGGTCGCTTCGCTGTCCGTGACATGCGTCAGACCGTCGCTGTCGGTGTCATCAAGGCTGTCGAGAAGGCCCTCCCCGCCTCTGGCAAGGTACGTGCATCCATAGGCAACATGGTATTTGATTATCCATCTAACACACTATCTAGGTCACCAAGTCCGCTGTCAAGGCTGCCAAGAAGTAAATTATTCCCGCGGTTACTGACACCCAACTGATGGGCGCCTTTTTGGTCCAGCTCGTCGACGGATTCGCGTCAAGGATCGCGTGGACTCGTCTCCGACTTCCTTGCTTTGCATGAGCACTTGACTGTTTTGTTATGGGGCACACTTTGAGAGGGACTGGTCTGGGATTTCTGAGAATCAAAACTTCTCATGTGCTTTAGTACAAGATAGAGACCTTTGGGAGTGATATGCGAAATGAGGATTCCTTAATGATTCTGACAAACACTTCAATTGACTGCAACTGTGATCATCGTGATAAGTGTTCGTCCATTACTCGCAGGAGATATTTCACCTCTGCCTGGCAATTATACTCACTACGTATCCTCGTTTTGCTTCTGCTGTACAATATCTGCATATGTTCATCTTCCTGTCAACGCAATGTTTTTCGAAGACGCTGGTTGCGGGCAAACGGGAATGAATCTAAATGTGCGGCGTGGGTGTAGCACATTGCCAGTTATCGTGGCTGGGTGATTTGTGTGTTAGAATTATGTCCAACCATCATACAGTATATACATTTCTAATTATCGTACATGTCTATCTTACATCCATCTCTTTTATTGTTGAATTTCCCATCCAAACGTAGATTGTCGATTCACGGCCTTGTTAGCCATGCGTGAGACTACCCTCATAAACTCTGCCCCATCAAGTTGCTCACCAACAACAGCTTCGTCCGCTTGCGCTGCGTTCGCATCTGCGAATGGAACATCCGCCACTTTCTTCCTTACTTCTACCGCCTCGAGGCTTACCTGAGCGGTCTTGCTCGCATGCTTTCCTGCCTCGGTACTCCTGTAGGTGATCTTGAAGCCTTCATATTCAGCGGAGACGATGCGCTGGATCTCGGCCCCGGCGAAGCGGTAGTTGGCGTCGATGAAGTCACCCGCGGTGTCTGTTTGCACTTCAAACGAGGTGGAGGTCTCCGGGGCCTTGCCAGTAGCTTCTGTTTGCCCTGCCGAGGTAGAAGTGGTTGCCAGGACCTCGGAGATGACCTCTTTAGGCTCTTTTGAAGGAACATCAGTTAATAGCAGCCTCAGCGGAAGACGCACACCGGGCAAGGTCGGCGGGGTTGTCAGTTTATCGTCCCAGGGGCAGAGGTCGGATTGCTCGACGAAGGAAATTACACCCGGAACATGCTTGCTTAGGGCAGCACCAGGGAGCTCGAAGTAACGTTCTTGGAGGAAACGGATGTCGACGGGGGACATTGGCAACAAGACATCGTGAGCGAAAGAAGAGCTAATGGCGCGGAGGGAGACAATACGTTTGACTTCTTTGTGGTCCGCCTCGATGCGGAGCTCCAGGGGCGGAGGCGGAGGTGTTCCTGGGGCGAGGGAGTGATGTGGATCGGGGAGGAAATGAAGCAGGATCGTGGAGTGCCACAGGCCCTCCTCAATGAGGTTGGTTGGAAATTTGAGGGCCGTGAAAGGCGGAAGAACAGGGATGAACGTCCGAGGGCAAGCCTTGAAAGCGGTCTTAATGTCGAAGCAAACATTGGGGGGCGGTTGCTTCTCCCTCTGCGCGTGAAGGACATGCCCAAAGACTGCGGTGGTTGTGGTATGTGCTGACCATTCTCCTTGGGGTGTGGCCAAATGGCGCTGGGCAAAAGGATCCCCTTTCTTGCGAGCCAATGTTGCATCCCACTGTGTCACCTCGATGGGGTGAGGAAGTAAGTTAGGTGGTATCGTTTGCGCCGGCTTTTTGCCTTTGGCGATTATCGGAGAGGCCCATCTTGCCCATTCTGTGCGGCGCTCGTGCCAAGGGAGCTTTGGCTCGCAATCATGCGCGACCACGAACCCGCCGGACCGGTTTTTGGGCCGTAAAGCAGGTAACATAGTGACAGCTGAAGATGTGCGAGTTGCGGGATGGAATGCTTCGAGCAAGAGGCGTAGGACGACATCGCCCAGGTTTCCGGCTCCTTCAGGAGGCTCAGGCAGATTTATCCAGCTCACAAGAATCTGAAGGAATAGGGTCAGCTTTGTGTGCTACTTTCCAAAGAGGCTGTCAAGGAAGCCCTACCTGCTTGCCCGAGGTATCAAGTCGGACGAGTGTGTTCGTAAGCCGTCCAACATCCTCGAGAAGTTCGGGATCTAGGGGCTCAGGAGAGACAAGATCAACATTGATACTGGTCGTTTTGGCATGGGACAAGATATTGTTGATCTCCATGAGGATCGACTCGGCAGCAGGTTGCTGCGCCAAAATAGAAATGGTGCTGCTGGGACGGAGAGCCTCGATTTGGTTGCCAGCACCTAAAGAGTTCCTCGCAATGTCTCGCAGCCACTTCCTGGTTCCGACTAATGTCATCAAGGGTTAGCTCAAGGCTGTCGAAAGAATACCAAAGGATCAGAGGTTCAACATACCAAGCAAGAGACCAAATTCGGTATCAGCCAGCCTGACATCAAGGCGTCCCCGAGTCTCGAGGGCTGAGTGAGAGGTGAGGTTCCAGCATTCAAGCATCACTCGGACTGCTAGCTTGTCCTTAGGGCTCATAGATTTTCCCATGTACCATTGCGCAACGTCTCCGGTAGAGTTCGCGCCCTGAGAGACAAGGGGTATCCATGGATGCTTTTTAACGATCCAAGGCGGGTTGATGGGCTTGAAGGCGTGCTGCTCTTCTTGCTGGTACTCCTCCGGCAGGTGATCCTCTGGCAGGTGTTCCTGCACTTTGTGTGATTGGGGCAATGAGCGGAATTTGTGGATGTATTGCTGGAGCTGCGAGTTTGTAAACCCGGTGACCAGCTTTTTTTTTAGGTCGGCGAAGATATTGGCCAACAAGGGGTGCGAACCCCTTGGTCGCAGCTCGTCGATGTTCCTAATGGATTCACTCAAGCTGGGATAGGAGTGGTCGCTTTCCAAAGCATCATCGAGCCGGGTGTTGGATTTGTTGGTGTCCTCAGCGGCCGCCTCTTCCAACTTTCCCGCCTCTGGTTTGCTTTTTTTGGCTGAGCCCTTGCGGCGCGAGCGTAGGACGATGGCCGTACTTGGACTGCCTAGCACATCGACCGGGAGATGCTCGTTTTCCACAGACAGATGCTTGCCCCTTGACTTGTAAACTGGTGTGGTATAGAGGGGCCTTCCAACGTCTTCCTGGGGCCTCGCCTTTCGAAAAAACCTTCCTGCCTCCTCGCTTTGCTGCAACAGAGGGGGGAGTCCCACCGTTGCGTAGACCTTCTCCTCGTTGACGCGTCCTAAACCTTTCTTCGAGGACACGATTTTGTAGAGCTTTTGGGTACTTGGGGCCGCATCCCCGTCGCGACTGGCGGCCTCAGATTCCTGGCCCCCTGAGCCGGCGTCGTGTAACTTGGCGACGGCGTTCGTTACTGACTGCTGGTTCTGGGATACTCGCGGGGCATCGGAATGGGGCTTTGATTCGGACGCATTGGGTTCCGGCGCACCAGGTGCCTGTGGTTTATGGTTGAGTCCGGCGATGGCATCGATCACGGATTGTCTCGAGAAGGCCGGTTGCTCGCGTTGCGCGGGTGCAGCAGCTGAGAAGCGTCTTCGCGGGACGGCGGTGCCCAATTGCAGTCGGCATCGCAGGCAAACGAAGCTGCCGGGCACTTTTTGTCTGAGCATGGATGTAGGCCTTGCAAGCACTGCAGCAACAACTGCAACGGGCTATTCAGTCAACAAAAGGCGACTTTTACGGTCATGTCGCGAACATCTCTTGGCCTGCTTTCAGCGGACAATGAAGTTTTTAGGTGGGCCCTCCTATCCTTGTCCCTATAGCGTGGTGTCTCCGGCAGGCAAGGAGGCAAGGAAATTCGCGGCAGGCATCTACATCGGCTTGGCGCAGAACGCGTAAAGAGCTTGCACACCGCGCGCGTTCAGCTGGGGATCAATCACACAACCCGCTGGATATTCCACCAATAAATCATTTCGCAAACCGGTTACATCAGAAGGCAACCTCCGTATCACTAACGCGGGCGCCCATTGTTAGCCAGATCTCTGGCTTTCTGTACGAGCAGTTGCGGGCGATGCCCCCTTCGCAACAACGGCGGCGCCGCCAGGTGGGTTCTCGCTCTGCAAACCCCCACCATTGTCGTGAGGAGCTTGACTGACAGCAAAACAACAGGCCGTGGAAGACGAGTCTGACCATGAAGCGCACAGGCGATCCGGTAGCCCCGAGAATGCTGACAGCGATGGAGACGCCCCGATGGGCGGTGTTGGGTCCGACAACACGCAAACGCTGATCAAGCAGCTCGTGCGGTACGCTCTGGCATGCGAATTTTCACGGACACCTATACGTAGAGATGGCATCAGAGACAAGGGTATGTATCCAGTGTCTAGAGACCCTGAGGGCGCTGTGGCTGACACAATCTCTCTGATAGTGCTCGGCCGTCATGGACGAGAGTTTAAGAAGGTCTTCAACGGAGCTCAGCTTCAGCTCCGGACAGTCTTTGGGATGGAGATGGTTGAACTTCCTGCCAAGGATAGGAACCTCCTGACAGCGGACCAGAAGCGAAAAGGTTTGCGGCATCCGCTGGCTCAATAGTTCCCCCGCTAACGTGCTTGGTGTCTCAGCGGCGAAATCCCAGAGCCAGAAAGAAGCGTCTTCGAACGCATACGTTCTGGTCACCATTTTGCCCGAAAGATACCGGCACCCGGCCATCATTGCCCCGAGCAAAGTACAATGCCCCGACGGTGAAGCTGCGTATACGGCGCTGTATACGATTATAATTGCTATCATCCAGCTCAGTGGAGGTGAGCTCAGCGACCCCCGTTTGCGGCGCCACCTGTCGCGGCTCAACGCCGCCGAGAACATGCCGAGTCTGAACCCCGGCGATGCACATTCCCCCAGTGAAAAGACTGAGATCATCCTACAGCGCATGGTCAAACAACAATACCTCGTCCGGATCACGGAGGCAAAGGGTCAAAACGAGGAAGAAGGGACAACGTGGCACATCGGCCCGCGTGGTAAAGTTGAGGTCGACAACGAATCGATTGCGCAAGTGGTGCGAGAAATATACGGCGGAGCTACGGACGAGTTGGAGAAAAGGTTGCAGACGAGCCTAAAAGTCAAAGACGGGAAATCCGCAATAGCCACGGTCGTGGAGGAGCAAGGAGCTGCCGATGGAGACCCTGGCCCTTCCTGGCGAAGGAGCGGACGTAGGGCTGCTGCTGAGGCAGAAGAAGAAAATGACGATGAAGAGGATGAAGAAGATGAAGATGACGAATAAACCGCGGTTGGACGGATAAGTAACGGTTGGCTTCAGGTTCTGCGTGTGTGTATTTAGTGTGGTGGGTTAGACTATCGGCTCAGGCCTTGAGCGGGGACGGCGCTGTCATTCCAAGCGCCTTGTCAAGGCTGGTCTCATCTATCCGTGATGCGAGTGACAGAGCACGTAGCGGTGCCTCGACGGCCATAACGTTGCGATCTGCTTGCCGCACCACTCCGTCTCTCGAACCTGCGTTCCCCTATTCCTCCTATAAGCTGCTATGGCTTCTCAATGGCCGTTCAGTCCGAGTTCTGTCGTGTAATAACCATGGGCTCCTCTCCCTCCCTGGGTGGAGGCGGCCCCACGGGCTGGAGCATTTTCTACATCAACGAAACCAATCAGCGGCCGACGATGACAATGGTCGATGTAAACAAGAGGAAGGGGGCATACCCGGATCAGCTGTGCGCGCACCTTGGCCACGGGCTCGTTCTGCGCCAGCGCCATGTACGACAGCAGCGGCGGATGACCGACCATGCTCGCGTATGTGTCGCGGTGGATGTTTGTCTTCCACTCCCAACTCGTCGTGTCAGGATGGCCTGTGCCGATGTACTTGGCCTGGAGCCGCTCGAGCTCCTGCTGCGTGCGGAGCTTGTCGGCCTGTTTAGGAAAATGGTGTTAGTTTGTACATGTGATATTCAGGACAGGCGGCGTACGCACCATTTTGTTTTATGTGGAAGGAAAAAGGGGCTAGCTTAAATAGCTGACTGATGTCGAGAGTCGAAGACATTGAGGGATGCGATTTTAGTGTTGCGCCGCGCGCGGGCCCTGACCTAGGTGAAGGCGGTTGTTGGCGCTAGCGCGGCTCGGTGTGGCGGGAGAGTTGGCCGGGTTGTGATTCTCAAACGGATTTCCACACGCCATCGAGACGAGACGCGTTAGCGTGAGTGGCGTCTATTCCCATCTCATAACTTGCAACGATTTTGATATCTTGGTGAGTGTGATTTTTCTGGAAATGTTCATGAGCTTTGCTAATACGAGAATCAGTGCCTTCAAAACGCCGGTTACAGCGCTCAGCATATGTTTTTCCGCCTCACCGGACCGCCACCCATCTCATCCCACCGAGCTGAACATTCAGTTGTTGCCAAACCGAAGCCTTGGAGGAGGCCGTTGTATGTGGAAGCTATCTCCATAACGAACACCACCGCAGCCATGACAGAAGTCATTCTCCAGTCCGCCCTCGCCCAGTCCAAAAGCGCCGAGCTCGTCGCTTCAGCAGCGCAGCTCCGCGAGCGCTGCGCAGCCGAGCACGCCGACAAGGCGACAACGCTGGTCGAGTGCGACTCCTGCCTGGAGCAGCTGCTCTCGTCGGTGCGGGCACGTTATTTGGACACCTTCCCATCCGAGCAGCAGCAGCAGCCGCACCCGGAATGGTTCTCGTCGAGGCGGGCCTTCTTAGCCGAGCTGGACGTGTTATTCGCGGAAGCATTGCAACACCAGCTCGACCCAAGAAACATCGACGCTCGCGTGCAGGAGGAGCGCACTAGGTGGTACACGGAGAACGTACGGGCGCTGCTGCGGCTGATGGTGGAGGACACGGCGGGACGTGAGGCCGTGTTCGAGAAACTTGAGGATGCGCCGCCTAACCTCGCAGGGCTGGTGGCTGATATCGCCCAGATCCTTGCGGCAAGTCCGATAATTTCGCGAGAGTCCGTGGGCAGCGCAGCAGTTCCAGAGCGTCTCCTGGCCGCGGCGGAGCCCGAGACCAGAGTCGAGGTGTTGAAGGAGGCATTTCTCAGCACCGGCGATGTGATCCCGGACGAGCATCAGAAGTACCTAGAGATGCTGCAGCATGGGCTGTCGATGGAGCAGGTCGTAGACCGCATCCTCGAAGAGCGGCAAGCGGCTGTAACATCGCGTGAGCAGGAGGAAAAGCTGAGGCAGCGGCTCTATGAGCTCCGCCGGGCGCGAGCTGCTCACGAATTACAAAAGTCCAGGCGGGAAAGGAAACGCGCGAGGCTCGCTGAGCAGGTCGATGTGCCCGACGAGCTGTACGAGCTACCGCCATGCTTCGCGTGTAGCAACACGCCCGACACAGGGGATTTCCTCTGCTGCCCTATCTGCACCATCCTCGTCCGCTGGAACATACCAGAGAGCCATCCCACAGTCTTCTGCGCTGAGCACGACGAACCCAGCGAACATGTAAGCTTTCACCCCCGTCTCTCCCTCCCCCTTAAACACTCATGACTTACCAATCCCCAGCTCCGACACGCAGCCACGCACACCTGCGCCGCAGGCGAAGCCTGCATCTCGTCAGAAGACCAAAGAGACTACACATCCACGCTCTCCTTCTGCCGCGAATGTCTCACCTCCCTCAAGATGCCCTCGACATTTTGCACGCCCGCATGCGCAGACACCAACTTTCAGCGCCATCGCGAGGAAGTCCACATGCCAGAACGCAAGCGGCTCGGCCTAATCGTCACGGACCGAGACCAGCTCGAGTATTTCCCTGCAGATGACAACAACACGCGATACCGCGCCAAAGACATCACGGCACACGTGATTCCCTACCAAGAAGCAGCTCACCAGTGGGAGGAGGAAAACCATGTCAGACTACAGACGGCGTAGCGCAGATGAGCCTGTGATGCTGTATTATTATACCACGATAGCAATGACATGTTATTTGTGACAGATCAAAATACCACAAAGTTCCTTTTCCGAAATAGTCAAGACTGACTGGATAGCTACATTCAAGTGAAGCCTGGTTGTTGATAGCCGACGTCCGCATCAATATAACGCATCGCCCCTTGAGGTTAATTTCTATCCCTAATCCCATCCGCAAACTCATCGACTTGATTCCCACTGCGCGAATAATCATTACAGGTTCGCAGCTTCAGCACCGCCCCAGAAGCAGTAATTTTGCTGAGCGCATACAAATCGCTTCCCGCCCATGGCATCAGCTAGAACTCAGCAGACGTAGAAGAAACCAAACAAACATCATTTCGCAACTCTCTAACCGGACTGAGCTGCTGATTGAACCCTCCGCCTGCTAGCTCATTAAACCTTGCCAATTTGCTAGGAGGCATCCTTCCGTGAAAGCTCGAGGTCAATGTAAGCAAGGGACAAAGTACGTGTGGGGACAATGCAGCTGCGCAATCAACGTGGCCATCCTCCCTTCCCCAGAGCATCATAACGCAGGCAAGAAACGGTGCTAGGACTGGTTGTCACAGCAGACATGGAGAGCAAGTTTCAGAAAACCCATCGCCACCCACCAGCCATTTCATAGACTCCACATCCTGCAAAAAATATGGATGATATCGATTCTTATTCCAGAAGATAAACAGAATTCTCACAAACAGGACGCAGAAAAGTGACACAAGAGAGGGAAAGGTGAAGGGGTATTCCACGCCTGGCCACAGGTAAAACATGTTACATGAGAAGGTAAAAGGGGTATGTGTTTCCAGCCGACTTTGTCCAGAGCCGCAGTGGTTTGGGGCACCAGGCTCGATTCTTTTTCACTCCAGGACCGTCCTCCAAAGCACGACAGACCAAGGCAGATATGTGGTTGTTCCGTTGACCATCCACCACCGACTTCGTCCTTACCTAAAAAAATAAAATAAAAAATCGTGATGCTACCGAATTTTTGTATCATGGAGGCCAGACGAGAGGCACCCAAAGGCGGTAAGACAAAGGACAAATATGGGGTATGATGCTGCCATAGCTCCTCAGGAGGGTCGTCGATTCGGAAGACCAGACAAGTAAGGAAATCGCGCGTGTGCTGACTCAACACGCGTTGGTTGGGATGACGTGCGGCGATGGTTTCTGTGCGCCTTGGGCCATAAAAAACCGCACAGCCAATCTTGGGGTATGTTGATAACCGAAAACTCCTGGCCGAGAAAAAGCGCCGTCCTTCTAAATCTAACCTCACCGACGAAGTTTCGAACCGTCGCGTTGCTTGAGCCTGCTCGTCCTCCAGCCCTCGTACCACTGCTCCCTGCTGGCCTCGCGCAGCTCGCCGCGCCACTCACTAAAGACGGCGTCCTTGAGCCTGAGGAAGTCGCAGTGCTGTTCATCGTACGGGTCCGCAAATCCCCATGGGAATTGGCGTCCAACCACGCCGGGCTCGTAGATGTCCGGGCTTATGATGGACATGGGAATGTACGGGATCTCGTCCTCCTTCAGATCGCTCTCAGATACCTTATGCCGACGTACTGAGCCATTGGAGAGTCGCTTAGACTTGGGTGATGACTCGCGCCCTTGGATAGGCAGGTCCGTGTCGCCCGCACCGTCGCTGAGTTCGTACTCGTCCTCCTCATCTTCCTCCACGATTTTGCTAGAGTCGGGGGATTCATACTCATCATCCAGGCCAAGAGACTCCAGGGGGTCAAGGTTCGCCTTCTTGAGGCTGTCCCAAACCGTCTTCTTGAGCACACCCATGTGCTTTGTGGTGATGGTGTCCGCTTTTGAGATGACCGGGATCACCGTCGTCTTGCCTTGCAGAGTTCGCAGGACTTGAAGATCGAGATCTTCGTCCAAGCCTCCAAAAACTCTAGCCTGAGGATAGTGCTTGCCGCCGTTTTGCTGGCCATTGGCGGCCAAAGATTTTGCGGCTGCAATGTTCCGATCAAGGCGTGCAGGATCAAGAACGAGGAAGACGGCATGGATGTGTGTGTCCTGTACACCAGGCGATCTCACGACCTTCATCTCCTCGGTAAATGTCTCTTCAAACTTGCTTTCAAGGAAGCTCGACATCTCCCGAAGCTGCAGATCCACTACGTTCTTCTCCAGTCCCTCAGAATCCCACAGTGTCAAACCGATGCGCTCATTATCAATCTCGGTTTCCAGGTAGTGGGGGATAAAATTGCCGGAGCCAGACGGTGGTGCCGCGTTGATGAGATCTTCGTGATCGGTGGTGCTCTTGGATCGCTTCTTTGCGGGCAGGGCTAGCGCGCTCTTGAGGAACTCGAGAAACGACGTCTTTCCCGAGTTAGCGGTCCCGACAATGAGAATACTAAGGTATTATCAGCAACAGAGTTCCGCAACTATCCACCAATCCGACGCGGGGCCTAACGTACTTGAAGGGGGTAGGGTCCTTCCTTCTCCGGACTCTCCGCGGGCTGTTAATGGTGCTCACAGCGCTGCTGGCATAACTGTATCGACCACGGTGAGCCATGCTGCCGGTATTGGCGTATGGATCAAAACCTCCGTTGGGGAGTGGGGGTGGGACGCTGATGATGGAGCGGGACGGTTCCATAGACGGGCGCGGCGTGGCATTCGATGAGTAGTCGGCTCTGCCGGAGACGATTGAGAGTGAATCGGCGCGTCCGTCAGTACCGCCCATGCCCAGCTGTGGGGAGGGAGCCCCGTTATAGAGTACGGGGAGACGAGGGGGCGACTTGGAGACCGAAGCATCGCGCTGGCGCTTGAGCTCTTGCTCCTTAGCAGCCTGCTGCTTCTTCAGGTCGCCGCTTTTGCTTCGACGCAGCAACATTCCGAGGCTAGATCGACGGGGTGGGGTCATTGATTCAATTGTAGGTTTAAAATGCTGCGATGGGGCAGCATTAACTCCTGAGCGTTTCAGGCCCAAGAAACCGCGATGAGGGGGGTTGGCGGGAGGCTGGGCAAAGCCAGGAAACAGCCGCACTTGCACGTTGCACGCGCCTATCGAGAGAATTAGCCCAGGGCACATCCGGAGAGTATTTGGAAGCGGCTGCTCGGGATGAGTGGCTGCTAGGGACGGTTTGGGCTGCTGACCTTCTAGGCTGGGATTCCCTTTGAACCGAAGCGACCGCAACACACAATTCCGAGGTGTCTCGGGAATGTCCCTTCTTAGTTTGCCCTATGGCCGGCTGTAACGGCTGTACGAAAAGAAGCGGCCGGCGATGCGCCCGGGTGTCGATCACAAAGCTGGTCTGGCTGCTAGTCTGCAGGCACGAGTGCCAAACAGAATGAATCGATCGGTTTGATGTCGGTGGGAAGGCGCGAGGACAAACAAGCTTCGCGAATGGAAATTGGTGGCCGAGCCGATTGGGAGACAGTGCCCAGAATCCAGAGAGTTTCTGGCAAGTTACCGCGTCAGCCAACTCAAAGTTCTTCAAGCGTTATGATCAAGTTGGCGGCCCGATCCCATATGTTGCTGCTCCGTTGTATTGATGAATGCGCTTGACTGGGCGATGAGCAATTGGTTTTCGGAACTTCATCGACGGGCCAATGGATTTGTGCCAAGAAGCATTCCCCATTCCCCGATGGTGCAGACGAAAAACGGCGTACGACGGCACATGGGTGTCGGATACAGTTTGGCGAGACGAAGAAAGCCGTTGGTAGTTACGACGGGAGGAGACTAACTTACTCGGACCGTCGCGACCAGAAGCTCAGTCGGCCGGAAGCTTAATGGCAATGCGATCTCTCGACTTCGCGGACAGGCTGGCTTCGGCACGCGTTTTGTGGAGACTTGCTCGGATGAAGAGAACAGCACGGGCGAGGCGCAGCTGAAAAGGAGAGGCGTTGGTAGAATAGAACGGGGGATCGGGGGATGGGTGAGCGGCGACGACGACGATGGACCGCGAGTTCCGTTTCGCCAGAGTATTATTTTTTTTCAATCCCAGGATCCTCTGCACGGGAGATGGATCGAGGGGCGCGAAAGGGTAGCATTCTGTTGAGAACGGCGCGCCAGGAAAAAAAGAACTACCCCGATGATGGCCAGCGCGGATGGATTGGCCAGAGCTGGGTGAGGGCCCCGGGATAGCGCACGCGCAGGTACCTTCCCACCTTGCAGGGGAGCTACCACGATGCTGCACCCTTTAAAGATTAAACTGCCCTCCAATTCCCTCCTTTTCGTCCCCACAAGCTAACGCGAAGGAGACAAAGGCACGCGCGCTGGGATCTTGCCCACCGCGCGATGTTGGGACCAAATCTTAACCTGATACAACTGAAGTTCGATTAGGCAAGCCATCTTTAGCTCTTCCTTTTCGATGTCTGATGGAGTCTCACTCTACGGCGCGGCGCGAATGTCCCAGTTTTGGCCGACCTCTGGGCTTCTGATTCTGGGTTTTCGTCGTCCAATTCCTGTTTCACGGCTCTGCGGTGCCTGCCCCCGGCGGCCGGTCGATGGGAGCTGTGGTGGGAAACCCCTTTAAATTGCAGCCGACGGTGCCCCCCTGCAAGGAGAGAGCAGACGCCTTTGGCCAATTACGGTGCCTTGGGGCGCTAGTGGTGCGCTTCCACCCACGACGGGTCTGCCACACTCCGCTGGTTCTCAGCACCAAACCATCATGCCTTCCAATCCGCATTCCTGTCGGCGTTCTGGGCGTGTGTATCACAAGGCCCGACACGTCGCTCGTGGAGCGTTCTTCTCAGCCAGTAATTGCCCGAATTCAAAGAGGTTCTGCAAGCCGCCTTTGTTGCCTGCTGTTGCTTGCCGTTTTGTTGAGTTTCCCTCCAGGTAGCACTTGAGGAGGTTATGATGCATTCCTCCGATCCCAGGAAAGCGACGAGACAAACTGCGGAAGCCACGTGCCTCGTAGACAAACATCCTGGCCGGGTCAGCAAAACGCGGCACCGTTGATTCTCTTCGTCTTCCAGAAGGCCGAGAAGAAAATACGGCAGCGGGCGACATCATACCTTGCACAGATCGAATTGACCTTGCAGCGACGGAATTCGTCCACCGCATAAACGCAGCCTGGTTCCATTCGATCAAGAAACTCCCGCCCAGAGCCCAGAATCCCTGGCGGGCCCACCGACCATCGAAATCCGCCCAGGGACTGGAGCCATGTTTCAGAATGAGACCGTTCAGCCAACCCAGACTAGGGGCGGAGGTTTGGACGAGGGCCGGGAACCGAGAGAGGTTTTTCCGCAGCGAAGCCACCTCCGCTGGACCTGGGGCTCAGCGTGCCCGACTCAGCGCGACACGTGAGCGACCGGGAACCTCCGTCCCCCAACCCACCTTATCGATTACAGCTGTTGCGCGGTCCACGTGTCAACTGAACCTCAATTCTGCATCTGAATGCCGCCCGAGACCAAGTCACGTAATCCCTGTGTTTCTGTCAACCCCGCCTCTGCGCAGTGGCTCCAGTTTCTCCACGGACTCACGGAGCCACACTATGGGGATGGCTCATTGAGACTCCCGAACCGGTGGATACACATGCCGATGGGTTCGCGTGGGGCCCACGAAGATGCGATTCCCCTAGGATTCTCTTCTTCGTAACTCACGGATTCTGTGATCCTTTGGCGGCGGCTTATGTCAGATGAAGGATGCGAGCAACATGGTAGCAACTCCACCGTCTTTCTTGCCCTTATGACGCGGCTGCACTGCAAAATCCATAATCTACCTCGACTGAGAGAATGAATCTTCCCCTTGGGCCTAGTATGTTACACTTATGATAGCCATCACGCCAGTAAGGCCAGTATCTAAGAGTCAAATCTGCGGAAGATGACAGGCCGAGAACTCTCCTTTGTGCTCGACTCCATAGCAGACTGGTTGCGACTTCCCAAGATCAAGAGAGACACGGCCCTCAAAATAAAATAATAGAAAGCGCCAGAAACTTCCGGGATCTCCTCAACATCCGAACGGCAACCGACATTGGAAAACCCCTTCCTAATGCTACGCACACCTCGTTCGGCCTCCATCGTGGCGAATCGTGAGACGGTTGCCGAGTAGAGGGAGCTGACGATGAACACCGGGCATGCACCGAGGAAAATGACATATCACGCCGGTCTCGTCCAGCCTCGACAGATGCTGTCGGATTGGTTCAACGGTGTTCGGTTCCACGCCATCCCTTTGCAGGGCCGTTCGCACAGGCCGTGCGGCAGTTGTCGAGGTGCTCGTCGAGTTGCTCCTCGTTCTGGTGGTGCCATCGCTCTCCGATCTACGGGTCATGAAATTCTGTCGGATCTCGGGTCGCCACTTTACTAAGCCGGCTGCGGCTTCATATGAAATCGATGTAGTCGAGATTTCCTAGGCACATAGCGAAAGGGTGACGTACCAATCAGGGGTCTGGGGGCTGTGAGTTGAAGCATACAAGCACCAATTGAGTCTGGTCTCTGATGCTAACGATGGAGGCGCACAGCACTTCGCCCGCCGACCGAGATATCGGGTGTACCGCTGTCTCCGGATCACGATCGCCAAATGCAATCCGATGGAACCGCGTGGAACCCATATGTTCGGTAGATTCCGTACATGACAGGGCCTCCAGCGGCCAATAAGCCGGGAAGGTCGCTGTGATGAGGGGGCATCAGGCCCAAAGATTCGCATCTTGCCCCCGACAGACAATGTCGCGGGTGGTATGACACGAATGATATGATTTCACAGACAGACACCCCGAGATACATTGAACGAGACCGCTATTACCCGTTTTCGTATTTTCCGCGCCCACATTCTCGCTGCCGGCTGTCCAGGTCTGTCCCGCGCTGCCCCCGATCTCCCACAACTCCACAAAACCTACTCGTCGGTTTCCCAGCCCATTTCTAGACCCGCCGCTATCCTCTATTTTCCCAGGACGCCGCGATACTGAGCAGGCGCCTTGGAGGTGAGACGAGGCCGGCGGTTGGGTATCTTGCGGACAGCACGGTATCACCAGAAATATGTGAGCCGACCTTGCCGATACAGGCACTCCGGTACGGCCCGCGCTGCCACTGACCTCTCTTGCGCTTCAGGGACCCGTTTCACCCTATGGCCTTGGCACCACGTAATGGCGAACAAGCTCCGGCAGACTCCTTCGAGCATATCGGCAGCGGCTACATGTACGACACTGCTCACGGATGCAGTTTCCCCATAACTCCGCTACAGAGACTTGGATATGCCTGGGTCGGTGCCAGTACCAACCAGGATGGCGGAGCTTGGCCTTCTTTCACGCCGGCCCCGCCTTATGAGAGCTACTGTCCTATTGGTCCGCCGAGCTCGTCTTCGACCTTTTCTCCCACCGGTACAGAATACACAAACCTCTCCACCCCTTCTGAGGACTTTGGCTTGTCTCCCGGAAAATACTTCTCAGAGTTTCAACGATATGCCGTTCTGGGCGAGGAGTCCCCTCTTCCGTCTCCGCAGACCACATTCTGCAGCCCTACTGGATGGCTGCCAGAGCAACTGTCCTCTCACAGTAGCACGCAACCCCTCAAGACGACAGACGGTAGCTGCGATGGCGGCGTTCAGTCCGTTTCCAAAAAGGGAAGAAAGAGAGGACGACCTCGCCTCTACCAAGACGATAGCCCACGCAAGCAGAGACAACCAATGTACGCGATTCCCTCGCCACCATGCACAACGCCAACTTCATTGACTAGCCCCACTACACCCGATGGCAGTTCCCCCGATCTCCGAGCTACTACCACGGCAACAATCACAGACAAAATCCGGGTACGCAACAAAGAAGCCTCAAGCCGCTACCGTCAAAGAACACAAGCCACCATTACCAAAGCCGAAGCCGAAGAGCGTCTCGCCAACGGAGAGCACAAGGTGCTGCGGGCACGCTTGGACGAGCTACGCGAGGAAGTCTTCGAACTCAAAACAGAACTCCTGAAGCAAGCCAGCTGTGGCTGTCCGCTCATCCGCGGGTATTTGAAAAGTGCTACGAATGACTACAGCGCAAACTGTGACACGTAGTGGAATCGAAGGCTTCAACGATGGAGTGAATTGCTCTGTCCTGTTCTATTCCTTGGATCGAGCCGTGGAAGGCCTCTATATAATTCCTTGCAGTGGGCCTTCTGAATCGCTGGCTGGAGTGGTGATATCACCACTCTTCTGGTGGCTGGCGCTAGCAATTGTGGTGAGATCACCACAATTGGAGGCTATCGCGAGGCCTGGATTCTGTGACACAAACACCCTGGGTGATACCTAGCCAGGACTACCAGACGACATATCTACCTACATCTCTTGAGCGGTTTAGGGCAGTATGGGAGATGAATAATGGCTTTGGAGTATGTGGAAGTGGCTGGAAAGTTGAAAATCTGAAGGCATTTCAGTTTATTATTTTTGCAAAGGCAGCGGCGTAGGACGGCGTGTGATTCACTAGGTGCCTTACATAATATTATAACAACTCTTTAGGTGGGAATATAGGTATGTAGGTAATTAGGGCGGATCCTTGCTGAGGATCCCTAGAAAGCAGATTGAACAGACAGACTGGCAGCAAATAAATCAGAGAATGAATCAATGGGGAATAAAAGTGATTTCTGTTCCAACGACCCGGGATACAAGAGTTTTGCAGTTGAAGTAAAAGTCTGCCTTTTTACTGAGCCTTGGCATTCATCAGGTTATAATACGCAATTGGTCAGATTCCAGGTTGCCTTACACGATGGTTGCGACATGCCACATCCCACCACCACTCTCTCTGCAAGTACCAGTAGAATATCATTTTTGTCATACTAGTAATAACTAAGGAATGAAACCGCCGTTCATGCAAGTCCACTGCTAACTGGTGGTCAGCTTACAAGTAATAAATCTGTGACAAGCCTCCCCTTAGGGCCTCTGCGATGATGTCGTTGGGTTTGGCCGAGGGCCCGGGGGGGTCTCTTGGGGGGTGCCGAAGGCAACGTTGCCCGGGGGGGGCCTGGGGAGGTGGCGGGGGCTGGAGGAGGGGTAGGAGTGGGCGAGGGGTTCGGTTCCCACTGGCTGACAGGCAAGGGCTCTTGGGCAGGGAGCCGAGGACGGACTCGAGGTTCTCGTCGAGGAGGAGGATGCGAGTTTCGACGACCTCGAGTTTGGCCTCGATTTTTTGCGCGTCGCGCACGAGGCTAGAAAACTTTGTCGTCATATTGCCGGGTGGGGCGCGGTGTGAGGAGGGGTTCGGTGGGGGACAGAGGAGGGTCAGGATAACCAGTTCTGATTGGTCGGGGAGTCCTTGAAAAGTTTTGAAGAGGAGGGACTCCGCTCTTTTTTGTTTGCCAGAGAAAATGCGCCGTTATCTAATCTCGAACAAAAAGTCAGTTTCCCTTTCGCGTTAGCGCTGTTCTCAATTTTCACAATCTTCCCCTTTGCGTTAGCACTGTTCCAAATTTTCACAACTTTCCTCTATATGCGAGCGCGTAATCGATCAAGATGGCAACCCCAAATAACGTAAGTAGTGCGCGTCTTTCCCCTCCACATAACACACGTTCATCATGGCGGATCACGACGCCCTCAGCGGCACCCACGGCGATGCCTTCAATGATCCTCTTCCCCCCGGCGGTCCCCGCGATGATATCCTCGCCGATCCTTTTACTCCTGGTAGTTTCCAAGATCTGATGGAGCTCCTCGAGGAGTTGGATCATGATTCCCCGCGCGAGCCTCTTGCAGGCATGGCTTTTTTCGTCTCACCAGAGGAGTATCTCACTCTTCTCCAGACAGAGCTCCCTTGCGATGTCGGCCCGAGCGATTACGGTTGCGACATTGTCTACTTCAAATCGAAGACAACTTTCATCTACCGCCACGCGGTCTCGTTCTTTAGTCGGATTCTCTATCGCTAGATCACGAAGGCATGGACAGAGAACGCTACCATTGGGCAGCTTAACGGATCCCCCTTCCCCATCTCGACCGAGGTTAGAGATAATGACGACCTACCGACTATCGACCTTACCGCCGACGTCGCTATCTGCTTCGACGAGGATGACCCCGCCTCTTGTGGTCGAGGTCATGTACGCCCACCAGTTCAGCTACAAGCAGGCCGAGGACCGCTATCAACAATACTTTCGCGCAAAGGACAGCGGAGTCAAAGTTGTCATTTGTGTCCGTCTTTACTACGCATCTGGTATTGATCGTTGCCAAAAAGACAGCAGAAAACCTGGAACGCTCTACCATCAGCGTCTGGATGATGGATCGGCATGGTACTATTCAAACGATGATGCGTTAGGTACCATTATCGCAGGAGACGGAAAGCATCGGCATTTACATTTTCGATCTGTTCCCGAATCAGCATCTGCCTTCGCTCACTCGTCAACCGTATATATTTTTCCTCATTCCCCCTTAGAGTCACTGCTAATAGGCCACATAGGAACGCTAGCAGCGATGCACAGATCCGTATTCCTTTTACCAGTATCGTAGAGATGCTTCAAAAGGCATGCCGGCGGCAGTCGGAGGCGGATATCAAGAACGCTGGTTTGCAGAAGAAGCCGCAGGCTAAGAAGCGCCAGACTTCTTCGGACAACCAAGCTCTGCATCTACAGAAGGAATCGCGAGAGACGCGCGAGACACTTCGCAACAAAGACCAAGAGCTGCGCGAGCTGACCCGAGAGATATGCAACAAAGATCGTGCGTTACGGCTGGCGGAGCGTAAGTTGCGTGCCTCGTCTTGATGGGGATTGGTGGTTATGAGAGGATGTCCAGGCGGCGGGTTGGAGAAGGGGAGGATGACCGTGGGCTTGGTATGAGCAGAGGTATCTTCGTGATGGGATCTTCACCACCGAGTTGACCGTTTTCGTCGTCGCTCAGAGGTTCGGCATCGGCCAGGACAGCGGAGGCCCAGCCAGTCCGTCCACTGGATCCATCTCCAGGAGTAGGTAGCTACAGCTACGTTAGCGGATACGTGATTAATACAATCGCTTCCTCTCGTGCTCCCAAGCCCCTTATTTGGGTGGCATTTGTTTATGAACGACGGGTGATTTGTCGACGCCATGGTCGACTACACCTTTAGCCGGCAACCCCCTCCGTGGACACTCGCATCGTAGCGTAGGCAGATCGAGTGCTGGCGACTCCTATTGCTTGCTCCCTGCCTCGGCTCCCACCTGTGGGTCAACTTCACGTCAACTGAACTGAGCGTAGAGCTTCTATAAGCTGTTAAACATCAAGGTCGAAGGACAGTCAAAAGGAGCATCCCTAATTGGATGAGACGCAATAGTTGGATGGGAGGCAAGCCGCTGGCCCTGCGCTAATTCCGGACACAGGGTTCGACGCCCCCACAACAGCAAGGTACCAGTTACCTAGCAGTGACCGCCGCCTAGACCGCTGAAAATGGCGACAGGCAGGGCTCCCAGTGTCCGGACAGGCTTTTACGAGGCGATGCGTGAGGATTGGCTCGAAACGAAGCGGCCCGCCGATGTTGACGAGCTTCCCGGCGGCAGCAGAGGCAGAGGCAGCTGAATCCGGTGGTTTAGCTTGTCTTTTTCGCCAGACGCTAGCCTCTCGGTGAACTCGTGGAAGGATGGAAGTGGGCGCGCCAACGGCATCAAACAGGGCCGCAGGCGGCTCGCTCGACGAGGAGACGGTGCAAACGCCGTACACGGTAAGTTAACCGTGGAGAGGGTAAGCGAGCAAGCCGGCGAGATGGCAACGAACCGCAGCTGCTCATGGAACAGCTTGGGGAGGTAGCGCGGGGCGGCGCTTAGGGAGAGGGTCAGGTGGTGCAGCTGGATGATCTGATGAAAGACTTCGCCGTGGCGGGTTATTGAACAGTCAAGCAATTTGCGTGTGAAGGGACAGCTGGCAACCTTGGACGGGCTTACAGACAGCCTTCCGCACATGCTCGAAAAGCTGCAATCGGAGCGAGACAAACCAACTCAGCGTTGCCGGTAGTGGAAAGCCAGCTGGAGGGATCGAGCACGACGGTTGAGTAGTTAGCAGGTCAACTTTCCGAACGCCAAGAACTTTTGCCGGCACGGCCAACGCGCTGCTGGGGTGAGGAGGACTCGGGGGGGATGACTCCGAAATCACTGCACCCGTCCGAGTATTTTTGGCACCCGGGTGCTTTTCGCAGGAGAAGCTCGCTTGTCACTCTTGAGTCGTTGCTCAGGCTCCCTGAACTCCCACCCCAAGCTACCCAGCTCCTTCATTGCGAATCACCACTACCCCAGACCTCGACACGCCGGGCTCAGGAGGATTATTAACGAGCAATTACAGATACAGCAATGACAACCTCAATACTTCCACATTATGAAACACAAGGCAACTTCCCCATATTTCCAGTCCTTAGCGCAGCATCTTCACCGCCTGGCTTACAACCGTAAATAGCAACCCTACATTGGAATCAGCAGGTTTCAGGAGAGCTGGGCAAGACATCACGCCTTGGGGGGGACTACTTACACCTCGAAGTACACATGCATCTCTGGATCCGAGAGTTCCTTCTGCACCTCCGCGCAATACATTCGGACCTGTTCCTCAGTCCAGCCAAGAACTCTTGTGAAGAGCGCCATGCAGAGCCCTTCCAGCCACTGGGAGAAATTACGCTCGTTTAGTAATCCAATGTGCTTGTGAGGTGGCCTTGCCCACCCGTTCAGTGGCCAAGGGAACACCTCCTTCTTGAGTTGCATGAACCCAGCGCCCTTCATCTAGCCTTCATAGTTCTGGGCACAACTTAGTGGCCTTTCGTTCAATTCCGCCGCCTGTGCAATCAGTTCCATACAACCTTGCAGGTGAGTGCCGTCCAACGTCCCCCCCATCGACCTAGGGACAACGTCGATGTCGTGTACTTCGATAAAGCCTCCCGGCTCAAGGTGACTGGAAGAGGTCAGCTTAGGCTATTAACAATACACTACAGCGACAGTACTTGTATGCCTCAGTGAAGATGCCTAGCGGTGTTTTGAAACAACCAGAGAGAAATCAAGCCACGATGAAGTCAAACGGTTTTGCCCAGTTCCACTCATCTTCGAGGTCGTCAACCACGAATTGAACGTTTGGTGGTACCCTAGGGTCTAGTCAGCCGATTGCATCAGTCTCTGGATGAGGACAGGACAAACAATTGGGGGAAAATGGAACTGAGATCGGCGCCAATGACCTCCGCCTCAGGATGTGCGTCCGCTGTGGCGGTTGTTACTTTGGGGTTTTGCTAGAAAGTAAGGATAGCCAGCGGAGACCTACCATACTGAATGGCCCAGGCTCCGGTGCCAGCCCCCATGTCAAGGACCCGTTTCGCGTGTTAGCCCCCAAGGCTCAGAAAGAGCTTTCCTTTCATGGTAAGGCCGTAGAGCATGCGATGTTGAAATTCTACTCCTGAGATTAATAACGTGTCTCTTCGACAAATGTTAATTACCTGGGGAGGAAAACGTACCAAGTCTTGCTTGCTCTTGCTAATAGATGACACAGGTTAGCAAATGGGAGACCGAACTCTTTTGTCAAATGCGTCACCTCATCATTCGGAAAGCAGTATTCTGTGAATAGCATCAGCATCGGTGAAGTGAGTAGATATGGTGGACGTACTGCCGTGATGATAACCATGATATCTCCTGCCACACTCAAACTCGTACCTAGCAGCCTCCGAACTCAGCGGCACAGTTGGCGACGTGTCGTCATCCGAAGGGTTTCTGTCCGTGGTCATCGATGGGGAGAAACCAGGCGAAAGCGCGACATCAAGATCAGATTCGCCAAAATCTTGCTGACAAGCCGGGTCCGCCAGTGGTATGTCCAGCGTAACCATCTCCCAGCCATCCTGAAGCACATGGGCTGAATTAGTGAAATGCTGTAACGGACAAGAGCGGCTGACGTACGATGGGTTCCTCGGTGACGGTGTGCTGCACGTCCTCCGGGCCGCCCGTGAGCCTGGACATTGTGGTCAGAGGGGAGGAAACTGAAGATGGTCAGCTGGCGCTCGGGAAATAGCGGCGGACGTTGGAGAGGACAGGCGTACAGTACCAGGTATCCTTTTGAGACAGCAAGCAAGTACTCATTCAATCATTCGGGATCGGGAAGACAATTGGTCCTCCGTTTCCCATTGCAAAGCGCTGTGAGAGGGATGGGAGGTGTCACCCCTAAATAATGGAGCGGCTCATCGTGTGGCTGTTGATGAACAGGGAGCCCACTATTACTGGGTTGGTGCTCTCTCTGCTAGGGGGTAACAGTCATTCCTATGATCCGCGACATCGTCTTGGAAGCTGGAGTGAAACAAAAGCCTCTCCACATATGCGTCGGGTATGGTAAAGCTTAGGAATCTCAGGTACTGCTGCGTAGTTAGGATAATCAAGATGATGCTATTATGAATCAAGTCAAAGTTATTCAAGTGTTTGTTATTAGTAGCCAGCGGAGGGAGGGAGAAAGAGAAATAGAGAGGGGGGAAGACAGAGGAAAGGAGAAGAATAGGTAAACGGGGGGAAAGACGAACTCTCTGCCCTGGGATGGATCGACCGCGGAGAGGGAGAGCCGCAGCGCAATCGCCTCGCCGACCATCTGGCCAAGGACCTGATCTGTCATCACCGGCCTCCCCTCGCGGATGACCGTGAGGCGCTTCTTGGCCTCAAGCAGTCCAAGCACCTCCCCGCGGCTGATAAAGCGGCCTACGCCGTCGTCCCTGCGCAGGAGCGCAACTTCGCCGTCGGCGGTAGCCTCGAAAGCGAGCGTCCCGCCCCTCAGGATGGCAACCATGCGCCGCCGGATGCCTAAGAATTCGAGCAGCACATCCTCCGGATAAGCGGTTGTAACATGTTGCTACAGCGGGCATTGGAACAAAGTGTGCCTCAGGAAAGCCGAGGCGAGTTCTACGGTGGCGTCCTCGGCGAGAGCCCTGCGCCCCTGTTCTTCACGCGAGATGTAGTCGCTGGACATGGAGCTGCTAAGCTACGAGCTAGCGATCGGGCTACTACTAGCGATCTTGATACGACTACCATCAACGTAGTCTAGGTATTGTTACTAGGCCCGGCGACGACGGGCGCGTTGCGTCTGAGGTAGGACGGGGGAAGACGGGGGATGGTCGCCCCCCACGTCATCCGAACCGTCAAGGTTGCGCATCTCAGCGTCGTGGATAGGAGAAAGAGCCTGAGGGTTGGTGAAGCGACGCAGCGCCGCCCAGAACATACCCGCCGTACCGCCCAGCTGGTGCACCAGCTCCGTCTCGGTCAGGGCTTCGCTTCCGGGCGGCAGCGGAGTGATGATCTTGGACAGCTCGGCGCCGCTGGGCAGGCGGGGAGGGGGCTTGAGGAATGCCTCGGATGAGAGAGCTCGGTAGGGGAGGACGCGATGGTGGCGGGGGCTGACGACAACGCGGCTGGTGAAGAGTTCCTCTGTCCCCCAGTCGCTTGCTGCTGGTAACGTGGGGTTCCGATAGAGCGGTGGATGCTTATGCTTGTGCTTTTCCAGAGCGCTCCTGGACGTAATCGATTCGAAATAGCTTCTCGTGGCCATCCTATCTTGAAAAAAAGGAAAAAAGAAAATAAAGGTTGCTGGTTGTGCTTGTCAAGTTCGTGCCGCGTTTGCAGGTGTCCAAATTCGTTAGGGGATTTTGGGCGGGGTAGGGTGAAGGGAGCAAAGCGGGGTTACAATCACATGCGCGCCGAAGCACGAACCAAGTTCTGCACGGCCAAAAGAATTTCCCTGGCCTTGGACACGAGGTCGTTATATAGGTAGGATGCCTCGACGTAATTCTGCACGGCTAACGGCAGGCTCTCTGTGCATAGGTGTCTTCATAAAGCTGGTCGGAATTATCCCTGGCCACCGTAGAAATCGTTATTATTTGGAGCAACCGTGGATGTAAAGGTCTCAATGCCGGGAAGGCCCAGAGCTAGGTCTTCGGCAACCTCCTCCTCATGCTCATTAGCATCGCTGTCCGTGCTGTATGATTTCGCTTTATATGGGCTGGGTGCCAAGACCTACAATGCCAAGACACATTGGTGGGGCTGGATGCATCGCGGTGCGGCCAGTCAGAGGTGTGTGAGCCGTTCAGCGTGTGACAATGGGGTAGTGGAAAAGGGGCTGGCGTCGACAACCATTAGGCACCAAATCAAGCAATGCGGTTCGGGTTGTTTTTTCATCACAGCAGGCAGGCTGTAACTTTTATTCACCAATCATGTTTCAGTTTGGGCCTGCGTACCACTGGTACCACTGCTGCACTGACTCTTGTTCCTTCTTCCTTCTGGGTGGGGAATTTGGTGGCTGCAGCAGCCCCAGCTCTGCGAATCAGGTGCACCCTGTTTTATTCACCGCAGGTGGGCCATGACTCATGTGGCCCTGACATTTCGTCCTTTGCCTCCGCGCCTGACACCACACGAGCAGCAACTTTGTTTTCCCATTCCTCAAACACCAACGGATCATGTATTCAAGTGCGAAGAGGCCGAAACCCCCAAAACGAGAGGCTTGTTTGCTTGAGGAGGCCCTCGATCCCGGCATATCCAGCGGTAGCAAGAGAAGAAGACAACACGAATGTATCAACACCCATGACTGATATGGTCCGATCTTGCCAACCGGGCCTCTGTTCCTTCTGTGGGAGACTGGATTGGGACCGCATCTTCAACTCCAATATCGGGGACTTGGAGGGCTCCTGGCCGGGCGCTCCAATTCTAACCCTCCCTCAAATTACACGCTCATGTCCAGTCTTCCGCTTCTTCGTCGACTTATCTAACTTTTCATATTCTTTGGAGCAGGTCTTGCCTCGCTCAAGGAACCCTAAAGCCGCGTATCGAGAGGTATATGGCCTGAGTGTTGCACGCTGTGGATCGAAGGCTCTGTCATGAAAAAACGAGTGTGTTGATTGCTTCAATCGTTGGAAGCCGAGGGCTTCCAACCGCTAAATACTGCGTACAATGGGGTAGTTCCATTCCTCCGTTGTTGTGGCCTGGAATGGACCACGCAGTAATTCGATAGAATACCAGCGATCGGACCGATCGCTAGTATGGAGGCTATTCAGGGATTGGATTCGTGTGACAGTGAGCGATACCACACTTGCCGGCTCTATCAAGCTCCACGCCTTCGCCGCGTCGGCCCTTCTGCGTGAAAATACAGGTCAGGGGATCATTCTACAGCTGAGAGGTCCTAAAAGCCTTGTAGGCTATCACGGGGAATTGTCCTTTTCGTCTATCAAAAACACTCACCTCCGGTCGGTATCTCAGCAGGCCAATCTCCCCCTTGTTCGAACCTGGCTCGAATTCTGTGCGGGAAATCACTCTACCACCTGCTGCCCAATCACAAAGAAGCGTATTCTTGGTTTACGTCTTATAGACTGCCTTCGGCGTATGTTCTCAGAGCCGCCCGAAGCTGAACAAGGCAGCGGGTTTGAGTACGTCGCGCTTAGCTATTGCTGGGGAAAGGCGGCTACATCAGTGCAAGCTACGTTGCCGGTAGCCGGAAAGGAGCTTCCGATCAACCTACCGCCGCTCATTGAAGACGCCATGGCTGTTACGTGAGGGCTGGGATATCGTTACCAGTGGGTGGACAAGCATTGCATCCCCTAGCATGATGAAAATTTGAGACGGATGCAGCTTCAAAATATGGGCGACATTTATTCATTTTCTAGGCTCACTATTATCGCGGTGGCGTGTATCGATCCAGACCACAGCTTGCCCGGGGTTGATTGTTAAGGTGCGGTCGCACACGCTCGTCCCATTGACGGCGGATACTTATCGAGAGATTCGCTCGTCTCACTGGAACTCGCGCGGCTAGACATACCAAGAGGGCCTGCTCTCTACACGCCGGCTTGTCTTTTTGAAAACGCAGCTTTACTTTCAGTGTCAGGAAATGCACTGTATGGAAAGCATCAGTATGCCTCGTGGTGCTATGGACTCTCACCATGTCGACCCGGAAGGCTATCACTCCCTGTACCGGTTGGGTTTTCCAATAGAGAGGATTGAAACCTCGGTGGCGGACTTTGAGAACTGCGTAGGAAACTTTGCGGATTGGGACTTCACTTTCGAGAGGGATGCTCTGGACGCTTTTCAGGGTGTCCTCGACGTTTTTGAAAGTCCACCAATCGAAAACTTCTTTGGCCTACCTCTCTACCCGGCCGATTCCAGGTTTACCTCTACCGATACCTTTGTCTACGGGTTATCTTGGTCATTCCGCAAGAACATCCAGACTCGTCTTGTCCGCCGGCCCGAGTTTCCAACCTGGGCATGGCTAGGCTGGAAACCGGACAAGTCAACCCTCAAGCTGAGCGCTGTTGATCATGATGATGGCGACGTAGGATACAAGGACCATGCCTATGAAGGGTGATATCAAACTTGTCAGGTTTGTAGCATAAAGAGGGCATCTACTTCAGCTCGCCCGCTCAAACACCTTGTAGCCCTAAAGTTCATCCCTCTCCGTCTCGCAAAAGTCTTATTCTTCCCAGCCGACCAACAGCTACGTACGGTTAGCCAGCTGCTGCTGCAACCCAGCTACTTGCTGCTGGGTCGCAGCAAGAAGCTGTTCAGCTTCCTGACGTCCCCGCTCAGCTTCTTGACGTCCCCGCTCAGCTTCCTGACGTCCCCGCTCAGCTTCCTGATGTTTCCAATTAGCTTCCTGACGTCCCCGCTCAGCTTCATCGAGGTTACCTACCTGGAGGTGGTGACGCAGTTCCTCAGAATCCTGCGGCAATAGCGACGATAAGATATCGTGATCCTCTTGCTCTAGCTGATATTTCGTAGGATACTGGGCATGCCGGGCCGCACGGAAAATCGCCCCCAGTACTCGGTAAGAGATGGCCATGACGGGATTCCTGTGGAGATACTTCGGGTTAAAATGGCTGGAAGAAAAAGATAAAAAGATGAATGAAAAACGAACCGGGATACTCCAGCTGGAGGACGGCAATATGCTGCCGGCAGGCCAGAAGGGCCGCAAAAGTCCGAGAGGTACAGCCCCACTACCCCATCGGGCTGCTCGAGATGATCGCTGTGGATGACTTGTCTGCGCTGCTCCCAGCGGAAGCCATCGTCGTGAGCAGCTACCAAGAGGCTTACCACTGCCTCTTCGAGATCTGGATACAGGGCATCTAGGATAACAACAGCCTGGATCTTCCCATTGCTACCATTAATGTAGTTCTCGGCCTTGTCCTCGACGTCTTGTTGGGACTGGCTCCACGCCACCTCAAAGACAACAGTCGCTTCAGTCGTATCGCCTAACGACGCAAAAGAGACATCGGGTTGGTTCCATAACTTCCCCTTGACCTTAATAGCGGCCGTGCCGATGGTGATGATCTTGTTTGCCGCCTCACGGACTGCCTCGTCGCTTGTGGTGAGGGCGATGGTCCGGATCTTCTGAAGGATTACCAAGCAGAGGTACAGGGCCCACAAGGCATGGCCCTTCGATTCACCCATGGTGAGAGATAAGATGCCAGATCGGTAGTCGTATTCGAATCGTGAGATGGCGTCGCGTTGGGGGAGTTGCGACAATTGAGAATGGAAATTTTCGACGTCGTCGGCCGCCCAGCGAAAAAGAAGACGGAATCCGCTTGGCGATTCACGAGCGATCGCGTCGGCGATGGATTGGATAACCTCATCGAACGAGGGACTGTCTAAAAAGATCTGAGATGTCAGGTCAGCGTTATGCTTGCCCGCCTGCCCAGAGAGGGCCGAGGGATTCAGCATCGCCATTTCGAAGTTCTGAAAGTAGCGTAACCAAGTGAAGGAGGGAAAATTCAATCAACGATGAGAAAGAGCTTTCTACTTACTCAAAGCCCAAGCCGTCTTCTTGGGTGACGTCACTATCAAAGAAAACGTCCGAGCGCCTGTTGTTGAAGTCCCGAGGTTGTCCCGATGTTGTGCAGCACCAAGCTGTTCGGGTGAGTCGCTAGCCACAGGGTGGGTCACAACCAACAGTCCCTGCAGGAAACCACTTGGCGGGTAATCCGTGCTGCAGGGCTTTGCACACTTCACGCACGGGCCTGTCAACTGCCCCACTTTATAACTTCTCTCTGCTTTTCATATCATCGACGACATCATCGACAACATCATCGACCTGACGACTCAGCAGACCCGCATATTTGGACGACTCAGCGGGCCCATATATTTCATGTCTAAAATGGCGTCTATTCCCTCTTCCTCTTGCAACCATTGCAACTCAATCACTGCCAATTGCGACACCATCTCTCACGAGCAGGACAAGATGATGGCCGAGACTATTCAAGCTATCTTGAAGTATACGTGACTGAATCGCCTCTGCCCCTCAATTACTAACGCAATCGCATCAGACTCGGCTGCCGCCGAGAATGGCGATGAGCACTTCAATTTCGTCTCCCATGCCGGCGGCCTTGGCTGGCGCACCAGCGTCAAGCTCAAGGGCAATTTCGACAAGGCCGCTATGGAGCGGCTCCAGAAAAGCACGGCAGTCACCACAAATGACGCCTTCATGTCGGGCAGCGTCGCTGTCGCCATCGCGGCAACTCCATTCGTCCTTGGCGGCCTGGGCGGCCTGGCCATTTAGAAGATGACAGGTCGCCGCGCTCCTGTGGTGCCGTCGGCGGTATGTTGTCCGTTTTTCCGTATGAGCTAGGCTGACAAGAATAGATGATGGGCGTTAAGCAACGCCGAATCCCATTTGCCATTCGAACCAAGAACGTCTAGGCCGGAGGACACTGCCCAGGACAGTTGCTACGACAACAGTGTGGACGATGGGACACGGCGATAGGCACGGCGATGGGACACGGCAATTGGATGAATCTTGTGGAGGGCCATGCGATGCGTCATGTTGTCAATTGAGTGCGTTCCATTGAGCCATATCTTCGGGTCAAGGCCTAGTGTAGTGCATTTACAGATTTTGTGGGTCTGGCGCATGATTACTCTGGCCTTCACCTTTGCATCCCTGCGAAAACGCCAAACTGGAACCAATTTGACATCCAGAACGTCATCTGTCGAGTAAATCTGCCGCTTCTACCCTTGTTCGCCCGTGCGTCGTCGCCTTTCCAAATCTACAAAGAAACAGTCGCTTCTGTCGTGGCAACTGCTTTCAACCTTTCACCTCCCTCAGTTTTTACAGTGGAAGGCGAAATGGGTGTCGTTGATTTTCCACCCTCTTGGGGGCTAAAATTGCAGTGCGGGTTCTCCCACTGAGTGAGGTAACTTAACCCACCTTAGACTCTTACCCAGTGAGGCGGAGTGCGGGTTCTCTCATTGGAGGTCACTTACCTCTGTCCACGTAGACTCGGCCTACCTTAGACTCTCACCCAGTGAGCAGGTTCTGAGGTCATAGCTTTAATTTTAATAAACATAATGAATACCCTTATATTATTTATAATAGAATTAATATAATAATCCTTTAATAAGTTTATAGTTATTAATCCTGTCCGGAGGACAATTTGTTACTAGGAGTCTCCTAAAAAATTAGTATGGGAAATTATTGGAAATTACTATTGGAAATTGATAAGAAAAATCAACTCGTCTAGGGACTGGTCAGTTTCTTATCAAAAGTAAGTCCGCTCGGGCTAAAAATTATCACGTGATGAAAATTAAAATAATATGGTTTCAGATAGTTCACGTGACCGGGAATCCAAATCTGGAGTTGGACTCAGGGTTAGGGTTACAGTTTAGGAGTTATCAGCGTTTGAAAAAAAAATCAAACAAATAGATATTTAAAATATAAAACAGGACTAAACTTAACTAAATAAAGCGGCATTATATATAGTTTTTTACGTGAAATTTGTAACTGAAATTACATTTACCATATAGCTTATTATAATAATAATCTGTTAATAAATAAAATAATATTAAGTAGTAATTGCGTTATACTGCTAATGGAGTTCAAATGCGCACGATTGCTAATTGAAACTTAACTTAGCATATTAGGGGCCAGCAATAGTTATAGCTAACCAGGGCTTTATTAAAGCCTTAGTAATAGATAAGACTAATTATAGGACTCTCCATTAGGGAGATGGAGGTTTTCCGCTTCCTCTTCATTCCATACCCTTAGGGCTTAGCTAGTTAATTAAGTAGATAAATGTTAATTTCTAGCCACTGAGTACCCTGTACCAAGTACCTTATATTGTGTATCCTGTAGTGTAGTTACGTACCCTGAAGCCACCAGCCGAATCTTCTAGAACACCAAAGGGTTCTAGAGGATTCCAACCTACTCCAGGGCCCCTTAGGGCCCCTGGAGCACTCCGAACCTTCTGGAATTCAGGGGAGTGGAACCCCCTGAATCCAGTGGGGCTACTGCTCTATAGAACCAACTAGAACATCACAGTGACTACGTCAGCTACTACGTTAATAGAACTACGTAGAATAGTTCAGAATAATACTATTCTATTATTATATTAGTTAGTTCTACTTTACAGAAGGCTCTGGAATTCTTCTAGAGCCTCCCACAGCCTATAACAGGCTCTCTCCTCTCCTGTATCTAATTCTATTATTATTTGTCTTACACCGTAGGAGCTGAAAGCTCCGCTCGTGAGGGCAAGCGGTCCCTCTACTGCTAACTATCTACTGTCAGGGCGTGGTCGGGGCGTTTCCACCCCACCCACTCTTCTGTTTATCCTACTGAAATATATGTGGTTTGGTCTCGACTACTAAACGCGGTGACAGGTTATGGGGTTAGTGCCTTGTGCTAGCATATGTTACAAGTGAGACAGGGGCGTAAGCGGGTTGTTCTCGGCCCTACTGCGCTTACTTCCCTTGGCCGTAGTGGCTTGGAGGTATTACGTCACCTCCTTTTTCGTCCGGGGTAGAAGGAAGACCCCTTCGGCCCGGGGCAGCTCCCCGGGGTTTGACCGGGACCGAGGCGCTAACGGCTTGGGGGTAACTCCGTGATATCTCCCCCTTTTGGTCTGGTCTTCTTCACACCACTCCAGTTATCGCCGGTTCGTTGTTCTTTGTTCGTCACAACTTTCGGTTCTGCGCTCTGTTAGCCCGCTTCCTTCGGGCCGTTATCGCTTCGTTCCTTCCGTCTAGGGTTGCCGGCGTGGCCGGCTGGCCTCCGTGTGCCTCCTCTAGTAGCCTCGTAGCTTTCATCCATTCTGTATTTAATTCTAGTTAAGCAAGCAACTTTATTCTACTCCAGTCATTGTACAAGGTATTGCCTTCTGGATCCTCTTGTTTCCAGCGTTAATATTCGCTGTGATACTTTTATTTAGTAGCACTGCCCTGTAATTCAGGCCTTTGTTTACTTCCTATAGTGCCTACGGCACTGTAATACGGCTTGGACCAGTACGCACTTCTTCCTCTGAGCCACAGCTGCTGTACTACAGCCTTGTAGGTTCCTGAAGTTTAACAATAAATAATATAACAGGGCTACCTTTAAGTACAGCAGATTACATGAAATGAAGAGGTTAATATTATTCTTAAGGTAAAAATCAAAAGAAAGGTTATATAATAATTACTTTTATAATATTAATTAAAATCTTAAGGAAGTAGACTTATTATTATGTAAAGGGAGGAGAAAGGATTATAAAACTATTGTTTTAAGAATTATCTTATAATAAGTTAAAGGCCTATGTAATATATCTGTTCTGTAAATATTTAATAGCTATGTTCAGCTTAGTACTGTGATATATTTATATATATATAATGTGCTTATTTTATTCTATATTATAAATATATTACGACCTGCACCCGACACAGGCCTCGAGAGGACTGGCGCGGGTTAAGACAGAACGTATGGCAGGACGCCAACAGGTAAGGGGCGTTCCGAAGACGGCTTGTTGAGCTAGCACTCCTAGACGGGGGTTCAATGTCACTGTAGGTCGTTGTCACTATAATG
>Ga0247780_1000384_pt1 | contig 43376 bp, 56 predicted proteins | sample UWRJL079202R5_FD_179927 | JGI IMG/M metagenome (GOLD analysis project Ga0247780, IMG submission 179927) | Plant litter microbial communities from Arlington Agricultural Research Station in Wisconsin, United States - UWRJ-L079-202R-5 | ecosystem: Environmental > Terrestrial > Plant litter >...
GGGTGATTTGATACGTATTACCAAGTGAATGTTAAATCTTGTGTAGGTAGTTTGACCCCCTTTTAACGGATGTTGCCGTGTGTTCTTCCGGTCAAGGAGAAAGGAGCAGCACCATCGCATGACGATAACCCAGGACATGCAGATCGTGTAAAGGCCTACACATGAACTTGCAATGGAATTTGGGGGTGGAGTCTCATTGTACGAAGGTATAGTTCTCTCTTGCGCGATGATCCTACACAATAACCTAGCCACACCCGAGGCCATATATGTTGTTACTGTAGGCTGCAGTGTACTCTCGAAAGGCCTTCCTGCATGTATAGAAGGCCTCTCTCAGTCCAGCCAACGCCCTCTTCCAGTACGGATAGAACCTGTAGTGAATTACTTAGACGTCGGTTCTGGCCGTGAGGTTATTGATACGACTGAGCTGGGGAGATAGTGCGAATGAGGCCGAGATTATAGTGCAACAAGACGTTCCCTTTCGACATATTGGATGATATAGCTTTGATGTACAAATGGCTCTCATATATCTGTGGGCGGTCTATCCTATATCTGCTGGCTCCCATAGATACCCTTTGACATTGGCCATGGATCTATATACGACCCTACGTAGTCTTTCCAGCAAGCCCACATCCAACAACTAACCGCCTGACTTCCTATCTAGGTTCCACAGCTTCCGCTCATATCCGGCTGTCTTCGCCCGCCCCCGCCGGCTCACCAGTGATGCACAGCCTTGCCTGCTACCAGCCGAACCGAACCAAGGGAGTGCATCCGTATATCGGACCCTCCAGGAAGCAACAGCTATAAGAACTCGCACGCTATTCAGTATTGTATTAATAACATGACCTATGTAAAACACTGCAAAAGGGGGAGGCAACGCTAGGCTCTGCTGTCGGGACCTACAACCACCCGAGAAGTCAAACAAGAGGGAAAAATAAACACCACAGGCTCTCTCCCCACACACATATTTACAAGAGAAACAACATAAGAATTAGTAGGTAAGTACGCAAACAGACCCCCTTCCTCAACGGGGTGCTGTGTGTTGGTTCACATGCGAGACCCTTCGCTCTGTACAGGAGACAATAAAATGTACGCAACAAAGGTATCAGATCGCAGTGACCTTATGCACGAGACACACTCCGTCTCTGTCCAAGCAAGTTATTATACATACCTACTTTATACCGCACAAACAAAAAAGGACAAAATGAGCAGTCAGCGACGCAAAGCCAACCGGGACTCCAACAAAAACGAGATTGTTTACCCGCCAACCCGATCCCCTTTAGCCATGTTTATGAATAAGCCCCCTTTTCACACTAAACACACATCGTTGTAACATCAACACAGCGGCTTTGGCCCCTGGGTGAGTTAATCGACCTTTGCACCGTTGATATTGGCGCCAAGAATTGGTGCCTTTGTGTTGTCCTCCAGCCGGAAGTGACCGCGCCCCCTCCTGAGTCTGCCCCGGAACCATGACGCACAGCCAAATGCAATACCGAGGATGCAGCCCATGCTAAGGTATGGGTGCTCGGTAAAAGTAACGCGAATGTCGAAGAAGACCTTCTCAATGCTAGAAATGGTGAGCTTCGGCTTGATCTTGGGCGGCGATGCTGTGACTTTGTTGATGGTTTCAAGAATCGATGTCCTGGAGGGGACAATGTAGTTGCCAGTGCTGGTCTGGTCCCAATATCGTCGGTTCTAGCAATGGGCGTCAGCATTTGCACACATTGTGCACGGAAAGGACCATAACTTACATCCTCATCATTGATGATGACTCTCTCGCCATCCTTAACGTCGATGCCGTATGTGGTGCGAATCCACCTCTGCCAGAAAGTGCCGTCTACCCAGGCGAATGTGACCTCTTTCCGGTCTGAACGATCCATGTTGATCCGAATGTTCTTGGCTGCGCGGAGAGCACGTTGGTCACCCCGGTCTTCAGCCTCTTCGATACGGAGTTGCTTGGCATCCCGAAGATCCTGGCGCTCGAGTTGAAACAGCTGAATCTGCTTGTCCATCCACTCGCTCGCAGCACTCTTCATCTCTCGTTTGGCGCTGAGGAAGGAATCTTCATCTCCACGGTTGAGAATGCCTAAAACAACAAGCTTGCCATCCATGATCTCTCTGGCATTAGATGCGGTAAGCTCCGGAATGAGAGGAAGCCAGACAGACTTCATCCAAGTCAAAACCAGATGCGTATCCCGCATCTCCCTCGGGGTTAGAGGATTGTAGTAAGTGGGCCGGCCTTCACGGGAAACTAGCAGGCGTGGCCATGTGGTGATCTTGAACCGTTCGAACATGGCGGGGTCGCTAGTCTTGACTAGCTTCGCACGTCCGATGAGGCTCAACGGGAAGCGCTCAAGAGCCAAGAAATCCTCGCTGGTGGTAGCGTGATCGTAAAAATAGACGAAGATGACCTCTTCCTTCTCCTCCAGGGCCTTGAACGAGCTGGCGTCCACATCTTGCACCCCGCCGGCGAGCTCAACGCCCTTCTTAGCGTAGTCGCGGAAGTCACCAATTCCACGGAGGCCCTCGTACTCGACACGTTCGCCGCCCTTGAAGAATAGAATTGTAGGATAGCCATGAAGACGAGCATCCTTGCACAGTCGAGACTCAGCATCACAGTTGACCTCGCCGATGTTGAGCTTTCCCTTCATATCCTTGGCCAGCTGTTCCCAGATAGGCGCCATTTTCTGGCAGTGGTGGCACCAGGGCGCGTAAAACTTGATGAACCAGGGATCCTGTGTCATTGTCACGAGGCGCTGGAACGTTTCGGCAGTCAGGGGGACCGAGGTGCCGTTGATATTCGGGGTGGCCGTCGGCTTGGTGGGCTTTTTCGAGGTGGCCTTGTGAGTCGGCACAGAAGCCTTCTCCAAAGCAAATCCTTTTGTTCCAGTTGCTTTCGTTCCTGCAGTAGGCTCAGCCAGGTTTGTGGTTGTCGTCTCCGCTACCTTCTCCTTGTCCTTGGGCTCCCCCTTTCCAGACTTGTCAGACTTGTTAGACTTGGCTTTGAGATACTCAGCCGTCCCTGCAGCGCCAGGTTCAGGCAACTCAATGGTCGCGGGTCTTGATCCTGGCTTTCTGGCTTCGAGGATCTTCTCGATCCGATCACTCAGGGTCTTCATGTCCTTGACGCCCTTAAACTTGTCGATTTCTTCGCCGTCCTCGAAAAATATAGTTGTGGGCCAAGCCGCGACGCCAAGCGCGGTGCAGAAATCTTGGTAGGCCACGCAATTGATCATACCAAATCGGAGATCGTAGAACTCGGTGAAATTGCCAGTTTCCCTAGGCTTCGACGTCCAATAGTACTCGTACAGGGTCTGGAACGTCGGGGCGAACTCCTGACAATGCCCGCAATATGGGCTGGGGGCGAGGTTAGCAGATGCCATATCATTCGTTTGCGAGAAGTCAGGCAAAAGACATACCTGTAGTGTTTGACTACCAAATACTTTGAATCCTCCATTGCGGCATTCCAGCCTGATGGGGTCAACAGTGGTAACGGGGGCACTATTTCGCCGTTGAAGGATGTGTTCTCTCGTTCGTCATATTCGTCAAAGTTATCTACCGGCTCCTGGGCCACGGCCAGGGCGGCCGCGCCGAGGGCAAAGGCGAGGTTGAATAACCTCATGGTCAGGGATGCACCTGTGTCGGGCGGACGGACGTCAATCTAGCGAGAGCGTCGAGCCGAGCCAAGGATGCTGGCCGACGGGAGCAGACACACCGACGTGTCCGGAAGGGTTGTCCAGCGCCGGCACTGGCAGAGCAAGGTGCGCACAGAAAAAGGGTTGCGGCGATCGTGGAACAACGACCGGCGTGGGTTCGCGACGGGGTTGTGTTCGGTGGTCCGTCAGCGCTTTGCGGGAATGAGCGTGTCCTCGGAGGGTGACCGCGCTGTCGGAGAATTCGAAACTTCGACTGCCCGGCTTCTGAAAATAGAACCCGGTTTCTCTCGTGTAATGTATACCTGATGCTCGATATCGTCGGTTGTTGCACAGTCGAGACGTTGGCCGACCGCTGGCTAGGGTGTCATATTTTTCTTGGGCGACGTGGAAGAGCCAAGCACAATGCACAGGAAAAGGGCCAGTGGTCGGAGCACGGGATTCAGGAGGCGAGCACGGTTTCCAGTGCAGCAGCGCCACTTCTACTGGCCAGATTTAGCCGGACGCCTCAATTTCAAGGCACGCAGGGGGCAGCTGCTCCACGCTCCACCATTAGCGCTCCATCCAACAAGATTGAGTTCTTGGCTTCTTGACTTCAAGAGCCAACACTTCAGTCCGACAAGTGTTATGAGGATGTGGTGTGCAAAGGCGGTTCATTGGCTTCATGCATGGAATTGGACCTTCTTATTGATGGATAGCCGACTCACAGGAGACTCAGTTGCAAACCACTGTCCCCCGCCTCGTTCGCGCCTTCAACAGTGGATTGGAAGCGGAGCGATCACAAGTTTCATAAAGTATGATTGACGAATCCCATTACAATAGTACACCATACACCACCCAATAACCAGGAGGGCCTGAGAACTGGTGACAGAAACACCAGAGAACTCTCCATTTCCTGCCTAGAGACAAACTGGAGCGTCCAACAATTACAGGCCCGCGCAAACCACGGAGAGCCGTGAAAACCGAACCAAGCTAATTGCCCCTACCGCACCGGCCCACGTCTACGCCTCGTCCTCATTCCCGCATATTATCTCACCAAGTCGTCGCGGAGTCCATAAGAAAAACCGTCATCCATCATAGCGTTGTCAGTCTCGTTTCCCAACTTACTACCACGCGCTGCCTCTCGCCCCTAAAGTATTGTGAGGTTCGCTATCCGTGCTCGGTCGATCCTCTCTCTAGGAGACGCTGCCAAGTATCATTGATCGTGTCTATGCCGTTAAATCGTCTGAGAATGAGGGCCAGCCAATAAGTGCACTTGGGAGCGAAGAGGGTACAGATGAACAAGCTGAGGCCACTATCGAAAAGAGGACATGTTCCTTGCTTAGGCGACAATCAGGGGCTCCTGCTCGGACTTAACAGCTGGTGCCGTTGACTTGAAGTCCTCCTTGGGGGTGGTCGACTTGAAGTCCTCCTTCGGGGCAGCCGGGAAATCAGACGGCTTGAGTTCGGGGGCCTTAGCTCCCTTAATCAGCGACTGGGCTTTGGCGGTGTAGTCTCCCATGTACTGCTTGGTAAGTTGCGTGGCCTGCTCGGTGTGCTTCTGCGCAACAGAGCGGAGCTGGGCGGTCTGGGCATTGACGATCTCGCCGGCATGCTTAAGCTGGCTGTGAATAAGCTCCTGGTTGCTGGTATAGATGAGGGGTGTGAAGAAGCCAACAGTGGTGGCAATCACAGCAAGACCCCAATAGGGAACAATCTTGACCAGATAGTATGACAGGAAAGCGCCGAGGGCAGCCTAGAGCGGTGTCAGTTAAACATTTCAAAAGGCCATAGCTCCAGGGAGCTTGGGGAATCTTCGGGTGGGGACGAACCGCAACAGAAGCGGAGATGTTCTCCGCAAACAAGATGCGCTGGGTCTCAATGACGAAAAAATTGATGAGCTCGTGGACATCACCAATAATGGCATCCAGTGTCTCCTTGGGGACCGTGTAGTACTTCCGGGGGCGAAGCTGCGAAGCGAATCCGTTGTTGACGAGGGCTTTACCGGCAGCCTCGGCGGTGATGGTGATGGCAAGGACCATCCATGTAAGCTTGAACGCCCACCGGAACACATCGAGGTACCTAACCGCGAAGATGAGAGAAACGATGGTCGCATAGGCAATGGCAGAGGCACCTGGGAATCTTATCAGTATGAGGCTCTCGCGCTGGGAGTGTGTAACTCACGAGGATTGTTCCATGACAACAGCTCCGAGAAGAAGGAGTGATAGTGTGTCAACGGCTGGCCAGTGGCTGCAGGATACGAAGGAGTCTGGCGAGAGTTGGCCAGGTTCGAAAGCTCAGCGGTTGTCTTGGCAGATTGGTCTTTGACATTCTGGGCAACGGGACCTGCGTTGAGGAGAACCATAAATGTCAGCGTTCATCCCTAGCTCCGAGGCAGCAGCAACGAAGAGTTTGGGCAAAATATCTCACCATTTGCGACACTGTTGTACGCAGCTGCGGCATCTACAAGTAATATCGTTAGCTGGTTCGAGGTTGATTGGCGATGGTGGGGGTTCGAGGTGCGAAACTGTGAAACACTTGCACAGGTTAGCCCGTTATCTCTCGCCAAGTCGACCGAGAGGAAAAAGCATTATCGCGGGCGACGAACCTTACTGTCCTTGAGACCATCCACGGCAGTGCTGCCGTTCGCAGCGTGATCAGCCATTGCTAAGGATGCTCACGCGATGTGCTTGTTTTGGAGGTTTGGTGGTTCGGAGCGTGATGCTGCGGCAGCAACCGGATGCTGCGATGACGAGATTTGGGGGAGGTGAAGGCGGGAAACCGTGCGGCTTAAAGGGCAGAGTCGATAACAAAGCTGGCCGTGAGCTGCGATGGTGCTTTGTGCAAGAGCGGTAGAGGTGCTGTCACGCAAACGATAAAAAGGTTTGGTGTTTGGCAGAGGGAAAAGTGGTAGAAGGAGGGATGAGTGTTTGAGACAGGATAGCAAGGGTCAATTATTCTCGTCCTCCCCGAAAACTTGGTGACGAAAAGGAAAATAGCAGGAACGACGCCGGCGGGCGGGCCAGGTTCAGACCCACCTGTTACAAGAGCTTGGCCCAGTGAGGGCTTGGAAACGGGACGCACGAGCCAACTACCCATGATCTCATCATGCCCAGCAACAGCAGCAGAGATTCCCGTTGTATACAGTGCGGGCCTATCATGGTCCGTGCCTCACCTTCCATGTGGAAAAGCCACCTTTTGCTTCCGCACCGCAACCAACAGGGTCATATTGCGCTCGTGAGGATTTCAATTGTTCCTATGTTTATCATATTTCGTGTAGATGTGTATGTGGCCTCGTTTCACCAATTGAAACGCCTGACGCATACCGTATCAGCCCATTTCGTTTGTGTATTCTGGGCAATGCTGGATATGTGAGCCAGTTCGCGCACTGTGCCCCACAACCTCCGTCGACACATCATTTCTCCAGGGAGCGTCGTCACTGAAGCATGTGATTCAGCGCTAGACCTACAGCAACACCTCCACCACCAAACTTGTCAGATGTGACGTTGGCGGCACGATTTGTTCTCGTCTGTTCTACAGCCCGCTTCAGCGTCCCACATCATTGCGCATGCCTTTTTAAAACCAGGACCGCGTTAGGTCTGTTGAAACAGAAACATCATCGATGCGGCATATGTGGAGGTATTTCTTAAAATTCCCATATGTACAAAACTCCACTCTTGCTCCCGTCGAAGCACTTTCTAAGAAGCAAAAGCCCTGCCCAACTCTTCATGTGTCCTGTCCAGCGCCTATATAAGAGTCTTGTTTCAGACGATGCATTGCAATGACAATTCTCCCGATGTAAAATATGCCTGTCATCCCCGCCCTTGAATGAGCCAAATTTTAGTCCCCGTTGGTATCATATTGTTAGAACAGAACAGAGCAGACCAGGTTGACCGAAACTGGATAGGGTGGCGTGACCGCGGACCCTCGTAGTAAAAGCCACTAAATAAGATACCGGTAGTCCGACAGAAAATGGGACTGTATTAATAGTAGGCATCCCACCGCATTATTCTATCGGTCACCTTCTCCAACCCCAGAAGCCGCCCGCAACGGCGGCGGCGTTGTTGCCCGGCGGAACGCTCGCCGGTGCCGGTGCAGTGGTAGCTCGCGCAAGGCCTTCGGATCCCGAGGGTCCCGTGGTTGATCCGGTGAGACGACCGATCATGCCCATGGCCGCGGACGCAGCCGCGGACGCACCATTTGCGGCCGTGGCGGCGACCGTCGCTTGCGCACCCGAGGGCGATTCTCCCAGCGCGAGTCCAAATGCTTTACGGAGCGTCTCCAGCTTTTGCTTAGACTCCTCGGCTTCTTGTTTCGCGACCGCCTCTGCTGTTTTGGCTTGTGCGAGCTCCATCAACAGAGCATCGTACTCCCCAGCAGTTGCAGCGGAGGGTGCAACGGGGCCAGAACCAACTGCAAGGGACTCATGACTCATCATCGATGATGCTCTATTGCCGTAGTTTGACGGCGTCTGCGATGGAGTCGATTTGCTGCGGCCAAGCTTCAGCTCACGCAACCCTCCGCTCGGTGCTGAAGCGGCAGCGACGGCTCCGATAGCACCGGTTGCCCTTGTAAACCAATCCCCATTGTCGGTATTGGTGTTGGATGCTGGCGTGTCAGAGGCCCTAGCTCTTAAGCCCTGCATTTGTTTTTCCACACGTTGTTTTTCTGCATGGAGATGCCGGACATGTGCGTGGCTTTCTCTCAGCTGCTCCTTCATCGTCGCCAACTCTTGTTCAACCTCGTACACTTTCCGATTCGATGCTTGTGTTTTCGCAAGCTCGTGGGATAGCTGTTCTTTGGCTCGCGCCAACTCGTCTCGAAGTTGCAATTTAGTGTGTGGTATTGACGATCTTCTGCTGGTAGTCGCTTCAAATCGAGCTTCGACAACATTGAGCAGCTGAGAGAGCAGCTCAGGAGCTGCCTGATGTTTATCCCCGGTTGCATCGACCTGCTTCGCTGGTGCGTCGTCCAGTGCATCTCCTCCCGTTATGGTGGTCTCACTGCCGCCGCTGTGAGATGTGGTAATTGTCTCAGTGCTTGCTTTTTTTCGCAGTCCGTCCAAAAGCGAGCGCACGGCATTGCGATCCTCGTCGCGATCCTCCCTCTCCCTTTGTAATTGACTGGCCAACAGTGCATTGTTGCGCTGCAGTTCACTGAGCGCGGTGAGAAGGTCCTCAATCTGGCTATGCAGGTATTTGGTGTCGTCTTTGGCACTGCTCGAAACAGATACAGTGGTTCCTTTGGACGAGCCCCGCGACGAATCGTCAGCGGCGCTATCCCGGGAAATCGTGGTCGCTTCGGTGGATGCTGAGCTCAATACGCTTGCCGCTGACGAAGAAGGTGCCGATACAGTCGCGTCCATAGAATTGAGCGTTGAGGCTAGGCTCTGCTTCGATGTGCTCCGCCGGAGCATGCTCAGCGGGCGTAATGGAGCGCTCAGGCCGGGACTGAGGGTATTGTTGGTGGTAGATGACGAAGATGTGGCCACAACCCCCGATGCTGCTTGCGCGAACGAGGCCAATTTCGGGGTAGATGAAGTAGCCCACAAGCGCCCCAAGAAGCGGGAGGCTGCTGTAGTAACGTCCGAAACCTGGGCGGCATCTGAGCTCTTGGTATTGGCTCCCGAACCCAGCTTAGCTTCGCGATACCCCTGCTCCATTGCCGCCATCCGTGCCCTTGTCACCACATCTGATAGATTTACAAAATCTTGGACGAATTCATCAGCGTTGTAGTGGTAGCAATCCCAAAGACCGCGCGACAACAAAAGCTGCATGACATCCTCCAGTTCGGTGCAGGCCAGAATGCGGGCCTGGTTTTTGCGCATGAGCGACAGCGCCACCCGCATAATCGTCTCTGACGCGCCCTCGGCGAAGATCACATCGTAGATGCGAAACAACATTGGTAGGGGGCATGTTACGGCGAAAAAAGAGAGGAACCATTGTGAAACATAGGCGGGCTCAACCTGCAAATCGTCCAGATGGCTCGACAGAGTGGGCAGATGCGTTCGCAGCAGCTCCCGAAATTGATAAATCCGGACGTGCAGTCCAGACAGGTCGGGGACAAAACAGTGGCGCAGATCGTAGTTCTCCATCAATCTGAAATGCATGCATGTTAGCGATAGGCTTCATTCCCAATCGGAGGCCCTCCCGCTATGAGAGCGGTGGGGATCGGACGGTTCCTCAACTTACCTGACCAGGACACAGAAAGCCTGTTTATCGGGCATATGCATCAGCAGTGGGCCAACCAAAAATGCGAGACCTTGACAGTAGCCAATCTTGGTGTCGTAGAGGCTGAAGCACTTGAGAACTCGCCCAAGCATCCTTTGGCCATCACCTTCTGGGTCTCTGAACATGTCAACACCTGGAAAGCTTCGCCCGAGGTCCTTGGTAATGATCCCCTCATACGGGCTGGATTCGCCAGACAGCCGCTCAAACATTTCCTCCAAAGTCGTATCCCGGGCACCCGACATACTCTGCCAAACCACACCCCGAAGTGGCGGCGGGATACCCTTTCTGATTTTGTTCGATAGCAACGTTGGCAGCCGTGCGGCAGTTTGTTGAGGATCTTTAACGAGAGCCATGTAGAACTCGAGTTCCGTCATGGGTGGAGGCGGAATGACTGAATATCGGAGAGCTGCAGGGGTCGGCCCGTCGACTAACTTCCGCAATTGCGCCATTGAGGGAGGTCTGGGTCGACGGGCAGCAGGCACATCTTGCTTTTCCACTGTCTTTACCTTGACGCTTTTCGGATTCGTAGCGATTTTGGCGTTTTCCTGCTCCAGCCTCGCGAGCAGCACAGCGGTCGACTGCAAAGAACAGAACGGGTTAGCTCATGCAAAACCAGGACACTCCGATCCAAACCTACGTTGTCCGAGCCTTGATCTTTCGATTCCAGATCTTCCGTCTTTTGTAGTTGCTCCCAATTCACGGTCTCCGACTCCGAGCTTGCCCGTCCCTCCGCTGTCGGAGTTTCGTCATTTTCTCCATCTTCACTTTCAGAGCCCGCCGCCTCACTGTCGGAGCCTGCAATCTCACTGTCGGAACCTGTCTCTTCGAGCTCCTGCTGTAGGCTCAGGCCATTGGTTGAGGCAGGCGTTTCGGGTTCTTGCTCTGGGCTACTGCTTGGTTCCTCCTCAAGACTTTCGGTCATGATTTCCGTCGGGGTATAGTCGAGTCCATAGACAGTCTTGCGAGAAGGCAGCGGGTTTGGTGGAATTGCTGTATTTATGTAAAGTGACGGGGGCTCCGATAGCCGGACCGTGACGAGGGAGTCGTGGTCCATGGCGCGCTTCTCAACCTCCGCCGTCACTGCTATTGAACTGGGTCGGGTTGTAGCAAGGCCATCATTCGCGGGCGTGGCAGAGCTCGGCGTGGTTGCGATCTTTTGAGGTTTGACTTCCTCCTCGTTGGTATCCATGATCCCGAAGCTGCTGCCTCGGGATTCAGAGCCTCAGACTTGAGAAGCTGTGTGCTGTTCGACCGCGCGATCTTGAAGCACCAAAAATCGGCGAAGAGAATGCTCGTTATTCGAAGTTGAGGGGTCGGCGCAAGTCGGTCTTTTCTCGAAGATAGCCCACCGTCCAAAAGGGCGTGACTGTCGAAGTTCCCGATCTGCGCTCCCTCGAAAGCCCGCTCCCGACTTTCCAAAGGGTGAGATTGTTGACACTCGAGCGAAGGAGACGGCGGGGAACAGGGATTGTGTCTCGCCCGGAAGGGAAAGCGAGCGACAGGCCGGGGGTCGTCGAGCTTGGAATTGGCCGTCTCTTGGCACGCGGCTGCTTGCTGGCGCTCCTGTCGACCTTAATGTTTCATCGAGGATCGAGAGAACTGACACAGCGGCGAAGGAGGCAGAGCAATGCTTCAAGCAGCAAGGCTGAATATCGAACAGGTGAAATTTATTTCACTGCCGAACAGCTTCGAGAAAGAAGGTGCCTAGAAGGAAGTGGCACGATCCTCAGCGCCCAAAACCCAGCAACAAGGGTGTGGTGCAGAAAAAGGGAGGAACGGCCAGCTTGTAAAAGTCATGGGTTCGGGCAATTGGAAGGCACCCCTTGAATTTGCGACGGCGGCATCGGAAGAATTGACAAACAGACCATCAACTCACTGCCCTTCAAGCAGGAAACCCAGCGAGGATAAAGCGGGGACGGCAATTGGCAGCCTTGGATTATTGCATCGCAGCCTGCAAGCGAGTAGACTATTCGCTGCATCATCTCCTGGTGTTATTACTATAAAATTCGATCTCTCCCCTTTTCCATTATCGCGATCCCAAATCGAGCTGCAGCCAATGGTGACTGGTGGCGCCTCGAACAATGAAATAAGGCCAGGGTGCCACTGCAACCTGTTATGCCCGTCCACCCACGACCCTGCACGTTGATGCAGTCGGCTGCAAGGAAGTCAGGGACGCTGGGACCCAGACACCCGCGACACAACCCATCGACCGACATCCAACAGATCACTCTCACCATGATAGCACAGTCACTCATTCTCCTCACTTGCCTTGCCCTCCGATAACACCCAACACAAAAACCGGTAGCTATTTCTCACCCGATACCTCATCACTCTGTATGAGCTCCGTGAGGCCACAACTCCCAAGTTCCACAGCCCCGAAACTTCCTCCGAGGTTGACTACCCCACACTTACCGCCAAGGGTGCCCGCCCCGAAATTGCCACCGCAACGCCGGAACGCCCAAAATGACGGGCCGCCGAAAGGCCGCCAGCTGCGACACACATCTGGCCCTCCGCATGACGACTCTGCTGACCACCGTACGCAGATCAGCCATTCAACCACAGCAGAAAACCAGGAGCTCAACACCACACCGCAACACAACCCAAGCGGCAAACACAAGTCGGTTGGGTAAAGAAAAGCTACGTAAGCCTCGTCGTCGCGTATGTGCCCCCTCAATTACCCCTCTTCCGTCCAAGCGCCTCCTCACCTAACCCAAGGGGTTGCAACTCACCTACCCACACCTAAACCCAAACCATCGTCCCAAGCTCCACGGGACGAGCTCTCTTTCTGGTGCGCGACCGAGTGTCTGCCACAAATTGGTAACGATCATCGAGCTACCCCTGGCGTCAATCGCCCGGATTGTGACCCTACCACCTTACCCATCGACCCTGAACCTGTCACCCTGTGTCCCCCTCTTCTAGTCAGACGTACACAGTACGCGAACCTCTCCTCCAACTCCAGCACGTGTCAACTCTTCAGTATACTAGCAGCTCCTAGCAGCCATGTCTTTATCACTAAAAGACGCCAAAAGCATAAGGTATGTATGAGGCAAAGTCCTATGTGGCAGGATCGTGGAAACCTTGCCTGCCTTGGCAGCCATCCACCGCTGTGATCTCGTCCTACCCGTCACTAAACACGGCATAACCGCTGGAACTTACCCACCAATTCTCCAGCCTATTCAAGTCGAGACATAGGCCATCGTGAAACAAGGCATCGTGATGGCCCGAAAAGGTAAATTTAGACTTTGTTTTTACTTCTGCCTACGACATGAGGTCATCAGGCGTGTTATGAAAAAAATACCTCTTCTAACTGCCGAAGTACCATGCGGGTTGTGCCACAATTCATCGTCGCACGGGGAAGCGAAACCATGTCTGCCGCTATGTATTTATATCAGGACGAACGGGCGAGCTACGCAAACTCACTCCCGCCGCTTGTCTTCTTTTCTTCTTCTCATATCCAACAATTTTCTTTTCGTCATAAACGACACCATTTGTTCCGTTATACAAGAGAGATATTCACAGCGAGAGTGCCTCGTAGCGCCAACACATCAACCCCTTTTCATTTCTGCCGATCAAGCCTAACAAGACGATGGCCCCATATACGGGCCAAAGAAAGGGAACGTTTGGGTATGTGACAATATCCAGTGCGCATAACTCCTTTTCATCAGCATGTACGCCGCCAACTTGGGGACCAGGCCATCCGCCGAAGACCAACTGCGCCAGGAAACATGACGGAAACATATACAAAGTTGTTATGGACCACCTGGCCCCAGATGCATAGTGGGCCCGGCCGAATTTGCCATTTGGGGGGTCTTCTGGGGTTGTGGTCCAGGGGCGGGGCTGCCATTATTCTGCCCCATCATCTGGCCGTTCTGACTCTTCATCGACTGCTGGGCTCCGGGGGGTGCGGCCCTAGGATTGGGTGCCTGGGGAGGAGGTTCTTTCCTCGGATCTACGCCTGGGAACAAAGCCTGCAGCTTTTTATACAGGTCCTTGAGCATTTGGTCTCTCTCCTCGCGGTCCGCATTTGGGTCTGGCGGCCTCTCTGTTGAGTCTTCGGAGGTACTTTGCGGGACCCTGAGCTTCAGTTTCAGATTCAGAGGTGGTGGCATCAGATACGCAGGGCAAGGGGGCGCCTGTACGGACTTGCGATCGGCCAAGGCTGCCATGTACGCGAGGTTGGTATGCAACCGGCGGATGCAGCTACGGATACTGGGTTAGCAAAGACTCTAAGTGGAGCGGGCCAGTTGTATACTCACTGGCCATAGTCCAAGGTGTTCAACCTCTCCTCCTCCGCAACCTCCGCCTCGCTCTTTTGTTCCCCCGATTCCGTCGGCGCTTGCTCCTTCTTAAGTTCCGCCTTGCTGTTGGTCAAGGAAACCAGTTCATAAAGCAGCTCTTGGTTGATATCCAAGAGTAGCGCAAACCTTTCCTTTTCTCGAGATTCTGTGGCGGGGCTTTGAGGAGTTGATACGCTAGATGTTCCGTTCGCCTGTGAATGCTGTCCTGTGGTTGGAAACGTCGGCGTCTGCGGCGTGGCCGCAGCGCTGGGCGGCTGTTGGGGGTTTGTGGGAGTCTGAGTCTGAGGAGTACTGTGGGGCTGTGGTGTTGAGAACTGACCCGGCTGAGGGGGGAGAGCGTTGTTCGGAGTTCCTTGTGCGGGGTTGAAAGGACGCTGGGGAGTTGAAACATTCATTCCAGCCGGGTTCTGTTGAGGGTGCATACGTTGCATCATGGGCTGCTGCGGGGGCATACCGGCGTTCATCTGGTAAGGCGCCATCGAGCCGGGCATCGAGCCAGCAGCCATCATGTAGTTACCCGGAAGCTGCACTTGTGGGGCCGCCGAAGATGGCACGCCTGCCCCATATGGCGAGCTTGTGTAAGGCGTCTGGTAAGCCACTGTTGAATTAAAGTCGCGTCAGTCTTCTGGGTGGTAGGAAGTCGGGAGGAACTCGGGGTAGAGAACTCTGTCTAGGGAACTACATGAAGCGCTCATGTCACGGCCGAGGAGCAGTGGACGCTCCCCAACGCCGACAGGCTCGGAACACCGCCACGGCGTAGGTACAACGGAAGAAGGAGATAAGTAGAGGGGCAAGACAACAATCTGCGGGGCAGGACCAGAGCGGCGGGACGGGGGTGTGGGAAGGTGGTGGATGGAGGAGGTAGATAAACAAGGGCAGCTTACTCTGACCATTGGCACCCATGTGCGGCATCGCAGTATTCTGCATCATCCCTGCAGGGGCAGCACCTCCCATCATGGCGGGATTCGGGGCAGCCGGGAAGTGACCGCCTTGAGCGCCCCCCATTGGGAACTGCTGAGGGTTATACATCATCTGCTGGGGCTGGCCTGGGGAAGGGCCAGGCTGCAGGTGAGGATTCTGCTGCGGTGGGGCGCCGTTGAAGGCTGGACCACCAGCAGGATTTGGGTAGCCATAAGGGGCCGAGTACATGGCTGGATGATGCCCGAGCCAAGGGCAGGGCGAGAAGTGCCGACGCGGGGGGAAGTGTCGCTCAGCGAGGCGGCGGCGGCGGGATGTGACAACACAACAACGACAAGTGTTGCGGATCAGATCAGGTCCTGCGGCTACCGAAGTGGGGAAGGGGTACGAGCATCAATCAAGTCAATCGAGAAGGCTAGTGCCGAAGTGGGTGTCGACGAGTGAAAGCGAAGACAGGCAAGACCACCAGGCGTCGAGGTACCTGGATCCCAGTCGCGCTCACGGCGTCAAAGCCGGACTATGACGATAGATGTGCGACCTGACGAATGCCGGGGAGCCGTACAAGAGTGAGAGTCAGGGCGTACAAACAATCGAGGGTGGGTGGGGATTGGATGCCAATCCGGGCTTGGGGATGCGCGGCGGTTTGGCGACGAGTCTCCTTCCGTCTCCAGCTGTTCGGTCGTCTGGTCACAGCAGGCAGCCCTCGGCGGCGCGCTCACACTCTCTGCCGTGTTCCCAAAAAGAATCGGCGGGGGGAGGGGCGGATTGGCACGCTGTGCGGCGCACTCTGGCAGCAAGGGAGCGACGGACGCACGAGGGTGGAGGCTGAAGATTGACTACCAAGGCTTGAGGGGGGAACAGGACCCACGGGATGTGCCTTATTACCGTTTTCCGCCGGGTTTATCACTTTTCGAGGGGCGTGGAGGAGGTCGGTAGGTACGCCTCAAAGTTAAGGTACGGGACAGGTAGGGGTTCGTCGGGATCGGATGGATCCTGGCTGGCTTAGTGGTGGCACTCGGGACACCAGAAAGCAGGCGAAACCTACCGAGGGCTGGCAGCCTGTTTTGCGCGGCGTAGTGCCAAAAGCAGGCACGGTGATGAGAACGAGAAGGTGACGCAAAGCCCGGGCGCCAGAGACAGATCCGAAGGGGAGGGGGGGTGCAAATTGAACTTGGACTCCTATTTTGTCTGGTGTTCTTCTTGTTGACCGGGAGGCGGCGCGCGGTGTCAGAGAGAGGGGAAGTTTTGGCGCGTCGTGCAAAATGCCAGAATTGCAAATTGGCAGGGTAGAAAGGGGCGTGAGTGGCTCTTGCTCGGCTGGGTGGCTGAGTAGTAAACGGGGCTAGCCTGATTGGGCTTCGTGGGGCGGGGCTCCACCGCAGGGATGCAGCAACCACGCGCCGTCGTGCATGGAAGACCCAGTCCCAGACCCATCATCCCGCTCCTTCAATTCTCCACGACAAAACAGTTGGCCTGCTCAAACTGGGTGGCTAATCGCCGCCGGATGCTCCCAGGTTGGGTGCTGCAGTAGCTGGACGTGCCGATGCGCGGATGCGCCAATGTGCCGCTCCTGTCACTTATCAGTCCGAAGCGGCACTTCACGGGCCTTGGCATCGACCCCTCCAAGCTATCAACCGCACATCACCGCGACCAGGAGAAACGCATGGAGAGGTAGGCAGGAAGGGTGCCCAATGGCCTTTTTGGCCCTGCTGTATTAATACAAATTAGAAGCTACAATATCATGATCTCATTTGGCTCGACCCCCGCTGTCATTTTTATCTACTTCGGCCCTTGACTGTAGCGGGTTCCATACTTGGAGGTCCCAGCCACTACATCAATGAAGTTCTTCGCTATTATAGAGTCTACCGAATGGGTGGGGTTATTTGTCAGCTACGGCAGCATTGGGCGGCCAGAGTCGATCCACATACCTGTCTTCTCCGAAGGGTGCAACTCGTCATACCACAAGAAGCCAGACTTAGGGCCAAGGTTGGTCAAGTCGGTGCAGATTGAGTTGTTAGTTGCTTGGCAGTGCCGGAAGTAGCCAGTGACGTTGTACGGCGCGTCCAAGTAGCTCTGCGGCGTCCTGACGATGTCGAGCAGAAGGCCATGGACATCAAACAAGTCGAATGTCGCCCCCGGCCACCGGGACTTGATGACGGTCTGGAACGGCACGCCGTACTGAAGGATGGTGTTGACGTTGGTTGTATACTGCTTGATCTTGTTGCTGTACTCTGTGATATTGTACTGTGTCTTGTTTGACCAGACTGGGGTTGATATCAGCCAATAGTCTCTCATGTGTAAGATTTATTTATGTCTGAGGGGGAGCACCTGTCTCAGGACTCTCGAGACAAGAGGAAACAAGAAAAATCGGCAAGAAACCCTCTAAAGTTGGGTACTCACACTGGCTGTCGAAGGTACCTCCATTGGCTGGCAAGGCGTACAACGGAGTTAACTCCAGGGGAGCCTCATTGAGCAGCACAAATCTCCTTCCTCCGGCCTTGTGGATGGCATCAAAAACCGACCAGATACAGCCCACAAAATCAGTGATGGTGGCGCCCGGTGCCTGCGAGTCTGTAAGGAACGCCCCGGCCCCGAGGTCGTTGGTCCCGATCCAGACTGCATATATAGTGTTCTCTGGTGTTCGAGGTGAGAGGGACTTGAAGGCGGCATCTGCCACGAAAGACGGTATCTCGTCGTCGAGGATGGCTGGAAACGACCTGCCGATAAACGAGGCATCTCGCTCCACAATCTTGTTGGAACACGTCGCGCCGCTGACGGCATAGTCGAGCAGTTTGGCATCAGCATCCTTGGCAACAAACTGGGGCCAGGTCAGACCACCACTCGCGGTGGTCAGGGACTCGGCGTGGAGCTCTCCGGCCGGGGGAGCCTTGCCCTTGTTCTTGATATAGTAACTCAACCGGCCGTTGTCAGTATAGCTGTCCCCGAACGTCACAAGGATGTCGAAGGACGCCTTCGCCGCACACTTGCCGCCCGGGCACCGATCGGTGGCGGCTGCGGCGGCAACGGACAAGCCGCCGAGAAGCAGTGGGAGCAGCATCGTGACAGCTTCGCGGGGTAGCTGGGGGCGCGGAGAGCATGAGACGGGCCAAGATCTCGAATCCCAGGGAACGGGTCGGGAGGGTATCTTATAGCCAGTGCTACACTTAGTCCGGAGGGCCCAATGGCACCATCGACCACCGTAATTAAGGCAGGCACAGATCCGCTTGCATGCAGGCTATATTGATGTTCCTCATCCCGGGTGCATTGCGTATCGAGAGGAGCTAACGAAGGGCGCCCCCTTCCCTGTCCGGATCTCGACTCCGGCCGCCGCTCGCAGCAAGGTGCTGTCTGCTCCAAGGTCAGGGACGGCGCGCTGCATCAACAGCAACCCCGGGCGTCCCGAGCGTCAAGCTTGGGAAGAATGGAGGATGGGAACCCGAGTCTGAACCGCAGAGACCCTCTAGCTACTGATCGTCAGTCGAACGCGGTTTAGGGGGGTTGCATGCGGGTGGATATGTTCAATATCCTGAACCGCTCGACCGGCGCGGAATCCGAAGGACGGGCGAAGGTGTGGAAGCTTCTAAACATGGACTCCCGGTGAGCAGACACGACGCAGCTAGCCTCCAGCAACAAAAGACATCTGGCGCCGGGACATTGCATCCAACCCGCGCGCCGGGAGGAGATGGAACTGGTTAAATAAAATGAATCGCCGGCAGTAAAGCGGCACAGAAACCCAGTCCTGTTTGGTTCCGTTTTGTCGCAGGTCTGAAGATCAGTTGGCCATCCTTGCTAGATTCTTGATGCAAGGTACGCAGCATGACAGCAAGGTTAAATGACCGATGGACGGGCACGCGGCATACGTGTACAGCCCAGGGGCTACCTCGGTGCCGTTGCATCGTGTCTGTTTCTAGCAACTGCAAGTGCCGCTGAAGCCACTTTGTCGTCGGGAACAACGGCTTGTAGGTTCCGCGACCCGAGGTCTGGGTTCTCCTCACCGAGAGGAATTGTCCAATGAACGCGAAGAACATCCCGAGACCAATGGTAGAGGGTTAGGGTTGCAAGAAGTCCCTCTTGCGATCTTGAGGTCGTACATTTCGATGATGAAATATTGAAAGAAACTCGATCAAGGCTTGACTAGGCTTTCGCGGCTTACTGCTTAGGGTCTGGCTCCGTTTCTCCAGAAATTGATTGCCTTCCCGGATGTCTAGACTCGCCCAACCCGCAGGGACCCGCCTCCGGAGTCGGGCCCGGCGAAACGAGCATTTCGCCGTTCACTCGCCATGACTCCTTCTTTTTATGACTCTTCAGAATCAACACCCCGGCCCTCTAGTTTCTGAGTCCACTTATCAAGAGACGGCATCGCCAGGTACAAGCAGGCGTCTTTGCATTTCGTGATTCTGCCCACTCGAACCCGGGCTTTCCGTTCTCAACGTAGCCGTGATGTCACCCTTCAATCTCGAAAGGTGCGCAAGGCCCAACATTCTCGCATTGGAGCCCTACCGATGCGCAAGAGAGTGAGTCTGACGCGCGACATCCTCCTGGCTTTCCGAGATGCCTGACGGCTGATTCCCCTCAAAGTGACTACAAGGATGACGGCACCAACATCCTCCTGGACGCAAACGAGAACGCCTATGGTCCCGCGCTCCCCGCTAGCGCCGGCTCCGGTGCCGGCTCCGGCGCAGGGCCGGGGTTCGATCTCCTTGATCTGCACCGGTATCCGGACCCGCACCAGCACGACCTGAAGCAGCTTCTCTGCAATATGCGCACCACCCACACCCACACAGACAAGACACTAACCCCCGAAAACCTCGCCGTCGGTGTCGGCAGCGATGAGGCTATCGACGCCCTCCTCCGCTGCTTCTGCATCCCCGGCCGCGACCGCATCCTCGTGTGCCCGCCCACCTACGGCATGTACTCTGTCTCGGCCCATGTCAACGACGTCGGCCTGGTTAAGGTCCCGCTCCTCCCCGCGCCCACCTTCGGCGTCGATACCGCCTCCATCCTCTCCACCTTAAGCTCTACCCCCGACATCAAGCTCGTCTATCTCTGTTCACCCGGCAATCCCACCGGCGCTCTCCTCGCCAAAGACGATGTCCGCTCCCTCCTCGAGCACCCGACCTGGAACGGCGTCGTGATCGTCGACGAAGCCTACATCGACTTCTCGCCCTCCCCCTCCGATTCCCTGGCCGAATGGGTCCTCGAGTGGCCCAACCTCGTCGTCATGCAGACTCTCTCCAAGGCCTTCGGGCTAGCAGGCATCCGTCTCGGCGTGGCATTCACATCGTCGCCTATCGCCCGCCTCCTCAACAGCCTTAAGGCGCCCTACAACATCTCCGTCCCAACCAGCGCAATCGCCACGTCTGCGGTCTCCCCCGCCGGACTGGCCGTGATGCAAAACAATGTGGCCTCCCTAGCGCAGCAGCGAGACAGACTCCTGCAAGCACTGCCCAAGATCAAGGACGTAGGACGACTCCGTGGCGGTACGGCGAGCAACTTCTTGCTGTACGAGATCCTCAACGCCCAGGGCAACCCCGACAATGTGACCGCGCTGGCGGTGTACGAGCGGCTGGCCGAGCTAAAGGGGGTGGTGGTCCGCTTCCGTGGTAAGGAGCACGGCTGCTTGGGGTGCTTGCGCATCACCGTCGGCACCGAGGAAGAGGTGACGCGGTTCTTGGCCGCGCTGGAGCAGGCCCTGGCCGAGGTTCACAAAGAGGCTGGTGCTACGCCTGCGGTGGACGAAGAGCAAAAGGAGGTCGCTGCCAGCAGTGTTGTTGCATAGAGGAGGGGTTTGGTAGAATGATAGAGAGGGGGTTGGGTAGCATAGAGTGTTATACATGGTGCGGAACCATTTGTCGTTGGCTGGTCAGCTTGGCTGTGAGAAAGAGAACGTCTCCCTGCACTATAGCCCCCGTCTCACTTGCACTGTGATCCCGCACATAACCCCAACTGCACTCAAGGCCTCGATTTTGATATCATAGGCGGCCTGTTATAGAGCTACCTAGGCCTTACTGGCCGGGCTATTGGATTGCGTAGTAGTTGTGAGCTCATAGTGCAAGTGAGACGAACGCTATAGTGCAAGGAGACATTCTCATGAGAAGTTATGTGCTACGTATTGTAAGCTGTAGGGAGCTCCCTTGCCCGGTCAAGATTGCACTCGCAGGACAATGCTCAAAGCAAGGAGGTAGTCACAGCGCTAGGGGCTTATTCACATTTGGTCATGATTGTGGTATCAAATTCCAAACACCTGCTTCCAAGCCAAGGCAAGCAAAGGCAGGGCGAAGCAGTATCTATGTAAAACAGGGCCCTGGTGTATCTAACCTAGTGACTCTGCGATGCCAAAAATATCTAAGTACATGAATCGTAAAGCAGTATCTCCCAATCTTGTAGATGGTTTGTCTAAAGAATTGGATGTCTCTGGATACTGATGTGTGTGGTAGGAAGGGGAGTCTGAGCCTTTGCAGGCCTGAACGAATGCTGTCCGCAATCAAGGACAGGGCGCAGCTCCTGATGGACTGTCGAAGTGCTGAAAACAAATCACAAAATCAAACGTTTCGTGCCCGTCTCGCCCGACGCTTGGACGAGTTGGCGGCCGACGAAGACGAAGCAGCCGGGGCGGCCGGCGCAGCAGGCGTAGCCTTGAATTCGCGAACAACTTTGATGGCATCGCCGCGAAGTGGTGGTGTGGCTTGGGTAGCAAGCAGGCCCTGGATTGTTTCGAGCGCACACATCTCTTCTCCTAGACCTGTCTTTCCGTCGAACCCGCCGACATACCATTTTTGGCCACATGTGGTGCCGTCTGCCCCACCAGTGCAGGCCTTTGCGGCAGCGGCAGCTGAGGTGCCCAGCAGCTCATTGACAGTCGGAAGGATGGACGGTACGAGGACGGATGCGGCGTAGATAAACCGGGACAGATAACCCTTGAAGCTACGCATATCTGTATTGCATGTGTCGACATGCTCGCATGCGTGCTCGTACATGATGTTGGTAGCGTTGTCGTATGGGCTGAAGAATGACTTGGATGCCTCGAGAAGTCGTTCCGTGCGGTCGACCCACTTGGGGTCACCGGTGTGATTTGCCATGACGGCGGCGCCGTAGATATAGATGCCAGATGTGTAGGAGAAAGATAGCGGGTTGATATCCGTGCAGTTGTGGCTGGAGGAAGCGCCGTCTTGGACGTTATAGTCGTCATCGATCAACCCCACGCCCTTCGACCAGTCCCATACCTTCTCGGCCCACTGCGAATAGGTTTCATTTCCGGTTGCCCGGGCAAGGCGTGCAGAAATCTGGAACAGGCCGCCGTTGCTGACAGAGTTCTTGTAGTCTAGGCCGTTGGGGTTAGATGCAAAGATCTGCCACAGCAGACCACCGTTGCACGCGGTCGTGTTCCACCGCGAAGCTAGAGAGTTCCAAAGGTTGGCCGAGAGGTCCAAATAAGACGGAGCAGTCGGGTTGGGCTGGGGGAAGTTTCGTTCTGCCGCAGCCATGATGCTGAACCCCCACATTGCCTGGTCATCGTTTCCTTCCTGACCAAAGTGCGTAGGCAGCATAAAATCTTTGTTGGGGCCCATTTGCGCCAACAGGGCCTTAGCAATTGTCGGGTCGTAAGAGGTGTCTCCCGTGTAGTGGGAGTAATCGAGCATCGAGCCCATGAAGGCACCGCATTGCCACCAATAATACGGCTTTTCGAGGTCTACGAACTTCTCAGCGTCCCCATGATAGTACGACATTGCACCAGCGGCAATGGTTTTTGAGACGCTCCGGATCGAGGCTATTGATCCATGTCAGCTTGTTACGGTGTGGCGGGGAAGGAGCTATGGCCGGCTTACTGGCGTCATTGATATTGAGGTCTTTGGGCAGGCCTGCGGAGATCAGAAGGGTCGTGGCCGCAGCCGTATGTGCCGACTTGAGGAACTTCATCTTGGCTAGTAGATAGACTGAAGAAGCTGGGTATGAAGGGTCGAAGAATGGCCTGCGTCTAAGATTCTCGAATGTCGAATTCGGCTCTCGCACAGCGAGTGAAGATGGGCAATAAAAGAAAGAGGTTTGGAGGCGAAGCGGGTCCTGCTGGAAGACTGCTCGAGACTGTTGTCGAGTTGTAATGACTGACTCGAAGAAGCTCTGTGATGAACGAGAGGCAAAACTAGTGCTTAGGGAGGCGAAGTAGAAAGCGAGGGCGATGTTCCTAAAAAGGCGAGAACAGTCTACTTGAAGTAGATGAAGCAAGTGCTAGTTGGTGCGTCAAGCAGCGAATTTGACTTGTGAATGCGAAAATGAACGATGGGATGAAACCGAAGCAAAAGCGACTGTGACTGCTGATCAACGCAGGGCAGTGAGCGTGGTGTTGGACAAACTAGGAAAGAAACAAGGAAGTGACCACAGGCTGAATGAAGTCGAGAAGCCGAGCTTGCGGACTTTCAAAGGACCCGGCGATGATGGAGGCTGGCCAGACTTAAAAAAGAAGAGGTGCCTCCCCTGTGCATTCACCCTGATTGGGATCCTGTCCCTGCTCGAGAAGAATCCAGCTACATGCTGACCCCCGTCGAAGATCGCCAGTCTCCACAGCGGGGGCGATGGACCAATTAGCATCCCATGAGCTCGGGAGCGGCACTATTTTGGCAGCTTTTGTTTCTTCCCGGTCGTTCTCCCGGGGATCGCCAGGAGGGGGAGAACCGCGGCCACGGACAGTGACCCGGTTCGGTCAGCTTGAAGACAGGAACAGGCAAGTGCGGCTGGCTGGCTCAGGGGCAAGGCGTTGTTGCTGCGGGGTGCGGAAAGCGAGGGTAAGGGGCCTAACGCCCTCGATTGGCTGGCAGCGCTCAGCCACCAAAAAGATGGCCTTGAAACGTGAAACACAAGCTTAAAAATGACAGGCGCAGAAACTCCAACATCCAGCCGCGCGACTGGATGTCTCGGGGTGTCCAAGGTGCTTCATTTTCCTCATCAAAGTTGTTGTGTTCCTCCATCAGCCACTGAAGACCGCGCGAAAGCGAGTCCTACAGTCAGACAGTTTCTTGCGTTCACGATCGCGAAAGGTTTGGGCATCATTTATGATCGTAGCAGCTGAGGCCGCAACATCTTCAGGTCTTCGGGATCTCGATCATTGAGTGCTTGAATTACAGACTCAAAAGACCCATTACTACAACGCCAAGCGCCAGCCAAAACAGCCACTCCAGGTTCACCATAATCTCATGCCCCGCGCTAGATGTCGCCGGCGTTCTTGTCACCGCCGAGCCTGTGCCAGCAACCTCAGTCGCACGCTGTCCGAGGCATCGCCGGCGTCAAGACTCCCGAGCAACATTTAGATGTGGAGATGCTGCTCATACAGACCGTCTCTGATGGCCTTGTGGCAGTTCTATCAGGGAAGAGAAGCAGCACACGTTGAAAAGTCCCTCACATCACTCGGAAGCGCTCGGAATGCCATTTCTCCATTTCTCCGTGGAGGCGCCGGGCAAATACCAGGAACCGGGTGGAGAAGCCAAGTTCTCTTTCCCCCAGAACCTTCGTACACAAGCTGAACCCATCAGAACTCAGACCTCTTCACAGTCTCGACCGTGATGAATCTCCCCCTCCCGGCCCTCTTCCCCGTAATGTGTCGCTCGACCCTCTCGGCGTTCTGCACGATCTCCCAGTACTTGGCCGTATCGGCCGCACCCGCGTCATCGGCGAGCTGATAGCCCGGGTACATCAGGAGAGTTGACATCTTTCCCCAGTCTCCTACCCAATCGACCGCATCTTGCCAGCTAGTCGACCATAGGGCAGAGTACCAATCCCCACATCCCGTAAGGTCTAGGTACTCTAATCCATACAAGGTCTTGCTCAGACGTCGCAGCACGACGATGGCTTCGGACCAGTCGTTATCGATCGAGTCTGCTTGGATTGTAAGCAGATGAACTTCTCAGCAAACTCCCCATGCCCGAGAAAATGGGAGTGTTCCAGCCAGGACATCACATACGGCTATAGGGGCCGGTGCCGGAATATGGTACAGTTCGGCCCTGGGGGCTGACGAAGGACGCAAGCTTTGCGTTTGGCGTCAGAGAGGGCTCCGGCCAGAAGGCCAAACTCAGATGTGTGAGGGTCGGACAATTCACTACGAAGCTAAGAAGATGGCGCCACGACACAGCTTGCGCGCAATCGGGGCGAATTGCGAACGACAGATGCGTCAAGTTAGGCAAAAGAGGTTGCGGCACCGTGGCGGAGGTGTCCTCAGGGGCATCCCATGATTCTTGCAGGTCCGCAGACGACTGTGGCCGAGACGGATACAGAAAGCGTGAGAATTCTCTCAGTTTCAGTGACCAACCTAAGGAGCCAGTGAGATTGAGATGGAAGAATTCGTTTGCCGAGCCGGGGCTCAGGCTCCCTGTATTCTCACCGCCATCTCCATTGTTGGGAGGAGGGAGAAGAATAGCATGTAGATCCGCGAGAGACACCCCTTCTGGATTCCAAATGCCCAGATATGTAAGGAGTGCTTCTCGCAGGTGCTTCGGCAGGTCGTAGAGATAATACCGACAATACGATCTCTGAAAGGACCAGTCATAGGCAAACCGCCGCAGCACGACATCAATCAGACTCCCCTCCGCAGGCAGATAGGCCTCCGGTAGCGGATGGCGCTCACGGTCTTCGGGCCCGCCGTACTGCTGGAGGCGTTTCCGCGCAGAGGCGGTACGATCTGCAGTGGACAGCCAGCTCCGAGGAGCCGGGGGGCCAGAGTGCCCGAGACGACGGCGATCGGGGCGCCGCGGTCGCAAGGCAGGCGTCTCAGGGAGCTGGAGGATGTCGCGGATGACGGGAGGGAGCGTTGGCGGGATCTCTACAGGTTGCTGAAGACCATTTCCCCCTCCACTCAGTGCTGTGCGGCGCATGTCCGCGAGCAGCTCGTTGACGCCGCGACCTTGTGATGTCTCGTCTGGAGCATCGCTGTCAGTAAAGCGGGTCCTGGGCCCGAAGAGACAAAAGGGGGCGCCGGCCGGCAGAGGGACTTGCGGCCCAAACGGTCCACAGCGCTGGCATGGCGCCACGCATAAGCTGCGGGAGGCCGGTGGCGAACGAACGTACCATGCTGACTGTTCCTCCTGCTGCTTCGACTGCTGCTGGTACCCGCCGCGGTGGAGCTGATGCTGAGCGACGCTGGCGCGGTGGACTGCGGTTTGGAGAATCTGGCTTGGTATCTCTTCTTCGGCATCACCCCGGGGCCTGAGGGGGGCCTGGCTGGGCTCGACGAGGGGCTGACTGCCGGAAGAGATCGCTCTCCAGGGTCGATCGAGACGGAAATGCGCAGCTATGAAATCAGAATCAGGTGCGCCTCGGAACCCAGTGTGAGGTTTGCCTTTTGAGGCACGGCCACCAACCTAAGGCGATTGACTTGGGCTGGCGGGTAAAACCAGAATACCGACCTGAATTTCGGTGCAGTGCGATACCTACCTCCCTCTGGACGGCCTGCAGAAATAAAGGTGTCTCTGGAATGTCACTCGGAGAGGCGGTGACAATGATGGGAGCAAGAGTGTGGATAGGCAGTTGACCTCTCGTGGGTGTCTTCCTACACTACAAGCACACGTCACGCGAAATTTGCGGAGGCGCCTCGGTACCTTAGCGGTTGTGATGGTGTCGTTGGAGTCATCGTCAGAGCCCCACGCGGTCCGCAGTGGCGGCAGCAGGATGATGCGCCTGGGGCGGGAGTCAACGTCGAACGGGTCGTGCGGGTCCAGTCCAGCGCCCACTCAGCGACACACAAAACGGTCGGCCCAATCAGCGCCAGCTGGACCGGCTTGGCAGGTGCTTGGCAGGCGGAGAAAGCTCAGCAGCCTTGCGATCTGCGCTGATCGCCACTGGGGTGGAGAGTGGACCCTAGTCTGGAACCCGCTTTCCACTCCATCTTCTTCCGAGCCACCCCTCCCGCACCGCCCGAGCGACGTCCACCCCTCGCACAAAACAACCTCACGCCCCCGACACATGCCCCCAGCACCCAGGAGGGCGTGGAGGACCTAGGAGAAGACAATGCACCGGGACAGCCCGAAACTTGAGCGGGCACGGCGCAGAGCCACGTCTGCCGGGATCTGCGCCGTCCTTCATTGGGCTGGCCCTCGCGCCCGCCAATGCCTCCCTTGTATCTGCACGAACGCGCCGGTCCCTTCCACGTCGTCCGCGATGACTTGCATGAGTAGAGGCAGGCAGGCAGGCAGGCAGGACTGCACAGGGGCGCCAGAGGCGAGAAGCGGGAGGGCGGCCGGGCGATTTGGCCGACGGACGGACAAGCAGAGTGGTGGAGCCCAGGGTACCGTACGCCGTGTCTGCCTCCTACGACGAGACTGGGTAGCCGTCCTGTATGTACGGACCCTACTTCTAGGTGTACAACCGCTACATGAACCACGCCGCCGCGGCGCGTTGCTATCTCTCCTTTGTCAGGTTCCATATACATCCAGCGCCTTGCTCAGTGCTATGCTCCCGAACAACCGTCCACACTGCTTCACCAAACCCTGATCCTGGAGTCGTTCATCCATCAAGCGTCCTCTGTCCCGGATCCGATGGCACCAGCGCCGCTCACGCCAAAAAAAAAAAACCGATGTGCAGACCTCGGAGACACAATGGATGCGCTTTGCTTATTTGCTTGCCTGGCTGCGCGCGCCGTCCGCCGCCACCCACCCTCTTGCCCTCGTTTTCCAATGCGCACTTTTTGCTGTGGGTGCCGTCGTCGGATCCCCAAATGACTACATTGTATGCGCGGCGGCCAGTTGACGAGAAGCGTGCCCCCCAGCTTATCCGATTTCGCTGCTATTCTTAGCCAAGCAGATAGAGGGTCGGAAAACTCCAGCGCGAATCGGGTCCACCGTCTGGTCCGCTGACCTCCTCGGATGTCGTTGAAATGAGGTGATATTTCTTTTCTGCATATTTGCTCTCTGTAGGCCCGTCTCTACTCCTTCGGACAGGGCGTCTCGTAATGCGAGAGGGCCTCCTCGTCTTGCCCGCCTCGCTGACTGGCCACGATGATGCAGAATCTACGGAGCAAGGCAGCCAGGCAGGCCCGAATGGGGCTTCTAGCCGCTGGCTATTTTGATTCTCGCACACCATCAATCTGCGACTTCAGTGCTCGAATATCCGGCAGCCGTGCCCCTATCCGTCCTGGCGGGCCAGGTGAATGGTGGCGATCGTCTCTGAGCGCCCCACCCTGATGGCGGCAAGACGGAGACGTTCTGTGCATCTCTGTCCGACCGTAGCCACGCGGTGAATGATGAGGAAGAACGGCCCAGGGCCTTCTGGATACACCTGGCGCGTCAACCTGTCCGGGGCACCGTGGCTGCCGGGCCCAGGTTCTGTGTTGCCCCCTGGTTTGTCTTCGGTGAGACTAACCGTTCGATGACAGCAGGCCAGTGTGCTCGTATGAGACAAGCAGCATGTCGCGGGGATGTCAACAACGGGGTCGGTCAACACGACTCTGTGCCACGGCGCTAGGGGCCAGGTGGAGAGAGATACACCACTTGCGTCCGAGCTGGCTCGCCACCTTTTGGAATGCTTGGATGACGGGCCGAGAGGCCAGCTTGCAATGACATGTTTGTATGACAAGTGATGCAAACCTCGTTTCGATGCAACCGCGAGGAGCGGTCGCAATGGCTTCCGCCGTGGATTCTCGACTTGACATCCCTGGGCCCGCATATCTTCGCCCCGGGGTGCGCGGCATGTATCAGGTCGGTGGTCATCGAAGGGAGATTGGAAGAAAAAACAGGTGGTTCACTGGCGAAGCGGCTCGTCCTCCCCCAATTCATGTCCTTCGATCGTCTGCTCTGTCGCCCAGCGTTGGATCGATCGACGAGCTTGGGAAACGCGGACATCGTGAGCGCGGCATGATTGGAGTTGAGGCTTCGATATCAGATCGATTCCGTCTCTCAGATGGGGTATTCATCGGCGGGGCCAGGTGACCCTCCAATGCTGTGAAAGTCGAGATGCCGGTATAATCACCTGGAAAAAGAGTCTGCCAACCTGTATTCGGAATCTGTTAGCGAGCAAATCCGGTAAGCCTGGTCAGACAAATCCAAGATAGGAGCAGAGAATAGTGAGATAGGTTGCGCAACCGCCGGTCGGAACCTAAAATTCACCCCTAGGTCACCGTAGAAGTGTCCAACGTCGAACGACTCCCGGCACATGGCCGAAACTAGCCATCAACCCTTCTGTCGCGAAATGTAGCGATCCGTATCCATGCCGTGACCGCTCCCGAGAGACCGGTTTCCACAGAAACACGCCATCCTCACCAATACTGAGAAAACCACAGACAGACCGCGGCACGTGGTGGACGGGATTGCCCTGTCCCTTCTCTATCGCTGTGGGCGGTCGCGACTCGACCGTGCTGTGGCTGGCCCTAGCCAAGGAGGTTTGCGGGTGAGATCGTGAATTACTTGTGATTATTACAGCGCCTGAGGCGCGTAGCAATTATCGACTCGGCTCAGTCTAGAGTATGTGGTTGGTCGGTTCAGCATAGGGATTCCTGCGGCGCCCGTCGTGGGTGTCGGCCATGCTGTCGTGTGGGCTGAAGCACGTCAACACCACGCTCCTCCGAAGGCTGCCTGCCTCCAGTAGCTAGGGAAACCTCACGAGCCATCTAAAACAGGTTTGTCTGTGTAACTTCTGATGGTGTAAGCTCGATTGGCATCCTTCTCCCTTCAGGGTCTAACCGAAGTAATGTTTCCGGGGGGTCTGACCCTAGAACACGAGACACTCTCTTGCAGCAGCGTCTCATCGCCGGGGTACCATTCAGTGGGAGCAGTACAACAAGGTATTTCTCAGCGACCCTGGTAGTCTCGTTTTGTTCGGCCATCAGCCGGAGCGCCCGAGATATGGGAGCTAAGGTCTGGACAACGAGATTGTGGGTAGCTCGCGGGCTATTGGCGTTGAAACTCGCGAGCAGAGCGCTGGTTGGTGAGTCTTGGCTATGGAGGGAGGCTTGCCGCTTCTCTGTGACACCGTGAACAGCAGGACGATGCGCTTGGGCTGCCACACCTCATCAACGTGAGATAACAGCGGCTATGAGATGACGGCCCAACGGTGATATCAAGCATGGCATGAGAGAGAAGAGTTGTCGAGGATTGACGAGAAGATCAGGCTTCACCGACTTCGTCCTTACCGAGGGGCTGTGACCATCGGAGACATTGGTCTGGGTGATGTTTCTCAGGACGACCCCTTTCCTGCGCTAGTGAACAATAGGTCGGGAGTGAGCGTGATATAATTGCCCCGGTCTCCTTAGATGCGAGCCACGGCGGAAATCGTGCGACGGTGAGCTAGAGCCTCAGTATATTGCAGGAAAGCAGCTAAACAGAATTGGCAAGCTCAGAGATTATGAGACGAGAGTGGATCAGGGGGCAAGGAGTTGCGCGCCTCGACAACTGATAATGGCCCGTATAATGTGACGGTCTAACTTAGGCGGTCATCAAGCTCAACGCTCCATTCGGCAGAAGCCTGATCTGGGTAGACGTCGAGACTTTGCTGGACACTGAAAAGCTCTGGCCACCGATCCTTCCGGGAGAGAGCTCCTGCTGAGCTACTACATGCGCAGACAGACGCGCAATGATCTCCATCCCGCGTCAAAAAGAAAAGAACAGCAGTCGGCGATGGAGGAAGCTTGGTACCCAGTGAACCAACCAAGTACCCACACGTACTGTGCAATCTCTTGGGTGCGCTGCGGTGATTTGCTGCTCAGATCTGATGGGGACGACCGCAGATTCCTAGCGGGGATTCAAGGGTCCTCGATCGGAGAGACCTACGAATTGGCGACCGGTTTCCCGGCAGGCAGGCACGAAATGGACCCGGTCTCTCCACGGGACGGACGTCTGGCTGAATCCCCTGAGAGCGCATCATCCATCAATGCCCATTGCGACTTTGAGCCGGCTTCATGTTTCCGCGCCTGACAGTGAAGAGCTGGCGAGTGGCATTTCTTGCTGCAATGTTGAGGCACCGGCGAGGTGGTATGGATGTTTGGCTTTCGGTCCTGCTGCTTGTATGTATGGGTGGTGCTCCGGGCCAGTGTGGGACAGCCGTGGATAAGGCTGTCTTGCCTGCGGAGACCGACTGCGACTGCACTCAACCAGAAACCACCGATGGGCGCCACATGCCCACCCTGGAGCTGGAGGCAGAGCCATCTTGCTGGACCATGGAATCTGTCTCTGTTCAGCTGCATGCAGCCTCCATGCATCATGGTCTGCACCGAACCCTAGCCCACATTGTGATATTTCTTCACACCCTCTGGCAGGTAGTCCCTGCTGCACCACCATCCCGCCAATCGCCTCCGGCGGGGGAGCCACTGGCCTGACCAGACTGACTTGGACCGGCGAGTTCGATTGCGATCGGGCCATCTTGAGGAGTCATCCCTTCAGGATGCCAATGGCGAACCTGGCTTCACAACCATGATTGGCCGTCGAGCGATTCCGCACATGCTGGCGCTTAGGATGATATATGGATGGATAGCTCCTCAGCTTGGTGTCACGCTGTCGGCGGCGAGAGTCGTTGCCCGAGCGAGACTAAGCTCCTGAAGGCCAGCCCTGGCCGTCAAGGGACAGACAGACAGAGGTCACATTGTGCGGAGGGGGGAAGCTGATCATCGAATACCTCAATTCCAGGTTCGGGGAGTTCGCGATAAGTTGGACGTCAAGCCAGAAGGTCCATGCTACCTAGGTATGAGCCCATTACAGGACCAATAAGAGCCCCCCTTGATTGGTCTGCTCACCCGTGTTGGTCTGAAGCCACTTGCACCCTGCAGCTCCTGCCCTGTCCGGCCTCGCGAGAAGAGAAGGCTGTGGGCGACGGCGCTATTGACTTAGGTGTGGGGGACCTGGCTTGGCCTCAACCTACCCGATTGTTCCTACCTTAGGGCGATTGGTGGGGCTGTTTGCATTGGAAGGCGCCGCACTGGAAAGAGCGCTTGGCGCATCGCGCCCCCGCCTTCCAGAGAGTAATGGTGAGATTTAGCGGCTGCGGGTTGGACGAGCGTCTATGGCGATGACCCATGCAAAGCGTTTTCCTTCGTCCAGCGCTGCCCCCTCGGCCTCTCAGAGCAGCTGCCGGAACCCAACCACGGACCGCGTCCAGTCAATGCGAACCTAGGCGAAAGGAGGGCGAAAGCAGATCCAGATCCGCTCCGACCGCCCGCCGTCGGCCCCTAATTGCCGGATTCTATCAGGCCGACTTTGACTTTGCATCAAGACGCCATCCGGAGTGTCCAAATTCAATGGGACTCTGGAAACCCAGCCACCTCAGGGCACTACCGCGGCTTGGAAACCCCGCAGAGAGTCCATCGCCCAATAACTAGCTTGTTCGGGCTTAGAGCGACTCTTTGGCTGTTGTGCTTCGTGGGCAAGTGTCCCCAGTGGCTTGCCAGCTCGCATGGCCACGCTCACCAGGTATGTGGTGCTTCCTCCGATCGGCAGCAGGCCCGGATTAGGCGACACTGAACTGAACGCTTCAGCAAGGATGGGTTCATGCACTTGCTCGTCTTGACAGACTGCTGAAGGGTGAAACAAAAAACCTCACCCGCTCCGGACGGCCTCATGGTTCGCCGCCATCGTCACCCAGAAGGACCCTTGGTTTCGTCAAAGCTGGGGATGAGATGATGTGTCACATGGCACAAAGATCTGGAGATCTCCTAGCAGAAATGTGGAAAGATGTATGAGGTGTGCGGTGCAAGCCGCGGCGGCGCCGCGGCGCTGCCTTGTGTTCCGGTCGTTTCCTCAGCTGGTGCGGCACCCGATTGCCGTCGTTGTTTGCTATCTGGGGGAGCCCCACAGCTTGCCAGAATCCAACAGCCAGCATGGCGAGTGCGCGATACTTCCGCCGCAGGTGGTTCGTCGGATCCTAGTGGATCTGGAATTCGCGTATTGCTACGTGCTCACCGTTACGACGAGCTTGCGTGACTAAAGGGAAATAGGCAGTGACGGCCCGATCCGATGCCCCATCGGCCATTGACGGTCGCCCAGTCAACTGCCAGTCTTCTATACAGCTCCGTTTCTCTGCCCATGGACTCGAAAGCCATCCCGACCTCTCTCATCTCCCCCAGGTCGACACGGCCGTGGGACAAGCAGGGACATCGTGGCCTCTGGCGGACTTTGGGGATGAGAATGGCACCAAGGAAAACGAGGGCATCTTCCGGTTCCCGTGGCAGTTACGGGGCCAAGTCACTTTGTTGCCGTAGGACTTGCCAGGTGCAGATCCGCCTCCGGGATTGGCAGTGCCCCAGGTACCGTTTGTCCTGATGATACTTCACGAGGACAGCCAATCACGCCTGAGACTCTCCACAAAGCCTCATCCCCCAGGGAGAAACGGCCGAAAGAACATCTGATCTGAAACAATAGGACGAGCTGCCTCCTTTCCACAATAGGGAATGCCCCATCGCCCGTGGTGCTAGCGTCGGATTGGTGGCCTTGGTGGGTGGGCGGACGCATCTATTCAAAAGAGACGGGAACCTGCACAAACGATATTCCAACAAAGCTGCTCATTCAACCCATTTAGACGGTCTAGTGTACACGGTCTCAATATTAGGTATACATTGAGGAACACGAGGATCCTCCCAAGCCTTGCTCCTTTGGGCGGGGGCCGAGGCGCTGTTGCGTATTTTTGCTCTGTTTCTCTAACAAGAAGCCCGACTCCATCGGGGGCCCATGGCTTACTCGAAACTCCGGGACAGGACAGACATGACAGACGGTCGGGTACCGGGCAATGCCATTGGCTGCGAGATGTCTTTATACTGGAAAGTCGGCTGGCTGGGCTAGTGAAAGGGGCCGGTCACTCTGCTCAATCCCTTGGGCTGGTTGTCGTCGGAAAACTCATGGTGCAGGGCCCAGAAGTCCCAACCCTGATAGGACCCTTCGCGGTCAGTATTTTTCGGTGCCGTGCGTCACCATCACGGCAACGGACGTATCGCCAGCATAACGGCCTTGCGGAGCGCCTTATTGAGCCCGGGGATATCAACCTCGAGCGGACCTCGAGGCTACAATCACAACCCAAATTCACCCCTTCTCACGTGTTTGACGAACAGGATCCACGTCCTCCAAGTGAGACGGGCTAGGCTAAGCGGTCTTGTGTCTGCATGGCTCTGTTCGGCAACGGCCGAACACGTCAAGTCTATAGGGCCGAGAGCCGGAAGCCGCACTGCATCGCCGTGGTGTATACTTAGCTTCGTGTTGGCATTGTTCAGGTGTTCCGTAGAGCGAGACCGGCTGCTTCCACCCAATGAAGCTAGTTTCTATTTAGCTTTCTCAACAGCTAAAGGCCAGCCAGCGGTCGACATTTACTCTCTTTCCCGTCTTTCCCCGAGACGCGCCACCCACATCTCTTCCCATCTACGCAAACAACTGGAGATCAGGTGCAGCCCGGTCCGCAGCATCAAATTTATAGCCAGCTCTAAGCCCGCAGGCAAGGCACATCGGGTCCGCGACGGAGACTGGCTGAGAATCTCCAGGACCTGCCATCTGAGCATGCAACTATCCGTGCCTGGTCTATCTCTGGCCCATTTCATTAAGGCAGCCGCTAGGGGAAAGTGGCGCACCGTAGAAGCCTTTGACGGTAAGGGTACATGCATATCTCATGCATGGAAGTCGAGCTTCCTACAGGCGCCGGCAGGGTAGCGGCCCTCCTTGCGCCTGATCGCCTTGATTTATCGAAGGAGGGATCTTGGATGGTCACGATCATCCGCAACTGAGCTCATGTAGATGGGGCGAGGTACATCGGGCTTTCTTGGTCTGGTACGTAACGGCTGTAAAGACTACAATGGTAACTGACGTTGCCTGCTGTAGTAGGAGAGGCGAACACGGTATTTGGTCATCGGAACATGTCGAGGCCAAGTACCGGCCAGGACCTGGGGGCCACGGCGAATGCCCGGTCAGTTTGTTTGGCTGCGACTCCTAACACACAGGGAGCGTTGTTCCTGCAACTCGATCGGCTTCTTGCCTTGCTTGCCCAGCGCGGTCCTTTCGACACAGATCTGAGTAGGCAGACCGGCGGATTCGGCCCACAAACACAGCTGGGTCACCCATGAGGTCCCCCATCCGTCAGTAACTTCCAGCGCAATCTAACCCCCATCAGCCCGTCTGAACGAGGGCATCATAATCCTGTCTCGAGATTAAAAAAGACCGGGGACCGTCGAGGTCTCTCCACCCCATGTGTCCCATTGCCCTTGTCTCAAAGTCTGCGCAACCAAGCGTTCCCGAACGACTTTAAGAAGGCATAACAATCCCTCATCCGGTGCATTCCCATCTCGTTCACCGGGAAGTCTTGAACACTCTTATTTCTGCTCAAAGGCGTGCACACCTCCCCCTTCCTTGTACGACCTCTCAGGCTGCTAGACTTTCGGGCACAACCCCATATCCTACGCTCTGTGCGATCATCTTCAAGCCACTACATCGGGGTTTCATCACGGATATATAGTCGGCTACAGATCCCGCCCTCGGCCAGCTTGCACGCCGTACTTACGTTGACCACTAGTGGAGAAGGTGTGTCAGGAAGTCCAAGGGGCCGCGACGCTGTGGCAACTGCTGCCGCCACAACCACCACCACAAGGTTCAAGGGCGACGAAACGGTCATCCAACAAGTCACCAACAGGTCACCAACACGCCCTGGTTGGCCGCAGATCATATCGCTTCTGTTCCAGGGGCGACTCGACGATAAGGCCCGACGGGAGTGAGCTACTCCATCGACCGTGAGGGAAAGAGAACACGGCTCAGGTACGTCTTCCGTCTCCTCTCCGACCCGGGCTCCGGCCCACACTTTCTCCCCTCATTACTATCCGAGGCCCTCACGAGACACATTTGGGCCGCGCTTGTATTGTACAATACCTGGGCGGACCCGAGACGACGGATCCCGATTGCAGCGGCAAATTCCATTTTCCCTGCAAGAAGGCCAATGGGGGAGCAATGAGATACGGCGTCGATCATGTAGGGCGAATACTGATTCCGAGTAGGCACACCCGCTCCTTCTCGGCCTGCATGTTAGTGCGTCCACCTTCTCCGTATCATCGTCCGTGACTAGAGCTGCGGGAGCTGGCGACGATGCGCACCAGCCGGGGAAAAGAGCAAGCCATGTTGCTGTGGAGGGCACCGCGGAACGGGTCGGCGGGAAGGGGTCATACCTTCTTTTCTGTCTTCCCAGCTCGCAGCTCCCCTCAGCAGCGGTATTGGAGGTCTATATCCCGTCCCGGAACGCGCTCGCGGCTCCTGAATACATTGCAGCCCAGCAAGGGAGTCCTCGCTGCTGCACGCTCAACAAACTGCAGTCGTCGCACTGTCTTGCTTATGCCTCCCGCGGCTTGCGCGAGGTGGCCCGAGGCGCGCCCATTTGTTGCGGTATCCTCGCGATGAGTTGTTGGACCAGACTGCTGACGAAACGCCCCGATCGATCAGGTCAAAAGCCCAGTCCCTTTTCGCCGCTGTGCATGGGTGTAAATTGAGCGCTTGGCATGACAAGGGTAGAGCTAAAGGTCAGTCAACCAATCCCTGAAACGCCCCGCCGCAAGCCACAGCGGGATGGCGAGCTGCAGAGAAACGGAGGGGGAGGGTTGACAACGAGCGTCCCATCTCCTGTGCCCTGCCCGGATCTCTGTGGTCCGACGACGGCGCCGGAGAAGGCTGCGGCTGTGGCTAGCAATCTATGGCCCGGACGGCAGCCATGGCGATGCCTTGCCTGTCGGGGACAGACGCAGCGCGCACCCAGATGATGAGATGTAGAGCAGTTGAGCTGACCATCCCCCCGAGAGGGGGGGCTACTGTTAGGCGCCGCATTCGCTCCTCTACTACCTAAATCACAGCGACACCTCGCTCTCCAGAGCAGAGGAGCCTCGTATGAGTCAACAACTCCCCAACAAGGTATCTTGTTCCCTTTTGCTATCCCCGCTGTTTTTTTTTTTTTTTTTTTTTTTGGTCGTCTTGGGACCGTTCGTGGGGTACGACTCCTCTTTGCGTTGGGTCTCGGACGGGGATTGCCGCGCATCTTGAGCTAGGCTGGCGACAGGGCAGAAGGCCCGCTCACCCCCGCCGTGCCGAGCCAGGCCACGATGACGGTACCAATATAAGCGCAATCAATCCAAATAAACGCCAATGCCCACGCCGCGCGAGTGGTGAAGAACCGAGACGAGACGAGATGGCGGGGCCGTTGCGGCCGAGCACGACCCAGCGGAGAAGGCATCGGCTTTGAACACACAAAGGTTAGTGACAGCCTCGAAAGCCACAATCACCAATTCCATGTCAGCCATTCCATTATTTCCCACAGCCCTCCCCCGGCCGGCCAGGCTGGGCCCCTCCTCCACCATTTCCGATCTGCGGGCCAAGAGGGCCTGCGCTGTGCGCTGAAGGCGGCCCGACAAAATCTCGGGACTTATTCTAGGCCCAGGGCGCGCCAGAGCACCACCCTCCCTTCCCAAGCCAGAAAAAGAAAAGAGAAAGAAACGTCTATTTACCCCCAACTCCACCCTATCCCAACGGTCACCAGGAGAAAAATTGGCAGCAACAGCACGCAGCTCAAGCCCTCGGCGCGGAGTCGCGGCGACAGCTTTTGTTGCTGCGAGCTGGTCTGCACATGAATGTGTACGACAAGGCGAGGGCGAGGGTTCCATCCCGGCTGCTGAGGGGTTGATGGCAACCCTGCTTGCTGGCCGCTTCTCGGTTCCGACTGGCCTGGCGTGGACAGGCGTGCAGCGCAGTTGGCCGTCTCTAGAGCGGCCAGGTCCAGGAGGATGTACCTCTGCAGGCTGCGCGGTACCTTGTTGTACTGTATGTCACTGGCAGGTCGACGGGTCAATCGCTCCCCGCGAGGGGTGTGCGCGCTGTGCTGTATCCAAAGTCTGCGACAACAGCAAAGACAAACTTTTGCCCTCAACTCAACTGCGCGGCTCCCCGGTTTCCCTGTTTCCTTCCTTCCCCACCGCTTCTCATCCCCTCGTCGCTCTTTCCGTCGCAAGATCCCGTGGTCAAGCGAGTGAGCACTGTGACCTGAGGGCTAGGCTGCGCGTTTCGATCTTTCGATCTGGCCCGAGGACTCGACAAGCACTGGACTGCTTGGCGGGCAGAGACTGAACTGACGCGCTGCCAGGCATTTATTCACACCCGCCATCGGCGACGGCACACCCCTTCACCACCACAACCATAACCACAGCCTGAACGCCGACGCCAACCCTGGCACACACCGTGCAGCCCGCTAGTTTTCCTGCTGGTGCTCTGCCGGACGTAGCTCCCAGCCAGCATTGTGCTTTGCGTCCAGTTGTATTGCTCTGCTGCCTTTGCGGCGACCGCTGGAGCCGCGGCTCCCACCACGAGAAGTTGACCGTTACCTGACGAGAATGGTGGTTCTGACCGGTGCGTTTACAAGCAGGACTTCGGGGGCTCGCCGCCCTCCTGTGCCGGGCTGGAATACCTCGACGCTGACATGAGAAGGTACGTACCTCCACTCTTCTCACAGCCTGCAGAGGCTCTTGTTTCCATTGGTCTGCCCGCCTGTCACTGCGGCCCAGGCTACTCAAATACTTTGCCCTGGCCGCACTTACACCGTTATTTCCTGCATCATGCCCTTTTAAACTTCCCCAGCTTGATCTCGGTCCCTTCCTCCTACACTCATCCCCGCCAGACTACAAGCCCTGGGAACAAGTGTTTGGGCCGACCGGCCAGCTTCACAGCCCTCAATCTCCACGCATTTCTTGTTCGGTAGCCTCCAGCTGCTTCGACCGCCGCAATTCGCCCTCGCGGAAGAGCGACCGAGACTGGGCACGCGGACGGTGCTGCTGTTGCTGTTGCTGCTGCTACTACTGCTGCTTCTGCTCCTCGTCTCGTCCGTCGCTCCGGTGCGAAGACATGGGTACTTGCTTCGGCGCCGGATGTGCTACATAGGTGGCATCGATAAGCCGTTGTGAGCATTTTGCTTGCTCCGCCCGTTGCCACAGGTGTTGTGCTTCGCGCTCCCGATCCTGTACCGGCCGCCGTGTGTCACTGCAAGTGTTGGCAGTACGACGGCACCGTCCCACCTGTGCACTTGGATGTTTTGCATGGGACACACATAGCACCAAGGTACAGCAGTTGCGGGTGCTGGGTTTTGATAGACACTCGCAGCTCGCCCCGTGCATAACGGCTCTGCGCTGGATGCTTGGCCTTGCGTGCTGACTCGGTCTTTATCTTCCAGTTATACCCAGGAATCTGCCAGCTCGCTCTCCACCTTGGAGGCTTCGGCCCAGCCGTCGAACTTCTTAAATCTGATCCCTCCGCCTGTCACCCCATATTCTCCTGAGGGCGGCCACTTTTACTCCGCCGCTCCCACTCTCTTTCCCGGCCTAGACGTCAGGCCCCGACTGGCCTCTAAGTACGTAACACCCTCGCCATTCCCGACGGCAATGGCGCACTACCCAGGCCCGCCCAGAACTTACAGTTGTAGCAGTAGCACATCTGGCCCGGGCATGGCACAAGCCCCCCGCTCCACGACGTTACCTCACCCAGGAACCCACATCAGCGCGCGAGACATATATACATCGGCAACACCATCCTATCGGAGGCAGCCGGATCACCATTTACCGCGGTCTCCGTCCTTCCCAGCCATACGACGGCACCCGCTGTCCTCACCCACGCCCAGCCCTGTTACGTACAATCCGCTCAGGATGGATGCCAATTACGGATCCAAGGCGCAGCAAAACATACCTCCGCTGAACCCCATGGTGTCTCTTGGCCACCTGACATACCAAGACCCACAGCAGACACCGATCAAGGCCGAGATAAACGGTATCATCGACAAGGGCTTCTTCCTTGCCGACAATGAGTGGACATGCTACCGACGAAACTACTTCTCCATCGTCTGTTCGTACTCGCTCTCGCCCCCTAACCCCAACTATCCGAACGCGGGGATCCAGTTCTTGCGGACGGGGGATCAGCAACCGTACCCGGTATACGGCTTCGCTATGAGTATTTCGGCCGTGGTTGCGGACAATGAGAACCTCTCGATTGAGCTGGTCCAGCATACGCCGAAGCGAGATAAGGGACCAATTGCGAAGCCCGAGAAGGTGCGGTTGTCGTCGAAGCCACCGCAGGCGAGCCACCATCCCATCAATAGCATATACAACAGCTCGAGCGGAGTTGGCGATCTTGCGTCTTCTAGGGGCTATGACCAAGGATTCGGGCAGACACAAAGCAGCAACTTAAATAACGAGCATACATTTGAGCGCATCCAATTCAAGCAGGCCACGGCAAACAACGGCAAGAGAAGGGCCGCGCAACAGTACTACCACCTCATCGTTGAGCTGTGGGCCGATACCGGATCGCAACAGGGGGACCCCTTCGTCAAGGTGGCCTTCAAGAAGTCGGCCAAGATGATCGTGCGCGGTCGATCGCCGGGACACTACCAGTCCGAGAGGAGAGCCAGCACGAGCAGTGGACCAGGCGGGTCTGGTGGCGGTAGCATTGCCGGTACTGGATACTCGTCGGGTATGGTGGGCGGAGGAGACTATTCGTCGAGCCAGTCGATGATGCAAACCGGCTATGGGCAAGGATACGATCCCCGAGGGTACGGGGGGACACGCCACCATGATTTATCCATGGAGCCCATGATCTCACCGGAGGAATGCAAGGCGATTACGGAGCCTAAGGCGTACCAGTATTACGCGGGACCGATCTACGAGAACGAAGATTCGAGACAGCACCAAATCGAGCTCTTTTCCCACGCGCGTAGCGAGCCGGAGAGCAGTAGCAGCAGCGGCAGTACGGCGGCAACGATGACAAGTGGGGGGTTCGATCCTACAAAGGTCAACATCAAGGGTGAGGCGGAGACCGGGCTACCAAGCATGTTCTATCCTGGCACCTCATTCTATTCGCAGCGCTGCGGACGCTTCGAGGGCAAATCCAGCTCAGCGGGGTACTACCCAACGGCAATTCCGCCTTCATCGACCATGAATATGACATGACGACCCTTCGCAATGGATGGTCCCTCTTTGTTGCGCTGCGTTTCATCGAGAAAACCAAGCCTTTTTTAAGTATTGAACACGACGTCGAATCTATTTCAGGGCGCCAACCGCCTGACGCTACAGCTGCATTGGGTTAGACCCCCGTGTGCCGCATTCCCTTTCCTTTGTCACGTTTCTATGATATCAAGATCAAAAGCTGGGGTTTCGGCAAATGGACAGAGAGCATTTACGGGATATACTGCTTTTTGGGATTTGCTCGGCGAGTTGCTCGATATCTTAGACCTTTCTCCTTCTCTTGCTCTTCATCATACTCGTTGTGTTTGGAACTTTGCAGGGGGGCTATGGGAAAATTGGATGGCGCAAGGAACAAGGGCATGGCATGACAGTTAATGATTGGGATTTTCTACCCCTCGTGTTGGTCAATTTGGTCGTTCTGGTTGCTGACCAACACGAGAGTATCTTTTTATGCGTATGGGACACACAGCGGCGCGGGCACACACCACGGGCAACGATGAATGGGGCTTTCTTCCTTCCACCCCCTGACTTTCACCCTTGTTTTTTTCTTCCCCTTCTGCCGGTGCGCTTTTAGGGAGGCTTGGGAAAGATACACACGGAAGCCTGGTGCGGGCATCTGGCCACCCATTCAAGCGCACTGCAACAACGACGACATGGTTCATTTTCGAGGATGCAAGGATACCCGGCATTTATCATCTCCCTTTGTCCATTTGGCCAAGTGTCTTGCGTTTCCGCTTCTTCTACATTCTCTTAGGGGTAGGTGAGGCGATGTCACCACTCACTGGTAGTTTCGAGAGCAGACTAAGAGCATGTGAGAGACTCGGAGAAACTCAGAGAGAGAGGCTGTGAATGTGACAGTGTGTTGCGTGCGAGTGTGTGTGTGTGTGTGTGCGTGTGTGTGACACGAGCGGCTTTGCGCGTTTCTGCCGATCCTACTTCGCGGCTCTTACAGGGGGACATGGGTGTCATGTACGGCTCTTGCAGTCTGTCAGAGGAGAGCCATGATAACGTTGCGGCAGGCAAGGGCGGAGCATGGCATTGGCATACGCAGTACATAGTACAAGATGACGGGAGGTGAGGTGACCGGCGGGGCTGCCAATTCCACCCCCACCTACTTATTCTTCCAGATGGGGAGCCTCGGCCTCCCCCGGCTTACCTAGCGATCCGAGTTCACTTCTCTTGTACGCAGTAATTATATTAATTTACTTAAGTATCTGGTCTCGTTGCTGCTGGCCTCGTCTGCCATATCGGGGGCCCGCATTTCCAACCCTGCTGTGCTGAGCGAGGGGCCCCTCCTAACTACTATGAAGGGGCACAGTTAGCTACTCTAGCTAAATGGCGGCAAAGATTACAAACTGATTGTGAGTCGCATGGTTCCGTGTGACGCAAATGGCACTCGCGTTCCTGGGAGGATCCACGAGCCTGCTTGGCGCTGGTGTTTTAGCAAGCTGACAGCCGCCAAACTCCCCGTAAGGTGACACACGACGCAGGAGGCAGGTCGTGCTCGCTCGGTCCCCGACGTTTGGGTTGTTAGGTGGCGGTGTGCTGTCAGTTTTGTCCTCTCAAAATGCACTGTTATCGCCAGTCTACTTGCATTCCACCTCCCTGGCGCGCCTGTTTGTCTTTTTTGTGGTTTCGCGTCCCCCCCTTGTTTCTCATTTCTTGTCCCACATTGCACAGCACCGGAACGACCCGTTGCTTCTTTACAGGCTTGCAGCATTGGTTCTAGGTTGCAGGCTCAACCACATCGCCCGAAAAAGGCAAGACCCCACAGCGAGACACCTCGGACATTCCTCCAGCTGCCACCTACCAACGTCCAACACCATTCATCCCAACATCTAACACACGCGCAACACCCTCGGATTATCTAACCATCCTCGGATTTCTGGGGGATTCAGGGAGTGACATAGCGGAATAGCGCCGCACAGCAACATTGAGCGGGAGACGGGCATGGATGCGGGTGCGCAAGAAAAAGAACCTTGCGCCATCGACGAGGGAGAATGGGCAAGCAACACTGACGGTACCGCCTCGGAAGCAGGGAATGCCCTGGCTAGATTCCGCACCTGGCCCCGAATATACGACCCTCCAGCCTTTGTGGAAGCCCTTGGGCCAGACATGTCAACTGAAGGCCCTCGGGGGGGTAAGCTGCGTTGCTTCGATGACCGCCTTCCAGACCGAGTACTCTTCTCGTCCATCTACCGGTGCGCCCGAAGTGCCTGAGGCGACGGCGGCGGGCGGTGATTACAACAACCGTCCAGATTAGAGGGGGAGGAGGGGCAGTTGTGACGCAGCTTCACGCAGAATGACTTGCATGAACCTAGCATTGGCTGCACACCCCCCCCCCCCCCCCCCCCCCCACGCACCTACATGCCTCTGGTCGCGGGCCGTTGCT